>Ga0310811_10000022_pt1 | contig 300270 bp, 349 predicted proteins | sample YCmetagenome_FD_207642 | JGI IMG/M metagenome (GOLD analysis project Ga0310811, IMG submission 207642) | Soil microbial communities from experimental microcosm in Duke University, North Carolina, United States - YC | ecosystem: Engineered > Artificial ecosystem > Soil microcosm > Unclassified...
TGCGGACCGAGGCCTATGCGGAAGGCCAGGGCTCGGCGGTGGCCCGAGCCGAAGCCGAGGCCGCCCAGGCGTTGGGCGAGATCGCCCAGGCGGTCCAGGCCGCCCTGGGCGCCTTGGCCGAGGTGGCCCACGAGCACCGCAGCGGCTCCGCGCGGCTCGCCATGGCCGCCGCCCGCAAGATCGCCGATGCGGCCTTGGACCAGTTCCCCGAGGCCCCGGCGGCGGCGGCCCTGGACGCCCTGTCGCGGGAGGTCGAGGCTGCGCCCCGGCTGCTGGTATTGGCCGCCCCCGCCGACGCCCCCCGCCTGGAGAAGGCCTTGGACGAGGCGGCGGCCCGCGCCGGCTTCCCCGGCCAGGTCGTGATGAAGCCTGAGCCCGGACGGGCCCGCGCCGCCTTCATGTTCGACTGGGGCGAGGGCCGCGCGGCCTTCGACCCGGAAGCTGCGGCCGACCGGGTGTCGGCCGCCCTCGAAGCGGCGCTGGCTGCCGAAGGCCTGCACGCCGAAGTCCACCTACCGCCCCCCCCAACCGAGGCCTGATCCGCCATGAGCGAAAACCCTCCCCCCCTAGAGGACTTCGGTCCCGGGACGGCCATGGTTTCGGCCGGCTCCCCCGACGAGGAAGACAAGACCGCCTCCGACCTGGCGCCGGTGTTCGACGTGCCGGTCCACATCTCGGCCGTGCTGGGCAAGGCGTCGATGTCGGTGGCCCAGCTGCTGAAGCTCGGGGCCGGCAGCGTGCTCGAACTGGACCGCCGGGTCGGCGAGGCGATCGACATCTACGTCAACAACCGTCTGGTCGCCCGCGGCGAGGTCGTGGTCGTGGACGAGCGGCTGGGCGTGACCATGACCGAAATCATCAAGGACGGCGACGCGAGCGCCTGACGGCGCTGGGCGAGCAACGAGGAGAAGACCCATGAGGCTTCTGGTGGTCGGCCGGTTGAACGGCCAGATAGCGGCGGCGGTGAAGATGGCCATGCAGGCCGGCGCCAAGGTCGCGCACACGGAGACGGTCCAGGCCGCCACCCAGGCCCTGAGATCGGGGCAGGGGGCGGACCTCTTGATGGTCGACTACGACCTCGACATCGCCGGCCTGATCGCCGCCAACGAGGCGGAGCGGATCCGGGTGCCGGTGGTCGCCTGCGGGATCGGGCCCGACCCGAAGAAGGCGGCCGACGCCATCCGCGCCGGCGCCAAGGAATTCATCCCGTTGCCGCCCGACGCCGCTCTGATCGCCGCGGTGCTGGCCGCCGTCTCGGACGACGACCGCCCGCTGGTGGCCCGGGACCCGGCCATGCAGGCGGTGCTGAGGCTGGCCGACCAGGTGGCGGGTTCGGACGCCTCGATCCTGATCACCGGCGAAAGCGGCGTCGGCAAGGAGGTGATGGCCCGCTATCTGCACAAGGCCTCGCGCCGGTCCGAGCGGCCGTTCATCTCGGTCAACTGCGCCGCGATCCCCGAAAACCTGCTGGAATCGGAGCTGTTCGGCCATGAGAAGGGCGCCTTCACCGGCGCCCTGGCCCGCCGCGTCGGCAAGTTCGAGGAGGCCGACGGGGGCACCCTGCTGCTGGACGAAATCTCCGAGATGGACCACCGGCTGCAGGCCAAGCTGCTGCGGGCGCTGCAGGAACGCGAGATCGACCGGGTCGGCGGCTCCAAACCGGTGAAGGTGGACATCCGCATCCTGGCCACGTCCAACCGAGACTTGGGCGTGGCCGTGCGCGAGGGGACCTTCCGCGAGGATCTGCTGTATCGGCTCAATGTGGTGAACCTGCGTCTGCCGCCCCTGCGTGAGCGTCCCGGCGACGTGACCGCCCTGGCCGAGCATTTCGCCCGCAAATATGCCGCCGCCAACGGCCTGCCCGACCGGCCGCTGTCGGCTGCCGCGCGCCACCGGGTGACCCTGCACCGTTGGCCCGGCAATGTGCGCGAACTCGAGAACGCCATGCACCGGGCGGTGCTGCTGTCGGTGGGGCCGGAGATCGAGGAGGGCGCCATCCGCCTGCCCGACGGGCAGCCCCTGTCCGGCGACGCCGGTTCGGTGGCGGCCAGCCGCGCCGTGCAGGCCGCCTCCATGGCGACCGACATGGCGGCCCGCGATTTCGTCGGCCAGACCGTGGCTCAGGTGGAGCAGCAGCTGATCATCGAGACCCTGAGCCACTGCCTCGGCAACCGCACCCATGCGGCCAATATCCTGGGCATTTCGATCCGCACCCTGCGCAACAAGCTGAAGGAATATTCCGAGGCCGGCGTCGCCGTCCCCGCTCCACAGGGCGGCGTGATCGCGGGGGCCTATGCGGCCTGACCGGACCTGCTTCGACCGGCGCGCCCTGATCGGCGCGGGCGCGGCGGCGGCTTTCGCAGGTCCGCAGGCCCTGGCGGCTACGCGCAGTCAAGGTGCCCAGCAGAATCTGCGCGCCCTCGAAAGGTGGGTGGGCGGACGGCTGGGCCTGGCGGCCCTGAACACTGGCTCGAACCGATGGCTGGCCTACCGGGCCGACGAGCGGTTTCCGATGTGCAGCACTTTCAAATGGTTGGCCGCCGCGGCGGTCCTGGCGCGCGTCGACCGCGGGGTCGAGCGTCTCGACCGGCGCATCGCCTACAGCAAGGCCGACCTGCTCTTCAATTCGCCGACGACCCAGGCGCGCGTCGGCGAGGGGGCCATGCCCTTGGGCGACCTGTGCGCCGCCGCCATCACCCTCAGCGACAACGGCGCCGCCAACCTGCTCCTGACCAGCTTGGGCGGGCCGGCCGGCCTCACCCGCTGGTTGCGTTCGATCGGAGACGCCGGCACCCGACTGGACCGCAACGAACCGACCCTCAACACGGCCATACCTGGTGATCCACGCGATACAACCAAACCGGAAGCCTCTATCGCGGACCTGCGCCGAATCCTCCTCGGCAAGACCCTGAGCGACGCATCGCGGCTGCAATTGACCGGTTGGATGATCGCCAACAAGACCGGCGACAGGCGGCTGCGCGCCGGTCTGCCCAAGGACTGGCGCGTCGGCGACAAGACCGGCACCGGGGTCCATGCGACCAGCAATGATGTGGCCATCGCCTGGCCGCCCTCGTGGCCACCAATCCTGATCGCGGCGTATCTCACCGGCGGCGAGGCCCCCGACGCCACCCGCGAAGCGGCCCTGGCGGAGATGGCGCAGATTGTGGTCTCGGCTTTGGGGCCTGGCCGATGACTGGGTCAGCGGCTGCGGCGGGTGGCGTGCTTGGCGATCTGATGGCGGATGGCGGCCCAATGAATGTCGAGCTTGGCGGTTCGATCCATGGTTGATCTCGCCCTCCCCGGGATTCCTGCGCGCATCACGCCTAAAGAGGTATTGGGCTGGGTGGCGCGGGGCGAAGTCGCGCTGGCGTTCGGGGTGGTGCTGGTCATCGCCCTGTTGATCCTGCCGATTCCGGCGGCGCTGATCGACCTGTTGCTGGCCATCTCCCTGACCCTGGCCGTGCTGATCCTGATGACGGCGCTGCTGATCAAGAAGCCGCTCGAATTCACCGCCTTTCCGACCGTGCTTCTGGTCGCCACCCTGTTCCGGCTGGGACTGAACCTCGCCTCGACCCGGCTGATCCTGGGTCACGGGCACGAGGGCGGCGAACCGGCCGGCATGATCATCCAGGCCTTCGGGGCGTTGATGATGGGGGGCAATTTCGTCATCGGGGTGATCGTCTTCGCCATCCTGGTGATCGTGAACTTCGTGGTCATCACCAAGGGTTCGACCCGCATCGCCGAGGTCGCCGCCCGTTTCGCCCTCGATTCCATGCCGGGCAAACAGATGGCCATCGACGCCGACCTGTCCTCGGGCCTGATCAACGAGGACCAGGCGCGCCAGAGGCGCAAGGAGGTCGAACAGGAAAGCAATTTCTTCGGGGCCATGGACGGCGCCTCGAAATTCGTCCGCGGCGACGCGGTCGCCGGCCTGATCATCACCGCCATCAACATCATCGGCGGCATATTGATCGGGGTGCTGCAGCACGGGGTCAGCCTGCAGCAGGCGGCTTCGTCCTATACCGTCCTGACCATCGGCGAAGGCCTGGTCAGCCAGGTCCCGGCTCTGGTCATCTCCATCGCCGCCGGCTTCCTGGTCTCCAAATCCGGGGTCGAGGGCTCCGCTGACAAGGCCATCGTGCTGCAACTGGCCACCAATCCGATCAGCCTGGGCATGGTTTCGGCCGCCGCCGGGGTGATCGGCATCGTCCCGGGCATGCCGCTGGCGCCCTTCGCCGCCATCGCCCTGGGCGCCGGGGCCCTGGCCTGGCGCACCGCGCGCAAGCCGCCGCCGCCGCCCGCGGCGACCGAGGCCGGCCCGGTCGAACAGGCGGAGGAGCCCATCGCCTCGGCCCTGGCCATCGACGACGTCAAGATCGAGCTGGGCTACGGCCTGCTCGGCCTGATCAACGACCTGGAGGGCCGCCGGCTCACCGACCAGATCCGGGCGCTGCGGCGCACCCTGGCGGCCGATTTCGGCTTCGTCATGCCCAGCGTCCGCATCCTCGACAACATGCGCCTGCCTACCCAGGGCTACCGGCTGGTGATCAAGGAGATGGAGGCCGGGACTGGCGAAGTTCGGATCGGATCGCTGATGGCTATGGACCCCCGCGGCGGCCAGGTGGACCTCCCCGGCGAGCACATGCGCGAACCGGCCTTCGGCTTGCCGGCCACCTGGATCGACGAGTCCTTACGCGAAGAGGCCACCTTCCGCGGCTACACCATCGTCGACCCGGCCACGGTGCTGACCACCCATCTGACCGAGATCCTCAAGGACAACATGGCCGACCTGTTGTCCTACGCCGAGGTGCAGAAGCTGCTGAAGGACCTGCCGCCGGAGCAGAAGAAGCTGGCCGACGACCTGATCCCCGCGGTGGTTTCGGCCGGCACGGTGCAGCGGGTGCTGCAGGCGCTGCTGAAGGAGCGTGTGTCGATCCGCGACCTGGCGGCGATCCTGGAGGGCGTCGGCGAGGCCGCGCCCCACACCTCGGCCGTCGCCAATGTGGTCGAGCAGGTGCGCACCCGCCTGGCCAAACAGTTGTGCTGGCAGAACCGCAGCGACGACGGGGCGCTGGCCATCGTCTCCCTGTCGCCGGACTGGGAGCAGGCCTTCGCCGACTCCCTGATCGGGTCGGGCGACGACCGGCAACTGGCGATGGCGCCCTCCAAGCTGCAGGAGTTCATCCGCAGCGTGCGCGACACCTTCGAACGGGTGGCGCTGGCGGGCGAGAGCGGGGTGCTGCTGACCAGCCCGGGCATCCGCCCCTATGTCCGCTCCATCGTCGAACGTTTCCGCGGCCAGACCGTGGTGATGAGCCAGAACGAGATCCACCCCCGCGCCAAGCTGAAGACGGTCGGGTCGGTCTAGGCCGCTTGCCAAGGGGTGGGCGGTATGTCGGGTCCTACGGCGCCAAGGTCCAGACCCCGATGGCGAGGATCACCGCCACCAGCCCGATCCCGGCCGCGCCCTTCACATAATGCGACAGGCTGAGGGGCGGCCGGGCCAGCATGCCCAGGCGCACCTCCAGGGGGTGGCGGCCGGCGGCGGGCCAGGCGCAGGCCAGGGGCGAGGCCAAGCGGCTCATGTGCGCCTTCACCAGGGTCGCGCCATAGTCCCTGCGGCAGCCCGGCCAGGCCTCGATCACGGCGGCGTCGCAGGCCAGTTCCTGGTCCAGCCGCGCACAGGCGGCGGCGATGTGGACCAAGGGGTTGAACCAGGCGAGCGCGCCCATGGCGGCGATGAACAGGTTGGCCCTGGGGTCGCGGCGGGCGATGTGGGTGCGCTCGTGCCGGCCGATCAGCGCGCGTTCGGCGGCGGTGAACCGCTCGGCGTAGTCCGAAGGCGTGACGATCCGGGGCCAGGACACGCCCATCACCGCCGGGCCGGCGCGGCCTTGCCGGGCGGAGCGGCGGAACAGGGCCTCCGCCAGCGCCATCAGACCGCCGACGGTGGTGACGCCGAGGGCCCAGGCTTCCAACAGCAGGGTCGCGTGCGGGTGGAGCGCCGGCGGCGCGGCGTCGCCCTGGGACAAGAATTCGGACAGGCTTGGGAACAGGGCGACCACGGCGGCGACCGGCGCGACCACCCACAGGCGATAGGTCAGCTCGGCCCCGATCAGCCGCTGCGCGGCCGGCCTGAGCGCCAGCACCAGCATTATCGCCAGGCTGGCGGCGATCTGGCTCCGCACCAGGGCGTCGACCAGGAGGTCAGCCGTCGTCATCGAGGGCGTCCAGCAGCTTGCGCAAACGCCTGATCTCGTCGGGCTTCAAGGTCCGGTGTTCGGCGAAGTGGGCCACGAGCGGGGTAAGGCGGCCCTCGAACAGCCGGTCCAGCAGGCCCTGGCTTTCGGCCTGCACATAGTCGGCGCGCTGCAGCAGCGGCACATAGCGGACCCGCCCGTCGATCCGTTCGGAGCGGATCGCCTTTCGCTTCAACAGGCGGTTGATCAGGGTCTTGACCGTGGCCTCGCCCCAGCCCTGCGGCCCGGCGACGGCGGCCACCACCTCGTCCGCGGTCAGCGGACTCTTGACCCACAGCGCATCCATGATGCGGCTTTCGGCTTGGGTGATGTTCATGGCCTACGAGTGTAATCCAAATCGGTTACGTCCGTAAACCAGAGATTCGGAGGCCTGGAACCGCTCACCGAGCCGGGTCTAGACGCTCGGGTCTCCGGCCTCCCGCGCGGTACAGCGTCGCCAATAGAACGGCGAAGGGCAGTAGCGACAGCAGGTCGGCGTAAGGGCCGGCGAAGAACGGATTGGCCGCGGTCATCACCGCGTTGATGTGCTGGCTGAAGTCGCCCATCAGCCCGGCCATGAAGGCGATGGCGACCCCGGCGATGGCGCCGCCGGCGATATAGCCCGAGGCCATCAGCACGCCTGGGCTGCGGTCCGACAGGGCGCTGAGCTCCATTTCGGACAGGGTCTTCGGGCCGGTCATGTGCTTGCGGGCCCGCCGATCCACCAGCCAGCGGACAGCCCCGCCGATGAACACCGGGATCGAGGAGGACACCGGCAGATAGACCCCCACCGCGAAGGCGAGGGAGGGGATGCCGCACAGCTCCAGCACCCCGGCGATGGCGGCGCCCAGGATCACCAGGGTCCAGGGCAGCTGCTGATTGAGGATGCCCTTGATGATGTAGGACATCAGGGTCGCCTTGGGGGCGTCGAACTTCAGGACGTGGCTTCCGTCCGGGCGGACCTTGTGCTGGCCGTTGATGCCGGGATCGACCAGATAGACCGGCTGGCCGCGCTCATTGACCAGGTAGCGGCCGGCCGGGGCGCCGGTCCCGTCGGTCCTGTGCCAGACGCGGTAGACGCCCGCATCGTCGCGGGCCTGCGGTCCCTGCAGGTGCTCGGCGGGCAGAGTCGACAGCACGGCTGGGGGGACGGCGGGTTGCGACAGCGGGGCCACCGGCACGTAGACGGTGGAGGCCTGGTTCAGGGACAGCAGGATGGGGCCCAGCGCCAGAGCCGAGGCGAAGGCCCCGATCAGGATGGCGATCTGCTGCGCCCGCGGCGTCGAGCCGACCAGATAGCCGGTCTTCAGGTCCTGGGAGGTGGTGCCGGCATTGGAGGCGGCGATGCAGACGATGGCCCCCACCGACAGGGCGGTGACGTAATAGGTCGGGCCGGTCCAGCCCAGGGCCAGGAAGAACAGGCAGGTGAGCAGCAGGGTGGCCACCGTCATGCCGGAGATCGGATTGGAGGAAGAGCCGATCTCGCCCGTCAGCCGCGACGAGACGGTGACGAAGAGGAAGCCGAACACCACGATCAGGGCCGCGCCCAAGAGGTTCATGTGCAGGGAGTGGGCCATCAGGATCGCGCCCATCAGCGCGACCAGGCCGATCCCGACCACCTGCAACGGCAGGTCCTGGTCGGTGCGCGCCAGGGCCGGCGCCGCCGCCCCTGGACCCTTCCCGAAGCTGATCCCGGCCAGACCCGCCTTCAGGCCGCGCCAGATGGTCGGCAAGGAACGGACGAGGCTGATCAGCCCCCCCGCCGTCACCGCGCCCGCGCCGATGTAGAGGATGTAGGCCCCGCGGATTTCGCCCGGCCCCATCTGGCTGATCGGCATGGTCCCCGGGGGGATGATCGCCCCGGCCGCGCCGCCGAAAAAGTGGATGGCCGGGATCAGGACGAGGTAAGCCAGGACGCCCCCACCCGCCATGGCCGAGGCGATGCGGGGGCCGATGATGTAGCCGACGCCCAACAGCTCGGGCGAGATCTCCGCCGCGATCGAGCCGGCGGCCAGGGGCGCCCCGAACACCTTTTCGGGCACGTCCTTCCAGAGCTGGAAGGCGCTCATGGCGATCTTGTAGACCACGCCGATCACGAACCCGCCGACGATGGTGCGGGCGCTGGCGGCGATCTCCGCCGCGGTCTGGGCGCGGCCGCCGGCCTCCGCCGCCAGAAGGTGTTCTTCCGCCGTGGCCCCGGCCTTCAACACCTCGGCGCAGGCGGTGCCTTCCGGATATTTCAGCTCGGCGTGCTGCTCGACGATCAAGGCCCGGCGCAGCGGGATCATCATCAATATGCCGAGGAGGCCGCCGAGGACGGCGACCAGCAGCACCCGGCTGATCTCCAGGTCGAAGCCCAGGATCATGATCGCCGGCATGGTCACGCCGATGCCGAAGGCGATGGATTCGCCCGCTGAGCCGGCGGTCTGGACGATGTTGTTCTCAAGGATGGTGGCCGAGCCCAGGCCCAGCTTGGACAGCAGCCGGAACAGGGTGATCGAGGTCACCGCCACCGGGATCGAGGCCGAGACCGTCAACCCGACCTTGAGCACCAGATAGAGGGACGAGGCCCCGAACACGATGCCCAGCAGCGCCCCGACGATCAGGGGCAGGGGGGTCAGTTCGCGTAGGCGGGCGCTGGCCGGAATGAAGCTGGCATGGCTCGGGCGCGCCGTCGCAAGATCCGTGTCCACGCTCGCCAATGTCCGTCTCCGACCCTGTCCGACCCGGAGACTAAACCATCCGCCGTCCGGTTCAGCCAGACGGGTCGGACGGCCGGCTGCGTGAAACGCCGATTTGGCTAGAGGCTGGTCCCGCCGACGGTGAGGCCGCCGATCTTCATCGAGGGCTGGCCCACGCCCACCGGCACGCCCTGCCCCGACTTGCCGCACACGCCGATGCCGGGGTCGAAGCAGAAGTCGTCGCCGATCATCTGCACCCGGGTCAGGGCCGAGGGGCCGTCGCCGATCAGGGTGGCGCCCTTGACCGGGGCGGTGATCCGGCCGTCCTCGATCAGATAGGCCTCGGTGCACTGGAAGACGAACTTGCCGTTGGTGATGTCGACCTGGCCGCCGCCGAAATTGGCGCAGTAGAGGCCGCGCTTCACCGACGCGATCATCTCCTCCCGGGGCGTGTCGCCGCCGAGCATGCCGGTGTTGGTCATCCGCGGCATGGGCATGTGGGCATAGGACTGCCGGCGGGCGTTCCCGGTGGCCTCGACCCCCATCATCCGCGCCGACAGCCGGTCGTGCATATAGCCGCGCAGGATGCCGTCCTCGATCAGGATGGTGCGCGAGGTGGGCGTGCCCTCGTCGTCGATGGTGAGGGAGCCGCGTCGGTCGGCGATGGAGCCGTCGTCGAACACGGTGACGCCGGGCGCGGCCACCCGTTCGCCGATGCGCCCGGAAAAGGCGGAGATGCCCTTGCGGTTGAAGTCGCCTTCCAGGCCGTGGCCGACGGCTTCGTGCAACAGCACCCCGTTCCACCCCGGTCCGATGACCACGTCCATTTCCCCGGCCGGACACGCGATGGCGTCGAGGTTGACCAGGGCCGAGCGCAACGCCTCGTCCACCTGGCCCTGCCAATGCTCGGGCCGGACCCAGGCGTCGAAGGTGGTGCGCCCGCCGGCGCCGGACGAGCCGGTCTCGCGGCGGCCGTCGCGTTCGACGGTGATGGAGACATTGACCCGCACCAGCGGCCGGACGTCCCGCAGCAGCCGGCCGTCGCCGCGCAGGATCTCGATCTGGCGCCGCTCGCCGAAGATGGAAGCGGTGACCTGCACCACCCGGGGATCGCGGGCGCGGGCGAAGGCGTCGATCTCCTGAAGCAGCCCGATCTTGTCCCCGAACGCCGGGTGGGCGAGGGGGTCGTCCTCGCCATAGAGCTTGGCGTTGGTCTGGCGGGGCGGCTCGGCGACGTCGGCGGCGTGCCCCCGCTTGGCCAGGGCGGAAGCCTCGCCGGCGCGGGCGATGGCGGCCTCGGAGATCTCGCTGGCGTGGGCGTAGCCGGCGGTCTCGCCGGAGACCACGCGCAGGCCAAAGCCCTGGGTGGAGTCGTAGGAGGCCTGTTTCAGCCGCCCGTCGTCGAACATCAGACCCTCGGACTCGGACCGTTCGATGAACAGCTCGCCGTCGTCGGCGCCATCGAGCGCCTTCTGCAGCAGGGTCAGGGCCCGCTTGGGATCGACGTCGTGGGCTTCGAGGATCGAGGGGGCGGGGGACAGGGCGTTCATAGGGTCACCGTACAGCGAGCCCTTCAGATCGCAACGATGAGAGGTGAGGACAACCCCCACGGTCGCGGCTCAATTCGAGGCCAGGTCCTCGCCGGCCAGGGCGCGGTCGATCAGGCCGATGGTGCGGTCGAGGCCGAACACCGCCGCGAAGGAGCCGAACCTCGGCCCCTGGGTCTGGCCGAGCAGGACTTCGTAGAGGGCGGTGAACCAGGCGCGCAGGGGCTCGAACCCGGCGTCCTTGCCGGCGGCGTAGACCTCGTTCTGGATCGCCTCGGCGTCGGTGGTCCCGGCCGGCAGGGCGCGCAGGCGGGCCGCCAGGTCGGCCATGGCCGCGCGCTCGCGGTCGTCGGGAGGGCGGAACCGCTTCGAGGGCCGGACGAAGTCCTCGTAATAATGGATGGCGTAGTCGGCCAGGCGGTCGAGCAGGGGCTCGCTCGCCGGCGTGGCGCCCGGCAGATAGCGTTCGAGGAAACCCCACAGGATCTGCTTGTCGGAGGCGTTGGCGGCCGAGACCAGGTTGAGCATCAGCGAGAACGACACCGGCGAGCCCGCCTCGGGCGGCGCGCCCCCGTGGACGTGCCAGGCCGGATTGTTCAGGTCGGGCGGGCCGTTGCCTTCGGCGGCCTTGCGGTTGAGGCCGTCTAGCTGTTGAAGATATTCGTCCGTCGCCTTGGGGATGACGTCGAAGAACAGACGCTTGGCCGAGCGGGGCGACTGGAACATGTAATAGGCGAGGCTCTCGGGCGCGCCGTAGCGCAGCCATTCCTCCATGCTCAGGCCGTTGCCCTTGGTCTTGGAGATCTTCTGGTTGTTCTCGTCCATGAAGAGCTCGTAGTTGAACCCCTCCGGCGGGGTCCCGCCCAGGACCTTGCACACCTGGTTCGACAGACGCTGGCTGTCGATCAGGTCCTTGCCGCTCATCTCGTAATCGACGCCGAGCGCGGTCCAGCGCATGGCCCAGTCCGGGCGCCACTGCATCTTCACCCCGCCGCCGGTGACCGGGACCTCGGTCAGTTCGCCGTCCTCGTCGCAGAAGACGATGGTCCCCCGGTCGACGTGGCGCTCCAGGGTCGGGACCTGCAGCACCTTGCCGGTCTTAGGGCTGATCGGCAGGAAGGGCGAATAGGTGGCGCGGCGCTCCTCGCCCAGGGACGGGAGCATGATCTTCTGGATGGCGTCGAACCGGGCCAGGGCGGTCAGCAGGGTCCGGTCGAACCGGCCGCCCCGGTAACAGTCGGTCGAGGAGACGAACTCGTAGTCGAAGCCGAATCCGTCCAGGAAAGCCCGCAGGCGCGCATTGTTGTGATGGCCGAAGCTGGCGTGCTCGCCGAAGGGGTCGCGCACCACGGTCAGGGGCTTGTCCAGGTCCTCGGCCAGCATCTCCCCGTTGGGGACATTGGGCGGAACCTTCCTCAGCCCGTCCATGTCGTCGGAGAAGGCGATCAGCTTGGTCGGCAGGGCGTCGTCGGTGAGGGCCCGGAAGGCGGTGCGCACCATGGTCGTGCGCGCCACCTCGCCGAAGGTGCCAAGGTGCGGCAGGCCCGAGGGGCCGTAGCCGGTCTCGAACAGCACCGAGCGGTCCACCAGGGCGGGGAAGCGCTCGGCGGCGACGGCGGCCTCGCCATTGCGGATCAGGCTGGCGGCCAGGTCCCGGTCGGCGTCGGAATCGAGGCGCAGACGCAGGATGCGGTCGAGCAGGGCGCGGGCCTGCTCGAATGGCCACGCCTTGGCGTCGCGGGCTTGGGAACTGAGACCTTCGAACATGGGGGCGGGATAGAGACCGCGTGGGCGCGGGTCAACGCCGCGCTCCCCTGGGCGACGGTCAGTCCGAAGCGGGTTCCGCCTCCCTGGGCGTGATCAGGAAGTGGCCGTAGAGGGACGCGATAGGCGCCGCGCGGGTGTCCTGCCAGGCTTCGACATAGACGTTGGCGATGCGGCGGCCCGCCCGTTTCAGCTGGGCGCGGGCGTAGACGGGCTGGGGCTTTCCGGAGCGGAGATACTGGACGGTGACGTCGATGGGGCGCGGCTGGCGGATCAGGCCTTGGCTGACCGACAGCTGGGCCAGGGCGGTCATCTCCATGAACGCGCCCAGCACCCCTCCGTGCAGCGCCGGCAAGGTCGGGTCGCCGATCAGGTGGTCGCTGAACGGCAGGATGGCGGTCATCTCGTCCCCGTGCAGCTCGGCGCTTACCCCCAGGAACCGGGCGTAGGGGATGCGGGCCAGGACCGCGCTCAGGTCGTCCTGGGTGCTCATGGGGCCTTCTTGCGGTTGGTTCCGGGCGGGCGGCCGGCGTGGGCGTCCAGCATGAAGGCGGCCTGGGCGGTGGCGATAGGATCGTCGCGGTCGCGGTCGTAGGCCTGGGCGCGGACGAAGGCCACCGAGCGGGTCAGCTTGTAGCAATGGGCGTGGGCGAAGATGTCCAGCCCCGGCTCGGCCGCGCGCATGTAGTCGATGCGCAGGTCCAAGGTGGCGACGGTGGTGTATTCCTTGAGGGCCGCCCAGACCGCCTGGCCGCAGGCGTGGTCCAGCAGGGTGGTCACGACCCCGCCGGCGATCACCCCGGTGTCCGGATCGCCGATCAGGTCGTCGCGATAGACCACCTTCAGGGTGGCCTCGCGGGGCTCGACCCCGACCAGCACCAGGCCGAGCGCCTTCGCTTGGGGCGAGGCCTGCAACAGCTCCGTTCCCATGGAGCGGATGACGTCGAAGGGCGTGGTCATGCGCCGACTATAGCGCGCCCCCTCCGGAACGCATCCAGGGCCGCCGCAGCGCGCTTCGGTCCCAGCACCGCCACCGCAGCCTGACCCGATCCCAGGGCCCGCTCTCCCACCCGCGACAGGTCAGCGGCTTCGACCGCGTCGATGGCTGTGGCGAGCTCCAGAGGCTCGAAGGCATGGCCGAACAGCAGCACCTGGCCGGCGGCCTGTTCGGCGCGGGTCAGGGGCGACTCCCGGCCCATGAACAACTGGGCCTTGGCCTGGGCTTTGGCGCGGGCCAATTCGTCCGGCAGGGGGCCGGCGGCGAGTTTCAGGGTCTCCTCGGCGCTGAGCCGCGCGGTCTCGGCCGCGTCGGCGGCGGCGCAGCCGACATAGATGCCCAGCACGCCGGTGTCCTCGTAGGTCTCGGCATAGGCGTCGATGGCGTAGGCCAGGCCCCGGTCCTCGCGGATCACCTGGAACAGGCGCGAGGACATGCCGCCGCCCAGGATCTCGGCGAACAGACGGATGGCGAAATAGTCGTCGTCGCGGGCGCTGACGCCCGGCAGCAGCAACACCAGCTGGGCCTGCTCCAGCCGACGGGTCTCGGCCTGTTCGCCGCCGACGAAGGCAGCCGGGACCGGTTCGCTCATGGTCTCCGCCGGCGCGCGGGCGTCGCCGAAATGACGCTCGGCCAGGGCCAGCAGCTGGTCCTCGTCCACGGCGCCGGCGACGCTGACGACGATGCGGTCCGGGGCGTAGAGGGCGGCGTGATAGGCCGACAAGGTCTCGACCGTGGCCGCGCCGATGCTGTCGGTGGACCCCAGGATGGGGCGCCCAAGAGGCTGGCCGGCGAAGGCGCTCGCCTGCGCCAGGTCGAACACCCGGTCGTCGGGCGTGTCGGCCGCCTCGGCGATCTCCTGGCCGACCACGGCGATCTCGCGCCTGAGGTCGTCCGCATCCAGGGTGGGCCGGCGCACCAGGTCGGCGCCGATCTCCATGCCCAGTTCCAGGCCTTCGCGCAGGCAGCGGATCTGATAGCTGGTGCGCTCGTAGCCGGTGGCGGCGTTGACGTGGCCGCCGGCCGCCTCGATCGCCTCGACGATCTGAAGGGCCGAGCGGGACCCGGCCCCCTTGAACACCATGTGCTCGATCAGGTGCGACCAGCCGCTGCGGTCCGCGCCCTCCCAGCGGGAAGCGCCGCGGATCACCACCGACAGGGCGGTGCTCTCGAGCCCCGGCATGGGGTCGCAGATGACGCGGACGCCGTTGGCGAGGGTGTGCAGGCGCGCGCTCATGCCTTCACGAAGGCGCGGACGTAGGCTTTCACGGCGCCGGCGTTGGCGGGCAGATGATCGATCCGCTCGTCCCGCTCGAACAGGCCGTCGGCGCGGGGATGCAGTCCCGGCTGACGGCCGATGGCGGCTTCGACGGCCTCGGGGAACTTGGCCGGATGGGCGGTGGCCAGCACCACCAGGGGTGCGTCGGAGGCGGCGACGCGCTTGGCCGCCGCCACCGCGACGGCGGTGTGCGGGTCGATGATCTCGCCAGTCGCCTCATAGGCGGCGGCGATGGAGGCCGCGGTCTCGGCCTCGCTGACGGCCACTCCGGTGAACAGCTCGGCGAGCTGGCCGAAGCCCTGGGTCGGCAGGTCGATGGCGCCGGCGCTGTTGAAGCTCTCGAAGGCGCGCCTGGTCTCGGCGGCGTCGCGGCCGACCGCCTCGTAGTAGAGCCGCTCGAAGTTGGAGGCGATCTGGATATCCATCGCCGGGCTCTGGGTGGCGACCACCTGGCCCTTGGCGTAGCGACCGGTCTCGAAGGCGCGGGCGACGATGTCATTGGAATTGGTGGCGATGACCATCCGGTCGATGGGCAGGCCCAGCTTCATGGCCACGAACCCGGCGAAGGCGTCGCCGAAATTGCCGGTGGGGACCGCGAACCCGATCCTGCGGTCCGGCGCGCCCAGGGCGACCGCGGCGGTGAAATAGTAGACGGCCTGCGCCACCACCCGGGCCCAGTTGATCGAATTGACCCCGGACAGGTCAACGTCGCTGCGGAAGTCCTCGTCGGCGAACAGGGCCTTCACGATGGTCTGGCAGTCGTCGAAGGTCCCCTTGACCGAGGCGCAGGCGACATTGGCGTCGGCGGTGGTGGTCATGAAGCGCCGCTGCACCTCGGAGATCCGCCCCTCCGGGAACAGCACGACGATACGGGCGTGGGCGGCCCCTCGGAAGGCCTCCACCGCCGCGCCGCCGGTGTCGCCGGAGGTGGCGCAGACGATGGTGAGGGTGCGGCCGCGGGTCGCCAGCACATGGTCGTACAGGCGGGCGAGCAGCTGCATCGCCACGTCCTTGAAGGCCAGGGTCGGACCATGGAACAGTTCGAGCAGCCAGAGCCCTGAATCGAGCTGTTTCAGGGGCGTCACCGCCGGATGGGCGAAGGTCGCATAGGCCTCGGCCGTCAGCCGGTCGATCACGGCGCGGGGGATGTCGTCGCCGACGAAACGGGCCAGCACCTCGGCGGCGACCTCGGCATAGGGGCGCCCCGCGAACCCGGCGATCTCATCGCGGGTGAAGGCCGGCCAGGACTGGGGGATGTACAGGCCGCCGTCGGGGGCGAGGCCCGCGAGCAGGGTTTCGGCGAATCCTACGGCCTCGGTCCCGCCGCGGGTGGAGACATAGCGCATGGCAGATCAGGCCTTCCGGTCGCGAACGAGCTTGGCGATGTAGACCCCGAGCAGGGCGACGGCGAGCCCGTACCAGGTCAGGGCGTATTCAAGGTGCCGGTTGGGGATGTCGGCGGGCAGGGGCGCGGGCTGGGGCCCCGGTCCGTGCGGCGCGGGGTTTTCCAGCATCAGGAACATCGGTGCGGGACGGTCGGCTTTCAACGCCTTGGCCATGGCCGGAACGTCGCGGCGGTACCAGTCCCGGCCGGGGCGGTTCTGGGGGGTGAAGACGCTGCCCGACTCGCCCTTGTGCAGGATGCCGGTGATCGGGCGCTGCAGGGCCGCCGGAGCGGACGGGACATCCGCCACCTCCCGCGGGATGAAGCCGCGATCGACCAGGATGGAGCTATAGGGGCCCGCATTGACCGGGCAGGCGGCGATCAGGCGGTAGCCGCTCATGCCGTCGCGGACCGTGTAGAGTCGCAGGGTCGGCAGGGTTTCCAGGTCGGGGCAGGCCGTCTGGACCCGGACGTATTCCACGTCGACTTGGTCGGGCAGGCGCCGCAGCACCACGTCCAGCGGCTCGGCCGGGGCGGCCTTGAGCGCCTCGATACGGGCGAGAAGGCCTTCCTTCCAGGCCCGGCGCTGCATCTGCCAGGTCCCGAGCGTCGCCAGTATGGCCACGCAGACGCCCACCGCGAGCAGCAGCGGCAGACTGAACCGGCCCGGCGGCGCCGGGCGGGGATCAAAGGTCATGGCGGGCCTCCGAAGCCCGATTGTGGAACTGCATCGCCACCAGCACCCCCTTGAAGGGCCGCAGCAGGGCGACGGACAGGAGGACGGCCATCAGCGGCCAGGCCACGAGATCGAGCCAGATCGGCGGGTGCAGGGCCACATCGCAGATCAGGGCGCCGAAACAGACCACGGCGCCGACGATCAGGATGATGAACACGGTGGGGCCGTCGCCGGAATCGGCCTTGCGCAGGTCAAAGCCGCAGGTCGCGCAGCTTTCGCGCACCGCCACGAAGCCGGCGAACAGCTGGCCTTTGCCGCAGTTGGGGCAGCGACAGGCGAGCCCCGCGACAATCGGGTTCACGCCCGCCATGGCAGCCTGCCCTTACCCGCCGTGCGACCCGCCGAAGATCACGTAGATGAACGCGAACAGGAACAGCCACACCACGTCGACGAAGTGCCAGTACCAGGCCGCCGCCTCGAAGCCGAAGTGCTTCTTGGGCGTGAACTGGCCGGCCAGCAGCCGGATCAGGCAGACGATCAGGAAGATGGTGCCGATGATGACGTGGAAGCCGTGGAAGCCCGTGGCCATGAAGAAGGAGGAGCCATAGAGGCCCGCATTGGCCGAGGCCTCGTTGAAGAACAGGTGTTCGGCGATGATCTCGCGGTACTCGTAGGCCTGGATCGAGGTGAACATCATGCCGAGCAGGATGGTCAGGACCAGGGCGATCTTGGCGCCCTTGCGGTCGCCGGTCTGGATCGCGTGGTGGGCCCAGGTCACCGTGGTCCCCGAAGTCAGCAGGGTCAGGGTGTTGATCAGTGGGAAGTGCCACGGATCCAGGGTCTCGACCCCCTTGGGCGGCCAGGTCATCCAGGCGTTGCGCACCTCCTCGAGGCCCGAGAAGGTCCGCACGTGATGGAACAGGGCCATCTCGAAGAACACCCAGAACCAGGCGACGAAGAACATCACTTCCGAGGCGATGAACAGGATCATGCCGTAGCGCAGGCCGATCGAGACCACCGGGGTGTGGTCGCCGGCGCGGCTCTCCTTGATCACGTCGCTCCACCAACCGATCATGGTGTAGAAGATGCCCAGCAGGCCGAGGGCCAGCAGCCACCAGGTGCCCTTGGGCAGGCCGAACAGGCCCTTCAGGTCGGTCACCAACCCGAGGGCGAAGACGGCTCCCGCGATCGAGCCGACCAGCGGCCACGGGCTCGGGCTGACGAGGTGGTAGTCGTGTTTGACGGCGTCTTGAGCCATGTAGCGCCCCTAAGCCTCCGGCGGCGTGATTAAGCGAGCGGGCCGCCGTCTTCGGGGGGCCTGCGATCTGGGTCTGCTATAGCCCCCTGCTCGGCGTCCCGCCAAGGGGTTCGCGCGGCTTAGACGCCGCAGACTGGACAAGGACGCTGCGCGCGGGCGCGGTCGGCGCCGCCTGAGCGGCGTTGGCGCTGGGATAGTAAGTGTAGGACAAGGTGATCTCTTGGAAGACGCGGGCGTCCCGGTCTTTCACATAGCCGGGCTGGACGTAATAGATCACCGGGAAGCGCATTTCGGTGTGGGCCGGGATGGTCTGGTCCTTGAAGCAGAAGCACTGGGTCTTGATGAAGTAGGCCGCCGCCGATTCGGGAGTGACATTGTAGAGCGCCCGCCCCGTCAGCGGCGTGTCGCTGTCGTTGCGGATCTTGAACCAGGCCATGGCGGGGGCGCCGATGCGGGTTTGCTGGCTGGCGACCTCCGGGCGGAACTTCCACGGCAGGCCGCGCACATTGGTGTCGAACCGCACCGTCAGGGTGTGGTCCAGCGGATCTCCGATCGGGCCCGCGCCGCGCCGCACGGTGCCGTCGAAACCGGTGGCCTGGCAGAAGGCGCGATAGAGCGGCACCGCCGCATAGGAGGCGCCGACCATGGCGACCGCCACCCCCGCGCAGATCAGCGACAGGGTCAGGTGGCGGGGCCGCCGCGGGCCGGACGGGTCAGACGCCATGGCCGCTCAGCTTCAGCAGGGTGACCACGAACACCAGCACCACGAAGGCGACCAGGCCCAGGGCGATGGCCACGCTGCGGGACCTGCGCGCCTTGGCGGCCTGTTCGCTTTCGCCGAAGGGATTGGACGGGGTCGGCTGGATCATAGGACGCCCTTGAGGCCATGCTCGACCAGCAGCGCCGCGAACAGGGCGAACAGGTAGAGGATGGAGACCGCGAACAGGTCCCGCGCCGGCTTGGCGTCGGCCTTGGGGCCATAGAGCACGCCGTCGCCGGCCGAGTCGCTGTCGCCGGCCTTGCTGCGGAACAGGCGGACGGCCAGGAGCACGAACAGGGCGCCGCCGCCGGCGGCGACCCCCGCATAGACCAGGCCGCCCAGGCCGGTCAGCACCGGCAGATAGCCCAGGGGGGCGAGGATCAGGCTGTAGACCAGGATCTGAAGGCGGGTGGACTTGGCGCCCTTGACCACCGGCATCATCGGGACGCCTGCCTTGGCGTAGTCGCCCGAGGTGTAGAGCGACAACGCCCAGAAGTGCGGCGGCGTCCACATAAAGATGATGGCGCAGAGCAGCCAGGCGTTGAGGGGGACCGCGCCGGCGGCGGCGGCCCAGCCGACCACGGGGGGCAGGGCCCCTGCGAGCCCGCCGATGACGATGTTCTGGGGCGTCAGGCGCTTGAGCCAGATGGTGTAGACCACCGCATAGAACAGGATGGTGAAGCCCAGGAGGCCGGCGGCGAGCCAGTTCACCGCGAGGCCCATCAGCATCACCGAGAACAGCGACAGCACCCCGCCGAAGAAGGCCGCGTCGCCGCGGGACACGCGGCCGGCCGGGACCGGTCGGGAGCGGGTGCGCCGCATCTTGGCGTCGATGTCGGCGTCCCAGGCCATGTTCAGCGCCCCCGACGCGCCGGCGCCGATGGCGATGCACAGGATGGCGATGGCGGCCAGGATCGGATTCATCGCCCGCTCGGCGCAGACGAGGCCGGTGAGCGCAGTGAACACCACCAGCGACATCACCCGGGGCTTCAGCAGCGAGATGAAGTCGCGGGCGCTGGCGGGGACCCCGGTCCGGTCGACCTTGGACATGGCGGCGGCGTCGCTCATCGGCAATCGAACTCTGACAGGAAGAAGGCGCGGGGGGAGGTCCCGCCCGCGCCTTCAACGCTCATTTTGCGGCCGGTTCAAGACCCGAGGGTCGAGAGGGCCTGGGTGAAATCAGTGCGCGTCGGGTTGGACGTGCGGCAGTTCGTTGAACTGGTGGAACGGCGGCGGAGAGGACAGGGTCCACTCCAGCGTCGTCGCCCCCGGTCCCCAGGGGTTGGCCTCGGCCTTGCGCCGGCGAACGATGGCTTCGACCAGCATGATCAGGAACACGAACACGCCGACCAGGGTGACCGCGTAGCCGAAGGACGACACCTTGTTCCACAGGGCGAAGGCGTCGGGATAGTCGACGTATCGGCGGGGCATGCCCTGCAGGCCCAGGAAGTGCTGCGGGAAGAACACCAGGTTCACCCCCACGAACATGATCCAGAAGTGGGCCGCGCCGAGGAACTCGTTGTACTTCACCCCCCACATCTTCTCGAACCAGTAGTAGAAGCCCGCGAAGATGGCGAACACGGCGCCGAGGCTCAGCACGTAGTGGAAGTGGGCCACCACATAATAGGTGTCCTGCAGCGAGTAATCGACGCCGGCGTTGGCCAGCACCACCCCGGTGACGCCGCCGACGGTGAACAGGAAGATGAAGCCCATCGCCCACAGCATCGGCGTCTTGAACTCGACCGACCCGCCCCACATGGTCGCGATCCAGGAGAAGATCTTGATGCCGGTGGGCACCGCGATGACCATGGTCGCCGCAACGAAATAGGCCTGCAGGTTCACGTTCATGCCGACCGTGAACATGTGGTGGGCCCACACCACGAAGCCGACGAAGCCGATCGCTACCATGGCGTAGGCCATGGCCAGATAGCCGAACACCGGCTTCTTCGAGAAGGTCGAGACGATGTGGCTGATCATGCCGAAGCCCGGCAGGATCAGGATGTAGACCTCGGGGTGGCCGAAGAACCAGAACAGGTGCTGGAACATGACGGGGTCGCCGCCCCCGGCCGGATTGAAGAACGAGGTGCCGAAGTTCCGGTCCGTCAGCAGCATGGTGATGGCGCCGGCGAGCACGGGCAGGGACAGCAGCAGCAGGAAGACGGTGACCAGGATCGACCACACGAACAGCGGCATGCGGTGGATGGTCATCCCCGGGGCGCGCATGTTGAAGATGGTGGTGATGAAGTTGATCGCCCCGAGGATCGAGCTGGCGCCCGCCAGGTGCAGCGACAGGATGGCGAGGTCGAAGGCCGGGCCGGTCTGACCGGTGGTGGAGAGCGGCGGATACATGGTCCAGCCGCCGCCGAAGCCGCGTCCCGTGCCGCCGTCGACGAACATCGAGGTGCAGAGCAGGCACCAGGAGGCGATCAGCAGCCAAAACGAGATATTGTTCATGCGGGGGAAGGCCATGTCCGGCGCCCCGATCATGATCGGCACGAACCAGTTGCCGAAGCCTCCGATCATCGCCGGCATGACCATGAAGAAGATCATGATCAGGGCGTGGGCGGTGACGATGACGTTGTAGCCGTTCTTCGACCCTTCGATGAGCCCGAGGTGGGCGACCAGCGAGTTGGGCTGGAACACCTGGATGCCAGGCTCGGCCAGCTCCCAGCGGATCAGGCCGGAGAACGCCCCGCCCACCAGGCCCGCCATGATGGCGAACAGGATGTACAGGGTGCCGATGTCCTTGTGGTTGGTGGAGAAGAACCACCGCACGAAGAAGCCGGGCTTGTGGTCGTGGGCGTCGTGACCGTGGTCGTCAGCGCCATGTGCGTGGGAAGCCGGGGTCGCCATTGCTCAGCCTTGCTCGAAATCCAGCGTCAGGTACGGGCGGCGGGCGCGACGGGCGCGGCGCCTTGGGTCGGGGCGGCCCCGGGGGCCGGGGTCGCGGGCGTTCCGGCGGCCGGAGCCGCGGGAGCCGCCGCGGCGGCAGCGGCGGCGGCAGGGGCCGCGGGAACGGCGGCGGGCTTGGGCGCCTTGGCGGCGATCCAGGCGTCGTAGCCGGCCTGGTCCATCACGTTGATCTGGATGGGCATGAAGGCATGGTCGACGCCGCAGAGCTCCGAGCACTGGCCATAATAGACGCCCGTCTTCTCGGCCTTGAACCAGGTCTCGTTCACCCGGCCAGGGATGGCGTCGATCTTGTTGCCGAAGGCCGGCAGGGCGAAGGCGTGGATCACGTCGGCGCCGGTGACCAGCACCCGCACGACCTTGCCCACCGGCACCACCAACGGCTTGTCGGCGGCAAGGCGGTAAGGGACGCCTTGGGCCTTGGCCTGGTCTTCCGGAAGCATGTGCGAGTCGAAGGCGTAGCCGCCGTTGTCCGGATACTCGTAGCTCCAGTACCACTGGTTGCCGGTCGCCTTCACGGTGAGGTCGGGCTTGGGCATGTCGTGGTAGGCGTAGAGCAGCCGGAACGAGAAGATGGCGATGACCATCAGGATCAACACCGGCAACACCGTCCAGATGACCTCGATCGGGGTGTTGTGGCTCCAGCGCGCCGGGACCGGATTGGTCCGCTTGTTGAAGCGGAACACCACGTAGAGCAGCAGCGCCAGCACGAAGAGGCTGATCGCGGTGATGATCGGCAGCAGGATGATGTTGTGGAAGAAGATCACCTGATGCTTCAGCGACGAGGCCGCCGGCTGAAGGTCGATCGCTCCGGGCGTCGGCTGGCCCAGAAGGTCCTCGGCCCAGGCGTCGCCCGCCACCGCGGCGGCCAGGACCGCCCCCGAAGCCAAGCCCACGCCCTTGCCCAGGGCTGTCTTGAGCCTACTCATCACCATGCCTGCCGTTCCCCAAGCCGCAACATTGTCTCTCAAGGCGGATCGCTCCAACGGGCCGAATCCGGTCCGGCCAACGCAGAGGCAGGCCCGCACCGACGCCGATGGGCGACGGCTGCGCCTGCCTCGTTCCTCTAATTCATCGGGTGAGCCCATAGCCCCTCCGCCGTGGGTTGCCAAGCGATTGAGGCATCCGCCGCCGCTGCTTGGCGTCGCACGCAGCCGACTTGGCCTTGCAGCATAACTGATCATTGATAATATATCTCGGCGAGGGCGTGAGATCGGGATCGAAGCTCTCGCGCATCGCCTCGTAGCGGTCTAGCCTGGGTCAAAACCCACTTGGAGGAACGCCCCCATGAGCTACCGAGCCCCGGTCAGAGACCAGGCGTTCCTGCTCAACGAGGTCCTCAGGCTGGAGACCTATTCCAACCTGCCGGGGTTCGCCGACGCCTCCCCGGACCTGATCCAGCAGGTGCTCGAGGAAGGGGCCAGGTTCTGCGAGGGGGTTCTCGCCCCGCTGAACAGGGTGGGCGACCAGGAGGGCTGCGTCTGGTCGCCGGACAACACCGTCAAGACCCCCGCCGGCTTCAAGGACGCCTACCGCCAGTTCGCGGAGGCCGGCTGGACCGGCCTTGCGGCTGATCCCGACTATGGCGGCCAGGGCTTGCCGGCGGTGCTCAACGTCGCCTTCAGCGAGATGGGCTCCTCGGCCAACATGGCCTTCACCATGTATCCCGGTCTGGCCCACGGCGCCTATTCGGCGATCCACGCCGGCGGCACGGCCGAGCAGAAGGCGCTCTACCTGCCCAAGCTCGTCTCGGGCGAGTGGATGGGGACCATGAACCTCACCGAGCCCCAGTGCGGCACCGACCTCGGCCTGATTCGGACCAAGGCGGTCGCAGGCGCGGACGGGACCTACAGGATTTCCGGCCAGAAGATCTGGATCTCCGGCGGCGAGCAGGACCTGACCGACAACATCGTCCACCTCGTGCTGGCCCGGCTCGAGGGGGCACCGGCCGGGGTGAAGGGCATCAGCCTGTTCATCGTGCCCAAGTTCCTGCCCAAGCCCGACGGTTCCCTAGGCGAACGGAACACCGCCTTCTGCGCCGGCCTGGAAGAGAAGATGGGCATCCACGGCAACGCCACCTGCGTCATGTCCTACGAGGAGGCGACCGGCTGGCTGATCGGCGAGGCCAACCAGGGCCTCAAGCTGATGTTCGTGATGATGAACGAGGCGCGGCTGGGCGTCGGCGTCCAGGGCGTCGCCATCGCCGAGGCCGCCTACCAGGCCGCCGCCGAATTCGCCAAGGACCGGCTGCAGGGGCGCTCGATCAACGGCCCGAAGAATCCGGAAGGTCCGGCCGACCCGATCGTCGTCCATCCCGATGTGCGGCGGATGCTGATGGACAGCCGCGCCATCCTCGAGGGCGGGCGGGCCTTCATGCTGTGGACGGCGCTGCAGGGCGACCTGCAGCTGAAGAGCCCTGACGAGGCGACCCGCCAGAAGTCCGGCGACTACATGGCGCTGATGACGCCGGTGCTGAAGGCCTATCTGACCGACCGGGGCTTCAACATCTGTTCCGACGCCATGCAGGTGCACGGCGGTTCGGGCTTCACCGAGCACTTCCCGGTTTCGCAGTACCTGCGTGATTCCCGCATCGCCATGATCTATGAGGGGACCAACGGGGTGCAGGCCCTGGACCTGGTGGGGCGCAAGCTGGGCCAGAACGGCGGCCGGGCGGTGATGAGCTTCTTCGCCGACGTGGACGCGGCGGTCGCCGATGGTTCTGGCGACGAGATCCTGAAGCCCTTCTCCGAGGGTCTCGCCGCCGCCAAGGCCCAACTGCAGGAGGCCACCCTGTGGCTGATGCAGCACGGCCTGGCCAATCCGGACGACGCCGGAGCGGCCTCCACCGACTATCTGCACCTCTTCGGACTGACCGCGCTCGCCTATATGTGGCGACTGATCGCCAAGGCGGCGGACGAGAAGATCAAGGGCGGCGACACCGACCCCTTCTACGCCAACAAGCTGGCGGTGGGGCGTTACTTCCTGGAGCGCGTCCTGCCGCAGACGGGCGCGCACCTGGCCAAGCTGAAGACCGGCTCGGCGACCATGATGGCCCTGCCGGCCGACGCGTTCTGATTTGGCATGCCCCCGAACGGGGGGAGGATTCAGCAAGGGAGGCCCTGGTGGCCGAAGCCTACATCTACGACGCCGTGCGCACCCCCCGCGGCAAGGGCAAGAAGGACGGATCCCTGCACGAGATCACGGCCCTGTCCCTGGCGACCCAGGTGCTCGAGGGCCTGCGTGACCGCAACGGGCTCGACACCGCCCTGGTCGACGACGTGATCCTGGGTTGCGTCATGCCGGTGGGCGAGCAGGGCGGGGACATCGCCCGCGCCGCCGTCCTGGGCGCCGACTACGACCAGGTCACCTCCGGGGTGCAGGTCAACCGGTTCTGCGCTTCTGGGCTCGAAGCCTGCAACATGGCCGCGGCCAAGGTGATCTCCGGCGAGGCCGAAATGGCCATCGGCGGCGGGGTCGAATCCATGAGCCGGGTGCCCATGGGCGCCGATGGGGGCGCCTGGGCGGTCGATCCCTCCGCAGCCTTCAAGAACTATTTCGTGCCCCAGGGGATTTCCGCCGACCTGATCGCCACCCTCTACGGCTTCTCCCGCGACGACGTGGACGCCTATTCGGTGGAGAGCCAGAACCGCGCCGCCCGTTCTTGGCGGGAGGGGCGCTTCGCCCGCTCGATCCTGCCGGTGAAGGACCAGCTCGGCTTGCCGATCCTGGACCATGACGAACACATGCGTCCCTCCACCACCATGCAGAGTCTGGCCTCGCTCAACCCTTCCTTCGCCGCCTACGGCGAGATGGGCTTCGATGCGGTGGCGATCCAGCGTTATCCGGAGGTGGAGAAGATCAACCATGTCCACCACGCCGGCAATTCGTCCGGGGTGGTCGACGGCGCCGCCGGCGTGCTGATCGGCTCCCGGGCGGCGGGCGAGGCCGCGGGCCTCAAGCCCCGCGCCCGGATCAAGGGCATGGCCAGCATCGGTTCGGAGCCTTCGATCATGCTCACCGGCCCGTCGGCGGTGACCGAGAAGCTGCTGAAGAAAATGGGCATGAAGGTCGGCGACATCGACCTCTACGAACTCAACGAGGCCTTCGCCGCGGTGGTGCTGCGCTATATGCAGGCCTTGGACATCCCCCACGACAAGATCAACGTCAACGGCGGCGCCATCGCCATGGGCCATCCCCTGGGGGCCACCGGCGCGATGATCTTGTCCACCGCCCTGGACGAGCTGGAGCGCGCCGGCCAGGCGACCGCGCTCGTCACCCTGTGCATCGGCGGCGGCATGGGCGTCGCCACCGTCATCGAACGCGTCTGAGGAACCCGGTCATGGAAAACTTCAAGATCGACGTCGACGCCGACGGGATCGCCCTGGTGACGTTCGACGTGCCGGGCCGGTCGATGAACACCATCACCACCAAGGTGATGGCCGAGCTGCCCGAACTGGTGGATCGGCTGAAGACCGACGCCGCCGTCAAGGGCGTGGTCCTGACCTCGGGCAAGACCACCGGCTTTTGCGCCGGCGCGGACCTGACCGAGCTGTCGGCCTCGGCCGGCGCCGGGTCGCCGCAGCAGGCCTTCGAACTGCTGTACGAGCTGAACAGATCCCTGCGCGGACTGGAGACCTGCGGCAAGCCGGTGGCCATCGCCCTGAACGGCTTGGCCCTGGGGGGCGGCTTCGAGATCGCCCTGGCCTGCCATTACCGGGTCGCCGCCGACGACAACCGGATCCAACTGGGTCTGCCCGAAGGCAAGGTCGGGCTGATCCCCGGCGGCGGGGGCACCCAGCGCCTGCCGCGGATGATCGGGGTGATGGCGGCCGGCCCGCTCTTGCTCGAGAGCAAGATCCTGCGCCCGCAGGAGGCTCTGGCCCAGGGTCTGGTCAATGCGGTGGTGGCCAAGGGCGAAGAGGTCGAGGCGGCCAGGACCTGGATCAAGACCAAGGGCGACGCGGTCCAGCCGTGGGACAAGCAGGGCTACAAGCTGCCCGGCGGCGGCCCCTATCATCCGCAGGGGGCGCAGGTGTTCATGCTCGGCGCGGCCGTGCTGCGCAAAAGCACCTATGGCAACTATCCGGCCCAGTTGAACATGTTGAAGGCGGTCTATGAGGGGGTGCAGGTCCCGATGGACACGGCCCTGCGGATCGAGAGCCGCTACTTCGTCAAGACCATGCTGACTCCCCAGGCCAAGGGGATGATCCGTTCGCTGTTCGTCTCGATGCAGGACCTGGGCAAGGGCGCGGCCCGCCCCGCCGGGATCGCTCCCTTCGACGTCAAGAAGGTTTCGGTGCTGGGGGCCGGCATGATGGGCGCCGGCATCGCCTACGCCCAGGTCATGGCCGGGATCGAGACGGTGCTCATCGACGTCACCCAGGAGGCCGCCGACAAGGGCAAGGCCCACGTCGAGGAGCTGATCAAGAAGCGGGTCTCCCGCGGCCAGATGACGGCGGAAAAGGCGACGGCCACCCTGGTCCTGGTCACCGCCACCACCGACTTCGCCGCGGTGAAGGGTTCCGACCTCGTGGTCGAGGCGGTGTTCGAGAACCGCGAGATCAAGGCCGAGGCGACCCGCAAGGCCGAGGCCCATCTGGCGCCGACCGCCGTATTCGGCTCCAACACCTCGACCCTGCCGATTTCGGGCCTGGCGGAGGCGTCGGCGCGCCCGGACCGTTTCATCGGCATCCACTTCTTCTCGCCGGTCGACAAGATGATGCTGGTCGAGATCATCCGTGGTCGTCAGACCTCGGACGAGGCCGCCGCCCGGGCCATCGACTATGTGCTGAAGATCAAGAAGACCCCGATCGTGGTCAACGATTCCAGAGGCTTTTACACCTCGCGCTGCTTCATGACCTTCCTGCAGGAAGGCATGCAGATGCTGATCGACGGCATCGCCCCCGCCATGATCGACAACGTCGGGCGCATGACCGGCATGCCGCGTGGTCCGCTGGAGATGACCGACGACGTGGCCCTCGACCTCGCCTACAAGATCGTCCAACAGACCGCCAAGGACCTGGGCGACAGCTACAAGCCCGGACCGATGGATGCGCTTCTGAAGACCATGGTGGCTGATCTCGGCCGCTACGGCCGCAAAAACGGCAAGGGTTTCTACGACTACCCGCAGAGCGGTCCCAAGAGCCTGTGGCCGGGCCTGAAGGACCTCGCCAAGACGACGGTGTCGGAAAGCAGCCCCGCCCTGGTCGAGGAGATGAAGACCCGCCTGCTCTATCGCCAGGCGCTGGAGGCGGCACGCTGTTTCGAGGAGGGCGTGGTCACCGCCGCCCGCGACGCGGACGTGGGCGCCATCCTGGGCTGGGGCTTCGCCCCCTGGACCGGCGGGCCCCTGTCGATGATCGACGGGATCGGAACCGCCGCCTTCGTGGCTGCCTGCGACCGGCTGGCGGCGACCTATGGCCCGCGGTTCGAGCCGCCCAAGCTCCTGCGGGACATGGCGGCCAGGGGCGAGGGTTTCTACGGCAAGGCGCAGTCGGCGGCGGCGTAGCCAAGAATCCTGCCTTCACCGGACGTTAGCCGAGACCGGTTAGGTTGCCTCTCCTTCCCAGGGGTGGGCTCAAGTCTCCGATGGCTTCGTTGGGCGAAAATACGGCTCAAGGGCTGGTCTATACGGCGATGGCCCGCCGCGCCCAGGCGCCGCTGCGGCTGTTCATCGCCGTGGTGCTGGCCATCAGCTTCCATGGCCAGCTCGACGACGTCTGGCTATGGGGCTGGCTCGGCGCCTATGTCGTGGCCCAGGTCCTGGAACTCTGGGCCTTGTGGCCGTTCAAGCCGGAAGCGCCGACGCCGTCGGGCCTGCGCGCGAGCCTGGCCGTCGTTGCGATCTTCCTGCTCGCGGCCGCCTTCGGCGCGGTCGCCGTACCCCTTTGGCTGGTGCCAGGATCCTTGGGACCGGCCGGATCGGTCCTGCTGCTGGCCGGCAGCATCCTCAACCTCCTCAGCATGTCCCGCGGCTCGCCCCTGGCCTTCATGGCCGGCGTCGTTCCGTATGCGGCCTACCTGATGTCGGCGCCGCTGATAGACCGCGCCGTCCGCGGCTCCGACCCGTTCAGCGGACCCTTCCTGTTGGCCGAGATGCTGTTCCTGGCGGCCGCCCTGCTGGTGTTCCTGGCCGCCGAGCGTCTGGCCGAAACCCAGAACCGAACCCATGCCGACCTCGACGCCCGCCGCGCCGGCGCCGAAGCCCAGGCCGAGGCCAAGTCGGCCTTTGCGGCGATGGTCAGCCACGAGCTGCGCACGCCCTTGAGCGCAATCCTGGCCGCCGCCGCCGAAATCCAACGCCGCGCTTCGGAGCCGGAGATGCGCGACCGGGCCGGCCTGATCAGCCAAGGCGGGCGGATGATGCGCACCCTGCTGGACGACCTGCTCGACCTGTCCAAACTCGAAGCCAAACGCATGCGCGTCGAGCAGATAGACTTCGACCTGCCGCTGCTGGTCGAGGACGTGGCGATGTTCTGGTCGGCCGAAGCCCACCGCAAAGGCCTGTCCTTGACCCTGCACGGAGCCGAGACCCTGCCGCCACGGGCGCAGGGCGATCCGATGCGCCTGCGCCAGATCCTCAACAACCTGTTGTCCAACGCGGTGAAATTCACCGAGTCCGGCGGCGTCCGTGTCGAGGCGGCCAGCCACATGGACGCTGGCGGCCGGATCGTCCTGAAGGTGTGTGTCGCAGACACGGGTCCGGGCATGGGGCTGGAGCGGATGTCCCGAATCTTCACCCCCTTCGACCAGGGCGACGAATCGGTGGCCCGCACCCACGGAGGCACCGGCCTCGGCCTGGCCATCAGCCGGGAACTCGCGCGGGTGATGGGCGGCGACCTCGGCGTCGAAAGCATTCCTGGCCGGGGCTCGCGGTTCACCTTGCTGGCCAGCCTCGGCGTCGCGAGCACGGTCGTCCGCGATATGGCCGCTCCGCCCCCAGCGCCGCTTGCGCCGCCGCCGGCGACGGCGGCCCGCATCCTGGTGGTCGACGATCACGAGATGGGCCGACGGGCCCTTGGCCTGTTGCTGGGCCCGCTCGGCGCCGACCTCACCGAGGCTGAAAGCGGCCAGCGCGCCCTGGACCTGCTCGCCTCCGAACGCTTCGACCTGGTTCTCATGGACCTGACCATGGCCGGGATGGACGGTCTGGAGACCTGCCGACGTCTGCGCAGCGTGGGCGGTCCAAACCGCAAGACGCCGGTGCTGGCCGTCACCGGCCACGCCGAGGCGAAGCACAGGGAAGCCTGTCTGGCGTCGGGGATGAACGGCTGGGTCGTCAAGCCGGTGGAGGCCGCCGATCTCTACGAGGCCATCGAGCTGGCCCTTCTCGGGGAACACGCCGCCGCGGCGGCCTGAACCTAATCGGCCGAAACGTTCAGCAAAGCTCGCAAGCGCGCCTCGAGCTTTGCGGAATCCTTCAGCTCGCACTCCCAGATCGTCACCGGGCGCCAGCCCATGTGCTGGAGGGCGGCCGAGGACGCCGTGTCCCGCGCGCGGTTGCGGGCGATCTTGGCCGTCCAGTACTCGGCATTGGCCTTGGGCGCGCGCGCCCCGCGGCGGCAGTCGTGGCCGTGCCAGAAACAGCCGTGGACGAAGAGGGCCAACCTGCGCCCGGCCATAACCACGTCCGGATTGCCGGGCAGGTCCTTGCGGTGCAGGCGGTAGCGCAGGCCCATGCCGGTGAGCAGCCGTCGCACCGCCATCTCCGCCGAGCTGTTCTTGCCCGGCACCTTGCGCATCACCGCCGAGCGCTGCTCCGGAGTGAAGACGTCGGTGGTCTTGCCCTGGGTCATCTCGTATGGCGCGGCGCGCGCCTGTGCGGCCTGCGATCGGTATGAGAGGGTTTTTGCCTCACAGCCCTTCGAACAGCGCCGTCGACAGGTAGCGTTCGGCGAAGCTTGGGACGATGGCCACGATCAGCTTGCCGGCCATGTCGTCCCGTGCGGCCACCCGGAAGGCCGCCGAGATCGCGCCGCCGGAGGAGATGCCTACGGGAAGCCCGTCGGTGCGCGCGACCTTGCGCGCCATCTCGAAGCTCTCTTCGTTGCCGATGGTGACCACCTCGTCGATCACGCCGCGGTCGAGCACGCCGGGAACGAAACCGGCCCCGATGCCCTGGATCTTGTGCGGGCCGGGCTGGCCGCCGGACAGCACCGCCGAGTTCTCCGGCTCCACCGCCACCATACGGACCGAAGGCTTCTTGGCTTTCAGGGCCTGGCCGACGCCGGTGATGGTGCCCCCGGTTCCGACGCCGGAGACGACCACATCGACCTGGCCGGCCGTGTCGTTCCAGATCTCCTCGGCGGTGGAGATGCGGTGGATCTGCGGATTGGCGTGGTTCTCGAACTGCTGGGGCATGACCGAGCCGGGAATTTCCGCCAGCAGTTCCTGCGCCCGCTGCACCGCCCCGCGCATGCCCTTTTCCGCCGGCGTCAATTCGAGGCGCGCCCCCAGGATCAGCAGCATCTTGCGCCGCTCGATCGACATGCTCTCGGGCATGACCAGGATCAGCTTGTAGCCCTTAGCCGCGGCGACGAAGGCCAGGGCTATGCCGGTATTGCCGCTGGTGGGCTCAATGATGGTGGTGCCATCCCGGATCAGGCCCTTGGCCTCAAGGGCCTCGATCATCGCCACCCCGATGCGGTCCTTGACGCTGGCCAGGGGATTGAAGAACTCCAGTTTGGCCACGACCTCGCCCTTGGGCTTCAGCTCTGCCGACAGGCGCGGCAGGCGGACCAGCGGCGTGTCGCCGATCAGGTCGATCACCGAGTCGAAGATCTTGCCCCTGCCGCTGCGGTGGAAGCGGCTGGCATCCTGGGGATTAAGGAGGGCGTCCATGGGCTTGGGTCCGTCGTTGGCGGTCGGCGTCGGACGGTATTGATAAGGCCGCGGGGGCGGCTTGTCTGCCTCTTGTGCGCTATTCGGCGGCCAGGATTGCTGGCGACGCCAGCAAGGGTTCTAACAACCGCTCGGCTAGACGGCGGACCACCGGCGCGGCGACCCCGTCCCCCACCAGGTGCAGAGCTGCCGTAGTTCGTGACGGCAAACGGTAGTCGTCGGACAGGCCCATCAAGCGCGCGCACTCCCGCGGACTCAGGGGCCGGGTGCGGACAAGGTCGCCCTCGACCACCACGATGAACTGGCGAGAGGAGCCGCCGGCGGCGGTGCGCAAGCAGCCGGCCATGCCGTCGAACCGCACCTCCGCCCGCTGGATCCGCTGGCCGTCTTCGATCCGCGTCCGCCGGAACAGCGCCCCCACCCGGCGCTCGCCGACGTCTTGCGCCGCCGCCAGCTTGGCCTGATGCACAGGGGCGAGCTGGGAGACCAGCCGGGCGGTCTGGCCAACGTCATGCCAAGCGGCGATGGCGTCGGGCTCCAGCACCGCGGCCAGATCGCGGTTGCGCGTCTGCGGCGGATCCAGCCGCCACCAGCGCCAGGCGGTCCGGGCCGCCGCGGGAAGGCGGTCATACGCCTCGATCACCCGGCGGCTGTGAAACGGGGCGGCGGGTCCCTGCAGCACAAGGGCGGGGGAAGGAGTCTCTCGCGTGGCGACCACGAACAGGCGGGGCCGCGATTGCGGGGTGAACAGGGCGGCGTCGATCTCCAGGGCGCCGAAACGGTAGCCCTGCCGGGCCAGGGTCTCGCACAGGGCGTTGAAGTCGGCTCCGCCGTGGGAGGTCAGAAGGCCGACGACGTTCTCGACGACGATGGCGCGCGGACCGCGTCCGGTCCGGTCCAGCGCTTCGATCAGCCGCCAGAAACCCCAGAAGGCCGACGAACGCGCGCCCGACAATCCGGCTCGCAGTCCCGCAAGGCTGAGGTCCTGGCAAGGGGACGAGGCCCAGGCCAGGTCGGCCTGGCCCGGCAGGCTTTCGGGAGCAATCGTCCAGACGTCGCCGACGGCCAGGTGATCGTCGCCCCAGTTCTCGGCATAGCTGGCGGCTTTCCTGGCGTCGAAATCGTTGGCGAACAGGCAGCGCCAGCCGTCGCCGAGGCCGGCGCGGGCCATGCCGCCGCCGGCGAAGAACTCATAGTAGGTGAATGGGCCCGGGCTCATTTAGCATGGGAGCGTGAACTGATTTGCGAGACCGATCCATGCGCGCCAGCCTGCCCCTGGTCCTCACCGTTTCGGCGGCCCTGCTGGCCGCCTGCGGCAAGAGCCAGGACTCCACCCCCGTCGCGCCCCCCCCGCCCGCCGATGCGCCGGCGACCACGGCCGATTTCACCCGGCCGCTGAACGCGTTGGGCGACGCGCCGTTCTGGGCGCTGAAGATTCGCCCCGACGGCCTGACCTTCTCCACCACTGCCGAAAAGGATCTGATCGTCCGCAACCGCGGGCCCAGGGCCGGGGCGGACCAGGCGGTCTGGTCGGCGACCGACGGGGACGGCAAGCCGCTGACCGCCGTCCTTCGCGCCAAGGTATGCCAGGACCCGGCGACGGGGCTGAGCTATCCGTTCACGGCGACGGTGGAGACGGGCGGGCGAACCTTAAGCGGCTGCGCCGCCTATGCCGACGCCATGCCCAAGGGCGGGAGCTGAAGGCTTCTCAGCTCTGAGTGGTCAAGAGCTTGCCAAGCCCCGGGATGGTGACCAGGACTTCGCGCAACATGTCGCTGCCGGTCTTGTCGCGGACGAAGTTCATCGCCACGGGCAGCATGGCCTGCATGTCCGAGGTGGTGATGCCCTGGCGCGCCAGCCGTTGACCCATGGCCATGGCGTCGGACATGGCCGCGCCGCTGGTTCCGCCGACATTGCGCATCAGTCCCCCCATCAGCCCGCCGCTCTTCTGGTCGGTCAGGGTCGCGCCGTGGGCGGCCAGGGCGTCAGCGCCGGGGATGGCCTCGAGCAGCTCTCCCACCTTGGCGGGGTCGCCGTGCTTCTGCATCAGGGACAGGGCGGCGGAGAGGCCCAGGCGAGCCTGATCCAGGCTGAGACCGGTCCGGGTCGAGGCGTCCTGCACGAGCTCTTCGATCATCATCACGTCCTACTGTGCGGTCCAACCGCCGTCGATGGCCAGGCCGGCGCCATTCACCGAAGCGCCCGCATCCGAGACCAGATAGAGCAATAGCCCAGACAGTTCCTCATAGGTGACAAAGCGTTTTGTCGGCTGGGCCGCCAGGATGACGTCCTTCATCACCTGGTCGGGGGTCATGCCGCGGGCTTTGGCCTGGTCGGCGATCTGACCTTCGACCAAAGGGGTCTTCACATAGCCCGGGCAGATGGCGTTGCAGGTGATTCCGTCGGTCGCCACTTCCAGCGCCACGGTCTTGGTCAGGCCGAGGATGCCGTGCTTGGCGGCGACATAGGCCGCCTTGAAGGGCGAGGCCACCAGGGCGTGGGCCGAAGCCAGGTTGACGATTCGCCCGCGCCCCTGCGCCTTCATGATCGGCACCGCGGCGCGGGTCGAATGGAAGGCCGAGGTCAGGTTGATGGCGATGATCTGGTCCCACTTCTCGACCGGGAAGTCCTCGATCGGGGAGACGAACTGGACCCCCGCGTTGTTGAGCAGGATGTCGAGGCGTCCGAACTTGCTCTTGGCGGCGGCCACCATGTCGGCGATCTCCGCCGGCTTGGTCATGTCGGCGGGATGGTAGGCCACGGCGCCCCCGTGCCGGACTTCGACCTCGGCGCGGGTCCTTTCGATCGTGGCCGCGTCGCCCAGGCCGTTCAGGATCAAGGTGGCGCCCGCGCCGGCCAGGGCTTCGGCCATGGCCAGGCCGATGCCGCTGGTGGAGCCGGTGACGATGGCGACGTGGCCGGTTAGGGGACCGCTCATGGAACTACTCCTCGGCTGGAACGTGCTGCGCTGCGGCATAGCATAGGAGGGCGTGGAGCACGATGTCCGCCTCTACGGATGCGGACGCAGGAAGACCCAGTCGCGAGCGTCCGACAAGTCGGGCCGGAACCGGTAGCCGGCCGCGTCGAACCCCTTCAACGCCTGCGCATCCTCCAGACGATTCTCCACCGCATAGCGGGTCATCAGTCCCCGCGCGGTCTTAGCGTAGAAGGAGACGTTGCGGACCAGGCCGTCCTGCTCCTGCTTGAAGTGGCAGGTGACCAGGGGAAGCTTCAGGGCCTGAGCGTCCACCGCGCCGAAATACTCCTGGCTGGCCAGGTTCACCAGGGTCCGGTCGGCGTGGTCCTTGGCGGCCTTGTTCAGGGCCTTGGCCAGGCGGTCGCCCCAGAAGTCGTAGAGGTTCGTCCCCCGGTCGGTGGCCAGCCGCGCGCCCATCTCCAGCCGATAGGGCTGGATGCGGTCGAGGGGCCGCAGCAGGCCGTAAAGGCCTGACAGGATCCGCACATGGTCCTGGGCCCAGACCAGGGCCTCGTGGTCCAGCGTGCGAGCGTCCAGGCCCACATAGACGTCGCCGGCGAAGGCCAGGGCGGCGGGGACGCCCAGGTCGTCGGCCCGGGGCTTGAAGGCCTTGAACCGGGCGACGTTGAGGTCGGCGAGCTTGCCCGAAATGTCCATCAGCCGCCGCAGGTCGCCGGCCGTCAGCTTGCGGGTCGTCGCCGCCAGCTTGGCGATATCGGCCTTCATCTCGGGCGCGGTGACGGGCAGGTCCGCCGGCGCTGGGGTGAAGTCCAGGGTCTTGGCCGGGGAAAGGACGAACAACATCGCCCGGCCCTTAACCTCGCCCGGAGAGTCGCGCCAGGGCGGCGGGCCGGCGGCTAGAACAAAACCCGAGGGTTCATGATCCGCCCGGGATCGAGCGCCTGGCGGATCGCGCGCATGGCGGCGACTTCGGCGCCCGGCTTGTAGCGCAGGGCCTCGGTGGTCTTCAGCACCCCCAGGCCGTGTTCGGCGGAGATGGTCCCGCCCAGGGCCAGGGCGATGTCGTGGATGCGTCGGGAGGCGGCCGGATAGGCGGCCGTATGGGCGGCGGGATCCCCGCCGACGGGGGGCAGGACGTCGAAGTGGATATTGCCGTCGCCCATGTGGCCGAACGCCACCACCCGCGCGCCTGGCGCACTGGCCTCGGCCGCCTCGGTCGCCGCGACGATGAAATCGGGCACGGCCCCGACGGGCACGGCGATGTCGTGCTTCCAGGCCGCGCCCTCGGGCTTCTGACCCGCCGACTGGTGTTCGCGAACGGCCCACAGGGCGTGGGCCTGGGACTGGTTCTGGGCGACGGCGGCGTCGAGGACGAGGCCTCCCTGCAGCCCGGCCTCCAGGATCCTTTGCAGAAATCCTTCCGCCGCGCCCGCCTCCGGGGCGGCGATCTCGATCAGCACGTACCAGGGGTAGGCGCTTTCCAGGGGTTCCCGGGCGTTCGCGTGCTTCACCGCCAGGGCGACGCCCAGCCGCCCCATCAATTCGAAGGCCTCGACCATGCCGCCGCTCAGCGTACGGGCCAGGGTCAGCAGCCCGAGCGCCGCGGCGGGGTCGGGCACCCCGACCACGGCGACCGCCCGCGACCGCATCACCGGGAACAGCCGCAAGGCCGCCGCGGTGACCACGCCCAGGGTCCCCTCGGCCCCGATCAGCAGCTGTTTGAGATCGTAGCCGGTGTTGTCCTTGCGCAGCCGCTTGAGACCTTCGAATACCGAGCCGTCCGGCAGCACCGCCTCGATTCCCAGCACCAGGGCGCGCATGGTCCCGTAGCGCAGCACCGCGATCCCTCCGGCGTTGGTGGCGATCGCCCCCCCGACGGTGGCGCTGCCGTCGGAGGCCAGGCTCAGGGGGAACAGGCGGTCGACGGCGGCTGCGGCGGCCTGGGCCGCCGCCAAGGTGGCGCCGGCCTCGACCACCAGCACATCTTCCCCCGCGTCGACGCTGCGGACTGCCCGCATCCGGTCCAGCGACAGCAGCACCTCGCCCTGGGGGGTCTGGCCGCCGACCAGGCCGGTGTTGCCGCCCTGGGGGGTGATGGCGGTTCCGGTCGCGGCGCAGATGCCGACCACGGCGGCGACTTCGGCCGTGGACGCCGGCAGCATCAACAGCGGCGTCGAGCCTCGCCAGGCGTCCCGCCATTCCGTCAGCTTGGGCGCCAGGCGCTCGGGGTCGTCCGACCAGCCTTGCGGACCCACCGCCGCCTTCAGACGAGCGAGGGTTTCCGGGGCGGGGGGAATGGCCATGACTCCAGTCTAGCCGGGCCGGGGCGTCGCGGACAAATGGACAGGACTCGCGCCCATGGCCATGCTGTCGCCCAGGCCGCCTTGAGCGCGGCGCCCACGGCCAGAGGCCCTATTGCTCCGGATCATCCTCACCCGCGCCCTGCTCGTGGCCCTGCCCTTCGCGGTCTATTTCCTGTGGGCCGCCATCGCCCGCCGCTCGGGCCGGCCGATGGGAGCCACGCCCTGGGGCTGGCTGGCCGCGGCCGGCTGCCTGTTGGTCGGCCTGTCGTTGATGGCGACGGTGGTGTTCCACTCCGACAACCGCGGGGCGGGATATGTCCCCGCCCAGGCCCATCCTGGTGGAAAGGTCACCCCCGGCGCCTTCGATCGCGCCCGCCGTCCGCCGCCGGCCGGGACCCAATCGCCCAACACCGCCCCCTGAAGACGCATGACCGACCGTCTCGATCCCCAGCCCTGGATGACCGCCGCCCCGACGCGGGCGGTGATGGACGCACTGGAAGCCGCCGGCGGGTCCGACTGCGCCCGGTTCGTGGGCGGCTGCGTCCGCGACACCCTTGTGGGCCGCCCCGTCGCCGATATCGACATCGCCACCCGGCTGACCCCGGAGGCGACCCTGGCGGCGCTGAAGGCGGGCGGGCTGGGCGCGGTTCCGACCGGAGTCGCCTATGGCACCGTCACCGCCATCGCCGACCATCGCCCGTTCGAGATCACCACCCTGCGCCGCGACGTGGAGACGGACGGCCGCCGGGCGGTGGTCGCCTTCACCATCGACTGGGCCGAGGACGCGGCGCGGCGGGATTTCCGCCTGAACGCGGTCTATCTGGATCGCCAGGGCCGGCTCTACGATCCTGTGGGGGGCGGGGTGGAGGACGCCCACGCCGGGCGGATCGTCTTCGTCGGCGACGCCGAGACGCGCATCCGCGAGGATTATCTCAGGGTGCTGCGGTTCTTCCGCTTCACCGCCTGGTACGGCCGGGGCGAACCGGACGCGGCGGGCCTGGCCGCCTGCGCCGCCCTGAAGCAAGGGACGGCCGGCTTGTCCGGCGAGCGCGTGTCGAAGGAGTTGCTCAGGCTGCTCGCCGCCCCCGACCCCCGCGCCGCTGTCGGATTGATGGCCGGGGCGGGGGTGCTGGCGGTGGTGCTGCCGGTCCTCCTGCGGATCGGGCGGTTCGAAGCCATGGTCCCCATCGACCCGGATCCCGAACGGCGCCTTTCGGCCCTCCTGCCTGACGACCCCGAGACGGTGCTCGCCGCGGCCGAGCGCCTTCGCCTCTCCAACGCCCTGCGCGACCGGCTGCTCCTGGCCGCCGCCGCCGGTCCTGACCTTTCCATCAGCGACGCCGAGGCCCGCGCCGCCCTCTACCGCGAAGGCGCCGCGTTCGGCGACCGGGTGATGAAGCGCTGGGCCGAACAGCCGGGGGCCGAGGCCGACGCCCGGCGGCTGCTGGCCCTGTCCCGGGATTGGCCCCCGCCGCGGTTCCCGCTGACGGGCAAGGATATCGCAAGCCTGGGCGTACCTGTCGGCCCCGAGGTCGGACGGCGGTTGAGGGAAGCCGAGGCCTGGTGGGTGGCCCAGGATTTCGTCCCCGACCGGGCGACCTTGCTGGCATGGATCGAGGCCGGGGCGCGATGAGGATTGGAATCCTGGAGACCGGCGGGCCCCCTGAATCGTTCGAAGGGCGCTTCGGCGACTACCCGGCCATGTTCCGGCGTCTGCTCGGGGACGGCTTCGACTATGCGGCGTTCGATGTTGCGGCTGGCGCCCTGCCGGCTCGGTCCGACGCCTGCGACGCCTGGGTGATCACCGGCTCGGCGGCGGGCGTCTACGACGACCTGCGTTGGATCGAGCCGCTGAAAGATCTCCTGCGCGAGGCCAAGGGGCGCGCGGCTCTGGTCGGAGTCTGTTTCGGCCACCAGATCATGGCCGAGGCCTTCGGCGGCAAGGTCGCCAAGTCGGACAAGGGCTGGGGGGTCGGCCTGCACACCTATGAGGTTCTGGACCGCCAGCCCTGGATGGACGCGGCCAAGACCATCGCTGCGCCCGCTTCGCATCAGGATCAGGTGGTGGTCCTGCCGCCCGCGGCGCGGGTGGTCGCCGCCAGCGCCTTCACGCCGTTCGGCGCCCTCGCCTACGAGGACCAGCCGGCGATCTCGATCCAGCTGCACCCCGAATTCGAGCCGGCCTACGCCAAGGCCCTGATCGAAAACCGGCGGGGCGCGCGCTACAGCGACGCCCAGGCCGACGCCGCCGTCGCCTCGCTGGACGCGCCCGACGACCGGGCGCGGGTGGGAACGTGGATTCGGGAGTTCCTGCGGCGGGCGCCTTAAGGCCAGGCCGCCACCGGCGGCATCGACGACAGGATGGTCTCGATGTTGCCGCCGGCCTTGAGGCCGAACATGGTGCCGCGGTCGTAGAGCAGGTTGAATTCCACGTAGCGGCCGCGGCGGACCAGCTGCTCGGCGCGGTCCTGGTCGGTCCAGGGCTCGGCCATGCGGCGGCGCACGATCTTCGGATAGACCTCAAGGAAGGCCTCACCCACGGCGCGGGTGAAGGCGAAGTCCTTCTCGAAGTCGCCGGTGCTGAGATGGTCGTAGAAGACACCCCCCACGCCGCGGGTCTCCCCCCGGTGCGGCAGGAAGAAGTATTCGTCGCACCAGGCTTTGTAGCGCTCGTACTGCTCCGGGTAGAAGGCGTCGCAGGCCGCCTTCATCGCCGCGTGGAAGGCGATGGTGTCTTGCGCTTCCTGGGTGCGCTCGGCCATCAGCATCGGCGTCAGGTCGGCCCCGCCGCCGAACCAGCTCCGGGCGGTCGACAGGAAGCGGGTGTTCATGTGCACGGTGGGGACCCGTGGCGAGCGCGGATGGATGATCAGGCTGATGCTGGCCGAGACATAGGACGGGTCCTCGTCCGCGCCCGGCATGGTTGCGGCCAGTTCCGGCGAGAACACGGCGGCGGCGGCGGACGTGTGGACCCCGGCCTTTTCGAACAGCCGGCCGGTCAGGTGGCCGCCGACGCCGCCGCCCGTTCCAGTTTCCCGTGTCCAGGGCCGCAGGTCGAAGCGGCCGGGGGCGCCCGGATAGAGGGCGTCGGGCGCCTCGTCCTCCAGCCGCTCCAGTTCGGCGCAGATTCTCCGCTGCAGGGCTTCGAACCAGGTCTTGGCGCGGCCCTGGCGCTCGTCCCGCAGCGCGGTGGTCATGGCGGTCTGATCGGTCATGGACCTGCTCCACACCACGACCGGGGCGTCAGCACAACCTCGGGGTTTTACGAAGGACCGGCGACTCGTTTCGGAAACGCGTCCACCTGTCGCAGCGCCTCGCCCAGGGCGATGGCGCAGGCGCTGACCAGGTTCAACGAGCGGGTCTGCGGGCGGATCGGGATAATCAGCCGCACCTGGGCCGCCGCATGCACCTCTTCGGGCACGCCCGCGCTTTCGCGGCCGAACAACAGGGTGTCGCCGGAGGCGAAGGCGAATCGATGCAGCGGCTGGGCGGCGCGGGTGGTGAACAGCACCAGCCGGCCCTCGTTCCGCTCGGGCGCGGCCTGGAAATCGGTCCATCCAGAACGGCGCACCACCACCGCCTGGTCGCCATAATCCAGGGCCGCCCGCTTCAGGCTGCGGTCGGACAAGGGGAAGGCGCAGGGCTCGATGACTTCCATCGGGACACCCAGGCAGGCGGCAAGCCGGATCGCGCCGCCAAGGTTTTGCGGAATGTCCGGTTGAAAAAGAGCAAGACGCATTCTAAGCGATCCCCCGAGACGCAAACGCGCGGACAAGCGCCCGCAGCCATCTGGCCACGCGGCGCTCGTCCGCGCGATTAACTCACGGCGGGGGGCGCTAGCCAGTCTCCGGCCAGGCAGGTTTTTCAAGGGACCGTAAAGTGGTCGAAATTTATAACGCCAACCCGACGGTGGACGGCGGCCATGCGGCCGACGATCCCTCGCGGCGCGACTTCATCCACATCGCCGCCGGGGCTGCGGCCGCGGGCGGCGTGGTGATGGCGGTGTGGCCGCTGATCGATCAGATGAACCCGTCCGGGGACACCCTGGCGATGGCCTCCACCGAGTTCGACATCTCAAAGGTGGTCGAAGGCCAGCAGGCGGTGATCAAGTGGCGCGGCAAGCCGGTGTTCGTGCGTCACCGCACGGCCGCCGAGATCGCCGCGGCCAAGAAGGACGACAACGCCCCTATGCGCGATCCGGCCAAGGACGAGGCCCGGGTCAAGCCGGGCAAGGAGCCTTGGTTGGTCCTGGTCGGGGTCTGCACCCACCTGGGCTGCGTGCCCAACTTCGGGCTGGGCGAGTTTGGCGGATGGCTCTGTCCCTGCCACGGATCGGTGTACGACACCGCCGGGCGCATTCGCCAGGGACCGGCCCCGCGTAACCTCGACCTGCCGGAATACAGCTTCCTGACCGACACCCGTATCAAGATCGGCTGAGCAGATGAGCGGACCTTCGACCTATGAGCCGAAAACCGGCATCGAGCGTTGGCTCGACGCCCGTTTGCCCATCGTGCGCCTGGCGTACGACAGCGTCGTCGCCTACCCGACCCCCAAGAACCTGAACTACTGGTGGACCTTCGGCGGCATCCTGGCCTTCATGCTGGTCGTGCAGATCGCCACAGGGGTGATCCTGGCCATGCACTACGTCGCCAGCGCGGCCGACGCCTTCAACAGCGTCGAGCACATCATGCGCGACGTGAACCACGGCTGGATGATCCGCTACATCCACGCCAACGGCGCCTCGATGTTCTTCCTGGCGGTCTACGTCCACATCGCCCGGGGGCTGTACTACGGTTCCTACAAGGCTCCCCGCGAGGTGCTGTGGATCCTGGGCTGCGTCATCTACCTGTTGATGATGGCCACCGCCTTCATGGGCTACGTCCTGCCCTGGGGCCAGATGTCCTACGCCGGCGCGGTGGTGATCACCTCGCTGTTCTCGTCCTTCGACGAGATCGTCCCGGGGCTCGGCACCGCCATCACCACTTGGCTGTGGGGCGGCTTCGCAGTGGATGCGCCCACCCTCAACCGCTTCTTCTCACTGCACTATCTGCTGCCGTTCATGATCGCTGGCGTCGTCGGCCTGCATATCTGGGCCCTGCACGTGCCGGGCAACGGCAACCCCGCTGGGGTCGAGGTCAAGTCCAAGGAGGACATGGTCCCCTTCCACCCGTACTACACGGTGAAGGACGGCTTCGCGATCGTGGTGTTCCTGATCCTGTTCGGCTGGTTCGTGTTCTTCGCGCCCGACGCGCTGGGCCACGCCGACAACTACACCCCCGCCAATCCGCTGGTGACCCCCGCGCACATCGTGCCCGAATGGTACTTCCTGCCCTTCTACGCCATGCTCCGCGCGGTGCCGGAGAAGCTGCTGGGGGTGCTGACCATGTTCGGCTCCATCGGCCTGCTGTTCGCGGTGCCGTGGCTGGATACGTCCAAGGTGCGCTCGATGCGCTACCGGCCGACCGCCCGCTGGTTCTTCCTGATCTTCATCGCCACCGTGTTCCTGCTCGGCTGGTGCGGCGGGCATGAGCCGGACGACGTGATCATCACCGTTGGCCACTTGGAGAACGGCGACCCGACCGGGTTCACCGTGACCTGGCTGTCGCGGATCCTGGCTGTCTACTACTACGCCTATTTCCTGGTGGTGCTGCCGCTGCTGGGGCTGAAGGAAAAGCCCCTGCCGGTGCCGGATTCCATCTCCACTCCCGTGCTGTCGGGCGGCGCCGCCGTTCCGGCCGGCGCGGCCGCTTCGCCTGAGAAGAAGGGTTGACGCCGATGGCCGTCAAAAGTCCGACCGCGGCTGTCCTCGCCGGCCTCGCGGTCCTGCTGATCGGCGCGACCACGGCGTCTGCTTCGACCCACGCCGTGCCGCCGAAGGATGAGCACTTCAGCTTCGAAGGGCCGCTCGGGAAGTTCGACCAGGCGTCGCTGCAGCGCGGCTACAAGGTTTACCAGGAGGTCTGCGCCGCCTGTCATTCGATGAACCTGGTCTATTATCGCAACCTGGCTCAGAAGGGCGGGCCCTTCTACGACCCGAAGTACCCCAACCCCAACAACAGCCCCTACGCCAAGGCGCTGGCGGCTGAGGTCATGGTATCCGACCTCGATCCGGACACCGGCGACGCGGTCCAGCGCAAGGCGACGCCGGCCGACCATTTCCGGGCGCCGTTCGCCAATGAGATCGCCGCCAAGGCGGCCAACGGCGGGGCGGCGCCGCCGGACCTGTCCGTGATCGTCAAGGCGCGCGAAGGCGGGCCGCAGTACGTCTATTCGATCCTGACCGGCTACGTTAAGCCGCCGGCGGGCCTGACCGTGCCGGCGGGGTCCTATTACAACGCCTACTTCCCCTCGGACGTGTCAGCCAACTGGACCGGCCCGAAGGACAAGGTTCCGCCGGGGGGCTTCCTGAAGATGCCGTTCCAGCTGACCCCCGGCCGGGTGACGTTCGACGACGGCGCCAAGTCGACCACCGAACAGCAGGCCCACGACGTGGTGACCTTCCTGACCTGGGCCGCGGAGCCGAACGTCGAAGAGCGTAAGCAGACCGGCCTGGGCGTGATGGCCTATCTGATCATCTTCGCCGGGATCATGTACGTCAGCTACCGGCGGATCTGGCGCAACGTCGCCCACTGATCGGCGGCGCGGAAACCAAGCTATCAAAGGACCCGTCGGAGCGATCCGGCGGGTCTTTTCGGATCAGGGGATCGGTCATGGCCGAATGGGTGCTGGGCGTGATCGGCGGCTCGGGACTCTATGACATCCCAGGACTCGAGGAGCGGGAATGGCGGCGGGTGGCCGGCTCCTGGGGCGAGCCCTCGGACGAGCTGCTGTTCGGGAGGCTGGGCGGCGTGCGGTTGGTGTTCCTGCCCCGCCACGGGCGAGGCCACCGGGTGTCCCCCACCCACGTCAACGCCCGCGCCAATATCGACGCCCTGAAACGCGCGGGCTGCACCGACATCGTCTCCCTGTCCGCCGTCGGCTCCCTGCGCGAGGCTCTGCCGCCGGGGACCATGGTGGTGGTGGACCAGTTCATCGACCGGACCTTCGCGCGGCCGAGCAGCTTCTTCGGCGAGGGCGTGGTCGCCCACGTCTCCATGGCCGACCCGGTCTGCCCGCGGCTGTCGGCCCTGGCCGCGGCGGCGGCGCGCAAGGCCGGGGCGACGGTGGTGGAGGGCGGGGACCTATCTGGCGATGGAGGGGCCTCAGTTCTCGACCCGGGCCGAGAGCGCCCTGTACCGGGCCTGGGGCTGCGACGTGATCGGCATGACCAACATGCCCGAGGCCAAGCTCGCCAGGGAGGCGGAGCTTCCCTACGCCTCCGTCGCCATGGTCACGGACTACGACTGCTGGCGCGAGGGCGAGGACGTCGAGGTCGACCGGATCGTGGCCGTGTTGAACGCCAACGCGGGCAAGGCCAAGGCCCTGGTCGCCCATCTGGCCGCGGCCCTGACCGGTCCCCGCCCGCGGTCGCCGATCGACACCTGCCTGGACCTCGCCCTGATCACTCCACGAGAGCAGCGCGACCCCGCCCTGGTCGCCAGGCTGGATGCGGTGGCGGGCCGGGCGCTGCGCCGCTAGGGTCTGGCCATGAACCTGCGCGACGCCATCCGCACCATTCCCGACTATCCAAAGCCGGGGATCATGTTCCGCGACATCACCACCCTCCTCGGCGACGCCCGCGCCTTCCGCCAGGCGGTGGACGAACTGGTCCAACCCTTCGCGGGCGGGAAGATCGACAAGGTGGCCGGGATCGAGGCGCGGGGGTTCATCCTGGGCGGGGCGGCGGCGCATCAGTTGTCGGCCGGCTTCGTGCCCCTGCGCAAGAAGGGCAAGCTGCCGCACAGGACGTTCAAGGTGGAATACGCCCTGGAGTATGGCCTCGACGCCATGGAGATACATCACGACGCCTGCGCGGCGGGAGAGCAGGTGCTGCTGATCGACGACCTGATCGCCACCGGCGGCACCGCCGAGGCCGCGGTCAAACTTTTGCGGCAAGCCGGCGCCGAGGTCGTGGCCGCCTGTTTCGTGATCGACCTGCCCGGGCTGGGCGGGAGCGAGCGCCTGCGGGCTTTGGGGGTGGCGGTCTCCACCCTGGTCGCCTTCGAGGGACACTGACGCCTGTCCGAACGGCGCCTCTGGCCAATCGTTCTTGATCCCCTAAGTTAGGGTTTCGGGGCGGGATCGAAGCGTATGGCGAGGCTCGTCCATGCAGGTCGAGGCGTGGCGTAATTTCAAGCGGATGCAGGCCAGCGCCTGCATCTTCGCGACCCTGATCTACCTCGGCGCCGTCATCCATGCGTGGCGGGTGTTGCCGGGATCGCCGAACCTCAAGCTCGCCTTCACCCTGGTGTTTCCCGCGGTCTACTTCCTGGCCGCCCTGGTGCTGCCCCTGCAGGTGCGTCCGATCCGGCGGGTGCTGAAGCGCTACGTCTGGATGAGTTTTGCTGCAGGATTCGGCCAGACCCCGATCTCGGTGTTGACCGGCCTGGGCCTCCTGGCGGTCGCGGCCTTGTTCATCTACGCCCAGATCGCCGGCGTCGCCCATGGCGGACGCTATCCGGCCGGGGTCTTCTCAGGATACGGCGCCGGCATCGGCATCCTCTTCGCCCAGGCCCTGCTGGTGTTCGCCCTGGAACGGGAGCCGAAGATCCGCGAGATCATCGAACGGTAGGCCTCACGCCAGGGCGCGCAGGAAGCGCCGGGGCTGGATATGGGTGATCCAGGTCCAGGGCTGGAACAGCGTGGCCCCGGGACTCCATGAGAACAGGACGAACTGGGCCTTGCCGACGATGTTCTCGGCCGGGACATAGCCCACCCCGATGGAGCCGGGCCAGCGGCTGTCCAGGGAATTGTCCCGGTTGTCGCCCAGGAAGAAGTACTGGCCCGGAGGAACGACATAGACATCGGTGTTTTCCTCCTCGCCCGGGGGCGTGTGCTGGAGGACGACGTAGGTCCGACCGTCCGGCTTGGTCTCGCGGTACTGGACGACGGGAATCTGCGGCATGTCCGGATCGACGCCCGGACCGATGGGGACGCGAGGGACGGGCCGGCCGTTGACGATCACCTGGCCCTCGACCAGCTGCACCCGGTCGCCGGGTAGGCCGATCACCCGTTTGATGTAGGTCTGGCTCTCGTCCCGCGGCAGCTGGAAGACGATGACGTCCCCGCGCTGGGGCGGCTTTCCCCCGATCCGGCCATGGAACAGGGACGGACAGAACGGCAGCGAGCACCGGCTCCAGCCGTAACTGAATTTGGAGACGACGATATAGTCCCCCTGCCGCAGGGCCGGCTCCATCGAATCCGACGGTATGGTGAAGGGCTGGAACAGGACGATCCGCAGGACCAGCGCGATGAGCAGGGCGTAGACGATGGTTTTGCCGGTTTCAAAGGCCTGCCTGCCCTTGCCGTCCTTGGTCGAGGCAGAGGTTTTCATCGCGTTCAGCTTCCCATTTCGGCCTTGCCGGCGGCGCGGTGGAACAGCTGCAGGGTGCGCAGGCGCCCCAGATGGGCCGAATCCGGTTCGTAGTCGCTGGGGGCCATGAAGGCATGCCCCGCCTCATAGAGATAGATCGGCAGGTCGGGATGGGCGGCGCCGATCGCCTCGACGTCGGTCAGGGGAACCAGCGGGTCGCGCTTGCCGAAATGCAGGATGGTCGGACAGCGGGGGGTTTCGTCCGCGTGAGCCGCGATACCCCCGCCGTAGAAGCAGGACGCCGCCGCCAGCCCGTCGCAGCGGGCCGCGGCCAGCCAGGCCGCCGTACCGCCGAAACAGAAGCCCAGGGCGAAGACGGGGCCGTCCAGGGCCAGTATCGCGGTCTGGATGTCGCCCATCGCCAGGGTCCAGTCGATGGCGTCCGCGCCCGCCATCCGCCGGGCCCGCGCCGCCTCGTCGATGTCGCGGTCGGGGAAACCCGGATCGGTCCGGTCGAGCAGGGAGGGGACGATCACCTCGTAGCCGTCCTCGGCGAACTCCGCGGCGAGCTGGCGCAGGTGCGGGGTCACCCCCCAGATGGCGTGCAGCATGACCAGGCCGCCGCGCCGGGCGTCGGGGGCCTCTGCGTGATAGGCGCCGAACTCGAAGCCGTCGGCCCGGCTCTTCAGCCGGATCGCCTCGCCCATCAGCCCGCGCCGTTCTGCTCGAAGAGCGCCAGGGTGCGCCGGCGGGCCTGGTGCGCGGCCGCGCCGTCGGCGTTGTTGAAGCCGTGGCCGGCCTCATAGAAATGCACCGGCAGTTCGGGCCGGGCGGCGGCGAACTCCTTTACCTTGTCGACAGGGATGTTCTGGTCCTCAGCCCCGAAATGCAGGACGACCGGGCAGCGCGGGACCTCGTGGGCGTGGGGCAGGACCATGCTGCCGTAATAGCTGGAGACCGCGGCCAGATCGCCCAACCGGGCGGCGGCGAGCCACGCGAGGGAGCCGCCGTAGCAGTAGCCGACCACGAACACCGGCCCGCGGGGGGCGAGGAAGTCCAGGCAGGTCGCGATGTCGTCGATCGGATTCTCCAGCCCGTTGGCCTGAAGATAGGTCCGGCCCGTGGCGACGCCTTCCGCATCGTGGGCGGCGACGAAGCCCGGTTCCTGGCGATCGAACAGCGAGGGGGCGACGGCCTCGAAACCCATCTGGCCCCAGCGGTCGGCGTCGCGGACGATCGCCTCGTCGACGCCGAAGATCTCCTGCAGCACGATCACCCCGCCCTTACGGCGGCCCTGAGGCTGAACATGATAGGCGCCGAACTCCGCGTCATCGACCTTCGATCGAAGCTTGATGTATTCGCCCAAGGCCTCTGCTCCCTCGTGGATCAGGTGTTGAAGCGGAAGTGCATGACGTCGCCGTCGCGCACCACATAGTCCTTGCCTTCCAACCGCATCTTTCCGGCCTCGCGCGCCCCGCTCTCGCCGTTCAGCCGGACGTAGTCGTCATAGGCGATGGTCTCGGCGCGGATGAAGCCCTTCTCGAAATCGGTGTGGATCACCCCCGCGGCCTGGGGTGCGGTCTGGCCGACCTCGATGGTCCAGGCCCGGGCTTCTTTCGGTCCAACGGTGAAATAGGTCTGCAAGCCCAGGAGGGCGTAGGCCTCATGGATCAGCCGGTTCAGGCCCGGCTCGGCCAGACCGATGGTTTCCAGGAACTCGGCCCGCTCGGCGGGGTCGAGCAGGGCGATCTCGCTCTCGATCTTGGCGGAGATGGCCACTGAACTGGCGTGGTCGCGGGCGGCGCGCTCCGCCACCAGGGCCGATAGAGCATTGCCGTTCTCGGCCGAACCTTCGTCCACATTGGCGACGTACAGCTCGGGCTTGGAGGTGAGGAGCTGCAGCATCCGCCAGGCTTTGGCGTCCTCCTCGGGGACCTGGGCGGCGCGGGCGGGGCGGCCGGCCTCAAGCTGCTCCAGCGCCAGCTTCACCAGCGACAGGGTCTTGATGCTTTCCTTGTCGCCGCCCTTGGCGCGCTTCTCCAGGCTGTCCTTGCGCTTCTCCAGGCTCTCGAGGTCGGCCAGCATCAGCTCGGTCTCGATGATCTCCAGGTCGGCCAGGGGATCGACCCGGCCCTCGACATGGGTGACGTCGGTGTCCACGAAGCAGCGGGCGACGAAGGCTATGGCGTCGCAGTCGCGGATATTGGCCAGGAACTTGTTGCCCAGGCCTTCGCCCTGGCTGGCCCCGCGGACCAGGCCGGCGATGTCGACGAAGTTGATGCGGGCGGGAATGATCTCCTTCGACCCGGCGATCCTGGCCAGGACCTCCAGACGCGCCTCCGGCACCGCCACGTCGCCGGTGTTGGGCTCGATGGTGCAGAACGGATAGTTGGCGGCCTGCGCCGCCGCCGTCTGGGTCAGGGCGTTGAACAGGGTCGATTTGCCGACGTTGGGCAGGCCGACGATGGCGACTTTAAGGGCCATTCAGGTCTCGAAATAACGGTGGGCGGGGTCGAGCCCGCGTGCGGCCGTCTTATGGCGGCTTCCGCGCGGGATCACAACGCGGCGCGCGCGGCTTGAAAAACTGCAACTGCGGCCGATATCGATCTCGGGCTTCTGAACGCGCCGATGGACCTTCGGGAGGATGCGGGCGACTGAGGCGATCAAGGAGAAAGACCATGGCCATTCGACCGGTCGCCAAGCTGGTGAGGGGGATGCCGACGTCCGATGGCGCAGGGGTCCGCATGACCCGCGTTCTTGGCACGCCCGAGGCGCAGATGTTCGACCCCTTCCTGATGCTCGACCACTTCAACACCGAGAACGCCGACGACTACATCGGCGGCTTCCCCGAACACCCGCACCGCGGCTTCGACACCGTCACCTACATGCTCGAAGGCAGGATGAAGCACGCCGACAATACCGGCCGCGAAGGGATCATCGGCACGGGCGGGGTCCAATGGATGCGGGCCGGGCGCGGCATCGTCCACTCCGAAATGCCCGAGCAGACCGAAGGGCGGATGCGGGGCTTCCAGCTGTGGGTGAACCTGCCCGCCAGGCTGAAGATGAGCGAGCCGGGCTACCAGGAATACGAGGCGGGGGAGATTCCGGTCGAGACCCGGGAGGGCGGGGGTCAGGTCAAGGTGATCGCCGGCGAGACCAGCCGTGGGACCCACGGCGCCATCGGCGGCGGGCCGGTGGAGGCGCTTTATTTCGACGTGGCGCTCCGGGCGGGCGACCGCTTCGTCGAACCGGTGGCGGACGAACGCAACGCCATGCTGGTGATCTATGAAGGCGTGGTCAGGATCGCAGGCCAGCGTGTCGGCGCCCTGGGAGGGGTCTTCCTGGGCGAGGGGGATGAAATCGTGGTGGAGGCGGAAACCGAGGCGCGCTTCCTGCTGATCGCCGGCAAGCCGATCCAGGAACCGGTCGCCTGGGGCGGTCCCTTCGTCATGAACAGCCGCGAAGAGGTGATGAAGGCGTTCGAGGACTATCAAGCCGGGCGATTCTAGACCGGCCCCGGCCCATGGTTTGACCTAACCCCGGCTGGCCAGGTCCTGCCAGACCTGCGCTTCCCGGCGAAAGGGCCCGCTGGTCCGCGCCGCGCGGGCGTCGATGTCGGCGATCAAGGCCTTGGCCTCGCCGGGGCGCCCCACCGACCGAAGGAAGGCGGCGTAGCGGGCGATAGGCTCCAGCCCCGGCATCCGCTCCATGGCGCTGCGATAGGCGCGGTCGGCGTCCTCGGCCCGCTGCAGGCCTTGATAGGCGCGGGCGAAGGCGAGGACGGCCGGGGCGGTGCTCTCGCCTTCGCGCTCGATCGCTTCCAGCAGCACGAGGGCCTCGGCGTGCCGACCGAGTTCGATCAGGGCCTTGGCGCGGCCGAGCTGCAGGGCGGGGTCCTCGGCGTGGACCCCCTGGGCGGCCTCACGATAGACGGCCTCGGCTTCCTCGTGGCGGCCAAGTTCGCCGGCCGCGGCGGCCAGGCGCATGCGGTTATGGACCGTGGGACTTTCCTCCACCGCCGCCTTGGCCTCGCGGTAGTCGCGGTGCGGGTCGAGCGCCTCGCGGGCGCCCTTGCCGATCTCCCGCACCGTCCGGGCGCGGAACAGGCCGGGGATGACGATGATGGCCAGATAGGCCAGGCCGCCGATCCCCTGGAACATCAGGATGATCCACAGCCAGAAACTGTCCTGGCCCGTTCGCACCACGTGGAAGCAAAGGCCGATGGAAAAGGCCAGGGTCAGGACCAGCATCGGCAGTGGGATCGACAGCAGCGAGCCCATCACGGTTCTCCGCGCGCGGTCTTGCGAGGGTCGAGCTTCTCGGCCGGGGCCAGCCGCATCACTTCGCCCTGATAGCGTTCGTCCTCGCCAGCGACCAGCATGGGCGCAGCCTCGGCGCACGCCTCGCTCATGGCCCGGACCCAGGGCGTCTCCACCTTGTGGAAATCCGACAGCACGTAGCCGAGCACCTGTTCCTTGTGGCCTGGATGGCCGATTCCCATGCGACCGCGGCGGAAATAGGGACCGATCTGGCCGCCGATCGAGCGCAGGCCGTTATGGCCGGCCGTGCCGCCGCCAGCCTTCATGCGGAACCGGCCGGGCGCCAGATCGAGCTCATCGTGGAACACCACCAGCGAGTCCGGCTCGAGCTTGAAGAACTTCAGCGCCTCGCCCACCGAACGGCCGCTCTCGTTCATGAAGGTCTGGGGCTTGAGCAGGATGACCCGTTCCGGGCCGATGGTCCCCTCGGCGGTCAAGCCCTGGAACTTCGACCGCCAGGGCGAAAAACTCCACCGGCGCGCAATCTCGTCCACGGCCATGAAGCCGATGTTGTGGCGGTTGTGCTGGTATTTGGCGCCCGGATTGCCGAGCCCGGCTAGGATCAGCATGGCTCCCTCGGATCTGTCATCCTCCAAAGCGCGGCGGCGCTATCGGGGACGCAGGGATTTCAGGCGCGCCCGGTCATCTGGGTCCCGGCTCTCCGTTGGAGCCGGGGCGACAGAAGAGGAACCGATCAGGTCGCCGCCGCAGCCTCGGCCGCGGCTTCTTCGGAGGCCTGGGCGGAGGAGCCGGTGACGGTGGCGATGACGAAGTCGCGCCCGGTGATGGCTGGATGGGCGCCCTTCGGCAGGTTCAGGTTGGCGATGCGGACCGAGTCGCCGATGTCGAGGCCGGTCAGGTCGGCGACCAGTTCCTCGGGAATCTCGTCGGCGGGAACCATCAGCTCGACCTCGTGGCGGGCGATGTTGAGGGCGCCGCCGCGCTTGATGCCGGGGGAGGCCTCATGGTTCTTGAAGTGCACCGGCACGGCGATCTTCACCAACTGGTGCTCCTCGACCCGGAACAGGTCGAAGTGGACGGGCTGATCCGAAACCGGATCGAACTGGATGTCGCGGGCGATGACCGGCTGGGTCTCGTCGCCGTACTTCAGGGTCACGAGATGGCCCAGGAGCTTGCCGGTGTAGAGCGCCTTGCGGAAGGCGTTGGTCTCCACCGCCACGGCGACGGGGCCGCGGGGGCCGCCGTACAGCACGCCCGGCACCTTGCCGGCGCGACGGGCGGCGCGGGCGCCGCCAGTGCCTGTGCGCTCGCGCACTTCCACGTTCAGAACGATTTCGGCCATGGGATTAGCTCTTGGTCGGATACGAAACCGCCGCGCGATAGGCCGCGCGGCGCTAAATTCGGGAGAGCGGGTCTTTACACACTTCCGTCCGGCCATGCAACGGCCGGACGGAATGGGGGGGCGGCCCTTACTTCGCCTTGACCTTCGGCCGCGGCTTCGCAGAGGTCTTGGCCTTGACCACGGGGACCGGGGCCGGGGGCGGCGCGGCCTCGGCCACCACCGCCGGCGTGACCGCGCCGGCGATCTTGGCGACGCATTGGGCGGTGTCCAACAGCACGTGCTGGCCAAGGCAGAACACGTCTTCGTAGTAGGGCTTGGCCACCGAAAGGCACTGGTAGACGTTCAGCTTGGCCATGTTCAGGCAGAAGTCGCCGGTCTTTTCCTCAAACAGCGGCTGCAGCGCCGCGTCGTCCCCAGCTTCGCCGAGGGCGGCCACGGCGGCCAGGGTCAGGGCCCGCGACACCACGGCGGTATAAGGGGGGCTGAGCACGTCGCCGGCCACCGCCAGCGCCCCCGATTGGCCGCTCACGGCCGCGGAAAGCAGGGTCACATCCTCCGGCGCGGCGGAGACGGGCTGGGTCGATGCGGTCTTGGCGGTGGCCAGGCGGGCATCGCGGCCGGCCACCTCGCCCTTGGACCAGGCCTGATGCTGCACGTCATAGGCCGCCTGCTTGACCAGTTCGCCGGCGTGGCGAACCCGGGCGGCGTCGGCCGTCAGGGCCGCGACGATCAGGCCTGCGGCGGCGTCGGCGCTTGGCAGGGCCTGGGCGTAATTGGGATCGGCCAGCAGGCGAGCCGCCAGGGCTCGGCGGCCGGCCGGGTCCACCGCAAAGGTGCGGACGCTGGCGACGAACTGTGGGCTCTGCAGCGCCATCAGGGCTCCGTAGGCGATAGCCCCGCGAAGGAATTGGTGCGGTTCATAGGAGACCCCCGAGATCAGGGACTGCTCGACCGCCGCCCCGTCGGCGAAGGCGGGGGAGATATCGGCGGCCCGACGCATGTAGGCGCGGTAGGCTCCGGCGGACTGGATCACCGATGCCGGCAGGCCGACCGGCGGCGGGGGCGGCGCGGCGGGCGGGACGACGGCGACCGGCAGGGGCGGCGGCGGCGGGGGGCTGGCGCAGCTCGCCAGTGCGGCGGCGGTCACAAGCGTGAGAACGAGGCGCGGAGACAGTTTCATGCGGCGGGTTCCCGACATATCGACAGATACGGCTAAGCTTAGGGTGAGAGAATCGACGCAATCCTGGCGTCGTCCCCATTAAACATCGATGACGATAAGGACCCTGATGCGGCCACTACGTCAATCGAACAGCTTAGAGACCGATTCTTCGTTGGCGATACGGCGGATGGCCTCGCCGATCAGGGGCGCCACGCTGACCTGACGCACCTTCGCGCAGGCCTGGACGGTGTCGGACGCCTCGATGGTGTCTGTGATCACCAGTTCCTCCAGCACCGACTGCTCGACCCGCTGGCAGGCCGCCCCGGACAGGACCCCGTGGCTGACATAGGCCGAAACCGAGGTGGCGCCCCGCTCCTTCAAGGCCTTGGCGGCGTTGCACAAGGTCCCGGCGGAATCGACGATGTCGTCGAACAGGATGCAGCGGCGATCCCTGACCTCGCCGATGATGTTCATCACCTCGCTCTCCCCGGCGCGGGGGCGGCGCTTGTCGACGATGGCGAGATCCGCGTTCAGCCGGTCGGCCAGGGCGCGGGCCCGCACCACCCCGCCGACGTCGGGGGAAACGATCATCAGGCAACCGTCCCCCTTGTGGCGCTTCTTGATGTCGGCGGCGAGCACCGGGATGGCCACGAGGTTGTCGGTGGGAATGTCGAAGAAGCCCTGGATCTGGCCGGCGTGCAGGTCGAGGGTCAGCACCCGGTCGGCGCCGGCGCGGGTGATCAGATTGGCCACCAGCTTGGCCGAGATCGGCGTGCGGCCGCCGGTCTTCCGGTCCTGGCGGGCATAGCCGAAATAGGGGGTGACCGCAGTGATCCGCCTGGCCGAGGCGCGCTGCAGCGCATCGACGCAGATCAGGAGCTCCATAAGATTGTCGTTGGCCGGATAGGAGGTCGACTGGATCACGAACACGTCCTCGCCACGGACGTTCTCGTCGATAGCGACGAACACCTCGTTGTCGGCGAAGCGACGCACCTGGGCCTTGGTCAGGGGAATGTCGAGATAGTCCCCAATGGCCTGGGCGAGCAATTGGTTGGAGTTGCCAGCCAAAAGTTTCATCGAATGTCGCCCGCCTCTGCCCGCCCGCGCTTCTAGGCCACCGCCGGGCCGGGGAGCAAGGCCCCTGGCGCAGCCGCGTCGTCGTGCTATTGGCCTAGATCATCGACTTAGCCGGATCAAAGCCGCGGAGGAACCAGCGCCGATGAAGACCGCAACCTCGATTCTAGCCTTTGCCGCCGCCTCCGCCCTGGCGGCGGCCGCCTACGCCCAGTCCGCGGCTCCGCCCCCGGCCCCTCCCGCTCCGCAACCCCTGGTCATCAAGCAGGTGAAGCCGGGGCTCTACATGATCACCGGCTCGGGCGGGAACTCGACCGCGCGGGTCACGAGCGCCGGCGTGATCCTGATCGACACCAAGAACGCGGGAGACGCCATCTACAACGACCTCATCGCCAAGATCCGCTCAGTGACCGACCAGCCGGTCAAGGTGGTGATCGACACCCACCACCACCCCGACCACACCGGCAACAACGGCAAGTTCGTCGCCGCCGGGATTCCCGTGATCGGCCAGGAGAACTTGAAGGTCCAACTGGACAAGATGGTCGCGCCGGCCAACAACCCGAACTTCAGGCGGCCGGCCGATCCCACCGTGCTCTACCAGACTGAACGGGTGGTCGAGATGGGCGGGGTCCGCGCCATCGCCCACCACTACCAACCCGCCCACACCAACGGCGATACGGTGGTCTATTTCCCCGACCTGAAGACGGTGGTGATGGGGGACGAATATTCGACCGGCACCCCGAGCTACGATCCGGAAGGCGGCGGCGACATGACCGGCTGGCTCGCTTCCCTGGACCAGGTGCTGAAGCTCGACTTCGACACCGCCATTCCCGGTCACGGCGACAATCCGACCAGCAAGGCCGAACTGCAGGCCTTCCGGGCCAAGGTGGAGACCTTCCGCGACCGCGCCCGCGAGCTCGTCCGTCAGGGCGTTCCCAAGGACCAGCTGCTGGCCAAGATCAAGACCGACGACCTGGGCTGGAACGTGACCCAGGGGATCTGGGCCCGCCAGGACCGGATCGACGGCTTCTACGCCGAGCTGACCAAGAAATAGCGTCGATTTAGGCGCTCGGGCGGGACATCCTGCTAGGCGAGGGCGATGGCGGAGATCAATCGGCCATAGTCGCCCTCGCCGCGCTTGAAGGCGCGGCGGTTGGAGAAGAACAGGGCTTCCTCCGCGCAGGTGTCATGGCCGATCCACTCGGCCTGGCGCACTCCCGCCCGCGCCAGCCGGTCGAGGACATAGGCGGGCAGGTCGAACTGGCGCTTGTCCGCGGCGGCCCCCGGCCGGAAGAACCGCGCCGCGCCAGCGTCCTCGGCGGTGAAACGGTCCAGGAACTCCATACCGACCTCGTAGCTGTCGGGACCGATGCACGGACCGACGGCGGCGACGATCCGCTCAGCGCGGGCGCCCAGGGCCTCCATGGCCGCCACGGTCGATTCGACGATCCCGCCGATCGCCCCCTTCCAGCCCGCATGGGCGGCGGCGACCACCCGGGCCTCACCGTCCGCCAGCAGCACCGGAGCGCAGTCCGCCGCCAGGGCTCCGCAGACCAGGCCGGGAATGCGGGTCGCCACCGCGTCTCCCTCGGGCCGGCTGGAGCCCCAGGGACCGTCGGCGGTCAGGGCGAGGGCGGAATGGATCTGGTAGCAACTCAGCAGCGCCCCAGGCTCGGCCCCGAAATGAGCCGCGATCCGACGGCGGTTCTCCGCCACGGCGGCCGGATCGTCCTTTGAGCCGAGCCCGGCGTTAAGGCTGGAATGGACGCCGGTGGAGACGCCGCCCCGGCGGGTGAAGAAGCCGTGGCGGACGCCGCCGATCCGGCCGAGGCGCGTCGAGGTCAGGACGGGAAGCTCGGTCATCGGATCAGCTCGCCTCGAACCCTGGAAGGATCAGCCCCGCGGAATGAACGCCCAGGACCTTGAACAGTCGTCCCATCTGATCCTCGCCGGTCAAGCGCGCCAGCTGACGGGCGATCACCGCCGCCCGCTCCGGCTGGCCCCGGGCGAGGGCCGCGGCGCGGACCTCGATGCCGAGGGCGCGGAGGAAATCGCCCTGGGTGACGGTGCGGGTGGTCCCGGCGCCGGCCGCTCGGGCCGCCGCCGCCACGGCCGGAAAGTCGGCATGGACGGTAAGATCCGCCTGTCCCGGAGTGCGGAGGGGGTCGACCTTCTGGTGACGGCTCAAGGCCTGTAAGGTGTCACCGGGTTCCGGCCGGTCGCGGCCGTAGTCGACCAGGAGGGCGGCCCCGCTGTCGGCGGCGATGCGCCGTGCCAGCGCGTCGGCGAAGGCCTCCTGGGCGGGGGAGATCTCCACCACCACGCCCTCCGGGGCGTCCATCGGCGGCTCGAACCCGCGCGGCGCCGGCGAGAGGCCGAAGGCGAGCTCGCCGGACGGGTCCAGTCCCACCCGGCGTTCGGCCCAACCGGCGGGTGCGTGCACGAACTGGCGGACCGGCAGGCAGTCCAGCAGCTCGTTGGCGACCACGATCAGGGGCGCGCCGTCGGGGACCGCGTCCAGATGGGCCGCCCAGCGGGGGCGGGCGTGCGCCAGCCTTTGATCCTGGGCCGCCCGAAGGGGGCCGCTGGTCTCCACCAGCCACAGGTCGGCGGCGGCGAGGAAGCCGGGGACGACGCGGCCCGCGCGAAGCAGGTCCTGCATCAGGGTCCCGTCGCCGGGGCCGATCTCCACCAGGCGGAACGGCGCCGGCGCGCCCATCCGGGTCCACACCTCGGCCGCCCACAGGCCGATCAGTTCCCCGAACATCTGGGAGACCATGGGTGCGGTGACGAAGTCGCCGGCTTCCCCCAACCTCGGGCGAACAGCGTAATAGCCGTCCGCCGGGTCGTGCAGGCACGCCGTCATATAGTCCGCGATCGAGATCGGCCCGTCCTCGAGGATCCGGGCCTTAAGCCGCTGTTCGAGACTCATCGTTCAAGGCGGCGGCTCCCGCGGTCGGGTCAGGCGGGGCGAGGGCGGCGGGCCGGCGCGAATAGAAGATCAGCGCAAGCCCCGCCAGCACCAGAGGGACCGACAGCATCATCCCCATGGTCAAGCCGAAGGGAAAGGCGGGCATGCCGATGTCGGGCTCGCGCACGGTTTCGAGGAGGATGCGGAAGAGACCATAGAAGGTGAGGAACAGGCCGGAGATCGCGCCTTTCCGCGGCAGCAACTTCCCACCATAGACGGCCCAGCCCAGGATCAGGAAGAGCGCCAGCCCCTCCAACGACGCCTCGTAGAGCTGGCTGGGGTGGCGCGGCTCCAGCCCGGCCGGGCAAGCGCCGCCATAGGCCGCCAGGATGCGCTCGTTGCAGAACACCATGCCCCAGGGCGCATCGGTGGGCCGGCCCCACAGTTCGCCGTTGATGAAGTTGGCGATCCGCCCGAAAAACAGGCCGATGGGCACCACCGGCGCGGTCAGGTCGGCGAGCCGAACGACGTCGATCCTGTGGGCGACGGCGAAGCCGAACAGGGCCAGGGTCACCCCGATAAGCCCTCCGTGGAACGACATGCCGCCGTTCCAGGTGCGTAGGATCTCCACCGGATCGGTCCAGATCAGGGCAGGCTTGTAGAACAGCACATAGCCGATCCGGCCGCCCAGGATGACCCCCAGCGTGATCCACAACACAAGGTCGTCGATCTGCTTCTCGTCAGCGGTCGGCCTTGCGCCGCGCCAAAGGCCGAGGTTGCGGGCGAGGGCCACCGCATAGCGCCAGCCGAGCAGTATGCCGGCGACATAGGCCAGGGCGTACCAGCGGATGGCCACGGGCCCGAGCTGGAGCAGCACCGGATTGAAATTTGGAAACGGCACGCACGCCCTCGTGATGTTCTGGCCGAACCGAGCTTTAGCAGTGCTCGGGCCCGGCGTCGCCCCCGGGGGCCAAGCGGTCGCAATTGAACCTCGGCCGTCTGGCGCTTATATGCACTGCAAAATCGAGCGAGCCTCAAGGGCCGTCGCGAGTTGCGCCAAAGGGCTTGTCGATGCTGTTGACGATGATGAAGGCCAAGCTTCACCGGGCGACGGTGACCCAGGCCGATCTCGAATACGAAGGCTCCATCGCCATCGACCGCGAGCTGCTGGACGCCTCCGGCATCCTGCCGCACGAGCAGGTCGACGTGCTGAACATCACCACGGGCGCGCGCTTCACCACCTACGCCATCGAGGCGCCGGCGGGGTCGCGGGTCATCGGGGTCAACGGCGCCGCCGCCCGGCTGGTGCAGGCGGGGGACAAGGTGATCGTGGTGGCCTATTGCCAGCTCGACGCCGCCGAGGCCCGCAACTACCATCCCTCGGTGGTGCTGCTCGACGAGGGCAACCGGATCAAGCGCGCGGCCTGACCGCCGCGCCGGCCTCAGCGGGGCCCTAGCTCGTACATTCCCGTCACGTCGATCCTGACCCGCAGTTCGCCGGGCTCCACGTCCGTGGCCTGGGGCGCGGCCGCCAGCTTGGCCGTGGCGAAGACCCGCGGCGGCTGGGGCGTGTAGCCGCCGCCCTCCGACAGGCTCACCAGCCGGGCGACGCGGTATCCGCCGGCGTCGGCGTAGAGCGCGGCCTTGGCGGCCAGGGCCTTCACCGCCGCCCGCCGGGCCTGGTCCTCGGCGGCTTGCGGGTTGGACAGGCCGAAGCTGATGCCGTTGACCTGGTTGGCTCCCGCCCGGACCACCGCGTCCACGGTCGCCCCTAGCCTGGCCAGGTCCCGCACCGTGATCGTCACCATGTTGGACGCCTGGTAGCCGTTCAGCCGAGGCGGCTGGTTCTGTTCGTAGACGTATTGGGGATTGAGGTTCAGGCCGGAGGTCTGGATGTCCCGCGCTTCGACCCCCTGCGCCTTCAGGGCGGCCACGGTGGCGTTCATGCGGTCGCGATTGGCGTCCATCGCTCCGGCGGCGCTGGGGGCCTGGGTGGTGACGCCCAGGGTGATGGTCGCCTGGTCCGGGGCGATCCGGGTCTCGCCGAAGGCCGACAGGCTGAGGGTGGTGGCCCTGAACACCGCGTCCCCATCCGCGGCCTGGGCCAGGGCCGCGGCCGCGGGCGAACAGGCGAGGGCGGCGCCGGCGGCGAGGATCAGGGCGAAGTGTTTCATGACAGGGGGCTCCGGATCGGTGCGATCCAGTGTCGATGGAAAGGCGATCCCCGTGAACCCCGGCTGAACGCGCCCGCTTCCGCTGGCCCGCGTCGGCATGCTAACCGGGACGACGCCTTTGGGGCCTGTAGCTCAATGGTTAGAGCCGGCCGCTCATAACGGTCTGGTTGCAGGTTCGAGTCCTGCCGGGCCCACCACCACCCTTCGTCGTCGATTGGCACTGTCGAGCCCCGAACAGGCGGCGAGCGATACGCGCCTGTTCGGGGTGACGTGGCGCGGCGGATCAGACCGGGCGGATCTGCACCTTGCGGAACTTGACCACGCCCGTGCCGTACTGAAGCGCGATCCGGCCGTGGGCGTGGGCGTCGTCATGGGCGTTGTCGACGGTCTTCACGCCGTTGACCCAAACTGTGAAGAGCGGACCCCTGGCGCTGATCTCCATGGTGCTCCAGCGGTCGGCGGTCTTGGGCACGGTGGTGATCTTGGCCACGTTCACGATGGCTCCCGTGGCGTAGGCCGGGTCGGGACGCTTTTCGAAGATGTTGCACTCGTAGGCGTTGGTGGCGGTGACGTTGAGCGGGTTGGTGGCGCGGATGAAGATTCCGCTGTTGGCCGCCTCGTTGACCCAGAATTCCGCCTTCAGGTCGTAGTCGGTGTAGAGGTCCTTGGAGACCAGGTAGCCGGCGCCCTTGTCCGCCACGGCCGCGCCGTCCTCGATACGCCAGTTGGCTGTGCCGATCTGGGTCCAGTTGTCCAGGCTCTTGCCGTCCAGCAAGGTTTTCCAGGCCGGGCCGCCCCTGCGGGCGGCGGCGCTCGCTCCCCCGGCCAGGCCGGTCCCGATTCCCAGCAGTCCCAGGGCGAGCAGCGAGCGGCGATTCATCGGCATTCCTCCATAAAGATGGTTTTTCGGCACGCTATAGCCAAAGAGCTTGGCCGGAAAGACGCCATCGGGCCTGTTGCGCCCGGCTTCCCCCGCCGGTATCACCCGCGCCGATCCCCATAATCGCCGACCGGAGCCCGCGCCCTATGGCTGCACAGTTCATTTTCCAGATGCAGGGCCTGAGCAAGTCCTTCCCCGGCGGCAAGAAGCTGTTCGAGAACATCTGGCTGTCGTTCTACCCGGACGCCAAGATCGGGGTGGTCGGGGTCAACGGCTCGGGCAAGTCCAGCCTGCTGAAGATCCTGGCCGGGCTCGACAAGGACTTCACCGGCGAGGCGCGCGCCGCGGACGGGGTGAAGATGGGCTATCTGCAGCAGGAGCCGCAGCTGGACGACCAGCTCGACGTCTGGGGCAATGTGATCTCCGACTGCGAGGAGAAGCGGATCTTCGATCGCTACAACGCCATCGCCGCCCAGATGGCCGAGGACTATTCCGACGCCCTGATGGAGGAGATGAACGGTCTCCAGGAGAAGATCGACGCCGGCGACCTGTGGGACATCGATTCCAAGATCGAGATGGCCATGGAGGCCTTGCGCTGCCCGCCGGCCGACTGGCCGGTGGACCAGCTTTCAGGCGGTGAGCGCCGTCGCATCGCCTTGGCACGCCTGCTCCTGTCCAAGCCGGACATGCTGCTGCTGGACGAACCCACCAACCACCTGGACGCCGAGTCGGTGGCCTGGCTGCAGCACCACCTGGAGGCCTTTCCGGGCTGCGTGATCCTGGTCACCCACGACCGCTATTTCCTCGACCAGGTGACCAAGTGGACGCTGGAGCTCGATCGCGGCAAGGGCATCCCCTACGAAGGCAACTATTCCGGCTGGCTGGAGCAGAAGACCAAACGGATCGTGCAGGAACAGAGCGAGTCCGAGGCTCGCCAGCGCGCGATGACCCGCGAACTGGAATGGGTGCGCTCAAGTCCCAAGGCCCGTCAGGCCAAGTCCAAGGCCCGCCTGGCCTCCTACGAGGAGATGGTGCTGGCGCAGGAGAACGCCCGCGCCGCCCAGACCACCGCCCAGATCCAGATCCCGCCGGGCCCGCGCCTCGGCAATGTGGTGCTGGAGATCGAGGGGCTGGAGAAGGAGTATGGCGACAAGGTCCTGATCAAGGATCTGTCGTTCAAGCTGCCGCCCAACGGCATTGTCGGCGTCATCGGGCCTAACGGCGCCGGCAAGTCGACCCTGTTCAAGATGATCACGGGTCTGGAGAAGCCCGACGCCGGCAAGGTCCGCGTCGGCGAGACGGTGAAGCTGGCCTACGTCGACCAGAGCCGGGACACCCTCGATCCGAACAAGACCATCTGGCAAGAGGTCTCGGGCGGCCTCGACATCATCAAGGTCGGCAATCGCGAGATCAACAGCCGCTCCTACCTCTCGGCCTTCAACTTCCGTGGCGGCGATCAGCAGAAGAAGGTCGGGCTGCTGTCAGGGGGGGAACGCAACCGCGTCCACCTGGCCAAGACCCTGACCACCGGCGGCAACGTCCTGTTGCTCGACGAGCCGACCAACGACCTCGACATCGAAACCCTGCAGGCGCTGGAGGATGCGCTGGAGCAGTTCGCCGGTTGCGCCGTGGTCATCAGCCACGACCGCTGGTTCCTCGACCGCATGTGCACTCACATTCTGGCCTTCGAGGGCGACAGCCACGTCGAGTGGTTCGAGGGCAACTTCGAGGCCTACGAGGAGGACAAGAAGCGCCGCCTGGGCGCCGACAGCCTCATCCCCAAGCGGTTGAAGTTCCAGAAGTTCGCCCGGTAATCCGGCCCTGCGCTTCGCCGGACGGTCCGGCGGCGTCCCGTGGGCGAATGCGACACGGCGTGCGCCGTCCGTTTCGCGAGCTATAAGGCGCCCGATGAACCGCCTGTTTCGCCTGGTCATGGACATGGACGCCCGCGCCTGGCGCGCGGCGGCGGCGGCGTTCGTGCTGTTCGGCGGGGTGGGGGTAGTGCTGCTGTTCGGCGCCTCGGTTTTGGGGTTGGACGGCGCCCGCTCGGTCGAGGCCTGGATGGGGGCGGGGGTGCACGGGCCCTGGGCCCTGCCGGCGGCGGTGGCGGGTTTCGCCCTGTTCGCCTTCCTGGGCGTGCCCCAGTTCGTGTTGATCGCCGCGGCGGTGGTGGCCTTCGGGCCCTGGGCAGGGTTCGCCTACAGCTGGATCGGGACCATGGCCTCGGCCCTGGTCGGGTTCTGGCTGGGACGCCGGTTCGGGGCGCGCACCCTGTCCCACGTGGGCGGACCGGGCCTGAACCGGTTCATGGCCATGATCGGCCGCAACGGCTTCCTGGCCAGCCTCATCGTGCGACTGGCCCCTTCCGCACCCTTCATCGTCGTCAACATGGCCGCCGGCGTCACCCCGATGCGGCTCGCAGACTTCGTCGCCGGCACCGCCCTGGGCATCGTCCCCAAGATCGCCCTCACCGCCTTCGCCGGCGCCTCGGTGGTCAAAGCCCTTAGCGGGGGGGGCGTCGAACATTGGCTGACCCTGGCCCTGGCCGCCGCCCTGTGGATCGCCGCGGCCGTTGCGGCGAGGGCGTGGATCCGGCGCCGCGAGGCCCAGGAGCGCGAGGGCCGGATCGGCGCGCCTTGAGCCAAACTGGTCCGTTTTGGGTGGAATTGCGCGTGAATCCTCAATTTTAGGGTAAGTCTTGCCGACCCAGCCGCCGCAGCCCCAATTTTCGGCAAGCCTATTGCGCGGCGGCGCGTCTGCGGCTACATAGCCCGCATGAGCCGGTCCCGTCCCGTCCTTCTTCGCAGCGTCGCCTTGGGCCTTAGCCGCCCCTGGGCGTTTCGCCTCTAGGTCCCGTCGCGAGCGGGACCGGGCGCCCAGGGGTTGACCCGCCGGCCCGACCCGCAGTTTCCAAGGCAGACGAGACCTCCGATGACCTCCGTGACCGCTCCCGTACGCGACAAGGATCGCGTGCTGATCTTCGACACCACCATGCGCGACGGCGAACAGGCGCCGGGCGCCTCCATGTCCCTGGCCGAGAAGCTGGAGCTGGCCAAGATCCTCGAGGACCTGGGGGTGGACATCATCGAGGCGGGCTTCCCCATCGCCTCCAACGGCGACTTCGAGGCGGTGCGCGAGGTCTCCCGGATCATCACCAAATCGACCGTCGCCGGTCTGGCCCGGGCCTCGGAGATGGACATCGACCGCGCCGCGGAGGCGATCCGCCCCGCCGCCCGCGGCCGCATCCACACCTTCATGTCCACCAGTCCCCAGCACCGGGACTACATCCTGCGGATGTCCCCTGAGGACGTGCTGGAGGCGGTCCACCGCTCGGTCACCCACGCCCGCAACCTGTGCGGCGACGTGGAATGGTCGGCTCAGGATGCGACCCGCACCGAGCGGGACTTCCTGCGCCGCTGCGTCGAGGCGGCGATCCGCGCCGGCGCCGGCACGGTCAACATCCCCGACACCGTCGGCTACACTTATCCCGACGAATACGCGGAGATCTTCCGCGACCTGATCGAGAACGTGCCGGGGGCGGACACGGTGGTGTTTTCCACCCACTGTCACAACGACCTGGGACTGGCGGTGGCCAATTCCCTGGCCGGGGTCCAGGCCGGCGCGCGCCAGGTGGAATGCTCTGTCAACGGTTTGGGGGAACGGGCCGGCAACGCAGCCCTGGAAGAGGTGGTGATGGCCCTGCGCACCCGCCGCGACCGCCTGCCGTTCTCCACCGGCATCGAGACAACCCAAATTACCCGGGCCTCGCGCTACGTCTCGGCCATCACCGGTTTCCCGGTGCAGTTCAACAAGGCCATCGTCGGCAAGAACGCCTTCGCCCACGAGAGCGGCATCCATCAGGACGGGATGCTGAAGAACCGCGACACCTACGAGATCATGACGCCCGAATCAGTGGGGCAGGGGGCGTCAAACCTGGTCATGGGCAAGCACTCGGGCAGGCACGCCTTCAAGGACAAGCTGAAGACCATGGGCTACGAACTGGGCGACAACGCCCTGAACGAGGCCTTCGGGCGGTTCAAGGACCTGGCCGACAAGAAGAAGCACGTCTACGACGACGACATCATCGCCCTGGTCTCCGACAGCCTGGCCCACGAGGCCGAGACCCTGTCGGTGGTCGAACTGCGGGTGGTGGCGGGCACCGAAGGCCCCCAGACCGCCGACCTGGCCATGATCATCGACGGCGAGGTGCGCCGGGCCTCGGCCACCGGCGACGGTCCGGTGGACGCGGTGTTCAACGCCATCCGCATGATCGCGCCGCACGAGGCCAAGTTGCAGTTGTTCCAGGTCCACGCGGTGACCGAGGGCACGGACGCCCAGGCCCAGGTGACCGTGCGGCTGGAGGAGGGCGGCTATATCGCCACCGGCAATTCCGCCGACACCGACACCCTGGTCGCCTCGGCCAAGGCCTATGCCAAGGCTCTGGACAACCTCTTCGCCCGCCGTCAGCGCACCGCGCCGGACCGCAAGGTGGCGAGCGGGTTCTGATCGAAGCAAGCCCCTCAGTCAGGCGAGCCTGACCGAGGGCGCTCTTCCCGGGAAAGTGTTCGGTCCATGCTGTGGATTCCCCTCACCGTCGTCGCGGCGGCGTTCCAGGTCGCGCGCAACGCCGCCCAGCGGGGGCTGATCGGCGGCGCGGGGCCGTGGGGCGCGACCCTGGTCCGCTTCCTGTTCGGCTTCCCCTTCGCCCTGGCCTTCGCCGTCGTGGCCTGGCTGGTCGCTGGCCGTCCCGCCGCCCACTTCGCCCCAGCCTTCTTCGCCTTCGTCGTCACCGGAGCGCTGTCCCAGGTGGTGGCGACCGCCGCCCTGCTGGTGGCCATGAACCGGGCGGGCTTCGCGGTGGGCACGGCCCTGCAGCAGAGCTCCCTGCCGCTGGCGGGGGTCCTGGGATGGCTGGTGTTCGGCGACCGTCTCAGCCCCCACGCCTGGATCGGCGTCGGGGTGGTCACCGCCGGTGTGGCGGCGCTGAGCTGGCCCCAAGGAGGGCTGTCGGAAATCTCGGGCGAACGTCCGGTTTCCGGAGCGATGTTCGGCCTGCTCTCGGGATTGTGTTTCGGATTTTCGCTGAACGCTTTTCGCCACGCCACCCTGCTTCTTGCCCCTCGCGACCTGGCTTTTTCCGCCACGGCGACCGTGGCGTTCACCCAGGCCATCCAGTCGGCCGCCCTGGGCGGCTGGTTGGCCGTCCGTCGGCCCGCGGCGCTGGAATCGGTGCTGGCGAGCTGGCGGGAATCCCTGTTCGCGGGCTTCTGCGGCGCCTGCGCCTCAGCCGCCTGGCTGTTCGCCCTGGCGCTCGCCCCGGCGGCCTCGGTCCGGGCGGTCGGGGTGGTGGAGAGTCCCATGGCCGCCGCCGCGGGGCGGCGCCTGTTCGCCGAAAAACTTTCAGCCCGAAAGCTCGCCGCGGGGGCCTTGGTGGGGCTCGGAGTCGTCCTTACTGCGCTCGGATAATCCCGCCCTGCGGCGCTGCGTCCCGCTCTGGCCTCAGCTTAGCAACATTAGGCGCTTGAAATCGCGTCCATCGCAGGGCACACCGACCCATCCGGTAAGCGGAATCGGTGAGCGGCTCGCGCGGGGGCGACGGCCCTGATCGACGGCTTGCAGGCCTTCGCCGCAGATTCCGCGCCTAAGCCACGACAAGGCCACTCATGTTCGCATCCCTCTTTGGCATGATCTCCAACGACATCGCGATCGATCTGGGGACCGCCAACACACTGATCTACATGAAGGGCAAGGGCATCGTCCTGAACGAGCCGTCGGTCGTGGCCCTGCGCAACGTCGGCGGGCGCAAGATCGTCCACGCCGTCGGCATCGAGGCCAAGCAGATGCTGGGCCGCACCCCCGGCCACATGGAGGCGATCCGCCCCATGCGCGATGGGGTCATCGCCGACTTCGAAGTCGCCGAGGAGATGATCAAGCACTTCATCCGCAAGGTTCACAACCGCAAGGGTTTCGTGAACCCCAAGGTGATCGTGTGTGTGCCTTCGGGCGCCACCGCGGTCGAGCGCCGCGCCATCAACGACAGCTGCCTCAACGCTTCGGCCCGCAGGGTCGGCCTGATCGACGAGCCCATGGCCGCGGCCATCGGCGCCGGCTTGCCGATCCACGAGCCTACCGGCTCGATGGTGGTCGACATCGGCGGCGGCACCACCGAGGTGGCGGTGCTCTCGCTCTCGGGCATCGTCTATTCGCGCTCGGTCCGGGTCGGGGGCGACAAGATGGACGAGGCGATCATCTCTTACATGCGCCGCCACCATAACCTCCTGATCGGCGAGACCACCGCCGAGCGGATCAAGAAGGAGATCGGCACCGCCCGTCCCCCCGTCGACGGCGACGGCCTGGCCATCGAGGTCAAGGGCCGCGACCTGATGCAGGGCGTGCCGCGGGAAGTGCGCATCTCCGAGAAACAGGCCGCCGAGGCCCTGGCCGAGCCGGTCAGCCAGATCGTCGAGGCGGTGAAGGTCGCCCTGGAAGCGACTCCGCCGGAACTGGCCGCCGACATCGCCGACAAGGGCATCATGCTCACCGGCGGCGGGGCCCTGCTGCGCGGGCTGGACGCCGAGATCCGCGATCATACCGGCTTGCCGGTGACCGTGGCCGACGATCCCCTGTCCTGTGTCGCCCTGGGCTGCGGCCGGGTGCTCGAGCATCCCAAGTGGATGAAGGGCGTGCTTGACGCATCTCTGGCTTAAGCTCCCGATTGGGCGTCTGAGTCGCTCGCGGCTCTAGACTGAAGACGCTTCGGAGGCGTGCGCTTGGCGTACCGGGAAGGCCCATTTCAGGATTTGAGAGTCCCGCTGACCTGGGCCGGGGCGGTGGCGGCCATCGTCGCCATCGTGGTGGCCCTCGCCCTTTTGTTCACCGACCGCTTCGACGAGGGCGCGCCGTCGACCTATGGCGCGGCCCGTAGCGATTTCGACAGGGTCGTGGCCCCGGTCGCGGGGGTCGTGGCGGCTCCGGTGCGCTGGGTCACCCAGGGCGTCGGCTTCGTCGGCGGCTATTTCTTCGCCGTCTCGGAGAACCGGCGCCTGCGGGAGCGGGTGGCCGAGCTTGAGCGCTGGCGCGACGCGGCCATCGCGCTGAAGAACATCAACACCCGCTACGAGAACCTGCTCAAGCTCAGGACCGAGCCGCCGATCCCGATGGTGGCGGCGCGCGTGGTGTCGGACGCCCGCGGACCTTTCTCCAACGCCCGTCTCGCCGATGCCGGATCGGACAAGGGGGTCAAGACCGGCAATCCGGTGATCTCCGAGCACGGGGTGGTCGGCCGGGTGGTCGGGGTGGCCAAGACCGTCAGCCGGGTGCTCCTGCTCACCGACGTGGAAAGCCGCACCCCGGTCCTGATCGACCGGACCAATGCCCGGGCCATCCTGACCGGCGACGGCGGCCCCGTTCCACGGCTGGAGTTCGTGCGCGGACGCGATCCGGTCAAGGAGGGGGACCGCATCCTCACCTCCGGCGACGGGGGCCTCTATCCGCGGGGCCTGCCGGTCGGGGTGGCGGTCAAGGATTTCCGCGGCGGCTGGCGGGTGCGCCTGTACACCGATCAGTCCGGCATCGATTTCGTCCGCATCCTGGTGTTCGACGACTTCTCGCAGATGGTCGACCAGGCGGCCCTGGAGAATGCGCCGCTTCCGAGCCTGTCCCCGAAGGAGAAGGCCGAGATCGAGGCCGCCGTCGCGGGCAAGCCTCTTCCGGCCCCGGCCCCGACTCCACCCGCGCCCGCGCCGGCGGCCGAAACGCCCGGCGCGGCCCGTCCGCCTGGGGCCGCCGCACGGCCGGCTGTCGCGTCTCCTCAGGTTCCCGCCGAACCTTCGGGCCGGCCCTCGGCCATAGCCGCGCCGCCCGTTCGGCCTAAGGCCAAGCCGGCGACCTCTCGGCCCGTTGCTCCCGCGGCCACTTCACCTTCCGCTGTCCAGCCCCCAACCCCGGCTTCCCCGCAGCCCGCCACCGCGCCCTTGCAGGGTCTACTATGAGCCGCGGTCAGTCCCAGCCGCTCCAACCCTGGGTGTGGCTGGGCGGACCGATGCTGGCCTGCGTGGTCGCCACCCTGTTGCTGGCCGTCCCGCTCAAGGTTTTCGGGGTCACCCTGCCCGAGCCCGTGTTCGCCATGGTTCCAGCTTTCGCCTGGGCGGTGATCCGGCCCTCCCTGCTGGGGCCGTTCGCTCTGCTGCTGCTCGGCCTGTTCAACGATCTGTTCTGGGGCGGGCCCTTGGGCCTGTGGGCGTCTTCGCTGCTGCTCGGCTATTTCGGCGCCCTGATCGCCCGCAGCCTGATCATGGGCCAAAGCGCGCCGGTCCTGTGGGGCTGGTACGCCTTCCTGACTTTTCTCGCCTTCGCCGCCGCCTATCTATTCAGCCTGTTCGACTCCGGCGTCGTCCCCAATCTGACGGCCACGCTGCTGCAGTTCGCTGTCACCGCCGCACTCTACCCTCTAGCCCACCGCCTGATCGATCGCTTCGAAGACGCCGACATCCGATTCCGCTAAGTTCAGCGAAAGCATAGAGTCCCCCGATGGAACCCTCCATCTTCTTCGACGAGGTCAACGAGCGGCAGGGCGTCTTCCATCGGCGCACCTTCCTGCTGGGCGGATTTGCCGGCGCGGGACTGCTGGCGCTGAGCGGCCGGCTGATGCAGCTGCAGCTGGTCGAGGCCAACCGCTACCAGGAGCTTTCGGCCTCCAACCAGTTCAACTTCCGCCTCCGGCCGCCGCCGCGAGGCCGCATCCTCGACCGCAACGGGGTGGAGATCGCCTCCAACCGTCCAGAGTTCCGTCTATTGATGACCCGGGACGAGGTCCAAGACGTCGACGCGACCCTGGACGCGGTCAGCCAACTCCTGCCGATTACCCCCGAGCGGCGGACGCAGCTTAAGCGCGAGATCGCCAACACCCCGCGTTTCGTGCCGGTGGTGATCGCCAGCGACCTGACCTGGGACGAGTTCTCCCGGATCAATGTGCGCACCCCCGAACTGCCCGGCGTCACCGCCGACATGGGGGAGGCGCGGGTCTATCCCTACGGCGGGGCCTTCGCCCACGTGATCGGCTATGTCTCGAAGATCTCCAAGGCCGAGCTCGACAAGGCCGGCCCCAATCCCGAACCGCTGCTGCTGCATCCCGGCTTCCGCATCGGCAAGCAGGGGGTGGAGAAGTCGCTGGACCTGCAACTGCGCGGCCGACCGGGGGCGCAGAAGGTCGAGGTCAATTCCGTCGGCCGGGTGATCAAGGAAGACCCCGCCGGGGACATCAAGGCGGTTCCGGGCCAGGACGTGGTCCTGACCCTGGACAGCGACATCCAGAACCGGGCGCTGGAGGTGTTCGGCGAGGAGAGCGGGGGGGCGGTGATGATGGACATCCGCACCGGCGACGTCCTGTGCCTGATGTCCTCCCCGTCCTTCGACGTGAACCGCTTCGCGTCCGGCATCCCGGCGGCGGAATATGCGGCCCTGGCCCAGTACGAGCGCAAGCCCCTGCTCGACAAGGCTCTGGCCGGCAACTATCCGCCGGGCTCGACCTTCAAAACCATGGTGGCCCTGGCGGCCCTGGAGGCCGGCTACGACCCCAACACCGTCCATGTGTGCAACAAGGCCTGGCCCTGGGGCGGACGGGTCTGGCACTGCGACCAGTCGCACGGCGCGCAGAACCTGCACGGGGCGATCGTCACCTCCTGCGACATTTATTTCTACCAGTGCGCCCTGGCGATCGGGCCCGACCTGATCGCGGCCACCGCCCGCAAGTTCGGCCTGGGCGAGGTCTTCGACATCGGCATCCCCGGCCAGCGCAAGGGCATCGTTCCCGACCGCGCCTACAAGCGCAGGGCCTTCCCGAGGGACCCGGTCTGGCATCCCGGGGAGACCCCGAGCATGGGCATCGGCCAGGGCTATGTGAACGTCAACGCCCTGCAGCTCTGCGTCCAGGTCTCGCGCATCGCCAACGGGGAGAAGGCGCTGCTTCCCCGGTTGATCCATTCCATCGGCGGCGAGCTGCAGCCCTCCGGGGCCGCGGTGCCCGACCTGACGGTCAACAAGGAGCACCTGGCGTTCGTCCGCCAGGCCATGGCCGACGTGGTGACCAGCGGGACCGCCGCCACGGCCGGGGACCTGAACCTTGGGCCCGTGAAAATGGCGGGCAAGACGGGCACGGCCCAGGCCTATTCCTACGGCGGCGGCCATGGCGCCCACGGCGCGGTCGGCGAGTGGAAACTTCGCGACCATGCCTGGTTCATCGCCTTCGCGCCCTACGACGATCCTCGCTACGCCATGAGCGTGCTGGTCGAGCACGGCGGATTCGGCGCGTCCGCGGCGGCCCCGCGAGCTCGTGAGATCATGCGCGTGGCCCTGCTGAAGGATCCGGAGGTGCGCAAGCGCATCGAGGTGCCGTTGAAGCCCGCGCCCTTCCAGCCCTACACGGACGAAGGCGGCGTGCCCGAACCGCCGACGATCATCGGTCCCGCCAACGCTCCTCCCGGAAATCCGCCCGCATGACCGCTTCCGCCCTGACCCGCCCCGGCGAGCGCGACCGGATCTCGACCAAGCTGCTGGAGATCGACTGGCGGCTGGCCATCCTGCTCTGCGCCATCGCCGGCCTGGGCACCATGATGCTCTATTCGATCGCCAACAGTTCCTGGGACCCGTGGGCGGACCGGCACCTGATCGTGTTCGGGGTCTGTTTCGCCCTCATGCTGGTGCTGGCGCTGGTCGATCTGCGCGTCTGGTTCTTCACCGCCTATCCCATCTATGTCTTCAGTCTGCTGCTGCTGGTCGCCGTGCTTGCGGTCGGCCACAGCGCCCTGGGCGCCGCGCGCTGGCTGAAGCTCGGGCCGGTACAGATCCAGCCCTCCGAGATCATGAAGATCGCCCTGGTCCTGGCCCTGGCCCGTTTCTACCACGGCCTCCCGGCCAAGGACGCCAAACTGTCCTGGAAACTCCTGGTCCCGGCGGCCCTGATCGGGATTCCGGTGCTGCTGGTGGCCAAGCAGCCCGACCTCGGCACGGCGGTGCTGATCGCCCTGACCGGGGCGGCGGTGATGTTCATGGCCGGTCTCAGCTGGCGGGTGCTGGCGGTCGGCGCGGTCGGGGCCGTGGCCGGCATCCCGCCTTTCATACTCTTCGTGCTGCACGGCTATCAGCGCGACCGGATCCTGACCTTCCTGCATCCGGAGCAGGATCCGTCCGGGAACGGCTATCACATCCTGCAGTCCAAGATCGCCCTGGGGTCCGGCGGATTGCTCGGCAAGGGCTATGGCCTGGGGTCGCAAAGCCAGCTCAACTTCCTGCCCGAGAAGCACACAGACTTCATCTTCGCCACCTTCGCCGAGGAGTTCGGCTTCATCGGCTGTTTCGGCCTTCTGCTGCTCTACGGGGGGGTGATCGCCATCTGCCTGCGCATCGCCTCGATCAGCCACAGCCATTTCGGCCGGCTGTCCGCGGCGGGGGTGACCGCCACCTTCGCCTTCTACATCCTGATCAACGCCTCGATGGTGATGGGCCTGGCCCCGGTGGTGGGGGTGCCCATGCCGCTGCTCTCCTACGGCGGCACGGTGATGTTGACGGTTATGGCCGGCTTCGGCCTGGTCATGGCCGTCCGGGTGCACCGCTACCTTGAGATCTCCAGCGGCCGCGGCTCGCTGTTCTAGAAATTCCGGAAGACCTGGGGGTCCTGGAACGGCTGGGCCGCGCGGTTGTCGATCTCGAACAGCTTGCCGCTGGCGGTCTTCAGGCTGCTCAGCCACAGCTGGTGCTCGCCATGGCGGGCCGGCGCGCCCTTCACCGTCACCCGGTCGCCGACCGCCACGGCATGAGCCTCGAGGCCGATCCGGGTCATGCCCTGGACGCCCCGGCTTTCCAGCATCCAGACCGTTGTCTTGCCGGACCCCTCCGCGACGGTGAGCTCGAAGACCGAGTGCGGGTTCTGCAGCGAGACCTTGGACAGCACGCCCTGCATCTCGACGGACTTATCCCGGTCGTAGACCGCGGCGATGCTGTGGTGGGCCAGGGCCGGAGCGGCGGCGGCGAGCGCGGCGGCGAGGGGTAGCGCGCCTGTCCAGCGCATGGCTGATCTCCTGTGCTTGGATACGGCCAGCGTCGGACCGGCGGCGCGGGGCGTCAAGTCCGGCGGTTTGGACCGCAGGGCGCGAGGCTAAGCCTTCAGGGCGGCGTCGCTGGCGCGGACCAGGGCGTCGATGATGCCGGGCTCCGTCGAGGCGTGGCCCGCGTCCCAGACCACCTCGAACCGCGCCTCGGGCCAGGCCTTCTTCAGCCGCCAGGCTGCGTCCATCGGCGTGACCACGTCGAACCGGCCCTGGACGATCCAAGCCGGAATGTGTCGGATGCGCTCGACCTGATCCAACAGCCAACCGTCATAGGGGAAGAAGCCGCCGTTCTTGAAATAGTGGCATTCGATCCGGGCGAAGGCGGTGGCGAAGTCCTGCTCGTTGAATTTGGCCGGCCGGGCCTCGGGGCCGCGGATCGAGATGGTGTCGCCTTCCCAGCGGCTCCAGGCTGAGGCGGCTTCGGCCTGGACCGCCCGGTCCGGGTCGGTGAGGCGGCGGTGGTAGGCGCCCAAAAGGTCGCCCTGCTCTTCCGGCGGGATCGGGGCGAGGAAGCGCTCCCAGGCGTCGGGGAACAGCATCGAGGCGCCCTGCTGGTAGAACCACTCGAGCTCGCGCCGGGTGACCAGGAACACGCCGCGCAGGATCAGGGCCTCGACCCGTTCCGGATGGGTGACGGCGTAGGCCAGGGCCAGGGTCGAGCCCCATGAGCCGCCGAACACGGTCCATTTCTCCACCCCCATCTGCACCCGCAGCCGCTCGATGTCCTCGATCAGGGTCCAGGTGGTGTTGTCCTCCAGGCTGGCGTTGGGGCGGGACCGCCCGCAACCGCGCTGGTCGAACAGGGTCATCCGCCAGCGGCCGGGGTCGAAGAACCGGCGCATGGTCGGGTTGATCGCGCCGCCGGGACCGCCGTGCAGGATCACGCAAGGCTTGCCGGCGCGGGCCCCGCATTCCTCATAGTAGACCTCATGCGGCCCGCCGGTCGGCAGCCAGCCGAAGCCGAAGGGCTCGTTGTCGGCGTAAAGCGAGCGACGGCCTTGGCCGTTCGGTGCGGACATGGGCGGACGGAACTTTGCTGAAGCTTCGGGCTAACTAGGACGGATGGCGCGGCGGGGCTAGCTCTTGCGCGCGCGATTGGGAGCCATAGGTTGATCTATGCGCTCAAGGAGCGATCAGAGGGACCCTATGCGCTGGGAAGACGAACGCCTTTCGGACAATGTCGAGGACGACCGCGGCCAAGGCTTCGGGGGTTTTGGCGGTGGCGGCGGCGGACCGGTCATGATCGGCGGCGGCGGTCTCGGCGCGGTGGTGCTGATCGGACTGGCTCTTCTGTTCGGAGTCGATCCGCGGGCCTTGCTGCAAGGCAGTGGCGACGGCGGCTATGGCCCAGTCGCGGTCCAGACCGAGCCGCAAGGACCCCGAGCCGATGACGAGGACGCGCGGTTCTCCCGGGCCGTGCTGGCCTATACCGAGGATACCTGGGACGCCTATTTTCGGGAGCAGGGCGGGACCTATCAGCCGCCAACGCTGGTCCTCTACGACCAGGGCCATCAGACCGGCTGCGGTTTCGGCCAGACGGCCATGGGGCCGTTCTATTGTCCGGCCGACCGCCGGGTCTATCTCGACCTCGAATTCTTCCACGAACTGTCGGGGCGGTTCGGGGCCCCCGGCCGTTTCGCCGAGGCCTATGTCATCGCCCACGAGGTCGGCCACCACGTCCAGAACCTTCTGGGGATCAGCGAGCGGACCGACGCCGCCCGTCAGAGCGCCAGCCGGGTGGAAGGCAACCGGATTTCGGTGCGGGTGGAACTGCAGGCCGACTGTTTCGCCGGCGTCTGGGCCGCCCGGACCAACCAGCGCGAACACTTCCTCGATCCCGGCGACATCGACCAGGGTTTGGCCGCCGCCAGCGCCGTCGGCGACGACACCCTGCAGAAGGAGACCCAGGGCCGCGTGGTCCCCGACGCCTTCACCCACGGATCTTCGGCCCAGCGCACCAAGTGGTTCCGGCGGGGCTACGACAGTCCCAAGCTGGAAAGCTGCGACACCTTCGCGCCGGACTACGGCCAGCTCTAGTTTTCGGATTTCACGCCGAGCGCATCTCGGCGGTCCCGCCCCACAGCTCGGCGCGATAGGCGTCGAAACAGCGTTGGCCGCAGACCAGACGCATCAGCGCGCCCTCGGCCAGGGCTCTGGCGCGGCGGGGATCGGCGGCGACCAGCGGCCGCAGCGCCTCCCGGTTCCAGTCCTCGGAATGCTTGAGGTCGAGCACCGCGTGCAGGTCGAAATATTTGCGCACCGCAGGCTCGCAGCCGAGCCGCTTCAGGCCTGTCGCCACCAACGCCACCCGGCTGGGTGCGGTCAATTCCACCACGCCAAGGGCTCCGACCGAATGGTAGGCGTAGCGGCGGGTGGTGGCGAAAGCGGTCATGGTGTTCGCGAGCGCCAGCGATGGCCACAGGGTGGACTCGATGGCGGGGGCGAGCCCCAGACCTTTCACCGTACGATCGAGCATGGGCCCGTGCATGCCGCCTTCATGGCCCCGGCCCATCTCGTCCCAGTAGTTGCGGGCGAGTTCGAGCTTGGCCGGGACGGGCAGCTTGACCTGGGTGAGGGCGACCAGATCGTCGAACCCGGCCTCGCCGGCGGCTTCCTGGGTCAGGAACCACTGCAGCGCCTCCAAAGGCGCCTCGTGCGCCAGCCAAGGGAACAGGGGGTCGTCCTGGCCGGGTCCGGTCTCCTTCAAAGCCTCGAACCAGGCGATGAAGCGATCCGGATCGGTGGGGACCTCGGCCATTCGGTCTTCGATCTCGTTGCGGAAGGCCTCGATCCAGGCCCCTTCCAGCAGGCGCATTTCGTGCTCTTCCTGCAAACCCTCGATCCAGTCCGCGGTCGGAAGCCCGGCGTTCAACCGCTTGTGATTCCAATGCGCCAGCCGCCGATGCAGGGCGGCCAGGTCACGCAGGGCGGCGCGGGCCAGGTCGGCCGCGGTCGGGAGGGTCGTCAAGGGGGTCATTGGCTCACTCATCACTGGCGGCGTCCGCGCTTTGGCGAACCTGGTTTGCCGGGATGAACAGCCGTCGATCCGGTCGGTTCCTGTGTCGAGCCTTCGACATTGCGCGTTCGGGCTTTGATTCTGGCCATGCAAACGCTTAGTGTCGGCGTGTTCTCCGGGGGGGCCCGCCCAAGGGCCTGAGAGGCGGCTGAAGCCGTGACCCGCCGAACCTGATCCGGATCATGCCGGCGAAGGGAGAGACGTATTGTTCACCGTGCACGATGATTTGACGTCGAGAACGATCCCCTCCGGGGCCGGCCCTGCCGTGACCTTCGACCCCATGACCTTCCCCACCCATCCTGCGACCTTGGTCGCGGGCGCCTGAGAGTCCGCCATGAACATCGCCGTCCCCCCGCCCGAGTCCGAGCACGACCTGTCCAACGCCGCCCTGCCCCTGGCCGAGGCCAAGACCGCGGTGATGAAGGAGACGGGGTCGATCCCGACCGGCGAACGTCCCGGCTCGAAAAAGGTCTATGTGGGCGGCGAGCTCTACCCCGAGATTCGCGTGCCGTTCCGCGAGGTCGAGGTGCATCCCTCCGCCAACGAGCCTGCGGTGACCATCTACGACTCCTCCGGGCCCTATACCGACCCGGCCGTGATCATCGACATCAAGCGTGGTCTGCCCCTGGTGAAGTCCTCCTGGCAGCTCGATCGCGGCGATATCGCTCCGGTGGCCAATCCCCGCGAGGTCAAGCCCGAGGACAACGGCAACGCCTCGGGCAAGCACCTGGCTCCGCGCTTCGACACCTCGAACCACAAGGTGTTCAAGGGCGTCGAGGGTCGTCCCGTGACCCAGTACGAATACGCCCGGTCCGGGATCATCACGCCCGAGATGGAATATGTGGCGATCCGCGAGAATCTCCGCCGCCAGCAGAACGCGCCCTGCGTGCGCGACGGCGAGGACTTCGGCGCCTCGATCCCTGACTTCGTAACGCCGGAGTTCGTGCGCCAGGAGATCGCCCGCGGCCGCGCCATCATTCCGCACAACATCAACCACCCCGAGGTCGAGCCGATGATCATCGGCCGGAACTTCCTGGTGAAGATCAACGCCAACATCGGTAATTCGGCGGTGCTGTCGAGCGTCGACGACGAAGTCGACAAGTTGGTCTGGGCCACCCGCTGGGGCGCCGACAACGTCATGGACCTGTCGACAGGACGCAACATCCACAACATCCGCGACTGGATCATCCGCAACTCGTCCGTCCCCATCGGCACGGTGCCGATCTATCAGGCGCTGGAGAAGGTGGACGGGGTCGCCGAGAACCTGACCTGGGAGGTATTCCGCGACACCCTGATCGAGCAGGCCGAACAGGGCGTGGACTATTTCACCATCCACGCCGGCGTGCGCCTCGCCTATGTGCCTTTGACCGCCAAGCGCGTCACGGGGATCGTGTCACGCGGCGGCTCGATCATGGCCAAGTGGTGCCTCTTCCACCACAAGGAGAGCTTCCTCTACGAGCACTTCGAAGAGATCTGCGACATCATGCGGGCCTACGACGTGTCATTCAGCCTGGGCGACGGCCTGCGCCCCGGATCGATCGCCGACGCCAACGACGCGGCCCAGTTCGCCGAACTGCGCACCCTGGGGGAATTGACCAAGATCGCCTGGTCCAAGGGCTGCCAGGTGATGATCGAAGGCCCCGGCCACGTGCCGATGCACAAGATCAAGGCCAACATGGACGAGCAGTTGAAGCACTGCCACGAGGCCCCGTTCTACACCCTGGGGCCGCTGACCACCGACATCGCGCCGGGCTACGACCACATCACCTCGGCCATTGGCGCGGCCATGATCGGCTGGTTCGGGACGGCGATGCTCTGCTACGTCACCCCCAAGGAGCACCTTGGCCTGCCCGACCGGCAGGACGTGAAGGACGGGGTGATCGCCTACAAGATCGCCGCCCACGCCGCCGACCTGGCCAAGGGCCACCCCGCCGCCCAGGCCTGGGACGACGCGCTCTCCCGCGCCCGCTTCGAGTTCCGCTGGGAGGACCAGTTCAACCTGGGGCTCGATCCGGAAACGGCGCGGAAATACCACGACGAGACCCTGCCGAAGGAGGCGATGAAGACCGCCCACTTCTGCTCCATGTGCGGTCCGAAGTTCTGCTCGATGAAGATCAGCCAGGACATCCGCCGCGACGCGCAGGCCCAGAACGACGTGGCCCAGGGAGAGGTCGACGCCGGCATGGACGAGATGGCGCGGAAGTTCCGCGAGACCGGCGGCGAGGTCTACGTCCCCGCAGAATGATCGGGCCGGCGCCGCGGTTCGCCGGCGCCGACTTGCCCCAGGGTGGCTGAACGGCGGCTCAGGGCGGCGGAGCGCTCTGTGCGTTCTTCGCCTTGCGGGCGTGCTGGGCCTGCAGCTGCAGATTGGTCAGCACGATGGAGCCCAGGGCGAAGGCCGCGCACGCGCCGGTGACAATCGATTTCTCGTGGGCCATGGCCGAGGCCACGGCCAGGATCAGAAAACCCCCGGCGCAGATGGCGGTGACGATCGGGCCGTATCTGGTGGCGGGAACAGATTTCATGCCGACAGCCTAGCACGCGGCCCGGCGGCCGGTCCTATTGCTCGACGGTGGCCTTGGAGGGAGCCGGCCACACCCGGACCATCACCGCCACGCCGACCGAACCCAGCACGGCGAAGGCGGCGCAAGCCCATTGCTTGGCATCCATGCCCTGCGCGGCCTGGTGACCTACGATCGAACTGGCCAGGACGACCAAGGAGGCGGAAGCCCATTGGGCGGCCTGCGGGGACTTCAGCAGCTGGGGCATCGGGCGCTCGCGGACTGAGACTGAATCGCATCGCACAAAGCCGATATCGGCAGCAAGGTCGCTGCGACACGGGCGCGCACCGCAAGCTTGCGAGAAATTCGCCTTTCGAAAGATTAACCGCGGCTGCGACATGATCGCCGAATCTGCACTCGCTTGACGGCGGGAGCCGGCCGCGCAAAGTCGCCAGGCGCCCGGCCGTCGACGCCGGGAAGCCAATCGGAGGAAAACGCATGGGATTCTGGAGCCGCGCGAAACGGGAAGTGCGGTTCCTGAGTGGACTTCTACGCACCCTGCGCCGGATCAAATCGATCAAGGCCGACTCCAAGGACCTTGCCTGCGACGACCTCGAAGCCGCCGTCGACAAGTTCGGCTCGCGTCCGGCGGTGGTGTTCGAAGGCAAGACCGTCACCTATGCCCAGCTCGACGCCATGGCCAACCGCTACGCCAACTGGGCGCGGGGACGGGGCATCAACCGAGGCCACACCGTCGCCCTCTACATGCCCAACCGGATCGAATATCTGGCGGTCTGGTACGGCCTGACCAAGGTCGGGGTGGCGGTGGCCCTGATCAACAATCAGCTCACCGGCCCGGCCCTGGCCCATTGCCTGAACGCCTCCGGGGCGGCCCACATCATCGCCGACGCCGAGACCGCCGCCGCCTTCGAGGCCGTGCGTGACCAGACCGCCCGCAGCATGATGGAATGGATCGTCGGCGGGGGCGCCCCTCGCGCCGACCGCGACCTCGACCAGACGCTCAAGGGCGTTTCGGCGCTGCGCCCCGACCGGGCCACGGCCCGCGCCGGCCTGACCGCCAGGGACGTGGCGCTCTATATCTTCACGTCGGGCACCACCGGCATGCCCAAGGCCGCCAAGGTCACCCACATGCGGGCCCAGCTCTATATGCGGGGCTTTGCGGCGGCGACCGAGAGCAAGCCGGACGACCGGATCTACATCGCCCTGCCGCTTTACCACGCGACCGGCGGGCTGTGCGCAGTGGGGGCGGCGTTGCTGAACGGCGGGGCGATCGTGTTGAAGCGGCGCTTCTCCGCCAGCCAGTTCTGGGAAGACATCATCGCCGAACGCTGCACCATGTTCGTCTACATCGGCGAACTGTGCCGCTACCTGATCAACCAGCCGGAACGACCGGAGGAGCACATGCACAAGCTCCGCCTCGCCTTCGGCAACGGGCTGCGTCCGGACGTCTGGGAACGGATGGTCCGGCGTTTTCGGATTCCCCGCATCCTGGAGTTCTACGGCGCCACCGAGGGCAACGTCTCGATCCTCAACTTCGACGGCAAGGTCGGGGCGGTCGGGCGCATTCCCAAATACATCCGCCGACGCTTCAACGTGCGCCTGGTCAAGTTCGACGTGGAGACCGAAGAGCCGATGCGCGGACCAAACGGCCTGGGGCTGGAGGCGCGTCCCGGCGAGGTCGGCGAGGCGCTCGGCCAGATCGGTTCGGAGGCGCGCATGGCCTACGCCGGCTATGCCGACAAGGCGGCGTCCAACGCCAAGATCCTACGCGACGTCTTCGCCAAGGGCGACGCCTGGTTCCGCACCGGCGACCTCCTGCGCCAGGACGAGGACGGCTATTTCTATTTCGTCGACCGGATCGGCGACACCTTCCGCTGGAAGGGCGAGAACGTGGCCACCACCGAGGTGGCCGGACGACTGAGCGAAGCGCCGGGGGTGCTCGAGGCCAATGTCTACGGGGTCCACGTTCCCGATGCCGAAGGCCGCGCCGGCATGGCGGCCCTGGTGGTCGACGAGGGTTTCAGCCCCGCGGCCCTGACCACCTTCGTCGAGGAGACGCTGCCGCCGTACGCCCAGCCGGTTTTCCTGAGGCTGCAGCCGCAGATCGAGACCACCGGCACCTTCAAGCAGCGCAAGGGCGACCTGGTGGCCGACGGCTTCGACCCGGCCAGGACCAAGGCCAAGCTTTATGTGAAGCTCCCGACCAAAGGCTATGCGAAGCTGACGCCTTCGCTCTACGCCAAGATCATGGCGGGAGAGGTGCGGCTGTAAATCCGGGTCGCCCTCGTCGCGCCCGCCATGGGCGTGTGGCGGCAATGATGCGCGATCCCTTGCGATCCGCGCGAAAGCGTTTCACCTGACGCCCATGCCCGTTTCGAACGCCTATCGTCCCGAGTCCCCCCTGTCGGCCCTTGGGCCCGAGTTCGCCGATCCGGTCGCCCCCGCCGCCTTTCCCAAGGCGCTCATCCGCTATCGCAACGACCGCGCGGCGGCGACCGTCGGCCTCGACACTCTGACCGACGTGGAATGGATCGCCCACTTCGCCCGTTTCGAACCTTTGCCGGGCGCGCAAGCCCAGCCGCTGGCCATGCGCTATCACGGCCACCAGTTCCGCAGCTACAACCCCCAGCTCGGCGATGGCCGCGGCTTCCTGTTCTCGCAGCAACGCGAGGTCGGAACGGACCGACTGCTCGACCTCGGCACCAAGGGTTCGGGACAGACCCCGTGGTCGCGGTCGGGCGACGGTCGATTGACCCTGAAAGGCGGAGTGCGCGAGGTGCTGGCGACCGAGATGCTGGAGGGGTTGGGAGTCCCCACCTCCAAGAGCTTTTCCCTGATCGAGACCGGCGAGGCCCTCTACCGCAACGACGAACCCTCGCCGACCCGCTCGTCGGTGCTGACCCGGCTGTCCTGGAGCCACATCCGCTTCGGCAGCTTCCAGCGCCACGCCCACGCCAACCGCCTCGATTTGATCACTCGGCTGATCGACCACGTGGTCGAGCTCTACTATCCCGATCTGGCCGAGACCGAGCCCGGCGTGGGCAGGACCGCGGCCCTGCTGGCTGCGGTGACCGCCCGGACCGCGCGCATGACCGCGCGCTGGATGGCGGCGGGCTTCGTGCACGGGGTGCTCAATACCGACAACATGAACATCAACGGTGAGAGCTTCGACTACGGCCCCTACCGGTTCCTGCCGCAGAACGATCCGGGCTTCACCGCCGCCTATTTCGACGAAACCGGCCTGTACGCCTTCGGCCGCCAGCCCGAGGCGGCGTTCTGGAACCTGACCCAGCTGGCCGGCTGTTTCGCCCTGGTTTCCTCCAAGGACCTGTTGATCGAGGCCCTGAACGGCTTCGTCGACGCCTATCGCCGCGAGTTGGCGACGGCCGTGGTCGCCCGCCTGGGGGTTAAGAGTGGCGGAGCCGACGCCGATGCGGCCCTGGCCAATGCGACATTCGACGTCCTGGCTGAAGGTGGCGAGGTCTTGCGCTGGGAGCCGTTGTTCTTCGACTGGTTCGGCGGGCCGGCCTCGGAGGTCCGCGCTCTGAATGGTCCCCGCGGGCGCTATTACCAAGGCGACGCCGCCCTGGCGTTCCGCGAAGCCCTGGCCGGATTCGAACCGGACCGGCCGCAACGCCTGGGCGCGCCCTATTTCCTCCAGGCCGACCCGGAGGAGCTGCTTTACGAGGAGATCGAGACGATCTGGGAGGCGATCGCCGACGAGGACGATTGGGAGCCGTTCGAAGCAAAGGTCGCCCGCATCGACGCCATGCGCCGGGCCTACGCCTTGGAGCCGGATCGTCTCAAACCCGGACACTCGGGCGGTGGATCTCGTCCAGCCGCCTGACGGCGCTGGGGCGAAGGACTTGTCGGCGCGCGATCGGCTGGCGCATGATCAATACGTTGGACCCCTGTACAAGCCGGCCAAGCGGTTGTAAAAATCGCATACTTATTAATCATTGGACACTGACCTTATGCAGGTAGCCATCATCGGCGCCGGGATCGCCGGGCTCGCCTTGGCGCTCAACCTTCACGGCCGGGGCATCAGTTGCCGGATCTATGAACAGGCGCCGGAGCTGAAGGAGATCGGGGTCGGGATCACCCTTCTGCCGCACGCGGTGCGTGAACTGTCCGCCCTGGGCCTGCAGCCGCAACTCGAAGCGGTCGGTGTGGAGAACAGCGAAAGCCGGTTCTTCAACCGCTTCGGTCAACTGATCTTCTCCGAACCGCGCGGGCGCGGGGCCGGCTATCCGGTTCCGGAACTGGGCATCCATCGCGGCCGCCTGCACGGAATCATGTTCCGGGCGGTGCGGGAGCGGCTGGGCCAGGATTCCATCGTCACCAGCCGCCGCTGCATCGGAGTGGAGACGGTGGGCGAGGGCGTCGAACTGCGCTTCGACGAAGGCGAACCGGTCCGGGCTGACCTCGTGGTCGCCTGCGACGGGGTCAATTCAGCGGTGCGCCGCCAATTCTACCCGGACGACAAGGTGAGCTTCGCCGGCATCAACACCTGGCGCGGGACGACCCGCCGCAAGCCCATCTTCGACGGCAAAACCTACATGAGGATCGGCTCGATCCGCACCGGCAAGATGGTGATCTATCCGATCAGCAACACCCTCGACGAGGATGGAAACCAGCTGATCAACTGGATGGCGGAGATCGAACGGCCGGGGACTTTGGCCAACGACTGGAACAAGCCCGGCGCCGCCGAGGACTGCCTGCCGATCTATAAGGACTGGGTGTTCGACTGGCTCGACGTGCCGGACATGATCCGCAGCGCCGACCAGATCCTGGAATATCCGATGGTGGACAAGGACCCGATCGCCCGCTGGACCTTCGGCCGCGTGACCCTGGCCGGGGATGCGGCCCACCCCATGTACCCCCGCGGCTCCAACGGTTCGGCCCAGGCTCTGATCGACGCCCGCGTGCTGGCGGATCTTCTGGGTTCGGGGCGCAGCCCGGACGCGGCTCTGGCCGAGTATGAGGCGCTCCGTGCGCCCCAGACCGCCAAGGTGGTGCTGACCAACCGGTCCACCCCTCCGGACGCGATCAATATCGAGGTGGAGGACCGCACCGGCGACAAGCCGTTCACCGACCTGTCGGCGGTGATCAGTCAGGCGGAGTTGCAGGCGATCTCGGACCGCTACAAGGTCGTGGCTGGCTTCGCCCTCGACCAGTTCAACCGGTAGTCGGAGCCGTTCCCGCCGGTTCGCCCGCGGGGGCGCGACCGTTGCCGTAGACCCGGCCGCCGACGCTGATGTCGATGAAGCTTCCGCCAGGGCGGCCGTCCTTCAACGGATGGATACGGGCGACGATCTTGTCGCCGGCCTTCAGCACCGATGGCGTCAGGCCTTGGTTGCGCATGGCCGGCGGAGTGCCGCACTCAATGCCCCAGGTGACCGGCTCCCCGCCGCCGGGGGGGATCACGACCAAATCCACCCAGGAATGGGGCATGGTGTAGGCGTAGCTCTTGACCACCCCCTCCAGGGTGACGGTCTTGGCCCGTTCGAACATCGCTCCCGAATGATGGGCGGACGCCGCGCCGGCCAGGAAAGCCACACCCGCCGCAGCGACCGTCGCCGTGCGCAGCTTCATAGGGCTTCTCCCGAGCATCTTATTTGGACCCAGCATCGCCGCCATGCCGGACATGTCAATGCCTGCTGACACGCCTTGACGAGGAGGCCGGAATGACGCCGACTTGCGACAAGGTCGGCATGGGAGAAGGTTCGGGATGACGCCGCATTTCGGCAGGCTGGCCACGGCCGTGGTCGTGGCCGTCCTTCACGGTCCCGCTGCCGGCCTGGCTCAGCAATTGACCCCGCCGCCCCCACCCTATGAGCCGGCTTCGCCGGCGGACGACAAGTACGTCGCCCCCAAGATCGGCCAAGCCTATCTGCAGGCCCTGGCCAAGCTGCCCGACTGGAACGGGATGTGGGTGGGCAACCGGTTCAAGGGCCTGACGGCCTATTGCGCCACCTGCGCCGATTTCCGCTTGGCGCCTGACCCAGCTCCTGCGGACGCCGTGGGCCGGAACCCCAACTTCCCCGCAGGGTCGAAGGATCTCGGAATTCCCTATAACGCTGAATACATGAAGGTTTACGACGCCCGGATCGAAAAGGCCAAGCGTGGCGCCGACATCGATCCCGACAACTGCCTGTCGCCGCACCCGACGCCCGACGCCATGACCACGGCCTTCGATATCAACGGCGGGGTGGAGATCATCATGCTGCCGAACGAGGTCAGGATGGTGTGGGATTGGCTCAACGCCAGCCGCCGCATCTACACCGACGGCCGCCCTCATCCGTCGGCGGACGACCTGTGGCCGACCTATATGGGCCACTCCACCGGCAAGTGGGAGGGCGACACCCTGGTGGTGGACACCATCGGCATGTTTTCCGGCAACTACGACATGACCGGCGCGCCCTACAGCGACAAGGTCCACATGGTCGAGCGACTGCGCCTGATCGGACCGGACAAGCTGGAAAACCGGATCACGATCGACGATCCCGTCATGCTGACGAAACCCTTCGAGGTCCGGCGAACCTATAGCCGCACCATCCTGCCGAGGAACGCCATCGTCGGCTCCTACTGCAACGACGTGCGCGATTCCAACAGCTCGGTTCCGGCGTCGCTGATCAACTAGGCGCGTTTTCGCTGGTGTCGCGGAAGTAGGGCTCGACCGTCCCCTGCAGCTTGACGGTCAAGGGGGCGCCGTGGCGATCGAGGGTCTTGCCCACGACCAGACGCACCCAGCCTTCGCTGACGCAGTACTCGTCCACATTGTTCTTTTCGACACCCTTGAAGCGGATGCCGACGCCGCGAGCGAGAAGGGCCTCGTCGTAGTAGGGGCTGCTCGGATTGGTGGCGAGGCGGTCGGGGGGCGTATCGGTCATGGGCGCCAGATGCGGCGCGACCGGCCGCCTGTCAACGTTTCGTCGCGGATCGGGAACCGGAAGCCCGGCGGGAACGGGTCTAGACCGCCTTGCGCTCCCGCGGCCGGAATCCAAAACCGAACAACAAGCCTCCGAGGATCAGCAACAGGGCTGGCTTGAGCCAGAGAACGACAGGGGTGGCCGCCACGGGCAGGTCGCCGGGGTGACTGGGGTCGAACAGGACCGACACGGTCTGGCCGGGCCGGCTGCCTTTCAGACCGTCAGCGCGGAAGGTGGTGACTTGGCCGTCGGGACGGGTGAACCGGACAAAAGGGTGCGGCGCCGACGGTCCCATCGCCACCACCACGCCGGTAAGAGGCGGCCCTGCCCCCAACAGCTTGAGACTTCTGCCGGCGTCGAGACCGGCGGCGACGAGAAGCGCGACGCCCAGCAGCGTGGCCGTCCGATAGACCAGCCGGCGGACGCGGGGCGACAGACGGTCCAGATCGAAGGTCATTTACGGATTTCAGGTCACGGGATGAGGCCGGGGTAGGCCTGCGATCGCTCCCTTGGGGGAGCGGGGCAGTACCCCGACCGGGAATTGGTGCTAATCCCCGGTCGGGGCTGAGCGGCTATTGGAGGGGTCGCCGTCAACCAATGACGTCGCTGCCCACCCAATGCCGTAACCATGCGCGGAGAGTCTTCATGGCCCGAGGCTACCTCAGCCGCGGGGAAGTCTCAATGCAGAGCCGCCCTCACAACCCCATCGCCCAGGCGAGGCCCACCGTACGGGGCCGCAGCGGGGTGGACTGACTCACGCGGCCCTGGGTGAAGGGATCGCCGAAGGCGAAGGTGTCGCCCACGGTGTTCGCCGGGTTGTCGACATAGGCGGTCAATCGCCAACGGGCGGTCTGGACCCCTGCGGACAGCCGGGCGGCGAGGTAATTTCCCATGGTCGAGCTGGCTTGGTCCTGGAAGGTCAGGATGGAGGCGCCGACATAGGACAGCCTGCCGTAGAGCAGGGCCTGGACCCCTGGGGCGACATCGCGCCGCCAGTCGCCGATCAGGGCGGCGGAGTAGCGCGGCACCGCTGGGAGGCTGGCGTTGGGCCGCGCCGGATAGGTCGGATCGCGCTGGGTGAGCTGGGGGCCGGCGAGGAGAAAGTTAAGACGCAGGGTTAAGGCATGGTCGACCTTGAACGCGCCTTCGCCTTCGAAGCCGGTGTTGACGGCGCGGCCGACATTGGCGGTGTAGGGCAGGCCCGACGGGAGGAGCTGATCGGACTGGACGTCGCGCCAGTCGGTGTAGAAGGCCGCGGCCCGCAATTCCAGGCGACGTTCGTCCAGGGCGAGCTTGGCCCCCGCCTCGAAGCTCCAGAGATGATCGGGCCTGAACTGCCGATTGGGCTGGTTCCCGGTGGCGGTGGCGTTGAACTGTTGGTTGATCCGCCCCGTGGTGTTGAATCCGCCAGTCCGATAACCCTGGGCCGCCTGGATGTAGAACAGCTTGGCAGGGGAGGCCTGCCAGCTCAGCACCGCCTTCGGCGCCACGTTGGCGCTGTCCATCGCCCCCGTGAACGACAGGGGGATGACGCCTTGGTGGCGCAGCGAGTCCGTGTGCTGCCAGGTGTGGGAGGCGCGCAGGCCGGCCGAGAAGCTGAGGGTCCGGCTCAAGGCGTAGGAGGCTTCGCCGTAGACGGCCAACTCGCTGAGGCGATCATGGCGGTCCTCAAGATAGAGGGGCCGCACGGGGGGCGGCGCCCTGACGTCGCTGAGATTGAGATAGAGGGATTCCCGGGTGTGCGAGGCGAAGACGCCGGCGAGCCATTCAAGCCGCCTTCCCGACCGGGAGGTCAGGACAGCTTCGGCTACAGCCAGATTGATCCGGTTGTATTGATCGTAAGTCCCGATCGTGCTGAGCGAGCCGAACAGGGCCAGTCCAGCCGAGGCGTCGGATCGGGCGCTGAAGGCGTGGTCGAGCAAGGCGCCCGATAGCCGAAGTTGCCCGACAGGAGTCGATCCGTCCACGGTGACATAGGCCTGGGTGAAATCGCTCTGGTGCGGTTCCCGCACCTGTCCGTTGCGCGCCAGCGCGCCTGTTCCTCCCTCCACGTACTGGGAGTCGTCGGAGCGGAGCGCCTGCCGGGTCGCCCCTACGGTGACCTGCCAGTCAGGGGAGATCACGCCTACAGCCGCCAGCCGCGCGCCGGTTCGGCGGGTACGGTTGGCGTTATTGATCGACAGCGCCGTGTCATCGACGTAGCCGCCCTGGACCTCGGTGTAGGCCACGCCGCGCAAGGCCACCCGTCCTGGTATGGGCAGCGCGTTCAGCATGGCGTCGATCGAATAGCTCGGAGCGCCGGACTGGGTAGTCGCTGCCCCGACCGCAAGACCCAAGGCCGGTCTTTCGACATCGGGCTTCTTGGTGACGATGCGCACGATCCCACCCATGGAGCCGACGCCATACAGGGGCCCCTGCGGGCCGCGCATCAGTTCGACCCGTTCGACATCCACCAGTCGCAGGTCGGGGTCGGGGGTGTTGTAGGTGATAGGCACGTCGTCCAGGTACAGGCCGACGGTGGACTGGGTGCGGCCGGTGAAGGCGCCGTCGGACAGGCCGCGTACGAGCACCTTGTCCCGCCCGGGGCCGAGATTGGTGACGGTGACGCCGGCGAACTCCGGCGCGAGCTCCTCCAGGCTCTCGCTGCGTCCGGCGCCCAGAAAATCCGCCGAGGCCACGCTGACCGAGGCGGGGGTGCGGCTGATCAGGGACGGCCGCCGGTTGGTGGTGACCACGACGTCGAGCAGGAGCTCGGGAGGGGAAGGGACAATTTCCGGCGTCGCGGGCGGGTTTTTCCGCTCTACCACCTCCGCCTCGGCGCGGGGCGCGACCCGGAACGCGTGGGCGTCGAGGGCGACGAAATCGCACCGGGTGCCGGCCAGGAGCTGCGCCAGCGCAGCAGCAGGCGTGTAGGACCCTGAGATCGCCTGACTCCTGCCGCCGCAGCGTTGGAGATCCCGCAGACCGACCGAGACGCCTGCCTGCCGGCCGAACGCCACCAGGGCCTGATTGAGCGGCTGGGCGGGAATGCTGAAGACGAGCACCGGTTCGGCGGCCATGGCCGCGAGGGGGCAGGAGAGGAGCGCGCCGGCCAGCAGGAACGCGCCCAGGGCTCCTGACCGGCCCCGGGACCAGCAGTCCCGGCCGGCTTTGGCGGACCCGACAGGAGGCGGCGGCGGGCAAACAGCGGACACCGCTCTGCAAGACTGCTCGCAGCCGCTGGACAACCGCCTCCTCCCTTCGATCTCCGAGCGTGGCCCCAGAACCGAAGGCCCTTTGCAGGCCTACCACCCGCATCAGCCTCAAGAAATAGCGGTGCGTTGATCGAAGACGGACGAACCGCCGCACCCGGAGCGCGGCGATATGCCGGCCGGGCCGCGGGAGGAGTCCTGTGTTTTAGCGCGCGGTCTGCCGCGACCGCAGCGTAAATCCGTCGGGCCGCCGATCGACCGCAACCTGCAGGAAGCCCTGCAGCCGCCGCACGACGTCCTCTTCCTTGTCGATCTTCAACACCCCGGAGAAGCGCAGGTCGGCCGCGGGGCCGACGACGCGCACGGGGGTCGTGAAGTAGCGATTCAGGTCCGCGACCACCCCGTCCAGGGGCTCGTCCAGATAAACCAGCTCCCCCGCACGCCAGGCGAAGGCCGCATCCGGGTCCACGTGCCGCACGAAGGAGGTGCGGTCGCCGGTCTTGCGTTCGAACTGGTCGCCCACCTTCAGCAGGACCGGCGCCGACGGGCCCTCCGGCGACTGCACAGCCACGATGCCGCGCCGCACGGTCACCCGCAGGCGACCCTCGTGCCGGAGCACGTCGAATTCAGTCCCGACTACGCGGATATCGCGTTCACCCGCCGCGATCAGGAACGGGCGGGCCGGATCCTTGGCCACGTCGAAGGCGGCCTCGCCCTCGGCCAGCTCGACATAGCGACCCTTGCGCTCCAGGCGCACGGAAAGGCGGGAGCCGCTGTTGAGGACGATGTGGCTTCCATCAGCCAGGTTCACGGTGCGGGTTTCGCCTTTGGCCGTCTGGAAGACTTCGGTCGGCGCAGGAACCGGGCGCAAGGCGAAGAACAGGACGGCCGCCGCCGCCGCGGCCAGGCCGCCGGAAATCTGCCAGACCCGCATGCCGATGTTGGTTCGTGCGCGCAGCGGAGCCCGACGGCCGTCATCGCGCCGCCGCGCCGCCGCCGTGGTCGGAAGAGTGCGGAGAGCCGGCAGCAGATCGGCGGCGGCGCCCGTCAGTTCGGCGCAGACCAGCTCGGCGCGGTCGAAGGCGTCGCGGTGCTCGGGCGAGGCGCTGAGCCAGAGTTGCAGGTCCAACCAGTCGGCCTCGGTCGCTTCGGGCGCGCCCAGACGCAGCAGCCATTCGATCGCCTGCTCTTGCGCCGCCTCCCGTCCAAGCTGTTCGACTCGCCGATTCATGGCGCAACGCCCCGCGACCGCATATTGCGGCCTTTCACCAGAGACGTCGCTGCGGGCGAAAACCCGTCGCCGCGCGCCCCAAGCGTCGCGATTTTGTCGTGGGCCGTCCTCATCCGAGCCTCGCCACCAGATGCTTCAGCGCGGCCCGGAGGTACTTTTCCACCGAACTTAGCGAGACGCCGAGAGCGGCGGCGGTCTCGACCTGGGTCTTCGCCTCCAGCTTGTGCAGGGTGAAAGCCTGGCGTTGCACGGCCGGCAGTTCTTCCAGGGCCGACAACATCAGGGCGAAGCGCTGGCGTTCGACCATGGCTTCGTCGGCGGGAGGTTCCGCGGCGATCTCAAGGCCGCCCGTCACCCGGTCGGCGCGCCAAGCTCCGTCGCGAGCGGCGCCGCGGCGCTGCTTGCGCAGCCTGTCCAGCATCAGGTTGGAGCCCAGCCGGTAGAGGAAGGCAGCCTCGTTCTGCACCGCGATGCCGGGATCCAGGGTGCAAAGCTTGAGATAGATATCCTGCACCACATCCTCGGCAGCCGCGTCGGAGCCCAAGCGATCGGTAAAATACCGCACCAAGGCCTCTCGCTTTTCCAGATAGGTGGCGACCAGATGCGTCAGATGAGCCTCGGCGGGATGTTGGACAGGTCGAGTCTCGACCGGAATTGTCGAACTGTCACGTGCTTACCCTACTGAGAAGGCGCACGAAGCCAGGTCGGGGCCGGCAGGCTGATAGCAATCCCGGGCGTGACGTGCACGCTGGTGAAGCGCCGGGGCAAACTTCGCGCCGGTCTGGCCGTCCGTCTTGTACACGGCCCGGGCCGGATGGTAGCCGCTAGGCGCAGGTGATCACGATGGAGCGATCACGGTGGGCTACTATTCTGTTGCGCCGTACCTCGTCGGCATGGGCGTCATCCTTACCCTCGTCTCGACGCCGCTGTTTCGGTGGGCCGACTCGCCGCCCGGCCTGACGCCAGGGCGAACCCTCTCGCTCGATGGCCTCCGTGGAATCCTGGCGATGAGCGTGTTTTTCCACCACGCCGCGATCTATCACGCTTTCCTGGAGACCGGTGCATGGGTGACGCCGCCGTCGCGGCTTTACACCTTGCTCGGCCAGGGGGGTGTCGCCCTCTTCTTCATGATCACCGGGTATCTGTTCTGGTCCCGGCTGGTGCAAGGCCGTGGAAAGCCCAATTGGTTGTCGTTGTATACGGGCCGGGTGTTCCGGCTGGGGCCTCTATATTTGTTCGCGATCGGCGTCATGTGCCTAATCATCGCGTCCAGGACGGGATGGCGACTGCATCCCCCAGGTCTTCATCCGCTGCCGAAGTGGCTGATGCTGGGCTTCTTCCAAGGCGGCGATATCAACGGTTATCCACGAGCCGTGATCCTGCTCGCCTGGGTGACGTGGACGCTCCGTTACGAGTGGCTGTTCTATTTGTCCCTGCCGCTGCTGGCGCTGGTCGCGAGGCGTCCGCACGTCGCCGTCGCCGCGGCCGTGTTCGTGGTCGGCCTCATTCTCGTGGGTCTTCGCAACGAGACGCCCATGGCGAGTATCGCCACGTTCGGCGCCGGGATGCTCGCCGGATCGTTGAGGGAAATCGGCTTCCGCAACCGCTTGCCCGAGTGGGCGACGGTGCTCCTGGTCGTGATGCTGCTGGCGGTCATCGGGCTCTGCAGCACGGCCTACAGCCCCCTTGCCCTGATCGGCCTGACCGGGGTGTTCCTCCTGATCTCTGGAGGGGGAACCTTGTTCGGGCTTCTGACCAGTCGGGCGGCCGTTCGGTTGGGAGACATCAGCTTCGGCGTGTATCTGCTGCAGGGGTTGGTGCTGACCCTGTTTTTTCAGGACACTCCCCTGGCCGTGTCGTCATTGCGTTCCCCGGAAGAGCATTGGGCGTTCATGTTGGTCGCCGCCCTGTCGTTGCTCCTGGTGGCGACGGTCACTCACGTCATGATCGAAAGACCGGGGATAGCTCTCGGGAAGGGGTTCGCACGAACCCTGACCCGATGGGTCGCCCGCTCCGATTTGCAGCCAGCGACGTGATCGACGCCGCTCCGCGCATGCACGGGCTAATCTTAGCCCTAAAAGCGGATTTGGCGGCCCGGGAGGGGGTGCCAGCCTGTTGGAAAAACAGGCTCTTCCGGTGGCTAACCTGCTTCTACGGCACCGCTGCATTTCAAAGGTTTAGGGGACGGGTGGCAAACTTCTAAGCGCTGCTCAACGCGGTACCTTCAGTGCACTTTTTATGACCCGCATTAAGCCAACCGAAGGTCCCCTTCGGGCTCTTACGGGACCTTGAGAAGGTCCGTTTCCGGCCGCATGGCGCTTCAAAACCGAGAGGTTGAACAGCCCGGCCGTCGCCGACTACGGGCGACCAGATCGCGCGGCGCGCCGGGAACCCTGCTAGGGTTCCTTGGAGCAGGCGACTGATCGAATTCGACGCTGAGGACCTGGTCCTCACTCCCGCTTTGTGTGAGATTGGACCAACACGAAAAAGGGCCGTTCGGCAGGGCTGACAGAGCGTACAACGACGGATGACTATTATTCTCAATGGCGTGGCAAGAGCTCGGCGAGGGACGGATTGTGACGAGGGCTGCGGCCTTCGCGTCGTCGGCATCTCATCAAAGGGCATCGTCAAGCGGGTCTCCGTCGAAGGCCGCGCCGGAGAGCGGGGCCTTCTGCCGCTGCACCGCTTCGCAATGGTGGGCGAAAGGGATCGGCTGCTCGTCGGCGATGGGCTTGAACGTCGCATCTGGGTCCTCGGAGAGGACGACACGCAGATTCAGGTCTCACCGTTCTACTCGCTCTACGCCACGCATGTGTTTGCAGGCGAGCAGGTTGAGACCCGAGTGGTGGAGCTTTCCACCGAGGACGATTTCCGGGACTACGCCCTTCTAGAAGCATTTCACTACCGCGGCTTGGACCTCTCCGGCGATGTCGAGGATTTGGGTGCGCACCGTAAAGGCACGGGCGGGCGGCGCGCCGTTCTCCTGCTGCAACTGAAGCTCGCAGGCCAATGGACCAGCGCGGGCTATATCGAGCTTCAGATGCCTTTGATGATGGCCAAGCCTCGGCACCTCGCGTTCGCTCGGCCCTTTCAACATCCGACGCTTGATGTGGCATGGACGTCCTGGGCCAAGGGTGGTCAGACACTCGTCAACCGCATCGCCCGGATCGCCCGTGTCGTGGTCAACCCCGAATTGAGAGGGGGCAGCCTTTCGGGAATCCTTGTTAAGGCTGCCGTCAGCTTTGTGCGCGAGCGGTGGCACATTGGCGGCAAGCGCGTTCTCTTCCTGGAGATCTCCGCGGAAATGCTGCGGCACATCGATTTTGTGTCAAGCTGCGGTTTTCACTATCTGGGCGACACGGAGGGCAACCGCGCTCGGCTGGCCAAGGACTTAGGCAGCATCAACAAGGGCGCGAAGGGCTCTTCCGGGATCATGAGCCTGCAGCGGCGCTACCACGCCTTCTTCGAGGACTATCGTGGCGTCACAGGCGATAGCTTCGAAGCCTTGCGCTCTAGGGTCGCCGATGTGCTGCAGCATGACGACCCGTGGAAGGAGATGACGGTCGACGAGTGGTTAGCGCTGCGCCCAGTGATCCGCTCGCCCATACCCTATTACATGATTGGGCTTGATGAGGCGTCTGACGCCTACGTCAAGGCTGGCGCGCTGGCGATGGCATCGAAGCGCGAGCACGTTCGATCCACGGCGCTACAAGAACTCACGATTTGCGACCTCGACCTGCACTCCAACTACGATCTTCCACTGACCGATCACAGCCGGCTGGTGATGGACAGCTTCGGTATCACCACAAAGACCGTGCGCACGCGTATTGTCGGTCCTCTCAGTCTCACAGTTCAGGCGGGCACGGTGACCTTTGTCGCGGGCGCCAGTGGCTGCGGCAAAAGCATCCTGCTGGATCGCCTCGATCCTACCTGGCATTCGGCGACGGTGGATATGCACGGGGCGATTACGCCAGCGGCTTACTCCGTCGCCCGTTTGACGCCGTTTCCGGCGGACGCCCCACTCTTCGAATACCTTGCCGAAAAGCACGGGCCAGAGCGCGCCTTCGATGCGCTCGCACGGGTGGGTCTCAGCGAGGCCTTGGTCTTTCTCAAGCCGTTTGAAATGCTCAGCCGGGGGCAGCGTTATCGCGCCATGCTGGCAGACCTCATACTCGGTGACGCGCAGGTATGGCTGGTCGATGAGTTTTGTTCTGATCTAGACCCGTTAACCGCTCGGATCGTCGCCCACAAACTGCGCGAGACCGTGCGACAGGAGCAGCGGATCGCTTTCGTCGCCGCTGCCAACCACGCCCATTTCATAGGCGCTTTGAGACCTCAGCGAATCTTGGCCCTGCGGACCGGTGGCGGATGCACGACGCTGGCATGGAAGGACTACGCGCATGGCGTTCTCGAACAAGCTCTCTGAGTCTTTCGGGAAGGCCATCGAGCAAAGCCCTTACGTGGCGCTCGATCCCATCGTGAAATACAACTACAGCCCCAAGGGCAAGAACCTGATCTTCGGCCGCGCCGCCAGGGCTGAAGAACCAAACGATCTTCTCTATCTCGGCAAGGTGTTTGAGACCGCCACGGGCACAAGCTTGCTCGGCGCCGACGCCTGGCTCGACACCAAATTTCCCCACGTGATCTACATCACTGGCACGCGTGGAAGTGGCAAGAGCATGGACCTCGGGATCATCATTGAGGGGCTGGCCCGCCTCAACGAGCCGTCGCCGGTTCAACAAAACATCACCCCGGTCGCCACATTTCTTATCGACACGCAGAGCCAGTTTTGGACCCTGCGCTATCCGCCCCAGGGTGACGCCAGCCGGTCACAGCTCGGCGAACTCGCGGACTGGAATCTGCAAGCCAATGGGCTGGCCGACGCTGCGGTGTTCGTTCCGAAGGGCGCGACCAAGTTTCTCGGCGACGAGAAGGAGCTGACGCTACGGCCCCGCGACGTCCTGCATGAGGAATGGTGCGCCCTGTTGGGCCAGGAGGTTTATGGACCCCAGGGGCACCTCTTGGCCGAGATCCTTGAAAAGCTGGAAGGTGAAGACTTTTCCCTCGACGACATGGTGCGACTCTTGCGGGAAGGCCGACTGTCGGCCTCAGTGGCCGAGAGTTCGCGAAACGTCGTCATCTATCGACTGACGGACTACAGCCGCACCGGGCTGTTCGATCCCAACGGGATCAACATTCAAGACCTCCTTGTCGGCGGTCGGTGCAATATCTTCATGCTTCGAGATCTTCGCGATGACGACAAGGCGCTCGTCACCGCCATTCTGGCCCGCCAGCTTTTCATCGTTATGGGGCGCTACCACCAACAACGACGCGTTTCCGATTTCTTTGGCAAGGATAAGCCCGACCGCGAGTTCCCGAGCCGTGTATGGCTGCTCGTGGATGAAGCTCATGTGGTCTGCCCCAACAGCGGGGCGTCACCCGCCCGCGAGGCGCTGGTCGAATACGTCAAGCGGGGCCGTGACGCCGGCCTGTCTTTGGTTCTCGCCACCCAGCAGCCGTCAGCCGTGGACGATCGTGTGCTGAGCCAAGTCAATTTGTCGCTTTCGCACCGGCTGACTTTTCAAAGCGACATCAACGCGGCGATCGGCCGGATTCCAACCAAGACGCTTAGTGGACTGCGGATCGGCGGAACCAAGCTGTCGGACTTCGGCGACATTCTCCGGCTTGTCGAAGCCGGCCAATGCTTTGTGGGAGATCATGCGACTAGCCGGACCGTACTTGTGCAGATGCGACCGAGAGTGACAGCCCATGGTGGACAGAGTCCCATCTAAGGAATTTTCGGTCTTCATTCGGAAGATCGGCTACTCGGTCGGCCTTGAGCATACGCTTGAGCGACTGAACGATTTCGCACGTCTCTATGGCGGCCAAGACACTTTGAGCTACGCCGACATCAGCCGGCTACTCCACTCCTCGAAGCCGAGCGGATGGGGGCTCGATCGGAACAACGAGCATATCCTAGACGTCCTACGCAGCCTTGGCGTCGTCGACGTTCGTCGCGGTGAAGTCGCCGTGCTGGAGGCCGGCGACGCCCTGGGAATGCTCATGAAGCTCCAAGGGGATGGCGACGCCTTCAGGGACAGTGCGAGGTTTATTTTCGCCTACAGCTTGGCCTTGGCGGACGGCGATATTTTCTTCAACGCGCTCGCCGCCTGCTTCGACCCGGAGGAATTCGCCAAGCGGCTGCTGCGGATGATCGAGTTCAAATGGACGCTTCTCGAAGGCTATTTTTCGTCCTCGCACCAGCGCGCCGCCATCTACAGCGCGATTAATGTAGAAGCCCAGGAGAACAACCCCGGCAGCCGTGGAAAGGGTGGGCTCGGCGACGCGCCTGACCCGGCACGGTTGCGGCAGGCGCGTGGCGCCTTGGCTCCGCAGGTCAGTCGGCCCGAGCCAAAGATTTCCGGCCCCTATCTGGCGAAGGCGCTACCGCGCCGAAAAGCCTGGGCGGTGTCCCTGGGCCTTGCCTCTGATTCAGGAGTGCCCACACCGGCAGGCGAACGACTGCTGAAGACGTTGGCCGGAGCGGGCTATTGCGGTCCCTCCTGCATCGCCATGTGGCCGTTGGGGCACGAACTGCTAAGCCCTGCGTACATGGCGCTGCGGGAGGCGGAGTTTCCGGCGCTGGACTCGTGGTCGTTCATGTTGCTGATCGGCCGCGGCATAGGGTTGGTAGGGGCCGCGGATGCGGAGGGCGGCGAGGATGAGGTGTCCCTCTTGCGCCAGCTCGTGCAGACCTATCGAGCGCTGAATACCTCGAAGAGCATTGTGCGGACCGAGTTGCCCGCTAGGGTTGCTTACCGATGCGCGCTGAGTCTTTCGATAGGGCGGGATTCCGTGGCGGACTATCCGGCGCTTATTGACCACGAGCAGAGATCGCCGTCGCCCCGCATCGTGGCGCGGCCATCGCGCCTCGCCGAATCCGCTCTCTCGATCTGAGGGCGCAGATGGCAACCTTCCTGTGCCGCGAATTCTTGCGTGACCTCATCGAACACAGCGACGCGAACTTCGCAGCCCGGGTGTTGAGCAAGATTGTCGGCGCCGACGGCGGCTTTGAAGCGGACGCTGATGATCACCGCTACCGGGGCATTGAGGGCGGCTGGATTCGCTATGTCAGCCGCCAAAACACGGCCTACCGCGCGATTTTCCTGCGACGCGGCGAGGATGTGTACTGGTACCGGGCGGGCTCGCACTCGATCGAGGATCGGCTTCAGGCGCCACAAGACCTAGTGGCCGCAGTGGCGATCCGTGAAACACCAGCCGGTCTCGACGCGCTCACGTCGCATCGGAACCCCCGATATCTGAAGACATCGGAGCCCCGGTTGCTGCGTGAGGTGGTCGCCTCGCGCGTTCTGGTGCCGCACCGAAACGTGGCGTTTGTCACGCCGCGGCTCTCCGTCACGCTTTTCAGCCCGGTGGGACTGATCGGGCGATTGATCGACGCGGTACTCGAATTTAACGGCACGGTGTCGGTCATAACCAAGCCGCCGGCGCAGCGCGATCTGACGCAGTATCGCTGGCTTGCAGGGCGGGGGGTCGATCTCTTGGTCCATCCACGCATCAACGCCAGAATGCTTCTATTCGAGGTGGACCCTAATCGGCTGGACGCGGAAATGGCGCACGTCGGCTCCATCGGTGTTGTTGGCTCCTCGGAACTGACAGAGGCCGGGCTCGGGGTCGCCGGCGCTGACGATATCCATGAGGAACTCTGCTACGAGATCGCGGGTGATGATCTCGACGGCTCTAGCGAATATCTAATGAAACTGGCGGACGATGCGCTGTCGCTGGAGGATCATCTCCAACGCTTCGCGTTGCACTAGGAGGCGGCTGATGCCTGTCGACAACGCGACGTTCTACAAGGCCTGCAATCTTACTGGAAACCCGTTCCGGTCGAACGCGACGTTCGATGACGATCCGCGGCTCGCCATATGGGCAGGCCAAGTGAAGGAGCGCGAGCAGCTTCAGAAGTTCCTGCTGCGATCACGTGCCGAACAGGTTGGCAATACCAACCTGACCTTGCTCTACGGCGCGTATGGCACGGGCAAGTCGCACGCCCTGCTGTGGGGCATTCACTGGCTTCGGCATATGGAAGACGGCGGCAAATCCACTGCCTACTACGTTCCGACCCTCAAGAAGGACAAAGGCAAGCTAACGTTTGGCGGCGCCTTCCAGGATGATCTGATCGCGAAAACCGGGCTCGTCGAGGACGCCCTTCACTACCGCACCTTCCTGCAAAGGTGCGTCAACCAGCACACCGGCGAGAACGACGTCGGCGCCACCGCGTCCAACGATGACATCATCGAACGGCTCGTTCCGGCGGTAGAGCTCTATAATTTTGCGAAGGACCTTTTCCGTCACGAGACGGAGGAGACCATGCGCGGCTTCTTGGCGCCCAAGGGCCAAACTGACTACCAAGCGATGATTACGTTCACGCGGCTGGCCAATCTGTTTGTCTATGAGATGCGCTTCAAGGACGAGGTGAGGCGCTTCCGCCAATCGGTCCATTTGATGATCGACGAGTTGGATGTCCTGCTTCAGGCCTCGACGAAAGAGGTTCTAGAGGTCAACGACCTTATCCGGCACCTCTATGACCTATGCCCCAATTGCTTCGGCCTCGTTCTGGCCGTTTCGGCTGAGCAAGAAATCCTGCCTTCCATCTTCACCGAGTACGTCCTGACGCGCGTCAGCCGCCAAATCGAGTTCAAACCCTTCGACCGCGCTGCTGCCGTCGATTTCGCCACGCACGTCATGGACGACAGCCGAGACGATGGCACGGATGCTGCGCGTAAGGGCGCATTCCCGTTCACGCCTGACGCCTTGGAAGCGGTGCTTGGCCAGCTCACCTTCCGCACGCCGCGGAAGGTCGTAAATGTCATGCAGCAATTGATCGAAGAAGCGCGGCTGGCGGAATTGGACCCGTCTCAGAGCGCGATTACCGTGGGGCAGCTCGACGCGTCGGGGATCACCGAAGAGGTGATTTGACCCCTTAGGGTGAGTGCTGATGGCAGTTGATGGGCTGCTAGTCGCTGCCGTTCAGGAAGTCTGGAGCATTCCTGCCCCAGGCCCGTCGAACCTTTTGGCCGATCCTCGGTTTAAGGCCTTGGCCGAACGCCTGCGCCAGCAGTGTGGCTGCGGAAGGGTGTCCTTCGCCCTGTCGAATGCTCTGCGGAATCTCGGCCTGCCTTGCGCAGAGCGGCCGGGTGCCCAGCCGTCGCGTGAAAATCCTGAAGCCATCGCCGCGGACCTCCAAAGGGCCTTCTCCGCCACGACCACTAGGCGCCGACATCTCTGTCCTCTCGACCTAGCTGACGATCTGCCGGTCTTGTCGTTTGGGCTCGTTCGGATCAGCAGTTTCACCGCCGAACAGCTTGAAGGCCTGTTCGACACGGAACGATTGGGGAGGGTCTATCCAGGCCGGTCCGTCGATTTCGCTCGCCTCGCACAGGTGCAGTGGCTCGTCCTGGAGGAAGAGGTCGCGATCGATCCCAGGCCGGAAGCGCGGGCTATACCCATCTTTTTCCAGCGTATGGACCAGGACTTCGGCGCTTTCGATCCCTTGGCCCGCCGCTATCCTGAGCTGGTTGAGGAGGCTGTGTTCTGCCTACTATTGGCCCCTTGGGAAGCGTGGGGAACCATGACGCCGGTCGACTGGCGCGGCTTCCATCTGCCGTGGGTCTACACGGTCGACACGGACCTAGCGATCCAGCCCGCTGCCCCGCCGGATGCCGCATCGCTCACCTTCGAGCCGACGATCTACCACGGCCAAGACGGCGAAGACATCGAGGACGAGCAGCCCTCCGTCCTTCAACTTGACGGAGACGACCTGCAAGGGCTCGCCGAGGGCCTTGCAGAGGCGTGGCGCAAACTAGAAACCGCCCGCATCACGGACCTTTTCCAGACGCCGATCGAGCACTTTATGGTCCGCGCCCACGCCTCAACCGGCATCGATGAATTGTTGGCCCACATGACGGTGCTGGAGGCCGCGCTGGGGGAGGAAGCGGACCACGACCGAAAGCTCCGCCCCAAGCCCCAACGAAACCTCAGCGCTACCGAGCGGATGGCTCGCAAGGTCGCCGGTCTCCTCAACGATCCGGCGGCCGCGCAAGCCTACCGGGACCTGTTTCGTATCCGCAGCCTCTTCGTGCACGGCCGGGCGGGACTCACGACCATCTCGACCGACCAGAAGATAATGGCCCGTCGTCTAGCGCGGCGTGTCGCTAACGCCTTGCTAGACTGCGCCTCAAGCTCGCCGCCGACCCGCTCGGTGTTGCTGACACAGCTGCTGGCACACCATCTGCCGTGTCAGCCTCATTCTTCGATATGGGCGCGCTTTTAGGTCCGTAGAAGCCCGATCTCGACATTGCCGTACGCCGACAAGGCTATCGTCGTAAGGATTCTTGCGCTGCCTTTTGACCGGCCTGGAAAGCCCATTCCATGGCTCGGGCGATCTCGCCGTTGGTGTCCGAATTGAAACCGCATTTTGCGCGTTCCGCTTTGCCCGCGGTAATGTTCTTCGCGACGCGCCGGAACGCTTCCTTGCGTAGCTCAGGCTCGGCCCGTTCAAGCGGGATTTCTCCAAGAACCCAGCGAGCCGCTTCTCTGGGCGGGAGCTGCTTCAGTCGCGCGTATGCGGCATGGTCTTTGATGCTTCCAACCACGGTGTGACTCGCGATCCATATGGTTCTGAACGGCGTTCTCAATGTCGCGTTTGCGGAGTAAGCCAACGGCCGCTTCTGGCGCAGAGGAGACTATTCCGACCTTCCCGCCGACTCGCTAAACTCGCGCCTGAGCAGCACCGCCGGTTCGACATCCAAAATTTCAGCCAGCCTGATCAGCGTGCCTAAACTCGGGAAGCTCTCGCCGCGTTCGATGCGGCCGAGTTGGCGCATATCCAGTTCGACTTCCGCGGCGAGCTTCTCCTGGCTGAGGCCTTGAGCCTTTCGCAGCCGACGAAGATTCCCACCGATCACCGCTTCCCAACGCATTGACGCGCATGGGCTAACGATCCGGAAAGATGTGCTAGGACATTAAATGTCCTATTCCGACATTTGGTCGGCTACGGACCCGGAGGGCGTCATGGCGAACCAGTTCTACTGCACATCTTGCGGCTCCGTCGGAAAGCCGCGGGTGCGGAATCGCGGATCGAGTGCGATCGAGATAATTCTGTGGCTCTGCTTCCTCGTACCGGGCCTGTTTTACACCCTGTGGAGAATGGGTCGGAAGGATCGCTACTGTCGTACCTGCAACGCCCCCAATCCAATTCCGGCGGACTCGCCTATGGCGCAACACGGTGGGGCGATGCAGCCGCCCGGCTATCCGCCGCCCGCCAGCCATGCCTATCAGCCGCGAACCAGTTTCGGGCAGCGGTAGGGTGGGGCTATAGAAGGAAACAACGGTTCGGATGTCCCCTCGCCCCTAGATGCCTCGCAAGCGCAAGATCGAAGATGAGGCGGGGCCACCGTCGCGGTGGAACACGGTGGTCGGGGACAACATCCGTTACCACCGGCGGCGGCAGAGCCTGACCCAGCAGGAGCTATCGACCGCCGCCGGGGTCGATCTCCGCTACCTCGGTTCTATCGAGAGGGGGGAGGGCAACCCATCGGTCGCGCTTCTCGGAAAGCTCGCCGAGGTGCTCAAGGTGCACCCCAGCGAACTTCTGCATGACGGCGTCCAGCCCGACCTCGATAGCTAGGCGCGCTTGCGCGAAGCCACCCACGACGGCTGGCGGCGCGGGCGGTGGATACGGCCGTTGGCCGTGCTGCGGAGCGTCAGGAGGTAGCGCGAATAGGGGTGAGTGCGTCGGTCGCTGATGTTGATCGGCGCCGGCAGGTTACGGATCAGCGCCTTTTCCAGCTCCGGGGCCTGCGCGCACGGCCAGATCGCCACGGCCGTGTTCTGGCACAGCCAGCGGGTGAGGCGCCCCTCACCCTGGCCGAAGTGGAAGTAGGTCTTCGTCAGGTGAGGGTAGACGGACAGGTCCAGGCGTTGGCGGAGCAGGCAGCCCATCGACATCCGGAACGTCGAGGCCTGCGAGTCATCCTTGAAGTGGCAGGCGATGCGGTCGCGCAGCGTGGAGGAGGACCCAACATAGAGGAGGTCCACGCCGCCGACGCGGAACGGGTCTCGGCTTTCCGTCTCTTCGTAGCCGGTGCCCTCCAGCAGTTCCTGGGAGTCGCCGAAGATCATGTAGACGCCCGCGCAGTTCGGAATCTCGTCGAGATGGTCCAGCACTTCCTGGGAAGGGCGGATGGCGCAGATGGCCTGAAGCGAGGGGAGATTCATTTTCGTGATCCTTTCACCGCCGGCTGCCGCGCCGGCAATGGGGTATATATACCCTAAAAAGTGAGGCGCAAGAGAAAGTGTGGGGTTGCCCACGCTTATAAAGCGTCGTATATCCCACGCATGACCTACGAAGTTCATCATGCTCGTTTCTCACCGAAGGACGTCGCCCGCATCACCGGTCTGAGCCAGACCATGCAGCGGGACTGGCGGCGCGTCGGCTACCTGCCGGCCCGCGAAGGAGGCTGGTCTAGCTTCAGCCTTGGCGAGATCGCGGCGATCGGGCTGCGCAAGGTTGTCGCCGACTCCAAACTCGGTCCCGGCGCGGCCGACCTCATCTTCGGCAGCGAGGCGGCGGTTGCGGCGATCAACAGCATCGTCTGGTGGGCCTTGGAAGCTGACGACGCCTCCGCTTGGATCACTGGCAGCGACGCTGCCCTGAAAGCCGAGATCGAAAAGCACAGCAACAACGACCATTTCGACCTCGTCAGCGCCGTGGCCGGCATCGCAACGTCCGAAAGGGCGCGCCTGCTGATTCTTGATCCCATCAGCGGCGCGGTTACCCTGGTGATGCAGGAACCGCGCGCCGACGAGGATGCGCCCTTCCTCTCGCGGATCACGATTTCCCTGGCCTATCTCGGCGCCCAGATCGCGGCGCGCGCCGAGACGCCGTTGGCGCTGTTCACCCGCCTGACCAACGACAGGGGCGGCGGATGATGCGGAAATACGAGGCGCTGCCGCCGAGCCTTCCGCCGCGAGGGCTCTGCCGAGAAGCCGCCGCCCGTTATGTCGGCGTGTCGCCCACGAAGTTCGACGAGATGGTCGACGACGGCAGGATGCCGACTCCGAAGCGCGTGGATGCGAGGAAGATTTGGGACCGCAGCGCCCTGGACTTCGCCTTCGATGCGCTGCCTCAGGAGGAAGAGGCTAACCCCTGGGACGCGCTTCTCGCTTCCAAACCTGTTTTCGAGACGCCGGGACGCATCGGTGATGCCTGATGGCGGTCCTGAAACTCAAATACATCCACGGCTTCAAGGACCGGCACGGCAAGCAGCGGTACTACTTCCGTAGGCGTGGCTTTAAGCAAGTGCCGCTCCGCGGCGAAGTCGGATCGGCCGAGTTCATGGCCGACTACCAAACGGCGCTGAGCGGGGAGGTCGGGGGAAGGCGCCCGATCGGGAAGGACAAAATTCTGCCCGGCTCGGTCTCCGCCGCCATAGTGGGCTATCTCACCTCCGCCGAATATCTGGGCCTAGCCGACGCGACCAAGCCCAAGCGCCGCCGGGCTCTGGAACGCTTCCGTGAAAAATACGGAGACATGCCCGTCCGGTCGCTCCAGACGCAGCACCTTCGGCAGATGATGGCGGAGAAGGCCGACACCCCTACGGCGTCCAACTATGTCATCCAGGTCGTCCGCTGGATCGTCCAGTACGCCATCGATCAGGGTTGGCGGAAAGATGATCCCACGATCGGCCTGAAGAAGATCAGGGTGAAGTCGGAGGGCTATCATTCCTGGTCAGAGGAAGAGATCAGGCAGTTCGAGCAGCGTTGGCCGGTTGGCGCGACGCGGCGGCTTGCCTTCGATCTTCTTCTGCACACCGGGCAACGCAGCGGCGATGTCCGCAAAATGAACCGATCCCAGATCGTAGGCGGCATGATCACCCTTCGGCAGTCCAAGACCGGCGCACGGGTTCAAATCCCCATCACCCCCGAACTCCAGTCATCCATCAACACTATCCCCTCCAACCAGTTGCTTCTGGTTGTGAACCGGGATGGCGTCGGCTTTTCCGAGAAGGGGTTCAGCAACATGCTCTCGGACGCCGCCCAGACGGCTGGTCTTCCAAAGGGATGCTCCGCTCACGGGCTCCGAAAGGCCGCGGCCGTTAGGCTCGCCGAGGCCGGATGCACGAGCCATGAGATCATGGCCATCACGGGCCACAAGACCCTTCAGGAAGTCAATCGGTATACCCAAGCCGCCAATGCGGGGCGTTTGGCAAAAGTGGCGATGGCGAAACTTGCTACCGCCCGAGGTACTCCGGATTATGACGACTGATGGCAAACTCTCGATGAAAGGTTAGCCGTTACACGTCACAACATTTTGTATTAATTGCAGATTTTTCTAAAAGGCCGAGTCGAGGTGGAGCTGCCATAAGGAACCAGATTCAACGCCTTACGGGGGCTAACCGGGTAGATATGCCCCATTGAATTCCTTAGGGATTTAAGGGGATTGGCAAACCTCGAAGAGCGTTCAGCACCTCAACCGCACGAGCGGTGTTGCCCTGGCCCAAGGATTTCTTCTCAGAGGCCATAGGGTGAACAAGCGATTGGCTAACCTACCTTCGGTTTGCCACGAGCCGGGCATATTCTTTATATTTTTCAGACTCTTATTGTGAATATGGCGGCCCGGGAGGGACTCGAACCCCCGACCTCTGCTTTAGGAAAGCACTGCTCTATCCTGCTGAGCTACCGGGCCGCATTCGCAAAATCAGTCGCTTAGCGCCTTCAGCTCGCGAGGCCGTAACTCCCAGGTCACAGATAGGTCACGAACGGCAGGATTTGAGCTGAACAACTGACGCTGTGGGAGCGATGCCACGCCAAGCCTGCTCTCGCAAGGCGCCTGGCCAACTCGCCAAGCCAGCGGGGAGCGAGTTCCGAGGCGGCGAGCCGGATTTGACCCCGGCGAACGATGACCTAGGACGCGGTCGCGCCGAGGTGCGACGCGAGGGATCGCCGCACTTTCCGCGTAGATGAGTTCCAGGGAGAGCGCCGTTTGACCACGAACGCACCTATCGGGACCCGCTTGAGCCTCCACCGCGCGACCTCGTTCGCGGCGGCGGTGATGGCCGTCCTGATGTTGGTGGCGAGCGGCGGGTTCCATGAACTTCTGCACGCGGACGAACGCGGCGCCGTCGTCGAAATGATGGCGAAGCCCCCGTCGATGGCGCTCGGCGGCGCCGACAGCGTCAGCAAGCAGGCTCCCAGCAAGCAGGCTCCCAGCGAGAAGCGGCCGGTTCATGGCTGCACCGGCCATTGCGCGGCGCACAACTTCGCGACGCCGCCTTTGGCCGCCGTCCTGCCGGTGCGGGCCGTTCTTCGCACCCCTTGGATCAAAGAGGCCGCCGCCTCGACGCCCCGCTACGCCTCAAGCGGACCCGAACGACCCCCAAGAGCCTGAGCCGCCCCACGCCCTCACGGGCGTCCCCGCGTCTCAACCTCATGGGGTTCTCATGTTGCCCGACATTTTCTGGCGGTCGCTGTGTGCGGCTGTCGGTTTCTCGACCGGCGCCCTCGCGCTTGGCCAGCCCATACTGGCCGATCCGGCGCCTCCATTTGCAGAATTGCTGCGGCAAGCCGAAACGACGGCGCCGCGCCTTGCCGAAGTCCAGGCGGAGGCCGCCCAAGCCCGAGGCGTGGCGCGACAAGCTGCGGCGGCCAAATCCCACCTTGGGGTTGGAGATCGAGAACTTCGCCGGGACCGGTCCCTTCGGCGGCCTCAGGGGCGCCGAAACCACGGCCTCGGTGGAACAGACGATCGAGACCGGCGGCAAGCGCCGCGCCAGAATTGCGACGGGCGAAGCGGAGCTGGTCGCCGCCGGAGCCCCGGGGCGCAAGGTCAAAAGCCCGATTTCGCCTTCGATCTGGCTGAGACCTACGCTCAGGCTGAGGCCGCCGACCGGCGCGTAACCCTCGCCGAAGACAGCCTGGCGCTGGCCGAAGAGGATGCGCGCGCGGCGGCGGCCTTGGTCAAAGCGGGCAGGGAGCCCGATCTCCGTTCGGTGCAGGCGGGGGCTGCGGTTCGGGCGGCTCGGGCGCGGATTCGGTCGAGCCCTGGCGGTGTTCACCGCCGTGCCGCTGGCCCTCGCCGGCGGCGTCTTCGCCCTTGCGCTGACCGGGATCGACTTTTCGATCTCCGCCGCTGTCGGTTTCATCTGCCTGTCCGGCGTCGCGGTGCTCAACGGACTGGTCGTCATGACCAGCGTCCGTCAACGGATCGAAGCAGGGATCACGCTGGATCGCGCGATCATCGACGGCGTGTTCGAGCGGGTTCGACCGGTTCTCATGACCGGCCTCGTGCCCGCCATCGGTTTTGTCCCGATGGCCTTGGCGCACGGCGTCGGCGCCGAGGTGCAAAGACCGCTGGCCACCGTGGTCATCGGGGGGCTCATCACCGCAACGGCGCTCACGCTCCTGGCGCTGCCGGCGATTTCGAAGGTCATTCTAGGCTGGACCGAGGGCCGTCATATGACGAGGCCCGCAGGTCCGGTTGGTCTGGGCGCGGAGGTCGGCTAAGTCGAAGAGGCGGGCTGCAGGCAGCCGGCGTAAAGCGTCCGGATATGGTCTCGCCGCCCAGGATGTGGACCCTCCCTCCGCGGCCGGCGGGCTACCGAGGGGCGCCAGCGTCGTGCTAGCAAAGCCGATGCGGTGCGCGACAGCTCCGATCATGATCGCGGCGGCGATCCTTCTGGCGGGTTGCGGCGCCGACGCGGCGCTCGACGCCCTGCCCGCCGGCGGCCGCGGGCGGGTGACCGAGATCCAGGCCGGGGATTCCCTCATCCTCGCGCCCGGCGGCCTGGTTCGGCTGGCGGGTGTGGAGGCGCCCAAGGGCGAGGAGCCCTATGCGGTCGAGGCGCGCGCGGCCCTGGCGAGGCTGGCGCTCGGCCATGAGATCGAACTGCTGCAGGGCGGGGAGCGCCAGGACGCCCGCGGCCGCATCCTGGCCCAGGCGCGTGAAACCGGCCGGCGGACCTGGCTGCAAGGGGCGCTGCTGCGCCAGGGCGCCGCGCGGGTGCGGACCTATCCGGACAACCGGGCGCTGGCGCGGGCCATGCTGGAAGAGGAGGCCAAGGCGCGGACCGCCCGGCGGGGCTTGTGGGCCCTGCCCGCCTATCAGGTCCGGTTGCCGCAGGAGGTGGGACCCGACCAGCGTGGCTTCGTGGTGGTGGAAGGACGGGTGCGGCGGCTGTGGCGGGACCGGGGCCGGGTGGTGCTGGCGTTCGAGGACCGTTCCGTCGGCTTTGCCGCTGAAATCCCCTTCGTGGCCCAGGACGACTTCTCGGCCGGGGGGATGGAGCCCGCGACGCTGGCTGGGCGCCTGATAAGGGTCCGCGGCGTGGTCAGCCCCACGCCCGAGGGTCCGCGCCTATGGCTCGATCATCCCGAACAGGTCGAACCTCTGGCCGGCTCCTGATCGACCCGCAAAAGAAAACGCCCGGCGGTGAGGCCGGGCGTTTCGCGTAACCCGATCGGCGGCAGGCTTCTAAGCCGCGGCCTTGACCAGGGACTTGGTCAGCAGGCCGATGGCGGCGTCGCGGTCGATCTGTTCGATGGCGGCGACTTCGCGGGCCATCCGGTCCAGCGCCGATTCGTAGAGCTGACGCTCGGAATAGGACTGCTCCGGCTGGTTGTCGGCCCGGTGCAGGTCGCGCACCACCTCGGCGATCGAGATCAGGTCGCCCGAGTTGATCTTGGCTTCGTATTCTTGGGCGCGCCGGCTCCACATGGTGCGCTTCACCCGGGCGCGGCCCTTGAGGGTGACCATGGCCTGGGAGACCACGTCGCCGCTGGCGAGCGGGCGCAGGCCGGCGGTCTTGGCCTTGCGGGTCGGGACGCGCAGGGTCATTTTCTCATGGTCGAAGGTGATGACGTAGACCTCAAGGGCCAGGCCGGCGACTTCCTGGGTCTCCACGCCGTGGATCTGGCCCACGCCGTGGGCCGGATAGACGACAAAATCGCCAACGATAAAATCCTGGACGCTCTGGGTCATCGCCATTCCTTCATGTGTCTCGCGCGATGGCGCGCGATGCGAACCGGGAAATCGGGCGCGCGAGACCCCAACTCATCCGCCGCACAGGGGCGGAGCCATGGGGTTCAACTCCGAAATATCCTCAAGCCATCCAGCAGCAGGGTGGCGGCGCGTCTCGATCGACCGGCTGTTGAGCGATGTGGCAGCCGCAATCGCTGACCCGCCTCATCGTGGCTGGACCATAGCACAACCGGGAGCGGTTTCAAAGGCTTGGACTTGGCCTTTGTCGCCCTGATCTGAACGGGGCCTTATGAACCCTTGCCCGGAGCCGGGCTGAAGTGTTCGGCGAACTTGTCGGTGACGCGCTCCCACTCATCGCGATCAGCGGGCGGCTCGCCCTTCAAGGTGATGTTCGGCCACACCTTGGCGTAGGTGGTGTTGATGGTCAGCCACTTGCCGTCGGGATCGTCCTCGGTGTCCGGCTTGATGGCGTCGACCGGGCACTCGGGCTCGCAGACGCCGCAGTCGATGCACTCGTCCGGATTGATCGCCAGGAAGTTTTCGCCTTCGTAGAAGCAGTCCACGGGACATACCTCCACGCAGTCCATGTACTTACATTTGATGCAGGGATCGGTGACGATGTAGGTCATGGTCTCGTGACTTGTGGGAACGCGTCCGGCGAGCCGGACATGCAGTCGCCTGTCGCCGGTGTCAATGGCGTCGCGCGCTCAAACCTATACGGACGGCGGGTCGACACCCCGCGGGGAGTCCATCGCGGCGTAGAGTGCGCGGGCTTCCACGGCGGGCCCGCGCCGCGCGCCCAGGGCTTCGATCCGCACTGCCGTCACCCGTCCCCCCAGGACAAACACCAGCCCGTCGCCGGGCCGGACCGCTCGGCTGGGCTTGTCCAGCCGGCTTTCCTGGCCGCCGCGGGAGACGCGGATCCGGCCCTCCTCCACCGCAAGGGCCGCCAGGGCGCGGGTCTTGAAGAAGCGCGCACGCCACAACCAGACATCGATCCGGCAGGCGTCCTCGCTCACGCCGCGCTCGCCGCCCGAGGTTTGCGAGGGCGCCGGCGTTTGCGGCGAGGTTTGGCGGGCGGCGAGACGGCCAGGGCCGCCAGGGCCGCGAAGGGCGAATCCGGTCGGACGGTTGCTCCGGGCGGCGGCGCCGGCTCCGATCGGCGACGCCATACCGCCGCTGCGCCCTCTTCGCGGCGGCGGGCGGGGGCGTAGCCGAGGGCGCGCAGGACCGCCGTCGCCACCTCCGGCTCCCAGCCGAGCTCGGCCAGGGCTTGATCCGAGAGCACCATGCCGCCCGCCCGCGGCGCGGCGCGGAGGAGGGCGTCGAGCCGCTCCAACGCCAGGGCCGGGACCGCCCACGCGCCACAAGCGCGAAGCCCCCTGGCGGCCAGGACGGCCGGGGCGGGCGGCGGATCGGGCAGACGGCTTGGTCTGTCGGCGGGCGGGCGCCAGTCTGGCGCCGTCACCGCGGCGAAAGCGCTGGTGAAGGCCAGGGCTGGCGGCTCCAGCAGGGAGGGCAGAAAGAGGCTGACGGCGCCGAAACGGACCCCGAGGCTGCGCAAGGCCCGCCGTTCAGCCTGGCTGAGGCCGTGGACCTCGGCGGCGACCGGGCGGCGATCGACCATGCCGCCTCCCTCGATCAGCCGGTAGGCGAGGCCGCGCGCCAAGCCGCGCAGCGATCCGTCCGCCACCGCGCCGTGCAGCCTTTTCAGCGCGCCGAGCCGCTGCCCGGCTTCGGCGGCGATGTAGGCCTCCAGCCGGCGCCGGGCGCGCTCGCGGGCGGGTTCGGGACCGAGCTCGCCGAACAGCCGCACTCGCGGAGAAAAGGGCTCGCCCCCCGCCAGCATGCCGGCGGCGTCGCCCTTCCAGGTGATCAGGCCGTCCGGCGCCAGGGCGAAGGCGTCGTCGGGGGCCCCGGCCAGGGCGCCGAGCCGGCGGGCCAGTTCCGGACCCACGGCGGCTTGGGCGGCCCCGCGCAGCGCCTTGTCCTCCAGGGCCGTGCCGCCCAGGGCCGGATCGAACCTCAGCCCTACCAGCCGGCCGACGTTGTGACCTTGGACCGCCACCGCTCCGTCGGCGGCGATGCTCGCCTCCATCTCCTCGCGGACGCTGAGCGCCTTCATCAGCACGCTGGTGCGGCGGTCGATGAAGCGCTGCATCAGCTTCTCGTGCAGGGTGTCGGAGAGCCGGTCCTCCAGATCCCGCGTCCTGGCCTGCCAGTGAGCGGCGTCGCGCAGCCAGTCCGGGCGATTGGCGACATAGGCCAGGGTCCGCACCCCGGCCAGGCGCTGAGCCAGGACGTCGATCTCCCCGCTGGCGTGGTCGAGGGCTGCGAACTGCCCGGCCATCCAGTCCTCCGGCAGCCGGTGGTCGCGGGTGGTCAGGTGCTCGAACAGAGTGCGAGTCAGGCGCAGATGTTCGTCCAGGGTGGTCTTCCTGAAGTCGGGGGTCTGGGCGATTTCCCACAATCGGCGCAGCTTGGACCGGTCGCGGACGCGGCGTTCGACCTCCTCGTCCTGGGCGAGCTGTTTGAGGGTGGTCTCGTCCAGCGCCTCTTCGGCCAGCTTCAGCCCGTCGCGGGCCGGCGGCTGGGTCAAGGAGCGGACCAGCCCCTTCAGCGAATCGAAATCCAGGGCGGCGCTACGCCATTCGGCAGCGACGAGGGCCTCGAACCGGTGGTTCTCGACCGCGGCGACTAGGTCCTCGTCCATGTCGGGGGAGTCGCCGGTGATGCCGAAGGTCCCGTCGCGGCGGTAGCGTCCGGCGCGCCCGGCGATCTGGCCGATCTCCGGGGCGTAGAGCCAACGGGTGCGCTTGCCGTCGAACTTGCGCAGGCCGGCGAAGGCGACATGGTCGACGTCCATGTTCAGCCCCATGCCGATGGCGTCGGTCGCAACCAGGAAATCGACCTCGCCCGACTGGTAGAGGGCCACCTGGGCGTTGCGGGTGCGAGGGCTGAGAGAGCCCATCACCACCGCCGCCCCGCCGCGCTGGCGGCGGATCAATTCGGCGATGGCGTAGACGGCGTCGGCCGAGAAGGCGACCACAGCCGAGCGGCGTGGCAGGCGGGTGAGCTTCTTGGAGCCGTCGTAGGTGAGCTGGGAAAACCGCTCGCGGGCGGTGATCTCCGCCTCGGGCAGGAGCCGACGGATCAGGGGCGCCATCGAGCCCGCCCCCATGAACATGGTCTCGTAACGGCCGCGGGCATGCAGGAGGCGGTGGGTGAAGACATGGCCGCGGGCGGGGTCGGCGCAGAGCTGGATCTCGTCCACCGCGAGGAACTCAACCTCGCGCGTCAGGGGCATGGCCTCGACAGTGCAGACGAAATAGGCGGCGTGCGGTGGAACGATCTTCTCTTCGCCGGTGATCAGGGCGACGGCTCTCGCGCCCCGTAGCTTGACGATGCGGTCGTAGATTTCCCGCGCCAGCAGGCGCAGGGGCAGGCCGATCATGCCGGAGGCGTGGCCGAGCATGCGCTCGACAGCCAGATGGGTCTTGCCGGTGTTGGTCGGGCCCAGCACCGCAACCAGTCGAGACCGCACGGCTCCGGAGGGGCGATCGCTCATGGAATCAAGGTGGGAGAGGTCGCCGCGAGTCGCAAGCTTGGAAGCGGCGGCCTGGCCGATGGGAATCGGAGATCGGCGGATTAACGGCGTCGCCCGCGACCATGGAACAGGCGCGAAACGAATCATGACCGAATCAGCGATCCCTGCCGATTCAGTCTTTGTTCCCTACCAGATATAGTAGGTCCACAGAGCGAGTCGCACAACCGCGGACGGACCGCTCAGGCAGGCCAGTGTCGATCCCTTGACCCGGCGAAGGCGCGTGGTCTATATGCCCGCCTCCCGCGCAGGACTTTTCGGTCTGGCGCGCATTCCTATTTTGCGCTGAAGGTTTCGCCATGTCGCGCCGCTGCGAACTCACCGGGGTCGGCCCGATGGTGGGTCACAATGTGAGCCACTCGAACATCAAGACCAAGCGTCGGTTCCTGCCGTCGCTGGCCGATATCGCCCTGCAGTCCGAGTCGCTTGGCCAGACCTTCCGGCTGAAGGTCACCAACGCGGCCCTGCGCACCCTGGATTTCCGGGGCGGTCTGGACGCGGTGCTGCTGAACTCCAAGGACGAGGTGCTCTCGCCCCGCGCGCTCAAGATCAAGCGCCAGGTGAAGGCCAAGCTCGCCGCGGCCCAGCCCCAGGCCTGAGCCGACCTCAAGGTTGAACGAGAAAACCCCCGCCGGGCGACCGGCGGGGGTTTTTGCTTTTGGCGCTCGCCCTCGGCTAGCGGCCGGCGAGCACGTTGGCGATCAGGCCGGTGGCGACGGACGCCAGCACATAGTTGTTGTCGACGCGGACCCAGCGGTAACCGCGGGCGGGCTGGCGCAGATGGCGCGCGCGCCAGTCGGTGACCACATAGCTGCCGCTGCGGTACTCCTTCGGCAGGCGCTGGCCTCGAGCCCAACCGTTGTGACGGCCGTTGTCGTAGTGGACCTTCCCATTGGCGGATTCGTGGTAGGCGCCGCGGGCCGAAACGGGGGCAGGAATGGCCTGGCGCCCCTGATCGTGGCCGTAGCCGCCGTTGTTCCGGTTGTCGTTGTGGTCTTGGGGCTGGGCTTGGGCCGCGGCGGCGCCCAGGAGGGATAGGCTCGTCGCCACGATGAGAAGCGTCTTCATGGGAAATCCTTCGCCAGAGTCGCGCCGGAATGGCGCGGTTCGACTGTCGTCGAGGGCGTGGTGTGCGCCGTTCGCTCTGAACCGCAAGAAACGCGGCTTAGCAGGAATGGTTCACATTGTTGATCAATCCACCGCCAACATGTGATGCCCCGCCGCCTTCACATCGGTGCAGCCGGTGAGCGCCAGGGCCGTAGCGATCTCTCCCCGCAACAGCTCCAGCGCGTGGGCGACGCCGGCCCCGCCCCGCGCGGCCAGGGGGTAGGCCCAGGCGCGGCCGAGCATGCAGCCTCGCGCCCCCAGGGCGAGGGCCTTGACCACGTCCTGGCCCGAGCGCACGCCCCCATCCATCAGCACAGTGGTCCGGTCGCCCGCCGCCGCGGCGATTGCCGGCAGGGCCTCGATCGAGGCCGAGGTCCCGTCCAGTTGACGTCCGCCGTGGTTGGAGACGACGATCCCCTCCACCCCGACGCCGACCGAGGCGCGGGCGTCTTCGACATCGAGCACTCCCTTGACCACGATCGGGCCTTTCCAGTGCTGGCGAACCCACTCGAGGTCGTCCCAGGTGACGGAGGCGTCCAAGTTCTGGCGCACCCAGGTCCAGAAACCGTCCGCCCCGCGGGCCTCCGGGACGGCGGCGGCGATATTGCCCAGGGTGTGCGGCCGCCCCTTCAACATCACGTCGATGAGCCAGTCGGTATGGATCGCCCCGTCGACGGCGCGCCTGACCTGCGGCCAGGCAGCGAGCGGTCCACTCATGCCGGATCTCAGCTCGCGGTACCGGGTTCCGGGGACCACGAGGTCGACGGTGAACACCAGGACCGGCGACCCCGCCTGGCCGACCCGGGCCAGGAGTTCGCGCATATAGCCGCGGTCCTTGAACATGTAGAGCTGGAACCAGGGCTTGCGAGTCACCGCCCCGGCCACCTCCTCGATGCTGCACACCGACAGGGTCGAGAGACAGGAGGTCACGCCCGCCGCCTCGGCGGCGCGGGCGGCCTGGACCTCCCCGCGACGAGCGTAAAGGCCCGAAAGGCCCACCGGGCCCAGCAACAGCGGCATGGAGAAGCGCTCTCCGAACAGCTCGGTCGACAGTGAGACGGAGGAGACGTCGCGCATCACCCGCTGGCGCAATCGGATCGCCTGTAGGGCCTCGCCGTTGCGCCTCAGGGTCAGTTCGTCGCCGGACCCTCCGTCGATGTAGTCGAACAGCATCCGTGGCAACCGCCGCCGCGCCAGTCCGCGATAGTCGGCGATGCAGACGGGGTTGCTCATGCCGCAGGCGCGGCGGGCCTGGGGGCCGGCGGCGGGGTCTTCTGCACGACGGGCGGGGGAGCGAGGACGGCCTCGCGGCGGTTGAGCGCGCGCTTGGGCTCCTCGTCGAACAGCTCGGCCAGCTTCTCGACCATGGCCCCGGCCAATTGCTCGACGTCGAGCAGGGTGACGGCGCGACGGTAATAGCGGGTGACGTCGTGGCCGATGCCGATGGCGATCAACTCGACCGGCGAGCGGGTCTGGATCAGCCCGATCACCTCGCGCAGGTGCCGCTCCAGATAGTGGCCCGAATTGACCGACAGGGTGGAGTCGTCCACCGGCGCCCCGTCCGAGATCACCATCAGGATCTTGCGCTGCTCGGGACGTCCGAGCAGGCGCTGGTGCGCCCACATCAGGGCCTCGCCGTCGATGTTCTCCTTCAACAGGCCCTCGCGCATCATCAGGCCGAGGTTCTTGCGCGCCCGGCGCCAGGGCTCGTCGGCGCCCTTGTAGATGATGTGGCGGACGTCGTTCAGGCGGCCGGGGTGGGGCGGCTTGCCGGCCTTGACCCATTCGTCCCGCGCCGCCCCGCCCTTCCAGGCGCGGGTGGTGAAGCCCAGCACCTCGACCTTGACTCCGCAGCGTTCCAGGGTGCGGGCCAAGATGTCGGCGCAGACCGCCGCCACCATGATCGGGCGCCCCCGCATCGAGCCCGAATTGTCCAGCAGCAGGGTGACCACAGTGTCGCGGAACTCGGTGTCCTCCTCCTGTTTGAAGGAGAGGGGCGCGGTGGGGTCGACCACCACCCGGGTCAGGCGCGCCACGTCCAGCACCCCCTCCTCCAGGTCGAAGGTCCAGGCCCGGTTTTGCTTGGCCAAGAGCCGGCGCTGGAGCCGGTTGGCCAGGCGCGAGACCACGTTCGACATGACCGCGAGCTGCTGGTCCAGATAGGCGCGAAGCCGCGTCAGCTCTTCGGCGTCGCAAAGGTCCTGCGCCTCGACGATCTCGTCGTGGGCGGCGGAGAACACCTTATAGGCCGGCTCGACCTTCCCCTGGTCGCGGGGTTCGTTGCGGGAGGGGCGCTTGGCGTCGCCGGCGTCGGGGCTTTCCTGGTCGCCCGACTCTTCCCCGTCCTCGCTCTGTACGCCCTGGTCGTCGGAAGCCTGGGTCTCGCTGTCGGAGGCGTCGCCCGTTTCCGGGCTGGCGCCGTCGGAAGGCTCGCCTTCGTCCCCGCCGTCGTTCTCGTCGGGGTTCGGTTCCTGTTCCTCGGTCTGCTGGTCCTCCTGGTCGTCGGTGTTCTCCGGCGGCTCCTCGCCCAGCTCCAGGTCGCGCAGGATCTCGCGGGTGATGCGGGCGAAGGCGGCCTGGTCGTCGATCTTGGCCGCCAACCGGTCTAGATCGGCCCCCGCCTTCTGCTCGATCTCCGGGCCAAAAGCTTCGACCAGGGCCTGTCCGCCGCCCGGGGGCGCTTCGCCGGTCAGGCGCTGGCGCACCATCAGGCCGAGCGCGTCGGCCAGAGGAGCGTTGGGCTTGAGGTATACGCCGCTGGGATGGCGGATCGGATCGTTGCGGCTGTTGACGGGGCCGGGGGGGCGCTCCATCCGCGCCTCCAGGGCCGCGCGCAGGTTGTTGCGCACGCCGCCCATGGAATTGGCCCCGATCGCCTCGATGCGGGCAGTCTCCACCGCGTCGAACACCTCGGCGGCTTCCGGGTCGATCGGGCGGATGCGGGCATGGGCGCCGGCGTCGTGGTGGGAGATCCGCAAGGCCATCTGGTCGGCGAGCCCCCGCAGGCGCGCGGCGTCGCGGCCGTTCAGCTCGCGGGGCGGGTGCGGCAGGGTCGCCTTGTGGCCGACCAGGGACGGAGGCTCGCTGGCGAACACCACCTCCAGGTCCGGCGTCTCGGCCAGACTGCGGGTGGCGTGGGCGAGCGCGCGCTTGAACGCTTCGTTTGGACCTTCGGGCTTGTCGGCCATGGCGGTTAGATAGCGCGCCCGACGCTCCGGCTAAAGGGCGCCCGCGCGACGCGGGCGGGTCAAGGCGGTGCGAGCTGGCGCGTCGGGTCGGGCCGTGTCTAAGCTGGGGCCCGTCGCCAACACCTTCCGGACAAAAGGTCGCCGCCCCATGACCCGTTTCCTGATCCACGCTCTCGCCGTCGCCCTCGGCCTGTGGTTGGCGGCGCAGTTCGTGCCGGGCATCCATGTCGACAGCCTGAGGACCTTGGCCGAAGCGGCCCTGCTGTTGGCGGTGGTCAACGCGCTGCTGCGCCCGATCCTGGTGCTCCTGACCCTGCCGTTGACGGTCGTGACGCTCGGGTTGTGGCTACTGGTGCTCAACGCGGCGATGATCTGGCTGGTGTCCTATTTCCTGCACGGCTTCGTGGTGCGGAACCTCTTGGCCGCCTTCTTCTGCTGGATCGTGGTCAGTCTCACCAGCTGGGCGGTGTCGGCGATGACGGCGCGAAAGTGAATCGTCCCGGGCGCGCCGGCGTTTTACCCTACGCCACCTTCACCCGCGCGGCGCTCTCGGGCAGGTCGCTGCCGAAGGCGCGCTGGTAGAATTCGGCCACCGTCGGCCGCTCCAGCTCGTCGCACTTGTTGAGAAAGGTCAGGCGGAAGCCCATGCCGATATCGCCGAAGATCTCGGCGTTCTGGGCCCAGGTTATGACCCCGCGGGGGCTCATCACCGTGGAGATGTCGCCGTTCATGAAGGCGTTGCGGGTCATGTCCGCGACCTTGACCATGGCGTTGATGGTCTTGCGCCCTTCCGGGGTGTCGTAGGACGGCGACTTGGCCAGCACGATCTCGGCCTCCACGTCGTGGGCCAGGTAGTTCAGGGTGGTGACCACCGACCAGCGGTCCATCTGGCCCTGATTGATCTGCTGGGTGCCGTGGTAGAGCCCGGTGGTGTCCCCGAGCCCGATCGTGTTGGTCGTGGAGAAGAGCCGGAAATATTTGTGCGGCCGGATCACCCGGTTCTGGTCCAAAAGGGTCAGCTTGCCCTGGGCCTCCAGGATGCGCTGGATCACGAACATCACGTCGGGACGACCGGCGTCGTATTCGTCGAACACCAGGGCGATCGGCCGCTGGATCGCCCATGGGAGCATGCCTTCGCGGAACTCGGTGATCTGCTTGCCGTCCCGCAGGACGATGGCGTCCTTGCCGACGAGGTCGATCCGCGACACGTGGCTGTCCAGGTTCACCCGCACCAGCGGCCAGTTCAGCCGCGCCGCCACCTGCTCGATATGGGTCGACTTGCCGGTGCCGTGATAGCCCTGGACCATGACCCGGCGGTCGAAGGCGAAGCCGGCGCAGATGGCCAGGGTGGTCTGGGGATCGAACTTATAGGCCGTGTCCAGGTCGGGCACATGGGCGTCCGGCTCCGAGAAGGCCGGAACCATCATGTTGGTGTCCACGCCGAACACCTCGCGCACCGACACCATCTTGTCGGGGGCGGCGATCAGCAGCGGGTCATTGTCGTCGGAGCCGTAAGCCATGGTGGAGCCTGTTTACGAAAGCGCGGCGGGGCGGTCGAGCCCTTCTCCGCGCTGATATAGGCCAGTCGGCGCGCGGCGCTAAACCAAACCGGCTTGCCGCAGGGTGCGATAGGCCTTCAGCACCTTTTGCAATCGGTGTTCAGCCGAGCGGTCGCCGCCGTTGGCGTCCGGGTGGCAGCGCTTGACCAACTCTGTGTAGCGGGCGCGGATCACCGCCTTGTCGGCGTCGTCGTTCAGGTCGAGTTCGGCCAGGGCCCTCTGCTCGAGCTTGCCCAGCTTTCGGTTGTCGGCGCGGGCGGCCTGGGCGCGGGCGCGGCGGCCCAGAAGGTCGAAGGGGTCGGCATAGCCCGTGCCGGTTCCCGCGCGCTGCGCGAAGGAGGCGGCCTCGCGGGAGAATTTCGAGGCCCGGAACTGCCAGGTCGGCCGTTCGCCGGTCGCGCGGGCGGCCTGGGCCTCGCTCATCTGGGTCTCGTTCATGCCTTCGAAGAAGTTCCAGTTGCGGTTGTATTCGCCCGCGTGGGCCTGGCAGAACCAATAGTGCTCCCCCAGCCGCTCCCGTGACTTCGGAGCGCGGGCGGTGGCGGCCTTGCGGCAGTCGGTCCACTCGCAGGGCCGCTCGCCAGGTTTCAGGTCGTGCACATCGGGCTTGCGCCCCTCGTCCTCCGGCTTTGGGGGCCGGATGCGGATGTCGACGAACTTCGGCCTGTATCGGAACGCGCCACTCATCATGTCAGTATGGAAGCGAACTATTAGCTTTCAAGAATTGACGGGAGATCGGATTTGGGCGCCGTGGCCGAGTTGATCAAATCGAGATTGGAAACCGCTTTCGCGCCCGAGCGATTGGAGGTTGTCGACGACTCCGATCGCCATGCGGGACACGCAGGGGCCAGCGAAAGTGGGGAAAGCCACTTCAACGTGGTGATCGTTTCGTCCGCCTTCCAGGGGGTGGGCCGGGTGGATCGTCAGCGCCGGGTCAACAAGGCCCTGGCCGAGGCCTTCGCCGGCGGCCTCCACGCCCTGTCGATCAAGGCCCTGGCCCCTGGGGAGGAATAGGGTCTCCGCTGATCGGCGCCTTCGCGGGAATGGACCGGTGCACCACCGGCGGCGGCGGAGTGGCGGCGCCTTCCTCCACCAGCCAGTCGCGAAAGGCCTCGGCCGCGGCGTTGGGCGTGTCCTTCGGCCGTAGAGTCACATAGCGCGCGCGGGCGGGGACGAAGCCGAAGGGGGCGATCAGCCGTCCCGTCGCCAGATCCTCCAGGATCGATGGCCAGGGGCCTATGGCCACGCCGAGGCCCGCTGCGGCGGCCTCCAGCATGTAGAAATGGTGGTCGAACTCCCGGTCGACGGGCGCGGGGCCTAGCCGATGGCCGGACAGGCTCTCCCATTCGCTCCAGCCGCGGCGGAAGGTGCGGGTGTGCAGCCGGGGCAGGGCGGCCAGCCGGTCCAGGGTGAAAGGCCCGTCGGTCACCAAGGAGGGCGCCGCCACCGGGCCGTTGTAGTGGTCCATGATCGGGGTCTTTTCGGCGTCCTCCGAGGCGAGGTCCTCGCTCATGCGGATGGCCAGGTCGACGCCGTCGCGGCGGAAATCGACATGGGCGTACGATTCCGACAGGCCGACGCGGATGTTCGGATGCCGGGCGATGAAGCCCGGCAGGCGCGGGATCAGCCAGCGCATGGCCAAGGTGCCGACGCAGGAGACCTCCAGCGCCGTCGGCGCTTCCGCCTGCGCGACCGCCACTGCCGCGGCCATCTGGTCGAAGCCGCCGGTCAGAGAGGCGGCCAGCCGGGCGCCCTCGCCGGTCAGTCGAAGAGCGGTTTTGGGTCCGTCCACCAAGCGCACCCCCAGGTCCGTCTCCAGCCGGCGGATGTGGCGGCTGACCGCCCCGTGGGTTACGCATAGTTCGTCGGCGGCGAGGGACATGCGGCCGTGGCGGCTGAAGGCCTCGAAGGCCCGCAGGGCGTTTAGGGACGGCAGGTTGCGGCGGACCATGTGATTTTTTCTCACATTATCCGCGTCTTCATAGCGTTTGCCATCGCCGTGGCCAAGCCCGACAAGCCATGCCGATGGAACGGCAAGAACCCGATATTCAGGCGCGCGTCCGTCGCCCCCAACCCCTGCGGTACGCCTTGGCGGTGGTGCTGATCTGGGCTGCCGTGGCCTACGGGCTGTCGGTTCCGGCGCCTCGCGCCGGCGTTCACGGGGGCAGGGTAGGAACGGCGGTCCTGAAGCCCTCTCCCAGTCCGTGTCAGAAGTGAGCTTTCGGCCCTGATCAGCCGGTCGGGTCGACGCCCTGCTTGTCCAGCGGCGGGCTGACCCTCAGGGCAGTGATCTGGTTGCGCTGGCGGCGCAGCACCTGGAAGCGGTGGCCGTGGAAGACGAAGGTCTGGCCGGGATCGGGGATGGTCTGGGCCTCGTGGATGACCAGGCCGGCCGCCGTCACCCACTCGTCGTCGGGCAGGTCCCAGTCCATGGCCCGGTTGAGGTCGCGGATGGTGACCGAGCCGTCCACATGCACCGACCCGTCGGGCTGACGGCGCACCCCTTCGATGGCGAAGTCATGCTCGTCGGCGATGTCGCCGACGATCTCCTCCAATATGTCCTCCAGGGTCACCAAGCCCATCAGGGCGCCGTACTCGTCGACGATCAGGGCGAAGTGGTTGCGGCGCTTGAGGAAGGCGTTGAGCTGATCCTTGACCTTGGTGGTGTCGGGGATGAACCAGGGTTCGGAGGCCACCGACAGGATGTCCAGCCGCTCCATGTCGCCGTCCACCGCCGCCATGGCGCGGGCGAGGTCGCGGGCGTGGATCACGCCGATGATGTTCTCCGGATCGTCCTTGTAGAGCGGCAGGCGCGTGTTGGCCGTGGCCAGGGCCTGGGCGACCAGCTCGCGGGCAGGCAGGTCCGCATCCAGCATGACGATGCTCTTGCGGTGGACCATGATCTCGGTGACGTCCATGTCCGCCAGATCGAGGATTCCGCCCAGCATCCGCCGGTCGCGGGCCTCCACCAGGCCTTCGGAATGGTGGAACTCCACCGCCCCGCGGATCTCCTCTTGGGCCAGGGCCGCCGTGGGCTCGGCCGCGACCTTGACTCCGAACATCCCCAGGGTCCGCCAGATCACCCACTGCACCGCCCAGATGACCGGACCGAACACCTTGACCACCAGGGTGGTCGGCGTGGACAGGGCGCGGGCCACGTCGTCGGGCCGGGCGATGGCCAGGGTCTTGGGCAGGACCTCGGCATAGACCAGCACCATCACGCTCATGATGATGGTCGCCGCCGCCACCCCCCAGGCGCCGGGGATGGCCTTGGTCAGGAAGTCGGTGGCCAGGGCCGAGGCCAGGATGTTGATGACGTTGTTCCCGAGCAGGACGGACCCGATCATGGTCTCCTGCTTTTCGATCAGCCGGTTGACCCGGCCGGCCGCCTTGTCCCCTTCGCGTTCCAGCTGGTGCATGCGCGCACGGCTGGCCCCGGTCATGGCGGTCTCGGCCGCCGAAAACAGGGCCGAGAGGCTGAGCAGCAGGATGATGACGACGGCGACGACGCCGAGGGCGGCCATGGATCGGTCTCCTTGATAGCGACGCCACGATAACACCGGTCGTCCCCATCGGCCCCTTGGGAGCCGTGTGGGATGACGGTTTGGTTAGGCGAGCGCCCCTTCCGAGATCAGGAACGCGCGAACCGCGTCCGCGTCGACGCCCTTGGCCACGAAGGCGTCGCCGATGGCGCGGGCGAGCACGAAGGTGAGCTGGCCGGCCTCGGCCTTCTTGTCCTGAGTCATGTGGACGATCAGCCGTTCGGCGGCGAAGGGCGCGCCGGCGATCTGGTCGAGCCGGGTGGGCAGCCCTCCGGCGGCGATGGCGCGGCCAGCCCGGTCGGCCTCCGCGGGCGAACACAGGCCGAGCGCGGCGGAGAAGCGGAAAGCCAGGGCGCAGCCGGCGCCGACGGCCTCGCCGTGCAGCAGGGCCTCGCCATAACCGGTTTCCGATTCCAGGGCGTGGGCGAAGGTGTGGCCGAGGTTGAGCAGGGCGCGGCGGCCGGTCTCCCGCTCGTCCTCGGCGACGATCTCGGCCTTCATCTCCACCGACCGGGAGACGGCGTGCGCGAGGGCCTCGACCTCCAGGGCCGTCACTGAAGCGGCGTGGGTCTCGAGCCACTCGAAGAAACCGAGATCGCCCAGCAGCCCGTATTTGACGATCTCGGCATAGCCGGCGTGGATCTCCCGCTGCGGCAGGGTGGCCAGCACGTCGAGGTCGGCCAGCACCAGTCGGGGCTGATGGAAGGCGCCGACCAGGTTCTTGCCGCGGGGCGTGTCGATGGCGGTCTTGCCGCCGACCGAGGAATCCACCTGGGCCAGCAGGGTGGTGGGAATCTGGATGAAGTCGATTCCGCGCTTGTAGACGGCGGCGGCGAAGCCCGTCAGGTCCCCCACCACTCCGCCGCCGAAGGCGGTGATCACGTCGCCGCGGTCGAGCTCCAGGGCCAGGAGCTGGTCAGTGAGGTCGGCCAGGCCCGCGAAGCTCTTCGAACCTTCGCCGGGGTCCAGGACGATCATGTCGACGGCGATCCCGCCCGCCTCCAGGGCGGCGGCGAGACGTTCGCCGTGATGGTCGGCGACGTGGCGGTCGGTCACCACCACCGTGCGGCCGCGGGGGAGGAGAGGGGCAAGCCGCCGCCCGGCCCGATCGAGCAGGCCAGGGCCAATCTCGATTTCGTAGGCGCGGGCGCCCAGGCCTACGGTGATCGAGCGGCTCATTCGGGCAGGTCTCCATCGACGTGACTCTTCAGCGCCCGGAGCACCGCCTCGACCGCCGCCTGATGCGGGGTCTCGCCGGTTTCGACGCTGACGTCGGCCTCGGCATAGGCGGGCAGGCGCTCGCGCGCCAGGGCCTCGAGCACGGGGCGGGGGTCGCGCCCCCTCAGCAGCGGGCGGTTGTCCTTGCGGGCCACCCGCCGCAACAACACGTCGATGTCGGCCTTGAGCCAGACTGATATGGCCTTCTGTTTGATCAGGGCGCGGGTCTGTGGATGGACGAAGGCGCCGCCGCCGGTGGCCAGGACGTGGGGCGGCTCATCCAACAGCCTGGCGATCACCTTGCGCTCGCCATCGCGGAACTCCGCTTCGCCCCGCTCGGCGAAGATGTCGGAGACCGACCGGCCGGCGGCGCGCTCGATCTCGTCGTCGGCGTCGTGGAAAGGCAGGTCGAGGGCCGCGGCGAGACGCCGCCCGATGCTCGACTTGCCCACCCCCATCAGGCCCACGAGCGCGATGGTCTTCTTGCGCAGGGAAGGGTCCGGGCTCATGGATTTGCGGGATACACGATCTGCGCAAGCCCCGCCAAGGCGCGCGCGGCCTGTGAGGAGGGGGGCGAGGGCTTGAGCGAGCGAATTCCCATGAGTTTCCTGCCCGCCGCCCTGGTGGCGCGGCCCGGATTGCTGATCGCCCTGGCCTTCGGCCTGGTCTCGATCGTCATCCTTTGCGCCGTGCCCAATTCCCTGGGCTGGACCACCCGGGTGATCCTATCCTGGGACATCGCCTGCGCCACCTTCATGGTGGTGATGTTGGAGGGAATGCGCGACTGCAGCGTGGCCAATATGCAGGCGCGCGCCGAGGCCCAGGACGAGGGCGCCGGCATGATCCTGGGGCTGTCCATCCTCGCGGCGGTGGCCAGCTTGGCGGCCATCGGGGTGGAGTTGTCGCAGGCCAAGGCCAGCCACGGCCTGGTCGGGGGTCTGCGGATCGCCCTGGCCTTCGTCACGGTGGTGCTGTCGTGGAGTTTCGTGCAGACCATTTTCGCCCTGCACTACGCCCATGAGTATTATGCGCCGATCGAGGACGAGCCGGCCTCGATCCGGGCGGGCCTGGGCTTCCCGGGCGACGCCCAGCCCGACTATTGGGATTTCCTGCACTTCGCCCTGGTGATCGGGGTGGCCGGCCAGACCGCCGACGTGACCTTCACTTCCAAGGCCCAGCGCCGGACAGGAACGGTCCATTCGGTGCTGTCCTTCGCCTTCAACACCATCGTCCTGGCGCTTTCGATCAATCTGACCGCGAGCCTGTTCGGCTAGGCGGCGGCGGTTCGGTGATCTCAACGGACGGGAAACCCCTTGCGCCCAGGGTCGCCCCATGAGCGCGGCGAACCAGATCGAAGCCTTTCTGGAAATGATGTCGGTGGAGCGCGCCGCCGCGCGCAACACCTTGACCGCCTATGGCAAGGATCTGGCCGACGCCGAAGCCTTTTTGGCGAGTCGGGGAGGTGATCTGATGCGGGCCCAGGCCGCGGAGGTGGAAGCCTATTTCGCCGACCTGAGCCAGCGGGGGCTTTCGCCGGCGACGGCGGCGCGACGGCGGGCCTCGCTCCGTCAATTCTACCGGTTCGCGGTCGACGAGGCGTGGCGACCCGACGATCCGGCCCGACGTGTGGAGGCCCCGCGTAAGGGGCAGGCCCTGCCCAAGATCCTGTCACGCGACGAGGTCGATCGCTTGATCGCCGCTGCGGGAGAGAAGGATGGGGCCGCCGGCCTGCGCCTGGCCTGTATGGTCGAGCTTCTTTACGCTTCGGGACTGCGGGTCTCCGAACTCCTCTCCCTGCCGCTGGCGGCGGTGGCGCGCGATCCGGCCTTCGTCATGGTGAGGGGAAAGGGCGACAAGACCCGGCTCGCCCCCCTTAACGGCGCCGCCCGCGCGGCGGTGAGGCTCTATCTCGAGGCCCGGCGCAACTTCCTGCCTCCAGGTGTGAAGGAAAGTCCCTGGCTGTTCCCGTCCCCCCGCGGCGAGAAGGGGCGACTCACGCCCCGACGACTGGCTCAGATGCTGGACGAGGCGGCCGCCGACGCCGGGATCGACCCGGCCCGGGTGAGCCCGCACGTCCTGCGCCATGCCTTCGCGACTCACCTGCTGGAAGGCGGGGCGGACCTGAGGGCGGTCCAGACCCTGCTCGGCCACGCCGACATCGCCACGACCCAGATCTATACCCACGTGGCCGAGACCCGACTGCGCGAAACCGTGTTGCGCGCCCACCCTCTGGGCAAGGGGCGGCCATAAAGTCGCCGCGCTGACCTTGGATCTGGCCCTGCGGGGCGACATCTGCGGGCTCCGGCGTCGGACTGAACGGGCCGCAGCTTGTCAGGCGCACCGTCTCCAAGGCCAACCTGTTCTCCCAGCCTTAATGGCGCCTGCCCTTAGTTTCAGGAGCGGGGAGAGTTTTCGTTGCGGTGCAGCATAAGGGCGCCGCCACGGCCTCCTCCCGCAAGTCCTTGTAGAGAAAAGCTCTTTACCGCCGATAGAAAAATTTTAGACGAAAGGCCTCAACTTCGGCTTGCCCGGTTTTGCGTCGCAGCGTATATAGACGGTGTGCGGCGTCGCTGACGCCGCTGCCCTTCCTGGGCGTTTCCTCCCTATGAACTGGCCGCGCTTTCGGGCGCGGCCTTTTTTTTGCTCGCGACCCTGACGCGAGGCCGCGACATTGACACGACCTTCGCACCGCGCTCCAAGCCCAGCATGAGTCTGACCCTGGATCAGTCGGAGGGAATCGCCTCGGCGAGCGGCCTGATGCGGCTGGAGCGGCCGTTGCGGCTGGATTCCGGCGCGCGGCTCGACGGCGTCGAAATCGCCTTCCAGACCTATGGCCGTCTGAATGCGACCCGCTCCAATGCGGTGCTGGTCTGCCATGCCCTGACCGGGGATCAGCACGTGGCCTCGACCCATCCGGTGACCGGCAAGCCAGGATGGTGGGACCGGGTGATCGGGCCGGGCCGTCCCCTAGACCCCGAGCGCCATTTCATCGTCTGCGCCAACGTGCTGGGGGGCTGCATGGGGTCGACCGGGCCATCGTCGATCAATCCGCAGACCGGCCAGCCGTTCGGCCTGACCTTTCCGGTCATCACCATCGCCGACATGGTCCGGGCCCAGACCATGCTGATCGAGGCGCTGGGGATCGAGAGCCTGTTCTGCGTGATCGGGGGCTCGATGGGGGGGATGCAGGTGCTGCAGTGGGCGGCCGACTATCCCGAGCGGGTCTTCTCCGCGGTCTGCATCGCCGCGACGGCGCGCCACTCCGCTCAGAACATCGCCTTCCACGAGGTCGGGCGTCAGGCGATCATGGCCGATCCGGACTGGCGGGGCGGCGACTATACCCGCCAGGGCGCGCGTCCGCAGAAGGGGCTCGCCGTGGCGCGGATGGCTGCGCACATCACCTATCTTTCGGAGGCGGCGCTCCAGCGCAAGTTCGGCCGCGAACTGCAGCGCGACGGGCTGTCGTGGGGGTTCGACGCCGACTTCCAGGTGGAGAGCTACCTGCGCCACCAGGGATCGAGCTTCGTCGACCGGTTCGACGCCAACTCCTATCTCTACATCACCCGGGCGATGGACTATTTCGACCTGGCCGCCCCCAGCGGCGGGGTGTTGGCCCAGGCCTTCCGCGGCCTCGCCTCGACTCCGTTCTTCGTGATGTCCTTCACCTCGGACTGGCTCTATCCGACATCTGAGAGCCGAATCATCGTGCGCGCCCTGAACGCCGCCGGAGCCAAGGCGAGCTTTGTCGAAATCGAGAGCGACAAGGGGCACGACGCCTTCATGCTGGACGAGCCGGTGATGTACGCGGCCCTGCAGGGCTTCATGGGCGCCACCGGCGCCGCGCGGGGATTGCCGTGAGGCCGGCCGACCACCGCGAGGACTTCCGCGAGATCCTGCGCCTGGTGCGCCCGGGCGCGCGGGTGCTCGACGTCGGCTGCGGCGAGGGCGACCTCCTGGCCCTGCTCGAAAGCGAGAAGAGCGTGGACGGGCGCGGGATCGAGATCAGCGCTGCCGGGGTCTCCGCCTGCCTGACGCGAGGCCTGACGGTGATGCAGGGCGACGCCGACCGCGACCTGGCCGAATTTCCCGTCAAGGCCTTCGACTACGCCATCCTGTCCCAGACCCTGCAGGCGGTGCGCGAGCCGAGGACCGTGCTGGCCAATCTGCTGCGCCTGGCCGACCGCGCCATCGTCTCCTTCCCCAACTTCGGGCACTGGCGGGTAAGGCTGGCGCTGCTTGCCACTGGGCGGATGCCGGAGACGGCGGTGCTGCACGACCCCTGGTGGTCGACGCCCAATATCCATCTGTGCACGCTCCGCGACTTCACCGCCCTTTGTGCGGATCTGGACCTCAGGATCGAGTCGGCCGCGGCTCTGACCACCGGCCGGCCGGCGCGGGCGATGAACCCGCTGGGCGCGCTGGAGAACTGGCGTGCGGAATCGGCTCTGTTCCTGCTCAGTCGCAACGGGGCCCCGCGCGTCGAGGCGGGAGCCGAAAAGGCGGATCTTTTCGGTTAGGGGGCTCAGCCGGCGATGGCGGCGGCGTCGCGTTCGCCGGTGCGGATGCGCAGGGCGGATTCCAGATCGACCACAAACACCTTGCCGTCGCCGATCTTGCCGGTGTTGGCGGCGGTGGCGATGGCCTCGATAACGGCGTCGACGATGTCGGACGGGGCGGCGATCTCCAGCTTGACCTTCGGCAACAGGCGCACGGCGTATTCGGCCCCGCGATAGACCTCGGTCTTGCCCTTCTGGCGGCCGTAACCGCGCACCTCGGTGACGGTGAGGCCTGAAGCGCCCGCCTCGGTCACGGCGTCGAGAACGGCGTCCAGGCGGCTCGGCTTGATGACGGCGGTGATCAGCTTCATCGCTTACGCTCTCTTCCGGCGCCCGATGGGCGTGCCGAGCTCGGCTGTATGACGAACTTTTAGCATGTCTTCTAGGGTCTGCGCGCCACAGTGGCGGCTTGAGGCCGAAGGCGACGGGGAGCCAGGGCCGGAGCCCGGACGCCGATCGGCTTGACGGCATAGGTCTGCTTGACCGCCTCCAACAGGATCAACCCTGATATGGGAGCGAAAACCCGGGATCCAACCTGTTCGAAAGCCTCGGCATACCGGGCCAGGATGGGAGCCGGAGGGACATAGAGCGCCCGGGACCAGGCCGTGGGCTCCAAGCCGGCGTCCACGACGGTTTCCTCCAGCTGGGCGCGGGTGAACGGGCGACCGTAGCCGAAAGGCGTGGCCTCGGATCCCGCCCAGAAGCCGCGCCGCGAGGCGGCGGCCACGATCACCCGTCCGGCCGGGCTCATCACCCGGCGGACCTCCGCCATATAGGCGGTCGGGTCCTCGGCCTCCTCCAGCCCGTGGATGACCAACACGCGGTCGAACAGGGCGTTGGGGAAGGGCAGGGCGGACTCGTCGCCCAGGCAGGCGAGGTTGGGCGCGGTCGCCGGCCACGGCTCCACCCCCTGGGCCCCAGGCATGGCGGCGACGGCGCGGCGGGCGCTCGCCAGGAACGGAGTCAGATAGGGCGTGGCGTAACCAAGGCCGAGCACGTCCAGCCCGCGCGCCTCGTCCCAGGCCTCCACGATCTTGCGGGCCACCAGATCGCGCACGGCGGCGCCGAGCGACGTGGCGTAGAACGCCCTGAGGTTCAACACGTCCCGATGCATCAATCCTCGCCCGGCGGCCGCCTTCGGGAATATAGGTGATGAGCAAGCCAAGGCGCCAACCATATGCCCATCGACATCCATCAATTCGCCTGCCTCTCGGACAACTATGGCTTCCTGGTCCGCGACCGCGCCACGGGCTTGGCGGCCGCCATCGACACCCCGGACGCCGACGCGGTCCTGGGCGAGCTGGAGAAGACGGGCTGGCGGCTGGCCATGATCCTCAACACCCACTGGCACCCGGACCATGCCGGCGGCAACGAGGCGGTGAAGGCCGCCACGGGGGCGCAGATCGTCGGCCCGGCGGAGGTGCGCCGCATCGCGCCCCTCGACCGCGAGGTGGCGGAGGGCGACGTGGCCGTCCTAGGCGAAAGCCGCTTCACCGTGATCGGGACCGGCGGCCATACCTTGGGCCATATCGCCTATTACAGCGCCGCCGACAGGGCGGCTTTCGTGGGCGACACCCTGTTCGCCCTGGGCTGCGGGCGGATGTTCGAAGGCGATCCGGCGATGATGTGGGGCAGTCTGTCCAAGCTGGCGGCCCTGCCCGACGACACCCGGGTCTATTGCGCCCACGAATACACCGCTTCCAATGCCCGCTTCGCTCTGTCGGTCGATGACGATCCGGCGGTCGCCGCCCGGGCGCAGGCTGTGTTCCAAGCCCGTGAACGCGGCGAGTGGACCGTGCCGACGACCATCGGAGCGGAGAAGGCCACCAACCCGTTCCTGCGGGCCCCCAAGCTGGCTGGCCGGCTCGGTCTCGCGGGGGCGCCCGACCATGAGGCCTTCGCCGCCGTGCGCGCGGCCAAGGACGCGTTCCGATGATTTTCCGCCCCATCCTTCCGATTCGCGACCAGGAGCTCCCCGTGAACCTCTCGACGATCCGGCGCTGGCTGCGCCCCCTGATGCTGCTGGCGCTTCCGCTGGCCCTGTCGGCCTGCGGGATCAACACCATCCCGACCCGCGACGAATCGGTGAAGGCCGCCTGGGGCGAGGTGCAGAACCAATACCAGCGCCGGTCGGACCTGGTCCCCAACCTGGTCGCCACTGTCCAGGGTTACGCCAAGCAGGAGAAGGACGTGCTGACCCAGGTGACCCAGGCGCGGGCTTCGGCCACCCAGGTCAAGGTCGACGCCTCGACCCTGACGGATCCGGCCGCTTTCCAGAAATACCAGGCCGCCCAGGACCAGCTTTCGGGGGTGCTGGGCCGGCTTTTGGCGATCACCGAGAACTACCCCGACCTGAAGTCGAATCAGAATTTCCTGGCCCTGCAGTCCCAGCTCGAGGGGACCGAGAACCGCATCTCGGTGGCGCGCCGCGACTACAATGAGGCGGTCCGCCTGTACAACACCGAGATTCGCACCTTCCCTGGAGCGATCTGGGCGGCCACGGTCTATCGGTCGGCCAAGCCGGTACAGCCGTTCACCGCCAGCGCCGCGTCCCAGACCGCTCCTGTGGTCAACTTCAACGTCGGCGGCGCCTCGACCACCTCGACCACGACCCAGACCACCTCCGTCGACAGCCAGACCGCTCCGGCCCCGGCGAAATGACCCGCCTCGCCAGGGGGTGGAGAACGCTGGCGCTGGCGGGCCTGGCTCTGCTGGCGGCGGCGGCGAGCCCTCCCGCCTGCGCGGCCCCAACCTTTCCGCCCCTGACCGGGCGGGTGGTCGACCAGGCCCACGTCTTGCCGGCGCCCGTGGTCGCCGACCTCGACGCCAAGCTCGCGACGCTTCAGGCCAAGACCAGCCGCCAATTGGTAGTGGTCACGGTCCCGTCCCTGCAGGGCTATGACATCGCCGACTACGGCTACCAGCTCGGCCGCGCCTGGGGCCTTGGTCAAAAGGGGCTCAACAACGGCGCCCTGCTGATCGTGGCGCCGACCGAGCACAAGGTGCGGATAGAGGTCGGCTATGGTCTGGAGGGCGTGGTCACCGACGCTCTGTCGAGCGTGATCCTGCAAACCCGGGTGCTGCCTAAGTTCAAGGCCGGCGATATGCCCGGCGGCGTCGTCGCCGGCGCCGACGCCTTGATCGAGCAGCTGAGCCTAGACCCATCCACCGCCGAACAGCGTCTGGCTGCGGCGGCGACGGCCCGCTCCGCCTCGTCCTCCGATCAGGCGCCCAGTCCGATCGCCGTCCTGTTCGTCGTCCTGTTCGTGGTCTTCATGCTGCGCTCCATGTTCCGACACGGCGGAGGCGCGGGGCCGTGGCTCGCACCGATCATTTTCGGCGGGGGCGGAAGCCGCTGGGGCGGCGGCGATGGAGGCGGTTTCGGGGGCGGCGGCGGTGGGTTCAGCGGCGGGGGCGGATCATTCGGCGGCGGTGGTTCGTCGGGGAGCTGGTGAGATGCTGAACGATGCCGAACTGGACCGGATCGCTGCAGCGGTCGCCGACGCCGAGGCGAACACCTCCGGCGAGATCCTGTGCGTAGTCGCCGCGAAGGTCTCAGACTATCGCGAGACGCCCCTGGCCTGGGCCGCCGCGGCCGCCCTGATCGCGCCGCCGGCGGCGGTGGTGCTGGGCCTGCGCCTCGACCGCCTGGCGGACCAGTTCTCGGGCTGGACCGCAGCCCATGGGGGCGCGCCGATCGGTCCCTTCCTCAGCGCCTACGCCCTATTCCAGGCCGCGGTGTTCGTCCTGGCCCTGGCCGTGGTTTCCGTTCCCTCGGTGCGGCGGGCCCTCACGCCCCGAAGTCTCAAGCAGCGGCGGGTGCGAAAGGCCGCGTTGGCGCATTTCGCCGGGGCGCGGCCCCTCCTGGCCCCGGAAAAGACCGCAGTGCTGATCTTCGCCTCCATCGAGGACCGCCAGATGGAGATCGTCGCCGACGCGGCGATCGACGCCAAGGTCGAACAATCGGTGTGGGACGAGGCGGTCTGTCAGGCCCTCGCCGAGATCGCCCTCGACGGGCCCGCGGCGGGCATGGCCACGGCCGTCGCGCTTTGCGGCGCGGCCTTGGCGGCGCATTTTCCCGACGACGGAGCTCCGGACGCCTTTCCCGATCGGCCGCTTCAGATTTAGCCGGCGCGCTTGGCGACCACGGTGACCGGGACGGTGACCTCATAGGGCACGGTGTCCGGGGTCCTGAACTGGCCTTGGCCGACCCCGAAGTTACTGCGGTTCAGCACCACCTGACCGGTCATGCGGGCGGTGTCGCCGGTGATGACCAGGGTGAAGGGCAGGACGATGGGCTTGGTCACGCCGCGTAGGGACAGGGTTCCGGCCGCATTGTATTTGCCGGGGCCTGCGGCGGTGATGGCGGTGGTGGTGAAGACCGCCCGCGGGAACCGGGCGACGTTGAACCAGTCGGCGGACGGCAGGGTCTCGTCGCGGTCGGCGTCTCCGGAGGCGACCGAGGCCAACTCGACACTTATCACCGCCTTGGACGCGGGCAGGTTGTTGGGATCGAAATTGATCTGTGCGTCCCAGCGGCCGAAGCCCCCCTCGAAACCCATGCCGCTGAAGGCGCTCTTGAACCGGATCTTCGAATTGGCCTTGTCGACGGTCCAGGCCGGCGCGCCGGCGACAGGCTTGGCGGGGGCGGCAGGTTTCTTGGCGGCGGCGGCGACCGCGACGCCGCCCAGGCCGAGGCTCAAGGCCGCGGACAGGCAAAGGGCGGTGTGAAAGGACGGACGCATGGGATCTCCCTTAGAACAGTCTGATTTTATAGAAGCGGGAACCTGACGGGCGCCTGAACGGACGTTCGTTGCGGCTGTCAGGTTCCGGCGCGCTGGAACGGCGCCATTCGGTAAAGCACGCCATCCTTGTTCCAAAATTGGTGCTTCATTGCGGCGCCGACATGCAGGACCAGCAGCGCCATGGTTCCCCAGGCCAAGACGTCATGGACCAGACTCACCTGGGTCTCCAGCGCCCGCCGCATCACCATCGGCAGGGCGTGCACGAATTCCAGATGGGGGACGGGCACGGTCTTGAACAAAAGGGTCGGAATGTTGGTGGGGCTGGCCGAGACGATCACCCAGCCGGTCAGCGGCAGGCCGATCATGATGACGTAGAAGCCCCAGTGCACCGCGCTGGCGGCCAGCTTCTCCCAGGGTTTCATGCTGTCCGGATAGGGCGGCGGCCGGCGCAGCAATCGCGTCGCCAGACGCAGCAGGCTCAGCCCCAGGACGGTGAACCCGATCGACTTGTGCAACTGCAGCAGGTTGAATTTGGCCAGGCCGTGGGCGTTCGCATAGCTCAGGCCCAGGTAAAGGTTGCCAAGGATCAGCGCCGCGATCGTCCAGTGAAGGACGATCGCCAACCTCGAATATCGGTCGATGGAAATTTGCATCGGTGCTTCAGGGCGCCCGGTGGAATTCGGTGTCCGGCTGCGCCGTGGGGGCAACCACGGCGAAAACGAGTCCGAGGGCGCCGATGAAGGCGACGCCGACGAAGGGACGCAGCATGATGAGTCCTCTCCCTTTTGGGATTTTCTAGCGCGACCATAACCAAACCGGCCGCAGCGGCAAGCGCGGGCGTCGATACGCTGCCGTGAAATGCTTATGCGCATCTAACCGCAGGCCAATTCGGATGACAGCCTCACCGCTACGGGTCGAAGGCGCCCGTCGGTCTTCGCCCGAGCGCGTGAGGGGTTGGCGGAGATCGGACGTATTACCCCTCAACGCGCGGTCCCGGGGCGGCCGCGGCGGGGGGAGGACGTTGTGCGAGTGATCCGGAAGCGTGCGTTGATGGCGGCGAGCTGTCTTGCCTTTCAGCTTGCGGCGCTGGGCGCCCATGCCCAGTCGGCTCCGGCTCCGGCGTCGCCTTCGCCTGGCCCACAGGACCAGATCGGACAGGTCGTGGTGTTCGGCCGCGGCGAAGCCAAGATCGGCATCGCCCAAGCGGCCAGCGAAGGCACGGTGGCGGGCTCCGACCTGCTGGTTCGTCCCTTGCTTCGGGTCGCCGAACTGCTCGAAGCCGTTCCCGGCATGATCGCGGCCCAGCACTCGGGCAGCGGCAAGGCCAACCAGTACTTCCTGCGTGGCTTCAACCTCGACCACGGCTCGGACTTCACGACCTATATCGACGACGTGCAGATGAACTTCCGCACGCACGGCCATGGCCAGGGCTATCTGGACCTGAACGGCCTGATCCCGGAGATCATCAACCGGGAGGACTACCGCAAGGGCCCCTATCGGGCCGACGGCGGCGACTTCGCCCTGGCCGGGGCGGCCTATATGACCACCATCGACTCCTACGACCGACCCTGGGTCTCGGCCGAGTACGGGTCCTATGGGTGGCGCCGCCTGGCGGCGGGCGGGACCGCCCAGAATGTGGGCGGCGGCGACCTCACCTTCGTCGGCCAAGCCAAGGTCTACGATGGTCCGTGGCAGCAGCCGGAGCACCTGCGCCACTACTCCGGCTTCGTGAAATACGCCAAACCCACTTCGCTCGGCATGCTCGAGCTCACCACTCACGCCTACCGAGCCACCTGGGACCCTACCGAACAGATTCCGGACCGGATCATCGGTTCGACGGTCTGCGCCGACGTCTTCTGTTCGCCCGATCCCTCGGCCAAGGGCGAGACGACCCGCTTCATCACCAACGCCAAGCTCAGCGGAACCGGTTGGCGCGCCAACGCCTACGCCCAGTACTACGACTGGGACATGTTCTCGAACCCGACCTACGCCAATCCGGATGGGACCAGCGCGCAGATCCATCAGTTCGACAAGCGCTGGATCTTCGGCCTGAAGGCGGAGAAGCAGTGGGAACTGAACCCCAGGCTGGACTTCACCCTGGGGACCGAGAACCGCTACGACGCCATCGGCCAGGTCGGGGTGCAGCACACCATTGACCGCGCCTTCGTCGAGTCGTTCGGGCTCTACAACGTCAAGGAAGGCTCTGCGTCGCTGTACACCGAAGCGGCCTGGCGGCCGTTCGGGGGCCTGCGGGTGATGGGCGGCCTGCGCGGCGACTACTATCACTTCAATGTCCGGGCGCTGGACGCTCCCGCCGCCGCCCTGGGCGTCGGCAGCGGCAATGCTACCATCCTCAGCCCCAAGGTCGACGTCGCCTACAAGTTGTCGGACAACGTCGAGATCTATGCCGATTGGGGACGGGGCTTCCATTCCAACGACGTGCGCGGTGCGGTCACCAGCACGCCGGTGCCTGTCCTGGTGCCGGGGACGGGCAAGGAGGCGGGGATCCGCTTCCAACTTCCCCACTTCACCCTGACCACCACTTATTGGTGGCTGGACGTGGGCAGCGAACTCAAGTTCATCGGCGATTCCAACGCGGTGGAGCCCACCGGGGCCAGCAACCGCCACGGCTACGAGATCGTCGCCTTCTGGCGTCCGTGGCCCTGGCTGGCGTTCGACGCGAACTATACCGCCAGCCATGCCCGCTACGACAACGGCGACTATATCCCCAACGCCTTCGAAAACGCCGCCGCGGTGGGCGTTTCGCTGGTCACCGACCACTGGGAAGGCAGCGTGCGGCTGCGCCACCTCGGCCCGTATCCGCTGATCGAGGACAATTCGCACCGCGATCCGGGGAGCAATGTGATCAATGCGCGGGGGGCGTACAAACTGGCGAACGTCGAGTTCTATGCCGAGGTGTTGAACGTCTTCAACAGCAGGGACAAGGACATCACCTACTGGTACGAATCCTACATCCCGAAGTTCGACGCCGCGCCAGTCGAAGGCGCCGTGAGCCGCGTGGTCGAACCCCGCACGTTTAGGGTCGGGACCAAGTACAAGTTCTAAGTTCGTCTGCAGGGGCGGGACCTGGCGATACGCGCCGGACCATCCCGCCCCTCGCCGGCTTTGCCTGGTCTTCGCATTAATATCCGCAAGGGGCTTGCGGCCTTGACATCGCACAAAGCCTGACGGAAGTGGGGCGACTAGTTTGGCGACCCTGTCCGGTTCGGGCGTCTTCGAGAGCACCACGTTGCGCGGGGCTCTTGTCTCCGGTCCGGTACGATCACGGACGAATGGTTTGAGGCTCTGACCATGTTCACTTCTCTGCATGCCTTCTGCGAATGGTTGTCCAATACGCCGTTCAGCATGCTGCTTCAGAACGTCGCCTGGATCATTCCGGCGGTGCAGTCGGTCCATATCGTCTGCATCTCCATCGTCATGGGATCGGTGGGGCTGATCGACCTTCGGCTGTTGAACATCACCGGCCATAGCCAGCCGATCTCGGACCTGACGGCTCGCCTTCTGCCGGCGGTATGGTGGTCGCTGTTGGTCCTGCTGCTCACCGGGGCGCTGCTGGCGATCGCCGAGCCGATCCGCTCTCTGACCAACCCCGCCTTCCAGGCCAAGATGCTGATGGTCCTGTGCGTGGGCGCCCTGACCTTCTTCTTCCAGAAGATGGTGCGCGGCGACGTGTCCTTCTGGGAATTGACCCCCGAGCGTCGCCTCGCCGCCAAGATGACCGCGATCGTCTCCCTGCTGCTCTGGGTCGGCATCGTCTTCGCCGGGCGCTGGATCGCCTACATGGACGTGGCTTTCGGCGGCTGAGCCGTCCGCCGCAACCACCCACAAGAGCCCCGCTGGAGCCGTAAATGCTGTCGTTGCATGATTTCTTCAAAGCGATCGAAGCCACTCCGGTCGGGGTGTTCATGCGCGAGAACGTGGTCGCCTTCCCCCTGGTCGAATCGCTCCATGTGCTGGCCCTGACCTTCGTGGTCGGATCGGTGGGCATGGTCGACCTGCGGCTGCTCGGCCTTTCGGCCCGCAACCATTCGGTGAGCAAGTTCTCCAACGAGATCGTGCCGATCACCTGGTTCTCGTTCGCGGTGGCCGCGATGACCGGGACCTTGCTGTTCACCAGCAAGGCCGTGGACTACACCCACAACTTCTTCTTCGTCGGCAAGATGATCCTGATGGCTCTGGCCGGCCTGAACATGGCGCTGTTCGAGTTCTTCATCTTCAAGGGCGTGAAGAACTGGGACATCGACACCCCGACGCCCTTGGCCGCCAAGGTGGCCGCCAGCTTGTCCCTGTGCTTCTGGCTGGGTGTGATCGTCTTCGGCCGCTGGATCGGCTTCACCGTCGGCGGCAACTTCGGCAACTAGCCGGAACCCGTTTCCGCCTCGCCGGTTGTTCCAGACATGGCGGGCGCGGCGAAACTGGCGACAATCGAGGTCTTTCGCCTCCCCCCCCGGTGGTTGTTCGTGCGCATCGAGGATGCGGACGGCGCGGTGGGCTGGGGCGAGGCCAGCCTTGAGGGGCATGCCGAAGCAGTCGAGGGGGCCTTCGCCGCCCTGCGCGACCGCTTCCTAGGGACAGATCCCGACCGCATCGAAGACATCTGGCAGATTGGCTACCGCGGCGGGTTCTATCGCGGCGGTCCCGTGCTGATGTCGGCCCTGTCTGGCCTTGACCAGGCGTTGTGGGATCTGAAGGGCAAGCGGCTGGGCGTTCCGGCCTGGCGGTTGCTGGGCGGCCAGGTGCGCGACCGGGTGGCGGTGTACGCCTGGATCGGCGGCGACCAGCCGCACGAGGCCGGGGCCGGCGCCAAGGCCCGCAAGGCCCAGGGCTTCAAGGCCGTGAAGATGAATGCGACCCCCGAACTGGGCTGGCTCGACCGGTCCAAGGTCATAGACGAGGTGGTCGAGCGGGTAGGCGCGGTCCAGGCCGAGGGCATGGACTGCGGGATCGACTTCCACGGGCGGGTGCACAAACCCATGGCCAAGCAGCTGGCCCGGGCGCTGGAGCCGATGCGGCCCCTGTTCATCGAAGAACCCCTGCTCTCGGAGAACGTCGAGGGCCTGGAGCAACTGTCCAAGCTCACCACCCTGCCGATCGCGCTGGGGGAGCGGCTGTACGATCGCTGGGGGTTCAAGCCGTTCCTAGAGCGTGGCATCGTCGACATCATTCAGCCTGACCTCAGTCATGCGGGCGGGCTGTCCGAATGTCGCCGGATCGCGGCCATGGCCGAGGCCTATGACGTCGCGGTGGCGCCCCACTGTCCGTTGGGCCCCCTGGCCCTGGGCGCCTGCCTGCAACTGGCGGTGACCACGCCCAATTTCCTGATCCAGGAGATGTCGCTCGGCATCCACTACAACACCGATGGCCACGACCTGTTGACCTATTGCAAGGACCCGTCGGTGTTCGACGTGAAGGACGGCTTCGTCGCCGTGCCGACCGGTCCCGGCCTCGGGGTCGAGATCGACGAGGACAAGGTCCGCCGGCTGTCCAAGGAGGGCCATGCCTGGCGCAATCCGGTCTGGCGCACGCCCGACGGCGGTTTCGCCGAGTGGTGAGCGTCTGAGTCTCAGGCCGCGCTTGCGTGCGGACCACGCCGGCCTCTATTGCCAGGCATGAGCTCTCAGGCGCCCCGAGACCTGCTCGACAGCCTGTTCCGCGCTGCCCTGGCCGCCGCCGATCCCCTGGTGCGCACGCCGCTGTTCCTGCCGTCTCCGCCGCGGGGACGCACCGTGGTCGCCGCTTTCGGCAAGGCGGCGGCCATGGCCCGCGCCGTGGAAGACCATTGGCACGGACCCTTGAGCGGTCTTGCCGTCACCCGCTACGGCCATGGGTTGGCCTGCCGGCGGATCGAGGTGATCGAAGCATCCCATCCCACCCCCGACGCGGCCGCGGTCACGGCGGCCGAACGCATGCTGGTCCTGGCCGCCAACCTTGGTGAAGACGACCTGCTGTTGGCCCTGGCCTCGGGGGGAGGTTCCGCCCTGATGACCTTGCCGGCGCCGGGCCTCACCCTGGACGACAAGCGATCGGTGACTCAGGCCCTGCTCGCTTCGGGCGCCCCCATCGCCGAGATCAACACGGTCCGGCGGCATCTGTCGGCGATCAAGGGCGGCCGCCTGGCCTTGGCCGCCGCGCCCGCCGCGGTGGAGACCCTGGTGATCTCCGACGTGCCCGGGGACAATCCCGCCCAGGTGGCGTCGGGGCCGACCCTTCCCGACCGGACGACGCCCCAGGACGCCCTCGATGTGCTGGCGCGTTGGAAGGTCGCGGCGCCGGCGCGCGTGCGCGAGCACCTCCAGGCGGCCGGACCGCCGCTTCTGCCCGACGACCCCGCCTTCATGCACGTCCGTCCGCCGCGGGTGATCGCCACCGCCCACGACGCGCTCCGGGCCGCCGCGGCCGCCTGCCCGGCCGGGATTGTCCCGGTGATGCTGAGCGCCGCGCTGGAGGGCGCGGCGGCCGAGGTGGCCAGATCCCAGGCGCAGATGGCGCGCACCATCGCCGCCGCCGGCCTGCCGGCGCGGCCGCCCGCGGTGATCCTGTCCGGGGGAGAGACCACGGTGGCGGTGCGCAATCCGCAGGGCCGAGGCGGCCGCAACACCCACTATCTGCTGGCCTTGGCGATCGCCCTGGATGGTCATCCGGCCATCCACGCCATGGCCTGCGACACCGACGGCGTCGACGGGACCCAGGACAATGCCGGAGCGGTGGTCGGGCCGGACACCCTGGCGCGCGCCCGCGCGCTCGGCCTGGATCCGACCGCCATGCTGCAGGCGAACCAGGCCTACGATCTGTTCGAGCGATTGGGGGACTTGGTGAGGACGGGCCCCACCCGGACCAACGTCAACGACTTCCGGGCGGTGCTGATCCTGCCGGCGTGAGCCGCGGCCCTTTAGGGCATTCGGACGTAGATGATGTCGGCGCCGGAGCGGTTCGCCACCGTCTCGGCTTCGCGCAGAGCGGACGCGAGGGAGGCGAAGCTCTCATCGGCCCAGGACCGGGCCTCGCCCATGCTGCGGTTCGACCGGGTGTGGACGTAATAGTCTTCGCCGCGGATGCGCCCCAGGCGCGTGATCATCACGTAGGAGTCGTCCGCCTTGGGCTCTTCGCCCCACTTCAGATGCACGACGCTGGACATGGTGGGAATTTAGCATCGCTGCGACCGCGGCGAAACGTCAAATGGTATGAAATGTCGCAGCTGTGACCGGCGCCTATCCATTGAGCGCCGGCCCGAATCGAGACAGGCGCCGATCCTCAAGGCCGGCGCCTGTCTGCAACTCTTGGATTCGTCGAAGGCCTAGAGGGTCTTGAGATTCACGGCGGCGGTCTTGCCGCGCTCGTTCTGCAATTCGTATTCAACCCGCTGGCCTTCGTTCAGGCTGCGCAGGCCGGCCTTTTCGACGGCGCTGATATGGACGAACGCATCGGGGCCGCCCTCCTCGGGTTGGATGAAGCCGAAGCCCTTGGTGGAGTTGAACCACTTCACGGTGCCGGTGGGCATGTTTTGAGAACTCCTGTCGAGCCGTTCGAGATGGGCGGGCCGCGGGCGGAGACCCGGACGCGCGAGGGCCAAATATGAGGCGCCCAGATTTTTTGCCCGCCGTCCGGGGTCCGGTCAACTCAAAACGGCGGCTCTGCTTGGCGGCCAGCGTCCGTTTGGGCTCGATTCCGTCCACCTGACCCTCGGGTCCGGCCCTCTAGGACGTCCGCCCTTTGTCGCGACCGAAATTGGGCTCGGCGCTTTCCTGACCCGCGGCGATCACCCCACGGCGGATTTCGCGGGTGCGGGTGAACAGATCCTCCAGCGCCTGGCCGTCGCCCCAGCGGATCGCCTTGGACATGCCCTGCAGGTCTTCGGTGAACTGGCCCAGGATCTCCAGCACCGCGTCCTTGTTCAGCAGGAACACGTCCCGCCACATGGTCGGATCGGAGGCGGCGATGCGGGTGAAGTCGCGGAAGCCCCCGGCTGAGTACTTCATCACCTCGCCCTGGCTGACCTCCTCCAAGTGCGCGGCGGTGCCGACGATGGTGTAGGCGATCAGGTGGGGCAGGTGGCTGGTCACGGCCAGAACCTGGTCGTGGTGCTTCTCGTCCATGGCCTCCACCCGCGCGCCCAAGGCTTCCCAGAAGGCGGTCAGGCGGGACACCGCCTCGCCATAACCGGGGTCCGCCGAGGGGCGGGGGCAGAGGATGGTCCAGCGGTCGCGGAACAGCGCGGCGAAACCGGCGTCGGGGCCCGACAGTTCGGTGCCGGCGATGGGATGGCCCGGAATCACGTGCACGCCGGGCGGGGCGGCGGCGGACAGGGCCTCGCCCACCGGACCCTTGACCGAGCCGACATCGGTGATGGTGGCGCCGGGCTTCAGGTGCGGTCCGATCTCGCGGGCGACGTCTTCAAGCGCGCTGGGGAACGTGGCCAGCATCACCAGATCGGCGCCGGAAACCGCTTCGCGCGCGTCGCCGGTCAGGAGGTCGGCGATGTCGAGCTCGGCCAGCCGGTCGCGATAGGCTGGGTTGATCTCGGCGACGGCGATCTCGTCGACGACGCCGGCGGCGCGGGCCGCGCGCACCACCGAGCCTCCGATCAGGCCGCAGCCGATCACCGCCAGGCGAGAGTAGAGGACGCGCGCCATCTCAGCGCTGCACAAAGGCGGCCAAACCCTCGACCAGAGCCCGGTTCTGGCGCTCCAGGCCGACCGTGGCGCGGATGAACTCGGGCATGTTGTAGTTGGTCAGGCCTCGAACCAGGACGCCCCGCGTGGCCAGGAAGGCTTCGGCGTCGGCGGCGGTGCGCCCGGCGACGTTCGGGAAACGCACCAGCACGAAGTTGCACTGGGTCGGATAGACCTCCAGCCCCATGCCGCCGATCTGCTGGGTCATCCAGGGCCGCCAGGTCTCCACCAGCTCCCGGGAGCGGGCGACGAAGCCCTCGTCGGCAAGGGCGGCGACCGCGGCCTCCTGCGCCGGGACGGAAACGTTGAACGGCAGCCGAATCCGCTCCAGGGCGTCGATGATCGCCGGCGAGGCGTAGCCCCATCCGACCCGCAGGGCGGCCAGGCCGTACATCTTCGAGAAGGTGCGGGTGACGATGATGTTCTCGCGCCCGCGGGCCAGGGCCAGCGGCTCGCCGATCGAGGGGTCGGTGGCATATTCCCAATAGGCGCTGTCCAGGACCAGGATGACGTTGGCCGGCAGGGACTCGTGCAGGCGCCGAACCTCGGATTCGGGAAGCCAGGCCCCCGTCGGATTGTCCGGGTTGGCCAGGAACACCAGCTTGGTGCGATCGTCGACCAAGGCCAGGATCTCGTCCACGTCGATACGCAGGTCGGGCTGGCGGGCGAAGCGGACCTCGGCCTGGCAGGCGCGGGCGACGATCCGATACGACATGAAGCCGAACTCGGGCTGGACGATGTTGTCGCCGGGCTCCAGATAGACCTGGGCCAGCAGCATGAAGAGCTCGTCCGAGCCGCAGCCGAACACCAACTGATCGGGCTCCAGCTTGAAGTGCGCCGAGATCGCCTCGCGCAGGATCGTGGCCTTGCCGTCGGGATAGAGGTTCAGCCGCGGGGCGGCGGCCAGATAGGCTTCGGTCGCCGCCGGGCTGCAGCCCAGTACGTTCTCGTTCGACGACAGCTTGATCGGATCGGCGAAGCCCTCCGCGCTGGCCTTGCCGCCGATATAGGGGGCGATGTCCAGGATCCCGGCCTTTGGGCGGGGGGCGGCGGAGGCGCCGGGGAACAGGGGCCGGGTCATGGGGGGTTCTACAGGTCCAAGGGAGCGGGGGCGGCGCCGATCACGCCCGAAAGCCGGCCCGGCGCGCGGACCAACCGCGCGTCGTCGCGTTGGAAATAACCCGGCAGGCCGAACAGCTTCAAGCCGCCCGCCTCCTGGATCAGCCGGGCGGCCACCCCCTTGGCGGAAAGCGCGGCCTCGATGACGGCAGGCGGCTCGGCGGCGTCGGTGACCCAATAGGTCTCGTCCAGGCCCGAGGGTTCCATGTCCACCTCGCCGACTGCAAAGGCCGCCTGGACGCCCCAGGTGGTCAGGCAGGGCATGGAGGCGAAGACGCTGAGACGGGGTTCGGCCAGCAGGCGGCCCCACCATCGCGATCCCGGCTCCAGCGCCAGCACAGCCACCCGGCCCGGCAGCTTGGCGGCCGCCAGGGCGGTCTCCGCTTGATCCTCCAAGGTGAGGATAGGAAGCCCGCCGAACCGCATCCGGGCCAGCTCCGCCGTCCGGGCCGGATTGCGGCCGCCCCAGACCGACAACTGGAACGGACTCTGGATACGCAGGGATTCGGCGATCAGTTCGCGCCAGATCCGCACCACCACGTCGGGGCTGGCCGACCGGCGTCCGGCCTTGAGCAGGGCGCGCAGGAGCTGCGCCTCGCGGGCGGGGCGGATGGCCAGCCGGCCGCGATTGGCCTCGCCCTGGGCTTGCTTGATCTCGCCGACGGCATGGGCGAGCTCGGCGCGTTCGTCGACGAGCCGGAGCAGCTCGGCGTCGACCGCATCGATGCGCGCGCGCACCGAATCCAGCACTGCCCGCTCCGCGTCCATCTGACTCCCCTCAGGTAAAAAGTCGGCGGACCATAAGGCGGGTCTCGCCAAGCGCAAGTTTGTCTAGTGTGCTGAATTTGAAGTTCGCCAGCGGATGGATCATGCGGGTTGCGAACTTCAAATTCAAAGAAGCACGCTAGAGTCAAAGGTTTCTAGTGTGATTGGAGATTCAGAAATTCGTGCAACGCCTGCTATCGACGGGGGCGAATTTGTGAATCGTTACACCAGCTTAGCCCACCTTCGGGGCCGGGCCGATCCGCACCGGTCCCAGGGTGGTCGCTCCGGCCTGGAACACCAGGTTTAGGGTGCTGGCTTGACCCTGGGCCCGGGCCGCGGCCACGGCGGCGGCCGAGCTGGCCACGCTGGCGTCCAAGGCCTTGGCGTCGGCCAGGGCCGACAGGGTGGGCGCGGCCCGGTTCAGCTCCAGGGGTATGGCGCCCACGAGGCGTCCATCCGATCCGGCCCCCAAGATTCCGCCCTTGGCCCGCGCCGTGGCGGGCCCGCCCGAGATCACGCCCTCGACGTCCGTCGCCGATCCGCCGGCCGCGGTCCAGCGGCGTACCGCCGCTCCCCAGTCCTGGCCGTGGAAGGCTTCCGGATGGGTCAGGCGCGCGTCGAGGCTGGCGGTCACCACCCCGTCGCCGGTTAGGCGGTGCAGCACGGTTCCAGGAGCCGCCTTGCCCCCCTGCAGGATCAGCAGAGCCGCTCCGTCCGCGCTGGAAGGCATGGGTTTGAGGTAAAACTCCAGGCGGTCGGCGGCGGCCAGGGAGAACGGCCGCGCTCCGGCGTCCGGGGTGAAGACCAGTTTGGTCCCCTGCAGCACGATCCGCCATGGGGCCTTCGAGACGCCGGCGATGCTGGCGCGCAGGGCCTCGCCGCGTACGGCCAGGCCGCCGCCCTCCGGCCGGGTGATGTTCAGCCCCTGCGGCGCGACCAGCACCCAATGGTCCAGGCCGTGCAGATAAGCCTCGCCTGTGAGGCCCGGTGCGGAAATCGCCCAGCCGGACGGCGCGGCGATGCGGGCGTCGGCGAGTCGGATCTTCATGCGGAAGGGGAAGCCCTCGACCCGGCGGTCCCCCAACTCCACCACATAGCCGGCGCTGCGCAGGGCCTCGGCGCGGGCATCCAGCCCGTGCTCCAGCCTCGTCCTGGCCACGAACCAATAGGCCCCCCAGCCCAGGAACAGCAGGGCCAGGATGGCGTAGGGCGTAAACAGCCAAAGGCGCCGCGGCTTCTTGCGCGCGGCCTCCGGCTCGGGGATAGGGTCGGGGGCGGAGGTTTCGAAGGGCATGCAATCGGCTGAAAAGGCGGGGACGGTCCGCTGGGTGTTCGGGTACGGCTCGCTGATGTGGCGGCCTGAGTTCGACCATGTAGAACGCCAGGCCGCAACGCTCCACGGGCGTCATCGCGCTTTCTGCATCTATTCGGTCCACCACCGGGGGACGCCGGAGCGCAAGGGGCTGGTGCTTGGCCTGGCCCCGGGCGGGACGGTCCGCGGCGCCGCCTATCGGGTGGCCGATGCCGATTGGGAGCGGGTCTACGCCTATCTGCGCGAACGCGAGCAGCCGACCGAGACCTATGTGGAGGCCAGGGCCGCGGTGCGCCTGGCCGACGGACGAAGGGTTGAGGCCATGGTGTTCCTGTCCGACAAGGACCATCCGCAATGGGCCGGGCGGCTCGACCTGGAGGCCCAGGCCCGGCTGATCGCCGGCGCGCGCGGCCTGTCGGGACCCAACGTCGCCTATCTGCGCGACCTCGTCGAACACCTGCGCCAGGAGGGCGCCCGGGACAGCGGCATGGAACGGCTGCTGGCGCGGGTGGAGGCGCTGGAAGGAACCAGGCAGCCTTCGTCGGACGGAAAAGCTTAGCGGGTTTCGGCGAGCAGGGCGTTGGTCGCCGTTTCGATCCGCTCTTCCAGGAGGCGCATGAACTCGGCCCGCCTCAGGCCGGCGGGGATCGGCTCGAGGAATTCGTAGACCACCTTGCCCGGGCGCATCAAAAGTCCGCGGGTGGGCCAGCAGCGGCCCGAATTGGTGGCCATGGGGACGCAGGTCAGGCCGAGGTCGCGATACAGGGCGGCGACCCCGCCTTTGTAGGCCGGCGCCGCGCCGGGAAGCTTACGGGTGCCCTCGGGGAAGATGACGATCTGGCGGGGATGCCGTTTCAGCCGCTCGGTCGCCGCGGCGCTGAGCGCCTTGACCGTGGCCGAACCGCCGCCCCTGACGATGGGGATCATGCCGCTGGCCCGAGCGTACCAGCCCAGGACCGGAAGGCGCATCAGCTCGCGCTTCAGCACGAAGCAAGGATCGGGCAGGACCGCAAAGGGGGCGAAGCCGTCGAGTTCGGCCTGGTGCTTGGAGGCGACGATCGTCGCACCGGTCGGCCGGTATTGCAGGCCGCGGAACTCGACGCGGACCCCGGCGATGTGGCGCAGGCCCCACAGCTGCAGTCTCGACCATAGACGGATGGCGCCGAGAGGCCAGGACGGGGGCCCCAGCAGCAAGGGCAGGCAGATGACGCCCTCGATCAGCATCAGCCCGATCAGCCAGACGACGTAGACCGCCGAACGCCCGATCTGGCCGGCGGAAGGCCGGTCCGTCCCGTTCATCCGGCGTTGGTCGCGGCCGAGGCGGGGGCCTCGTGTCCGCCCAGGCCCCGCACCGCTTCGCGGGCCAGGATCAGCAGGTACTTGGAATATTCCGCCACCATCCGCTTGGCGTCGTCGCCGCGCCGCCACCAGCCCTGGGCGTCGACGGTCTCGGTGGCCACCGGGTAGGGAAAGAGGGTCACGCCGGGCATGGAGGCGTGCAGCTCCAGGATGGCGCGGGGGATGTGATAGTCCGAGGTGACCACGATCAGGGACCGGAAATGGTGGGCGCGGACCCAGTTCGAGGTTTCCCGTGCATTGCCCTGGGTGTTCACGGCCAGGAAGCCGAGGTCGACGCAGCAGTCATAGGCCCGCCCCGCGCCGCGGGCCACGTCGCGCAGCTCGGCCGGCCGGACGTTGCGGTTGACGCCGGAGATCAGCAGGCGCCGGCCCTTGCCGAGTTCCAGGAGGCGCGTGGCCGCTTCGATCCGCATGGAGGACGCACCGGTCAAGGCCACGATCCCGTCGGCCACGGGCGGTTCGGCGGCGGGGGTCGACTTGGCCACGCGGTCGCCGAAAGCGAGGAGGCCGACCCCCCATAGCACCACCAGCAGCAGCAGGATCGCCAGACTCTTCATGGACCCTGTTTAAGGCTCGGCGCGGAGGATCGAAAGGGCCGTGCGCCGGGCCGATACGGCGGCGACGGCGGCGGCGAGCAGCGGACAGGGGATGCAGGCCAGAATATCGGCCCAGGCGAGGGGCAGGACCGGGGTGAATCCCTCCACGCCTCCAAAGGCGCGGGCCAGCGCCGCCATGACGGCGGCGGCCAGGGTCCCATAGGTCCCGGCGCGGGCTGCCAGGGCGGCGAACCGGCGCTGGAACAGGCCGGCGACGAAGCCGTCCCGGGCCCCGGTCAGATGCAGCACCTCGACCACATCGCGACGCGCCGCCAGACCGGCGCGGGTGGCGAAGGCGATCACTGCCGCAGCCGCCAGGGCGGTGAGGGCGCAGGCGGCCAGGGCTGCGGCCCGGACCACGAAGCCGGCGCGCTCGACCTCCTTCATCCAGCGGCTGTGGTCGTCCAGCTCGGCGTCCACGCCGGCCTGTTGTAGCGCGGCGTTCATGGCCGCAGGGCTGGCCGGCGCGGCGGGGTCGAGGTCGAGGGTCACCAGAAGGGGTAGGGGCAGGTCCTCCGGGATATTGCCCTTGCCGAGCCAGGGTTCGAGCAGGCGCTGGGCTACGGCGCGGTCCAGCACCCTGGCCTCGGTCACGCCCTTGACCGCGGCCAGGGCCTCGGCGGCGCGGGCGGCCGCTTCGGACGGACTTTCGTCGCCCTTGGGCCGTACCTGTACGGTTGCCGAGGCCGCCAGATCGCCGCGCCACCCCTGCGCCGCCCGGTCGCCGGCCAGGGCGACGAGCACGGTAAGGCAGGCGAGGAAGCACAGGGTCGCGACCACGAACACCAGGGCACGGTCCCGTCCGTCGCCACGGGGCAGCAGGGGCGAGGGCCGCCAGGGCCGTCCGTCCTCTCCCAGGATCGGCGGCTGGCTCATGGCTTGATCCCCCCGCCCGTGGGGACGCCGTCGTTGATCCGCCCGTCGGCCAGATGCAGCACCGGCTGGCCGGAGCGGGCCACCAGCGCCTCGTCATGGCTGGCGATGAGGATGGTGGCGCCCTGCCGGTTCAACTCGACGAACAGGCGCAGCAGCCGGGCGGCCATCTCCGGATCGACGTTGCCGGTGGGCTCGTCCGCCAGCAGGATCTCCGGCCGGTTCACCACGGCCCGGGCGATGGCCAGCCGCTGCTTCTCACCCCCCGACAGGGTTGGCGGCATGGCGTGCATCCGCTCTCCCAGGCCGACCCAGGCCAGCAGCTCGGCCACGTCGGACCGATAGCTGTCCGGCCTCGCCCCGGCGATGCGCAGGGGCAGGGCGACGTTGTCGAAGGCCGACAGGTGATCGAGCAGGCGGAACTCCTGGAACACCACCCCGATCCGCCGCCGCAGATAGGGCAGGTCTTTGTGCGCGGTGGTGGCGACGTCGTGGCCGAACAGGCGGATCAGGCCGCGGGAGGGCCGCTGGGCCAGATAGATCAGTTTCAGCAGCGAACTTTTGCCCGCTCCCGAGGCCCCGGTAAGGAAATTGAAGGAGCCCGGCGCCAATGTAAGGTTGATGTCGCGCAACACTTCGGAGGCGCGGCCATAGCGTAGGCCGACGGCTTCAAAATGAACGATTGGAGCGGCCTCCGGAGCCTCCAGGGGCTCCTGAGCCTCATCGCCACGCCTGGACATGCTCGCCTGGACAGGAAGGGCCGAATCGCCCGCCTCGTGGAAGTCCGCTCGTCGGTCCACGAATCTCGCCCATGATACTGACCTGTCCAGAGTGCGCCAGCCGCTATCAGGTTGAAGACGGGAGCATCCCGCCGCAGGGTCGCACCGTGCGCTGTGTCGGTTGCGGCGCCTCATGGCGAGCGGAAGCGACTGCACAGACCGAGCCGCCCTTAGACCTGCATCCGTTCCGGACGGACGGCGCCGATGCGGCCGCGGAAGCGGTCAAGCCGACGGCGGCGAGCCTGCCCAAGACGATCCGCGCCAAGAACGAGGCGCGGCAACGCACCCGCAAGGCTGCCGCCGCTGGCGTGGTCTGGGGCGTGCTGGCCGCCAGCCTGGCGGCCGTGATCGGCGGCGCGGCCCTGTTCCGGGTCGAGGTGGTGCGACTGTGGCCGCGCACCGCCGGAGCCTACGCCAAGGTTGGGCTGACGGTGAATCCCACCGGCCTGGCGCCGGAGAACATCCAGGCCGGACCCGGTCTGAAGAACGGTCATGCCGCCGTGATCGTCAGCGGCGTGGTCCGCAACGTCGAGACCCGGCCGCACAATCCAGTTCCCCTGCGGATCGCCCTGCTGGACAAGGGCGGCAAGACCCTGGTGCGACAGGTGGTCATGCTGCCCGACGGGCGGATGCAGCCGGGCCAGACCCGGCCCTTCAACGCCGCCTTCCTCGATCCGCCGTCGGACAGCGCCAATGTCCAAGTGGAGTTCGCTCTCGACCTCGCGCCCGCGCCAAAGCCCAAGGCGGCCAAGTTAGCCGAGACGACCGCGCCCAAGCTGCGCGGCCCTGCCGAGCCGACCCCGCCGCCGGCCCCGGCGCCGGTCGACGCCCAGCCCCTGCCGGCCAGCTCGCCCTACGCCTTGCCCGCCGCGGCCGAAGCCACTACCCATCGCGGGCATGAAGGCTGACGCCGCGACCGTTGTATTGCCGGCCCACGAGATCGCGCGTCTGGTCGAAGACGCCGCCCTTCGGCTCAAGCCCCTGATCGACGACGACGCGGTGGTGGTCTGTCTCCTGACCGGCGGCCTGTGGTTCGCCGCCGACCTGACGCGAGCCCTGTCGCGGCTCGGGGTCAATCCCCAGTTCGACGCCCTGTGGCTGGCCTCCTACGGCGACGACACCGAAAGCCGCGGCCGCATCGAGGTGCGCGCCGGCCTACAGCGTTCGGTCGAAGGGCGGACCGTGGTGCTGGTCGACGAGGTGATGGATTCCGGCCTGTCGCTCAGCGAAGCGGCGCGGATCGTGCGCAAGGCGAGCGCCGCCAGGGTGCTGGGCTGCGTGTTCGCCCGCAAGCCCTGGCCCGAGCCGCGGGACTTCGCGCCCGAGGTGGTGGCGTGGGAAGCTCCCGCGCGGTTCCTCGCCGGTTACGGCATGGATCTGGCCGGCTGCTGGCGCGGCGTGCCGGACGTGGTGGCGCTGGATTAGAGGCGGGGGCTAAAGCCACTCGGCCATCGGCTCCCGGGCCAGCATTTCCTCGTAGGTCGGGCGGCGGCGGACGACGGCGAAGCGGTCGCCCTTGACCAGGACCTCTGGGACCAGGGGACGGGTGTTGTATTCGCTCGCCATCACCGCCCCATAGGCGCCCGCCGACATGAAGGCGGCAAGGTCGCCGGCCTTGAGCTCAGGCAACTCACGGTCGCGGGCGAAGGTGTCCCCGGTTTCGCACACCGGCCCGACCACGTCGTAGAGGGCGCGGTCCGCATCGCTGACCTGGACCGGGCGCAGGTCGTGGAAGGCGTCGTACATGGCCGGACGGACCAGGTCGTTCATCGCCGCGTCCAGCACCAGGAAGCGCCGTCCCTCGGGCCGCTGGTAGACGTGGATCACCCGGGTCAACAGCACCCCCGCGTTGGCGGCGATCACCCGGCCGGGTTCGAAGGCGAGCTCGATGTCCAGCCCGTCTAGCACCTGCCGCACCATGGCGGCGAAGTCCGCCGGCGTCGGCGGTTCGGGATGGTTGAAATAGGGGACGCCGAGGCCTCCTCCCAGGTCCAGCCGTCGCACCGACAGCCGGCGCTCCCGCAGCCGGACGACCAGGGCGCGCATCTTGACGAAGGCCTGCTCCAGCGGGGCGAGGTCGGTGATCTGGCTGCCGATGTGGCAGGCGACGCCGATCGGTTCGAGGTTGGGGTCGGCGGCGGCGCGGGCGTAGAGGTTCTCGGCCTCTGAGATGGAGACGCCGAACTTGTTGTCGGCCTTGCCGGTGGAGATCTTGGCGTGGCCGCCGGCGCCGACGTCGGGATTGACCCGGATCGCGACCCTGGCCCGCGCGTTCCGGGTTCTGGCGATAGCCGACAGGCGCATCAGTTCGGGAGGCGATTCCACATTGATCTCGGCCACCCCGACGTCGAGGGCGTAGGCGAGCTCCGCATCGGTCTTGCCGACGCCGGAGAAGACGATCCGTTCCGGTGGAACGCCCGCCGCCAGGGCCCTGCGGATCTCGCCCTCGGAGACGGTGTCGGCGCCGGCCCCCAACTGCGACAGGGTCTTCAGCACCGACAGGTTGGAGTTGGTCTTGACCGCATAGGCGATCAGGGCGGTCCCATCGAACGCGTCGGCGAAGGCGCGGTAGTGCCGCTCCAGGGTCGCGGTGGAATAGACATAGGCGGGGGAGCCGACGGCGGCGGCGATCTCGGCCAGCCGCACGTCTTCGCACCAGAGCTCGCCGCCCCTCAGCTCGAAATGGTTCATCCCCGGCTCAGAACGACGGCGCGGCCTGCACCGGCGGCCCCATCGGGTTGGGCGCGCCGGGAACCGGGTTCGAACTGGCCGGCGACAGGACCTGGCTCGGGTCCTTGACGTCGCGCTTGGTGCGGGGAGCGTTGTCCCCGGCCGACTGGTCGTTGCCGGAGCTGGAGACAGCCCCGGCGCGCTGGGCGTCGTCGCGGGCCTCCTGGGCCTTGCGGGCCTGGTATTCGGCCTTTGCGCGGGCGCCGAACAGGGGGGGCGGCTGTTCCAGCACGCCCTGCTTGCCGCAGCCGGCCAACGACAGGGCGCCGCCGGTCAGGAGCGCCGCCAGGAAAATCCGCTTCAGACCTTGATTGCGGCTCATCCGAGACGCTCCTTCCATCGACCAATCTGCCGCCGCACCTCATCCGGCGCGGTTCCGCCGTAACTAACCCGACTCGCCGCCGACGCCGCCGGCGTGAGCACGTCGTAGATCTCATCCGTGACGCCGGGCTCGATAGCCTGGAATTCCGTCAACGGCATTTCAGCGAGCTCCAGGCCCAGGGCCTCGGCCCGCTTGACCGCGGCCCCGGTGACATGGTGCGCCTGGCGGAACGGCAGGTCGAGCTTGCGGACCAGCCAGTCGGCCAGGTCGGTGGCGGTGGAGAAGCCGGCGCCGGCGGCGGCGGCCATCCTTTCCGCGTTCGGCTCGAGGTCGCCCACCATGCCGGCCATGGCGGCCAGCGACAGGTCCAGGGCCTCGAAGGCCTCGAACACCGGGACCTTGTCCTCCTGCATGTCCTTGGAATAGGCCAGCGGCAGGCCCTTCATCACCATGGTCAGGCTGGTCAGGGCCCCCAGGATGCGGCCGACCTTGGCGCGCGCCAGCTCGGCCGCGTCCGGGTTGCGCTTCTGCGGCATGATCGAGGAGCCGGTGGTGAAGGCGTCGGACAGGCGCACGAAGCCGAACTGGGGCGTGGCCCAGATGACGATCTCCTCGGCCAGGCGCGACAGGTGCACGCCGCAGATGGTCGCCGCCGACAGGGCCTCGAGGGCGAAATCCCGGTCGGAGACGCTGTCGAGGGAATTGGCGGTGGGGCGCTCGAAGCCCAGCGCTTTGGCCGTGGCGAAGCGGTCGATGGGGAAGGGCGAGCCGGCCAGGGCTGCGGCGCCCAAGGGGCTCTCGTTCATGCGGGCGCGGGCGTCGGCGAAGCGGGCGGCGTCGCGGCCGAACATCTCCACATAGGCCATCAGATGGTGGCCGAACGTCACCGGCTGGGCCGGCTGCAGATGGGTGAAGCCGGGCATCAGGGTGTCGGCGTGGGCCTCCGCCTTGGTCAGCAGGGCGCGCTGGAGCGCCGCGATCCGCAGGCCGGCGGCGTCGCAGGCGTCGCGCACCCAGAGGCGGAAGTCGACCGCGACCTGGTCGTTGCGGGACCGGGCGGTGTGCAGCCGCCCCGAGGTCGGACCGATCAGTTCGGCCAGCCGGGCCTCCACATTCATGTGGATGTCTTCGTATTCGTCGCGGAACGGGAAGGTCCCGGCCTCGATCTCGCCCTGGATCGTGTCCAGTCCGCCCTGGATCGCCGCTTCGTCCGCGGCAGAGATGATGCCCTGGGCCTTCAGCATGGCCGCATGGGCGCGGCTGCCGGCCAGGTCCTGGGCCCACAGGCGCTTGTCGAACCCGATCGAGACATTGATCGCCTGCATCAGCTCGGCGGGCTTTGCCTCGAAGCGGCCGCCCCATAAGCTCTGGCCCTTCGCGGGCTGGCGATCGGCGCCGGGCGGATGGGAGCTTGGCTCGGACATGGCGGAGATGGACCCTCAGGCCGGCGGGAAGACAAAACGGGGCTTGGGCCTGGGCTTGAGCCTGTCGATCGGGGCCGCGGTGCTGATCGGTGCGGCTGCGATCCTATATGTCATCGGCGGCTCCGCTTTCAAACCCGCAGGCGCCGGATCGAGCATGGCGACCCTCGCCGTCGGGCCGATGAAGAAGCTGATGGACGTTTCCCCGGCCCCGCCGCCCGCGGTCCGGTTCAGCGACGCGGACGGAAAACCGGTGAGCCTGGCCGATTTCAAGGGCCAGGTGCTGGTGGTGAACCTGTGGGCGACTTGGTGCGGCCCCTGCGTCGCCGAGATGCCCACCTTGGCGAAACTTCAGGGGGCCTATGCCGGCAGGCCGGTCAAGGTGCTGGCGATCAGCGTCGACGACGCCAAGAGCACCGACAAGGCCAAGGCCTTCATCGCCCGGCACGGGCCCTTGGCCTTCTATCAGAACGCGGACCTCAAGCTGCCCTTCGCCTTCACCCCCCCGGCGGCGGAGTTCCCCTCGACCATCATCTATGACCGGAAGGGGCTGCAGCGCGCCCGCATGACGGGGGGCGCTGACTGGGCCTCGCCGGAAGCCCATGCGGTGATCGACAAGCTGCTGGGGAGCTAGGAGCGTTCCCGATGTCCGATCCCGGCAGTCCGTGGGGCCGGCCCGATCCTGCACCGCCGCCCCGGCCGCGGCCCAGCCGCGTCGGGCGCCGCCTGGTCTTCGCTCTGGCGGCGACGGTTTGCGCCGCCTTGTTCGTGTGGATGTTGACGAAACTGAATCCCGACCGGCCCCTGTCCGGGCAGGATTGGACTCAGGTGATCTATCTCCTCGGGTTCACGGCGCTGATTTCGACGAGCCTGTTTTCCCGCCGGCTGAGATGGGGCCAGGCGGTCCGTTATGGCCTGATCTGGATCGCCATCGCCGCGGTCCTCCTGCTCGGATTCAGTTTCCGCGACGAACTGGGGGTGGCGGTCCAGCACATGCGGTCCGAACTGGCGCCTTCGGACGCCGTGGCCACGGCGCCCCACGAGCTGGCGGTGACCGCGGAGGGCGACGGTCACTTCTACGTCATGGGGGCGGTGAACGGGACGCCGATACGGTTCCTGATCGACACCGGAGCCAGCGGCATGGTGCTCAGCCCCCTCGACGCCCGCCGGCTCGGCGTCGACACGGCGGCGCTGGCCTACCAGGGCGTCTACGAGACCGCCAACGGCGTGGGACACGGGGCGCCGTTCAGGGCCGACACCCTGACGGTGGGCCCTATCGTCCTGACGGACGTGGCCATGTCGATCAACCAGGCCCCGATGAGCACGTCCCTGCTTGGCATGGACTTCCTCAGGCGCCTGGAGTCCTTTGAAATCCGGGGCCGGCGTCTGTTCCTGCGCTGGCGTAGCTAGCCCGCCGGCACGGAAACGACAGCGCCCTGGGCCTTGAGCCGGTCCAGCACCCCATTGGGCCTGAGCAGGAAGTTGAGGTCGACCACCGCCACGGCTTTTCCAGGCGTCTTCAGGGCGTTCAGGATCGCGCGAGTGTTGTCGTCCGTGCCCCGCTCGATCACCGCCACATTCGGCACCTGCTGGAGGCACCGTTCCAGCGGCGGGGGCGCGTACAGGGCCTTCACCGTCTTGAGGTCGCCGGCCGCCCAGGCCTTGCCCACGGCCTGCGCATGGTCGGACTCTTGCTGCACCTGGTCGACGCTGTCATCCAGGCAGGCGAGACCGACCGCGTCGCTGATCGGACCGGCCTGTTTGACGGCCGAACCGAGACCATACTCCGACACCGGCTGGACCTTGACCCGATGGGCGGCCGCCAGCTTCTGGACGGTGCTGTCGGGCTTGGCCCCGGAAAGGCCGGCGGCTTCGCGATAGTCGTTGACGAGAAGGAACGCAGCCACATAGGCCTTCATGCCCTCGTAACGGCGGGCGTCCTGATGGGAAGCGATCCGCGCGGCGACGAAGCGCTCGCGCAGCTTGGCAGGCAGTTTCGCCTCCGACAGGGCGCCCGGCTGAGCGACACTTTTCCCGCCGATCTTGAACCGCACCACGTCGAACAGACCGACCTTGAGTTTGGGTTCGACCAGCAGGACCTTGGCCCCGTCGAGGGCTCGATCGAGGCGGCTGGTGTCCCAGACGAGGGAGTGGGCGACTGGCTTCACGGCCCCCAGCACGACGACTTCGGAATTGCCCTTGGTCACCTTCCACAGGGCGGGACCGGGCGGTTGGGCCACGACCTCGAGCGCTTCGACCACCGGGCTTCCGAGATCGACGGCTTGGACCGGGGCCGGTGGCGAGGCGGGGGCGGCCTCAGGGGGCGCCGGAGGCGTCTGGGCCAGGGCGAACGGGGCCAGGGACGAGGCAAGTACGAGAGCGGCGGCCGAAAGTCGCATGGCCTAAACTCCTTACATCCCCGCCCCGGCCGGGAGAACTAGCGGGTGGGGACGGGGGTTTCGCCGCGATAGTCGTAGAAGCCGCGGCCCGACTTCTTCCCGAGCCAGCCGGCCTCCACATACTTCACCAGCAGGGGGCAGGGCCGGTACTTGGAATCCGACAGGCCGTCGTAAAGCACGTTCATGATGGCCAGGACCGTATCGAGGCCGATGAAATCGCCGAGTTCCAGCGGCCCCATCGGATGGTTGGCGCCGAGTTTCATGGCGGTGTCGATGGCCTCCACCGTTCCCACCCCCTCGTAGAGGGTGTAGATCGCCTCGTTGACCATCGGCACTAGGATCCGGTTGACGATGAAGGCGGGGTAGTCCTCGGAATTGGAAGTGGTCTTGCCCAGCGACCGGGCGAAGTCGCGGGCGGCCTCATAGGTGGGCACGTCGGTGCCGATGCCGCGGATGATCTCCACCAGTTTCATGATCGGCACCGGGTTCATGAAGTGGAGACCGATGAATTTCTCCGGCCGGTCGGTCACCGTGGCGAGGCGGGTGATCGAGATCGACGAGGTATTGGACGCAAGCAGGGTGTCGGGCCCGAGGAACGGCAGCAGGCTGCGAAAGATCGCCTTCTTGACCTCTTCGTTCTCGGTGGCCGCCTCGATCACCAGGTCGGCCTTGGCCACGGCCTCGGTGGTTTCGGCGGGGACGATGCGGGCCATGGCCGCGTCCATGTCTTCCTGGCTCAGCAGGTCCTTGCCCACCTGGCGCGCCATATTGCGTCGGGCCGTGGCCAGACCCTCCTCGATCCGCTCGCGAGAGACGTCGTGGAACAGGACCTGGTAGCCGCCGAGGGCGGAGACGTGGGCGATGCCGGCCCCCATCTGGCCTGCGCCGATGATACCTACGCTTCTGATCTCAGTCATTCACTCAGCGCCCTTCCGGCCAGACGTCCGATGCTAACACGAGACTCTGCGGTACGGGAAAGCTCTCGCTGCATCGCAGCAGGCCAAATCGCGCCGATTGTGGCCTGCAACTACCCCAGGGCCTGCATCAGGGCGGGGACAGCGGTCTTGTAATCGGCCACCAGGCCGTAGTCGGCGATCTGGAAGATCGGCGCATCCGGGTCCTTGTTGATGGCCACGATCACCTTGGAATCCTTCATCCCGGCCAGATGCTGAATCGCGCCCGAGATGCCGATGGCGATGTAGAGGGCCGGCGCCACCACCTTGCCGGTCTGGCCGACCTGGTAGTCGTTGGGGGCGTAGCCGGCGTCGACCGCGGCGCGGGACGCGCCGATGGCCGCCCCCAGCTTGTCGGCCAGGGGTTCCAGCACCGCCTTGAACTCCTCGGCCGAGCCCAGAGCGCGTCCGCCAGAGACTACGATCTTGGCCGCGCCCAGTTCGGGGCGATCCGAAGCGGTCACCGCCTCGGAGACGAAGTGCGCCTTCGGCGAGGCGGCGGGAGCCTGCACCGTTTCCACCGGGGCCGAGCCGCCTTCGGCCGCAGCGGCCTTGAAGGCGGTCGGGCGCACGGTGATCACCAGCTTGGGCTCATTGGTGGTTATGGTCTCCAGGGCGTTGCCGGCATAGATGGGTCGCACGAAGGTCTTGGGACCGTCCACCTGGACCACGTCGGTGATCTGGCTGGCGTCCAGCTTGGCGGCGATGCGGGGGGAGATGTCCTTGCCGGCGGTGGTCGCAGGGGCCACCACCGCGTCGTAGCCCTGCATAAGGGGGACCACGAGATCTGCCGCAGGTTCGGCCAGCATCTTGGCCAGGGTCGGGCTTTGAGCCAGGAGCACTTTGCGCACGCCGGTCGCCTTGGCCGCGGCGTCGGCCACCGCCTGGGCGCCGTCGCCCATGACCAGGACGTCCACGTCGGCGGAGATGGCCAGGGCCGCGGTCAGGACCTTCAGCGTGGTGTCGTTCAAGCTCTTGTTGTCGTGGTCGGCGATCAAGAGAACGGCCATGTCAGAGCACTCCGGCTTCGGTCTTCAGTTTGGTCACCAGGTCCGCGGCGGTCTCCACCTTGATCCCGCCTCCGCGCTTGGGCGGTTCGACAACCTTGACCACCGTCAGCCGCGGCGCGAGGTCCAGGCCGTAGTCTGCGGCCGGCTTGATCTCGATCGGCTTTTTCTTGGCCTTCATGATGTTCGGCAGACTGGCGTAGCGCGGCTCGTTCAGCCGCAGGTCCACGGTCACTACTGCCGGCAGGCTGACCTCGATGGTCTGCAGGCCGCCATCCACCTCGCGGGTGACGACGGCGTGCTCGCCCGAGATCTCCACCTTGGAGGCGAAGGTGGCCTGGGGCCAGTCGAGCAGGGCGGCCAGCATCTGGCCGACGGCGTTGTTGTCGCCGTCGATGGCCTGCTTGCCCATCAGCACCAGGGCGGGACCCTCGGCCTCCACCACGGCCTTCAACAATTTCGCCACCGCCAGGGGCTCGAGGTCCTGATCGGTCTGGATCAGCAGGCCCCGGTCGGCGCCCATGGCCAGGGCCGTGCGGATCTGGTCCTGGGCCTGGGCGACGCCGATGGAGACGGCGACCACTTCCGTCGCAATCCCCTTTTCGTGCAGGCGCACGGCCTCCTCGACGGCGATCTCGTCGAAGGGGTTCATGGACATTTTGACGTTGGCCAGATCGACGCCGGTCTGGTCAGCCTTCACCCGCGCCTTGACGTTGTAGTCGATCACCCGTTTGACCGGGACCAGGATCTTCATCGGGACTCCGCCTCTTGGAGCACGGCCTAGGGCTTGCCGCGGCTTTGCGGCGAACCCATAAAGGAGGCCATGGCGCGTTTCTACAATCGACTGATGCTCGGCTTCGTCGCGGTCTTCATCGCGGCAGTCGCCGTGGCCTTCGGCTACCAGTTTCTTTACGTGATCCCGGCCCAGAAGTGCGAGGCCGTCGGCTCCTGGTGGGAGCCGTCTTCCCGCATCTGCGCCACGCCGATCTATCTACCCCACATCACCGGCCGCCCCGTCGACCGGGCCGCCCGGGCCCAGGCGGCCCAGGCCGGCCTGCCGGAAGCCGAGCGGCGATCGCCCAAGGTCGTCGTCGATCCGCGACCCGCCTTCTAGGCGATTCCCCGGCGGATCATCCCCCGTGAGAGCCTCGCCATAGGAATGCGGCGACCAGCACGCAAACGGCGATGAACTGCAACAGCACCCGCAGGCGCATCAGCCTGTTCGAATAGGTGCGGCCGAACGCGCCGCCACGGAACAGCGAATAGACGCCGACGCAAAGGGTCGCGAACACCGCCGCCAGGCTGATGGGGATAAGGATGTTGAAGAGCGCTTGCATGGTCGAAACTTAGGCCGGGCGGGCCTTGGGCGCCAGGGCGCCCATCCATTCCCAGATAAAACTTCGATTTCCGATGATTAGAGCCGGAACGAGCGAGGTCGCCGAACGTGTTTGCTGAAAAGTCGGCGGCGCTGTGCGCTAAGGTCGCGGTTCCTTCGGTATTGAGCCTGGATAAATGCTTGGTTTTATAGGCCGATACTGATTCACTTTCGGTGCGCGCGGGGGGCGTTGATGAAAATCAGGGACGCCAAGAAGCAGGCCAGCCGAGAGCGGGTGCTCGATGCCGCGCGCTTCCTCTTCGAGGAGGTCGGCTTTCACGAAACCACCGTTCGGATGATCGCCGAGCGGGCAGGCCTTTCCCCCGGCGGGGTGTTCACCACCTTCGAGGACAAGGTGGGGATCCTGTGCCAGATTCTCGGGGATTATCGTGAACGGCTGTTCGACGAGATCGAGCGTCTGGTTCCGAGCCCGACCGGCTCGACGCGGGAGCGTCTGCACGCGGTGATCGTCTTGGCCCACGCCCACGAATTTCCGCGCATGCGCATGGTGCTGGCCTATATCGGGGCGTCTTACTGCTGGAGCCGGCGTCTGGAAGAAGAGCACCGCGCGCTCCACGGACGGTTCAGGACGGTCATCACCGCGATCGTGGCGGAGGGCGTCGAACGTGGTGAAATCGACCCCAAGGTCGATGCGGATCTGCTGGTGGAGATGATCTGCGCGGTCTATCTGCGCAACTATCGCACCGCCTTCTACGCCGGCTTCGGCGAACATGAGCTGAATGGCAGGACCCGACGCCAGCTCGACCTTTTGTTCGAAGGCGCCTGCGCCCGCTGACGCGCCACCGGGTTCCGGCGGAACCTGTCTTCGCGGTCGCGATTGTCCAGGTCATGGCCCAATTCCAAACCTGCCAAAGTCCCTCGCGACCCGAGGCATGTGATGGACGCTGAAACTTCTGCGCTGTTGCAGCTGAGAACCATTCACCAGGGTTTCTCGACATTCGTGGTCGCGCGGGTGCGCCTACCGGACGGCGCCGTGGTCGCCCGTGAGATCGAGGACCATGGCGATGCGGTGGCGCTGCTTCCCTTCGACCCGGAGCGGCGAACGGCGTTGCTGGTGCGGCTGTTCCGGGCTTCGCCGCTCTACAAAGGCGCCGATCCGATGCTGGTCGAGGCGCCCGCCGGCCTGGTCGACGAGGGCGAGACGCCCGAAAACGCTATCCGGCGGGAGGCCGCGGAAGAGACCGGTCTGACACTCGGCGAGCTTGAGCCGGTGGCTACGGTCTGGAGTTCCCCGGGGGTCTCGGCCGAGCGGATCACCCTTTATCTGTCGGCCTGTTCCTTCGCCGGGCGCGGGGCCGGGGGCGGCAGGCCGGACGAACACGAGACGATCGAGGTGCTGGAGACGCCCCTGTCCGAACTCGGAGCCATGCTGGACCGGGGCGCCATCGTGGATATGAAGCTGCTGGCGCTGGCCCAAGCCTTGCGCCTGCGCCACCCGGATCTGTTCCGCTAGGTCAGCTGCGCCACCGTAGAAGGGCCGCCTCTATCGGATTGACGAACGGCCGTCCGGCCGCCCGCGCTGCGATCCAGGCCCGCTTGAGCTGCTGGTACCATTTTGCCTGACGGTCGGCGTCGTCGATCCAGATCAGCGGCGGGTCGTAGGCCAGGCCCTCGTTCTGCAGGTGCACCATGCCTCCGTCCTGGGCCAGGAAACGGCGCACTCCGGCGCGGATGAAGGGCTTGAGCAGGCTGAACACCGGATGGTCCGACCAGATCACCTGCAGGATCCGGGTGCGGTTGGCGTCGATCGGGATCAGGCAGGTCAAGGCCAGCACCTGGCGAGTCCCCACCACGACGTGTTCCCAGCGCAGACCGGGCAGGCGGAAACTGATCTCGGTCGCGGGCGCGCCGCCCAGTATGCGGTAGGCGCGGGAATTCCTTGAGGGGGCGTGCCGGACCATGGCGAAGCCGAGGTCGCGCGGCTCGAAGGCCTTGGTCTTCTCATGCTGGCTGGCCGCCGAACGCCACCACCATTGCTGATGGACATAGGGGCCGTGCGCCGGGTCCATCAGGCCCGCCACGGCGTGATCGACGTGGGCGTCGAAGTCCATGCGCTCGACCAGCTTCGGATGGCCGCCGCACACGCCTTCGAACAGGGGCGGGGGCCCGTCGGGTCCGGGGGCGTTCGGACCTTCGGCCATGAAGATCCACACCAGGCCCTGGCTTTCGGCGGTCGGATAGCTGCGCACCCGGATCCGCTCTGTATCGAACGCCTGCTCGTCCACCAGGGAGGGAATGCGGCTGCACACCCCGTCGCCGGTGCGGAACATCCAGCCGTGATAACTGCACTGGACCGTCTCGGCTCCGGTCTGGTCGCGGGTCAACTGTCCAGCGGACAGGGGCGCGGCCCGATGGGGACAGATGTCGCGCAGGGCATAGACCCGGCCGGTCCGGTCGCGGCCCAGAAGCACCGGTTCGCCCAGGATTTCGAAGCGGGCCAGCCGGCCAGGCTTCAGGTCAGTGGACAGGCCAGCGACGTACCAGAGACCGAAAAGGAAGCCGCGCCCGAACCCGGCGGATGGCGCCGGGGCGGCGGTCGCTTCGACGGCGGCGGACTTGGCTTCGCCTTCGGCCATGCTGCTTTTCGTGTCCTCTTCGGCCGGATTGCCTGTGGGCGCGAATTCGCGCAACCTCAATTGCGCGCTTCGACTTGGTCGGCGCGCATGGGGGATACCATGTTCGCCGCCCTGCCGCTCCTGGCCTTGCCGGTGCTTATCTACAACGCGCTGGTGCTAGGCATGCCTTTGCGCCTGCACAGCGCCGTTGCGCAGGATCACATGGCGCAACGACTGGTGAACGTGCCCACCGCCTCGGGCGGCTCCTGGGCGATCAACCTGGGCGACCTGCTGGTGTTCGTCACCCTGGTGATCCTGTTCATCGAACTTTTGAAATCCACCACGAGCCGGCGGGTGGCGATCATCAACCATTCGCTGTCGATGGTGCTGTTCATCTTCTGCCTAGTGGAGTTCCTGCTCTTCCCGGCTTTCGCGACCTCGACCTTCTTCCTGATCACCACCATGGTGGTGCTGGACGTCCTGGCAGGCTTCATCGTCACCATCGTCGCCTCCCGGCGCGAGATCGACGTCGTCAACTGATTGGGATCGGCCCCGGGACCGGACGATCAGCTCAGGGCGCTGAAGATCAGAGCGACCACCAGCACATCGACGGTCTGGAAGAATCTGAGGCGGATCACGGGCGGCTTCCTGCGTGGCGACAGGCGAAGCCAAGCAAGACGCGGGCCAGACGGCCTCGATTTCAGATTGTGGAGTGGATCAGCAGTCCGGTCGGCGGCCGACGGTCGGCGTCGCCCGAGAATTCGGCGCCAAGATAGGCCGTGCGGGCGGCGTCCAGGATGGATGGCCCGCCCTTGAGACCCCGCTTCACGCCGTCCTGACCGAGCAGCTGAGCATCGAACGCTCCGACCTTAGCCCTGGCGGCGGACCGGAACTGTTCGCGCTCGCCCCGACAAGGCTGGTCGATGGGGACGGGTAGATTCGAACCGTGGTTCATCGAGGGACACTCCGGCAAATCGTGCCGACTGCCCAGCAACTCCTGGGCCGATTAGGCTTTAACGCCCGCCGGTGGCCAAGCGTTCAATCTGGCGTTGCATTTCCTCAACCCGCGCCTTCAAATCGGATAGCGAATCCTCGCCGCCCGACGCCGACGCCGGCGCTGACGCCGGCGGTGCGTCGGCCCTAGGCGCCGCCCCGCCCTGGGCGGCGTCTTCCGGGCGCATGTAGGCGAACGGGGTGAACATCTTCATGGCCCGATCGAACAGGGCCATGTTCTGCCGCACCTGATCCTGGAACATGCCGTAGCCGTCCGTCGAACCGAACGCGCCGGCGAACTGCTCGCGCATGCGTTCCTGCTGCTGGGTGAAAGCGTTGAGGGACAGCTCCAGATAGCTGGGAACCAGCGATTGCATCTGACCGCCGTAGAAGCCGATCAGTTGCCGCAGGAACTGGATCGGCAGCAGGTTCTGCTCGCCTTTGCTCTCTTCCTCGAAAATGATCTGGCCGAGGACGGAGCGGGTGATGTCCTCGCCCGTCTTGGCGTCGAAGACCACGAAATCGACGCCTTCCTTCACCATCTCCCGCAAATGCTCGAGGGTGACGTAGGACGAAGAGCCGGTGTTGTAGAGCCGCCGGTTCGCGTACTTCTTGATGACCACCTTGTCGCCAGGATTCTTGCCGGCCTTTTGGGCCTTCGGCCCGGGCTGAGCGTCGGTCACTTTTCGCTCCCGCGAAGTTGTTGCACTGCAAGCGTAACACGACTTTCGTCTTATGCTGCTAGTTTCATTGCGCAACATGGACATGCGCAGGCGCCTGGTTTTTGTGCAACTGCGAATTGACTCGCGCGTCAATTCACTCTTGGTGCAATCGGGGCTTGCGCGATCCGTCCGACCCTTTAACCACCCGGCCGCCCGCTCTTCCCCTTGACCTGTACGTCCGCTGGACCGACTTGAACGTCGCGCCCACTCTTCAAAGACGGATTCCATGACCGACATCGTGATCGCCTCCGCCGCCCGCACCCCCGTCGGGTCCTTCAACGGCTCCCTGTCCAGCCTTGCCGGCCACGAGTTGGGGGCCGTGGCGATCGCCGCCGCTCTGGCCAGGGCCAAGGTGGAGGGAGGAGAGGTCGACGAGGTGATCCTCGGCCAGGTGCTGCAGGCCGGCGCCGGTCAGGGCCCCGCTCGCCAGGCCGCGGTCAAGGCCGGGGTGCGGATCGAGGCGCCGGCCTGGAGCCTGAACCAGATCTGCGGTTCGGGCCTGCGGTCGGTGGCTCTGGCCTACCAGCAGATCGCCATCGGCGACGCCGCCATCGTCGTGGCCGGCGGCCAGGAAAGCATGAGCCAGTCGCCCCATGCGGCCCATCTGCGCAACGGCCAGAAAATGGGCGACCTGCAGTTCGTGGACACCATGATCAAGGACGGCCTGTGGGACGCCTTCAACGGCTACCATATGGGTCAGACCGCCGAGAACATCGCCACCCGCTGGCAGATCAGCCGCGAGGACCAGGATCGGTTCGCGGTGGCCTCGCAGAACAAGGCTGAGAAAGCCCGGGCCGAAGGCCGGTTCAAGGACGAGATCGTCCCCGTCGTCATCAAGGGCCGCAAGGGCGACACCGTGGTGGACCAGGACGAATATATCCGCGCCGGCGCCACCTATGAATCGGTGGCCGGCCTGCGCCCGGCCTTTTCCAAGGAGGGCACCGTCACAGCCGCCAACGCTTCCGGCCTGAACGACGGCGCCGCGGCTCTGGTGCTGATGACCGCTGAAGAGGCTGTCCGCCGGGGGATTGAACCCCTGGCCCGTATCGCCTCGTGGGCCAACGCCGGCGTCGATCCAGCGGTCATGGGGACCGGTCCGATTCCGGCCACCCGCAAGGCGCTGGAGAAAGCCGGTTGGACCCTGGCGGACCTCGACCTGATCGAAAGCAACGAAGCCTTCGCCGCCCAGTCCCTGTGCGTGGTGCGCGAGCTGGGCCTCGACGACGCCCGGGTCAACGTCAACGGCGGCGCCATCGCCATCGGCCATCCGATCGGAGCGTCGGGCGGGCGGATCCTCACCACCTTGCTGCACGAGATGAAGCGCCGCAGCGCCAAGAAGGGCCTGGCGACCCTGTGCATCGGCGGCGGTATGGGCGTGGCGATCTGCGTCGAACGCTGAGACCAAATATGCGTGAACGGCTCCGCTTCGGGGACGTTTATTGATCGGCCGGCCGCGAGGAGCGGATCGGGGCGGAAAACGGGATTGGAGAAAACCAAATGGCGAGAGTGGCTCTGGTCACGGGCGGGACACGCGGTATCGGCCACGCGATCGTCGAGCGGTTAAGGAACGACGGCTTCTCGGTTGCGGCCGGCTATGCGGGCAATGAGGAGGCGGCCAAGGCCTGCGCCGCCGAGCTGGGCGTGATGATCGTCAAGGGCAACGTCGGCGACTTCGAGGACTGCGGCAAGGCGGTGCGCCAGGTCGAAGCCGAACTCGGGCCGATCGACGTCCTGGTCAACAACGCCGGGATCACCCGCGACGCCATGCTGCACAAGATGACCCCGCAGCAATGGAACGAAGTGATCTATGTCAACCTCGCTTCGGTGTTCAACATGTGCCGCCACGTGATCGAAGGCATGCGCGAGAGGGGCTACGGCCGGATCATCAACATCTCCTCGATCAACGGCCAGAAAGGTCAAATGGGCCAGACCAACTATTCGGCCGCCAAGGCCGGGGTGATCGGCTTCACCAAGGCGCTCGCCCTGGAGACGGCGGCCAAGGGCGTCACCGTCAACGCCGTGGCCCCTGGCTACATCGACACCGAAATGGTCGCCGCGGTGCCGCAGGCCGTGCTGGAGAAGATCGTCGGGGCCATTCCGGTCGGACGGCTGGGCAAGGCCGAGGAAATCGCCGCCTGCGTGGCCTTCCTCGCCCGCGAGGACGCCTCCTACATCACCGGCACGACCATTACCGCCAACGGCGGCCAATATTTCGCCAGCTGAGGCGTTGGCGGCGGTTTTCGGCCGGGGTCGAGGCGCACAGGTGGTGAAAGGCCCCTGTGGCGCCGGAAACGCACTCGTAGTATGCAATATGCTGCGTCCGTAAGAGCCGCGCTCTCGTCCAAAAAGCGCCCTAGTCGGCAAGCATTTCCTTCCTCATGATTTCAACACGGACGGCGATGGGCGGCGCTGCAGCAACGCTGGCGGCGGCGGCGCTGGCCTGTGTGGCCGGATCGGCGGCTGCGCAGCCGATGTCGCTGCGGGACCAACTTTTCGGCGCCCCTTCCGACGAGCGCGCCTTTTCGATCCCCACCGTCGCCCGGTTCCAGACGGAGCTTGGCGAGCCTTTCGTGCTGGATCGCTCTCCCGGGCGCCAGGTGTTCATGAAATTCGAGGCCAGCCCCGAGATCTGGGCCCTCGACCCCACGCCAGGGCCGCGGGGGGACATGATCTACAAGAACGACATGGGCGAGCCGATGCTGCGGTCCACGCGACTAGGCGGCCTCACCCTGTTCACCCAGGACCACTCCGGCGGGGTGGCCGCAGCCTTCGTCGGCCAGGCCTCGCTGCTCCGGCCCGCGCCGGTGTTCAGTCCCGGCGCGCTGCTGCAAGCCTTCGCCCAGGCCAGCGAACGCGCGGCGCGCGCCATGCGCCATCCGATCAGTTTCGAGGCCGAGGACGTGCCCCTCACCGCCATGGCCCTAATCGGCGACACCGCGACGGTCACTGCCGAGGCCTTCTCCGAGGTGGCGGGCCGTGGCGACCGGGCGCGCCAAATGCTGGAGCGTTTCTCCAAGGTTCGGATCGGCATCGGCGCGCCTCCTTCGGCCAAGGTCTCGGGCCAGACGGTCCGGATCGCGGTGGACCCGGACCGAGGTTTGGCGGGCCGCCCCTCGTCGCACCGGATCGCGGCGGCCATCTCCCGCCATTGAGACGTTCCGCGGGTTCAGAGCGGGTTCATCTGGACTAAGCCATCCGTCTCGGTCACAAACCCGTCGCTCGCGCATGGGGGAAGCGGTGTCGGCTGCAAACGTTCGAAACCCACGGTTCCTGACCGTCCTGATCGTCGGCGCGGCGACCCTGGGACTGGCGGCGACCGGTCAGGCGCAGACGCCCGCGGCCAAGACCCCTGGATTCACCGCGGCCCAGGCCGCCCGCGGGGCGGCGCTTTATTCGGCCAACTGCGCCCTCTGCCACGGGGACGGCCTCGACGATGGCCAGTTCGCGCCTCCGCTCAAGGGGCCGGTCCACGCCGCCTACTGGGGCTCCAGGACCGCCGCGGACGTGTTGAGCTACATCAACGCCATGATGCCGCCGTCCTCGCCCGGCTCTCTCGGCGCGCAGGGTTCCGCCGACGTGTTGGCCTATATGTTCAAAGCGGGCGGCGCCGCTCCCGGCGACAAGGAATTGCCGATCGACCCGGCGGCGCTCGCCCTTGCCGCCGTCTATTAGGAAAAACGCCAAATCTGCCGAAAGGACCTCCATGGCTCGCCTGTTCCGCTTCAGTCGCACCCTGATGCTCGGCCTCGCAGCCTTCGCCCTGCCGGCTTTGGCCCAGGCGGCGGCGCCGGCCGGCGACCCGGCGGCGGGCCAGGCCCTGTTCAAGTCGCGCTGCGCCATCTGCCATTATGTGGTCGAGGACGGCGCGCCGCATCCGGGGCCGCTGCTGAAGGGCGTGGTCGGCCGCAAGGCGGGCACGACCGCGTTCAAAGGCTATTCGCCGGCGCTCAAAGCCTCGGGCAAGGTCTGGAGCCTGGCCACCCTCGACCAGTTCCTGGCCCTGCCGTCGAAGGTCGTTCCCGGCACCTTCATGGTCATCAACCTGCCCAAGGATTCGGAGCGTCATGACGTGGTCGCTTATCTGGCCACGCTGAAATAGGCTCTCCCTTCGCAAGGGAGACAAGGGTGACAGACGAGTCCGCGCAGACCGCGCCGCAAGGGGCGCTGTGGTGTTATGGCGTGGCCGGGTGGTCCGGCTTCTTCGTCATGGTGGTCGAATTGATCGGCGGCCGGGTGATCGCACCCTTCTTCGGATCCAGCATCTATGTCTGGGGCTCGGTCATCTTCGTCTTCATGCTGGGATTGGCCATCGGCTACCTGCTGGGCGGCCTGTGGTCGCGCCGCAATCCCACCATCGCCCGCCTGTCCGCCATCCTGATCGGCGCCGCCTTGGCCACAGGGCCTGCCGCCCTGTTCAGCGACCCTCTGCTGAACGCCGTCTTCGACCATACCGCCGATCCGCGGATAGGCTCGCTGATCACCTGCTTCCTGCTGTTCTTTGCACCGGCCATCCTGTCGGGGATGATCTCGCCCTATGCCGTACGGCTGCTGGTGCACGACGAGGCGTCGAGCGGACGCAGCGCCGGCTTTCTGTATTTCGTGTCCACGGTGGGATCGAGCGCCGGCACCCTGATGACCGCCTTCTATCTGGTGCTCTGGTTCGAGGTGAACACCATCCTGCTCGCCGCCATCGCCATCTCGGTGCTGTTGGGCGCGACGGGAATCGCCGCCCATCGGGCCCGCTTGAAAGGAGCCGTCGCGTGAACCGCCGTCGATCCATCGCCGCCGCCCTGCTGGCTGCAGCCCTGGGTGCGGGAGCGCCGACGGGGGCCGCCTCCGCCCAGTTGCACCAGGAACGCTCGCTCTATCGCAACATCTTCGTCACCCAGGACGGGGACGAGCGTTGCCTCCTGTTCCGGGCGCGGCGCGGGCTGGGCCGCGAGTCCTGCAAGCTGATGTCCGATCCCGACCGCATGGTGTTCGAATACACCCAGATGATGATGGCGGGGCTGTATCTGAACCCCGAGCCGAAGCGCATCCTGATCATCGGTCTCGGAGGCGCCACCATTCCTTCGGCCCTGCAGGCCCTGGTTCCCAACGCCCAGATCGATGTGGTCGAACTCGACGGTGCGGTCGGCCGTGTGGCGCAGACCTATTTCGGCTTCAAGCCTGGTCCCCGGACCAAGGTGTCGATCGAGGACGGGCGCGTGTTCGTCAAGCGCGCGGGCCGGGCGAAGGCCGCGTACGACATGATCATGCTCGACGCCTTCGAGGCCGACTACATTCCCGAGCACATGCTGACGCGGGAATTCCTGCAGGAGGTCAAGGCGATCATGGCCCCGCGGGGCGTGCTGGTCGCCAATACCTGGTCGTCGAGTGGCCTCTACGACCACGAATCCGTCACCTACGGCGCGGTGTTCGGCGACTTTTTCAATATGAAGCTGGGCAACCGCATCATCGTCGCCCAGTTGGGCGGCCTGCCGTCTGCGGAGGTGTTGAAGCGCAACGCCGCGACCTGGGAGCCGCAACTGGCCCGGCGGGGCGCGACCTCGGCCTTCCTGCTGCCCCTGCTCCAGGTGCGCCCCGACTGGGATCCGAAGGCGCGGATTCTCACCGACCAGTATTCTCCTTCCAACGTCCTGAACGCCCAGAAACGCTAGCCGCTCAGGCCGAGTTCGGCCCGCAGGGTCGCCGGCGCGACTCCACGTTCGCGCAAGGCCTGCAAGCTCTCGGCGCCGTTTCGCTTGGCCAGCCGTTTGCCGTCGGGACCGAGCAACAGGCGATGATGGCGATAGACGGGGGCCGGAAGTCCCAGCAGCGCCTGCAGCAGGCGCTGGATGTGAACCGCGTCGAACAGGTCCTGGCCGCGGATGACATTATCGACCCCTTGCAGGGCGTCGTCGACCACCACCGCCAGATGATAGGCTACGCCCACGTCCTTGCGCGCCAGGATGACGTCGCCGTGCCGTTCGGGCCGGACCGGGATGACGCCCGCCTCGCCACCGGGGCCCGCACCCTCCTCCAGGAAGGTCAGTCCGTCCCAGTCGCCGCCGAACTCGGCGCGGGCGGCGTCCAGCGACAGCCGCCAAGCGAAGGCCTGGCCCTCGGCGAGGCGTCTGGCCTCCTCGTCCGGCGGCAGGGGGCCGCCTCGGAAGGGCCGGTGCCCGGCCGGGCCGTGGGGTGCGCTGGTGATCGCGGCGGCGATCTCCTTGCGGGTGCGGAAGCACCGGTAGAGCAGACCGCGGTCCTGCAGGCGGTCCAGGGCGGCGGCATAATCGGCGAGATGTTCGGACTGGCGACGCACGGGATTTTCCCATTTCACGCCGAGCCAGGCGAGGTCGCGGTAGATCGCGTCCTCGAACGGCCGGCGGGCGCGGGCGGTGTCGATGTCTTCGATCCGCAACAGGAACCGTCCATCCGCAGCCCGCGCGGCGTCGAAGGCGGTCAGGGCGGAAAACGCGTGTCCCTGGTGCAACGGCCCGGTGGGCGAGGGGGCGAAACGGGTGACGAAACCCCCGCCGCTCACGGCTTGGCCGGTTTGTCCGAAAAGTCGAGCCGGCCGAGCACGGCCTCGAGGAAATCCTTGTCGCCGCCCAAAAGGGCCTTGAACGGCTCCATGGTCCGAAATTGGGCCACCTCGGCCAGGCCCCGGAACATCGCCCAGCCGGCGATGGCCGCCAGGTGCCGGTCGAGGTCGCTGCGCCGAGCCGGCAACGACGCCCCGAAAGTGGCCGCCAACAGCCGTGGAAGCTGGCCTTCCGCCTCCAGGGAATCGGGAAGGCTGTCGTACATGCGGGTGGTCTCGAACATCAGGTCATAAAGCGCCGGATTGGCCAGGGCGAAGCCGACGTAGGCCATCCCCACCTTCACGATCCGAGCCTGGCCGGGCTCGGAGTTTTCGAAGGCGGTATGGACCATCTCGTTCAGGGCTACGTTGCCTTCGTGCGCCACCGCATAAAGCAGGGCCGCGCGATCCTTGAAGTGATGGTAGGGCGCGGCGGCGCTGACCCCCGCCTCCCGCGCCACCGCCCGCAGGGACAGGGCGGCGCTGCCCTCCCGCTCCAGCAACCGACGGCCAGCGTCCACCAGGGCGCGGCGCAGGTCGCCATGGTGATACGGGCGCCCGTCCGCGGCCTTGAGGTCGGGAGGCGTTTGGGGCGGTGCGTGCGGTGCGTCGTCGCTCACGGGGGGAATCTAACCCCCCGTCTGAACGGCGTAAAGAACCCCGTAATTTATCACCGATAAGATCGATCTTGACAGTGAACGTAACATATACCATTTAAGCGGCGTCAAGATGGCTCGGGCATGGGGTCCTGGCCGGAAAAGTGGGAAAATCCAAATGACTCGCACCGATCTCCTTGAACGGGCCGCCGACCGGGCCGGCTCTTTGCTGCTCCTGGCCCTGGGCGTCGTCACCGCCCTCGCCGTGGCCGGCGTCTCCTAAGGCCAAAATCCAGGAAGGACTCTTGCGGACGGAGGGACGCCGGGCGAATACCCGCCTATGGCCGCACCCTCCGCCGACAAGCTCCTAAGCGCCCGCGCGGCGCTGGCGGCCGTGGATCCGGCCCTGGCCGCAGCCGATGCGGCGGCGCCCCCATTCGCCTGGCGCGCTCAGGCGAAGGGCTATGCCGGCCTTAGCCGGATGATCCTCTCCCAACAGCTTTCCACCGCCTCCGCCAACGCCATCTGGGGACGGTTCGAGGCGGGCCTCGGCCAAGTGACGCCGCAGGCGGTGCTGGCCGCCGACGAAGCCGTCCTGCGCAGTTTCGGCCTGTCGTCCCAAAAGGTGCGCTATGTCCGCGCCATCGCCGAAGCCCATCTGTCGGGCGCTCCCGACTTCGACACTCTTCCTGATCTGGCCGACGAGGCCGCCATCGCCGCCCTCACCGCGATCAAAGGAGTTGGGCGCTGGACCGCGGAGCTCTACCTCCTGTTCGCCGAGGTCCGCCTGGACGCCTTTCCCGCCGGGGACCTGGCGCTTCAGGAAGGGCTGCGCCTGGCGGAAGGCGCCCCAAAGCGGCTGAACGAGAAACAGCTATACGCCCGGGCCGAAGTCTGGCGGCCCTATCGCGGCGTCGCCGCGCATCTGTTGTGGGCCTACTACAGCCAGGCCAAGCGCGGCGCCCTGGCGACTCTGGAGGAGAAGCCCTGATGTTCGGTCTGGACGGCCCCCGCATCCCGCCGAAGAGCGGCAAGCCGGCCCGCCTGGTGATCCTGGCTCACGGCTACGGCTCGAACGGCGAGGACCTGATCGGCCTGGCCCCCTATTTCGCACGGGTCCTTCCCGACGCGGTGTTCGTCTCGCCCAATGCACCCGAGCCGGTGCCGGGCTACGCGGGCGGCTATCAATGGTTTCCCTTGGCGCGCCTTGATCCGCAGACCACCGCCGCCGGGGTCCGTGCTGCGGCCCCGGTGCTGGACCGTTTCATCGACACCGAACTGACGCGCTATGGCTTACCCGCAAACGCCTGCGCCCTGGTCGGGTTCAGCCAAGGAACCATGATGTCCCTGCACGTCGGCCTGCGCCGCGCGGAGCCCCTGGGCGCGGTGCTCGGCTATTCTGGGATGCTGGCCGCGCCGGAGCTCCTGCCCCAGGAGATTCGCAGCCGCCCGCCGGTGGCTTTGGTGCATGGCGACCGTGACGACGTGATACCGCCCCAGGCTCTGTTCATGACGGCCGAAGGCTTGGCCGCCGCCGGGACGCCGTCGCTTTGGCGGCTCTGCCGGGGGGCCGGCCACACCATCACCGAGGACGCTCTCCAACTGGGCGGGCGGTTTTTGCGGGCCGCCTTCGACGGCCGACTGGCCGGCTGGGGCGCGCCGGAACGCAAACAGGCTTGACGTCATGGAGACGTCGCCTTGAATCGCTTATAGATGAATCGCGCTGGTTCTGATCCCTAGCCAAGAGGGAGTTCGCTTTCAGTCGTATCGCACCCAGATATTCGTCGCATTCGCGAGGGGTCGCCGATGCAGGTGCTTAGGCGACCACCCTCCGGCTGTCCGGCATTGGTCCTCAACGCCGACTTCAGGCCGCTGTCCTATTATCCCCTGTCGCTCTGGCCTTGGCAGGAGGTGATCAAGGCCGTGTTCCTGGAACGGGTCGATGTGATCTCCAACTACGACCAGGTGGTGCGATCCCCCTCCTTCGAAATGCAGCTGCCGAGCGTGGTCTCGCTCAAGCACTATGTGGCCCAGGATCGGCCGCCCGCCTTCACCCGGTTCAACCTGTTCCTGCGAGATTCCTTCGCCTGCCAATATTGCGGCGAGGGTTCGGACCTGACCTTCGACCACGTCATCCCTCGGTCCCGCGGCGGACGCACCACCTGGGAGAACATCGTCACCGCCTGCGCTCCCTGCAACCTGACCAAGGGCGGCCGCACGCCCCGCGAGGCGCACATGCATCCGGCCCGTGCGCCGGTGCGGCCCAGCGCCTACGAGCTGCAGGACCAAGGGCGCCGCTTTCCGCCCAACCACCTGCACGAAAGCTGGCTGGATTATCTCTACTGGGACGTCGAACTGGAGGCGTGAACCGGGCCGGCTGCGGATCCTCGGAACAGCCATGGCTCTGGCGAATTCATAAGCCTGCGACTTCTATCGACTAGCGCAGCGTGGCCCCATGTCCGATCCCCCGAAACTGAGCCTTGTGCCCGACAGCGTCTATTGGCTGGATCGGCCCCCGGAGAGCACGTCCGGGCGCGTCCGGCGTCATCAGTTCGAGGCCAGGATATTGGCGCGTGAGCATATCGGCGAGTTGCGGCTGGCCATGAAGGAGGCGGAGGGCTTTGCCTTCGTCGTCGCCCAGGGCGGCGACATCTATCCGCCGGGCGTTCGCGATGTCGCCGGACGGTTGCTGAGCTACCTGCAAGCCCAGGCGCAGACCCTGGACACCTTGGTCACGCGATTGGATGAGCCGCGCCTCTAGGCCTTTGACGGACGGCGCTTGGGAAGCGCCCGGTCGACCTGTCAGGGGGGAGGAATGGGTCGACCGGGCGCACTGCCCAACAAGAGGCGCTGTGAGAACCCGGCTTAGGCTAAATGGTTCCGAAAGGTTCTGGGGCGGAACCTGTTGGGCGGCGAGCCCGTCTGGTGTAAGTTCTAAGCTGACGTCGCCTCCAGGGGTAGCAAAGCCGGGGCGACGCTATGTTGAGCTTTGCGTTGTGGAAATCCTTCAACTGGGAGTTCGCAATGGCCCAAGAGATTGAGCACCATCCTCATCCGAAACGTCGTCGCCTGCAGAGCATCGAAGGCGCGGCCGACATGATGACGCTCGGAGTCATCGTCGCCTTGGGGATTGCGATGGTCATCGGGCTGGTCACCGCCAGCGGCCACTAGCCGTTGGCAAAGGGACGGGCCCGTTTCCTGCTCGTCCCGCCGTTCGGAAGGGAGCCGTTTCAGCCGGCGGCGGCTTGCTGTGTGAACGGCTGGTCGTCCTGGCGTCCGACACGGAAACGGCTCCGCCGGCCGTCGTAAATCTCCACTTCGACCAATTCGGGCAGCACGTCGAACAGGACGTGAGCGTGGACACGCGCATCGTCGTCATCCTCGCAGGTCACGAACTGGAACGAGGGGTCAAGCCGCCAACGTTCATGCAGATAGAAGGTGTAGGGCTTCATGTGACGCTCCATACCCGCGGGTTGGGGACGCCCGTCCGTGAAGACGCGCGATACCCGTACCCGGGTCGGCTCGACGACGTTTGCATGAACATGCTTCAGCCAGGGGCCCGTGGGGAGACTCTTCTTGGCCTCCCTTGCACACAAGCGTGTGACGACGCGGTTGCGGCATTTCGCCGACGAAGACCGTTTATCTCCGGAGGGCGGCGTCGGGGGAGGTTTGGTCGCCGGCCGCGCCCTGCGCAGGCCATCCAACGGTCGGCAGATGGTCCCAATCGTCGGGCGCCTCGCCTGCCGGCGGCGGTCTGGATGGGGCAGGAGTCCAAGCCGCGACCTGGATCCGAGTCGGCGCCTCCGAACTCATCGGCGCGGCATCGTCCAACACCGGCACGGCGAAGGTGGCGGTTTCCGGCTCATCGGCGTCCGCGATCTTCTGCTGCGGTTGCGAAGGGGCGGCATAACCCGCCGCAAGGATGTAGGGGGTGGTTCTCACGCCATTGGCGGCGATCATCTGGTCGTAGCGGGCCAGATTGGGATCGATCTGGCTGACGATCTCCGGATCGGTCTTGATGATCGGCTGCGAAAGATAGGGCGGCAGGCTGAGCCACAGCCCAAGCGTCAGGCCGACGACGGCCGCCGATCCGATCGCGGCCGACAAAGGGGTGATGTCTTCGCGCGTGATCATGCCGATGAAACGGCCCGCGCCGGATTAGGTTCTAGCTTGACGGGAGACGCGAAAAAGGTCGCCGGCACAGATGCGCGACCGGCGTATCGGCGCGCCTAGTCCGTGGCGTGGTCGGCGACGGCGGTGGGATCGACCTTGCGGGCCTCGGCCTCGTTCCGACGACGCGCCTCGTCCTCGAAGATCTTCTCCAGGTTCTCGACGATCTTGCGATGGTTGAAATGCGATTCCTGGTAGGCGCGCTGCACCCGGGACAAGGCCCATCGCTGCTCCTTGGTCAGGCTTTCCAAGGCTTCATGATGCTCGATCTCGATGTCGGCTCGGGTCACCGGCATATCCGCTGTCCTCGATTGCGACTCAGGTAGGCTACTAAAGTAGGACCGAACCGGCCTCAGGTGAACCTTTGGGGTTTGGCTTGGGTTCAGAGCTTCTCCGAAATCCTGATGGCGGCGTGGCAGCCGGCGCGGATCATTCCGGCCAATAAGGGATAGCCGGGGGTCTCGCGGGCGCCTTCCTCCACCGCATGGTCGCGATGGGCGAGTTCATCCTCGCGGAATTGAGCGAGTTCCTTGGCCAGGGCGGGTTCTTGGCCCTCGAGCTCGGTGATCTGGCCGGCGTAATGACGTTCGATCACCGTCTCGACCGCCTCGGTGCAGGCGTGGGCGGCCTTTTCTCCCATCAGGGCAGTCGCGGCGCCCAAGGCGAAGCCGGCGACGCGCCAGACCGGCGCCAGCAAGGTCGGGCGCACCCGGCGGTCGACCAGAAGGGTGTCGAAGGCCTGCAGGTGGGCGGCTTCGTGGGATTCCATTTCGGCGAGCTGGCCGGCGACGTCGCTATGACCGCGGGCGGCGTCGAAGACGGCGCGTTGGCCGCGATAGATCCAGACCGCGCCCAATTCGCCGGCGTGATCGACCCGCAGGATTTCGGCCAGCCGCGCCGAAACCGAACCCCGGCCGGGGCGAGGCGGATTGGGCTGAGCGCTCATTGCGACGCACGCCCATAGGCGGCGACGAAGCCCATGACCGCGAGGCCGGCCGAGATCGCCGCATTGTACCCGGCCATGGAAATGCCGAGCAGCCGCCAGGCGGCCTGATCGCAGGCCGGGGGACGGACCTTGGCTCCCGACAGCAGGCCGGAAAGGGCATCGGCCCCGACGGCGCCCCCCGCGCCCGAGCAAGTGGCCGGGCCCGACCACCACTTCCACTCGACGCCCGCGTGATAGCTGGCGACCACCGCCCCGGCGAGGAAGATCGCGGCGAGACAAAGGGCCAGGCCTTCGCGCGCCAGCGGTCGTTTCAGCGCGATCGCGGCCATGCCGAGGATCGCCGCCGCCAGGGCGCCCCAATAGACCTCGCGCTGGCGCAGGCACAGGGTGCAAGGCGCATAGCCGCCGAAGGTCTCGAAGGCATGGGCGGTCGCCAGCATGACCGCGGAGGCTGCAGCGGCGAAAGCGGGCCAGGCGGAGCGCAGGGAGGAAAGCGAAGCCATCGCCGCAATCCTAGCTCAATGCTCGAGGAACTTCAGCCCCACCAGCAGCACGACAATGGCCACCGCGACGAGGCTGGTCACCAGGGTCAGCCGCTTCTCCACAAACGCCTGGATCGGGGGTCCATAGGCCTTCAACAGTCCGGCCACGAGGAAGAAGCGCGCCCCCCGCGTCGCCACGGAAGCCGCGATGAAGACGGCGAAATTGAAATGGGCCACCCCCGAGGTGATGGTCACCAGCTTGTAGGGGATCGGGGTCAGGCCCTTGATCAGGATCAGCCATACGCCCCACTTGGCGTACCAGGCCTGGAAGCTGGCGATCGCGTTGGACTGGCCAAGCAGGGTGAGCAGGGACTGTCCCAGCGGCGCGGCGAAATAGCCGATCGCATAGCCCAGTACGCCGCCAAGGACCGAGGCCGCCGTGCAGATGGCGGCGTTGCGCCAGGCACGGTCGGGACGGGCCAGCACCATCGGGGCCAGCATCAGGTCCGGGGGGGCGGGGAAGAACGAGCTTTCGGCGAAGGACACCAGGGCGAGCCAGAGCGGCGCATTCCGGCTGGCGGCCAGCGCCATCAGTCGATCGTACAGGCGGCGCAGCATCATGGATCCTTGGCGGCGAGGGCCCTCCGCCTACCAGGGTTCGCGCTTCTGGGCGAGGCCACGCTGACTAGGCGACGGGGGTCACGAGCGCCGGATGCGCTGGCGCCAGCTGAAATGATCGCCGCTGCGGATGTTGCGATCATGGGGCGCGGGGCGCGGCGATACCGATACGGCAAAGCCGCGGCGCAGACCGGAACCCTGCCTCTCGCCATGGACGTGCGCCTCGGCGTAGGCCCCGAGCGCCAGGGCCAGGGCCGCTCCAATCGCGAGCGCTTTGATGGTCGCCTCCAGATCGTTGCGGAATGCCGAAGAGAGGACAAACGCCCTTCCACATCCCCGTTTTTTGGTGCCCCAGGTCGGACTCGAACCAACACGTCTCTCGACAACAGATTTTGAGTCTGCCGCGTCTACCATTTCGCCACTGGGGCCCCAGGCGCGAAGCGGCGGCACTCTACAGTCGCCGGGGGAAGCGTCAACGCGCCCCGGAGGGGATTAACGCCGGGCGCCGCCGTCGTTCATCGCCGGTGCACCTGGAGGCGACTAATCCGGACGCATGGCCGCCATCCATGCCGGATGCGGCGTCTACCCGGAGCACCCATCGTGTCGCGTCTGGCCCAAATCGTCACCTTCCTGAGGCTGGCCGACGACGGACTTTCGGTCAGGGTCCTGGCCGCGACGATTCGCCATCGCTGGCCCGAAGCCACGCGCCAGGACGTGCGCGAGGCCCTCGCCGAGGCGGCGCGGGGCCTTCCCGACGACGTCGACGAGCGGGCGGCGATGGACGTCGGCGCCGCCGGCATCCTCGGCCGACGGGGTTGAAGCCATGTCGGGACACGCCGCCCCAAACACCGCTCAGGCTGTCGACGCCGTTAGGGCTCCGTTCAGGGGCGATGGTGCACAGTCGTCAACCTTAAGAGGGGAGTGGTCACGATGATCACAGCAAACGACATCAGGGCGGAGCACGAAGCCGCCGTCGCCGGGTTCACCCAGGAGCAGCGCCGCGCCCTCGGCCGGCTTGAGCAGGCCCGCCGTCAATGTCCCTTCAACAACCGTTCACCGAACGAGAACCTGGCCGCGATCTTCGAGGCCGAGGCCGCGCGGCGTAACGACGTCGCCTGGAGAGCCGCATGAGCCGATCCGGTCCCGGTCTTCAGCGCCGCTTGTCGCGCCTCGATGGCCGGTTGCCGTCAAGCGCCCTGGACGAGTTGAGCGATCGTGAACTCTGGGCGCTGCAGCGGGACCTGATCGACGCCGCTCTGGAGAACGACAAGCCGGGCGCCGAGGTGTTGGTGCGTGTGCGCGCCTGGGCCCGCAGCTTCCAGATCGGCGGGGCGGACGACCTGCCTATTCCGGTGCTGTGGCGCCGCGTCCGTCCGCTGGTGGATCGCCAGGCCGGGGGGATGGAGCTGGATTGGTTGTCCCCGCGCATGCAGGCGATCCTGTCCGAAGGCGCCTGACGCTAGGCGCCTCCCTTCAGGCCGGGGGGCGGGCGGTCAGGACGTTCCAGATCAGCATCGCCCAGCCGGCCAGCAGCAGCAGGCCCCCGATCGGCGTCGCCGCGCCGAGGATGGTCATCCCCGTGGTCGCCAGCAGATAAAGCGATCCACCGAAGATCAGTCCCCCAAGACCGAACAGTGCGGCCGCCCGGCCGGCGGGACGGGCTGCGATCGGCAGGGGGCCGCAGCAAGCCAGGGCCGCCACGGCGTGGACCAGCTGGTATTGGGCGCCGGTTCGCAGCAGCTCCTTCGCCATCGGGTCCGCGACCGCATGGGCGCCGAAGGCGCCCGCCGCCACCCCCATCAGACCGTCGAGAGCGGCCAGGCCGAACCAGACTCTGACGGCTGATCCCATGGGTGCTCCTTAAGGGGTTTCGACCAGGCGGCCGCCAAGGGCGGTGGCCGCCGCCTTCGCCCCCAGCTCCAGGACGTCGAGGTCCAGTCCCGGCGGCAGGTGCAGAAAGGCGGTGAGCGGCGGGGCCGGTCCGCTCTCCGTCAGCAGACGATAGAACACCTGATTGCACAGGTAATCGCCGGCGTCTTGGGAAGTGTGGACCGGCAAACCCGCGGCCGTGATCGCCGCGACCATGGCTTCGGTCGGGCCAGAGGCGAAGGCGACGGCGGGACCGGCGGCCGAGATCCGCTTGTGGCCGTGGACCGCCCCGAGGGCGTCGGGCCTGTCGATGGCGGCGCGGTTGCGGGCGCAGATCTCGACGCGGAAACTGTCCGCTCCGCCGGCGACGCCGAGAATGAGGACACCTTGCGCGCCAAATGCCGTCCGGGCCGCCGCTGCCGCGCGATAACCGCCGCACCAGGTCGTGGGGATCGTCTGATAGGCGGTCCGGCTTCGCTCCGGCGCCCAGTTCGCCGCCTTCAATCGCTCAACGACCCGGGACGCCGGATTGTCTGGAAAGCCCGGAAAAGGGCCAAAACCACAGATGAGCAGGCGAGTCGGTGAAAGGGTATCCGGGGAGGAGCGAGGATGGGTCATGTCCGCCCCGCACGCTCGCCTGCTCCCGTTAGGGCGTCAAGGCGCAGAAAAAAGGCCGTCCCGTTCGGGACGGCCGCAGGTTCATAGGGAGGAAAACGCCCAGGAAGAGCAGGACCAACTGTCGCCCTTCCGTCGCCCGGGTTCAAACAAGCAGGCGGGCGAATGGTTGCATTTGGGCGGCGGAGGGTAGTGTCTCAGTTTGAAATTGGTCACCGTTGACAAGCATGGCGCTCATCCGGGCGCCCGTGGCATAATCCGGCCATGGCCGAGAAATCCAAACGATACCAAATCATGGTCTGGGCGGCAGTGATGGCGCTGGCGGGCGTTTTGATTGGCCAGCAAACAACCGCCTGGACGTTTGGACACCCCAATCCGTTGGGTTTGGGCCTAAGCGCGGTTCTCCTCGTGATCGCCCTTGCGCGACTTCCGCTTAAAGTCTGGAAGCCAAATGCCTAAAGGCCCCAACGGACAGAAGCGCCCAGCCGACGTCATCGGCGCCGCCGTGCTGATCGGTCGGATAGCCACGGGCGAGGTCGAGGACACGCGCGACGACCCGACCAAGGAGCATCACAGGCGCGGCGGCAAGGTCGGCGGCGCGGCGCGGGCAGTGAAGCTTACACCCGAGGAGCGGTCAGAGATCGCCAAGAAGGCGGCAGAGAAGCGCTGGTCTAGGCCCTAGGTCCGGGCAACCTATAGACCCCTCCCTCAAGCGGAAGTTGCAGGGTATCCCCGTATCGCGGGTAATACTCATCCAGCTTCAACTTGAATTCCGCCCAATTGGTCGACATCCGCATGAGGAGGATGACGCCCTCAAGAAGGCGTTCGAGCGCGGGCTTGCCGTCTTCGGGCGTCAGTAGCTGGGTGAGCTTCTGGGTGGGCTTGCCCTTCGCGTTACGCTTCACACGGTCATGCAGGGCTTGGCGCACGCCTGGAGCGAGGCGGTCGTAGATGTCGTTCGTCCAAGAACCAATCACGCCTGGACGTGCCGTGTTCTCCGGGTCGAACTCCCAGCCGTTCAGCCGATAGATGTGCCGATAGAAGCTCAGGTCGAACATCTTCACCCAAGGCCGCGCGGACTTCTCGACGTATTGGTCGATGATCTTGTTGAGCGCGCGCCGCTTACGCATGTCCTCGAAGCCGGTCGCAAGGTCGACCAGATCATCGATGGCGTGGTTGGTGAGGGCTTTTAGGAAGTCGCGAGCCGCGCGCCCGATATGCTCCTGGTTGGGGAGCAGCTTCCCGGCCACCATGGCGTCCTGATAGACCCAGCACACATCCGGCAGGAGTCGCGCGCGATAACCGAAAGCCCGACCTTGGTAGCCGGGCCCGCGGAGAGGGACGAATTCGATCGGAGTTGTCGACGCTATCAAATCATTGGAAATAAAAGGTTCTAGGTTCTTTGCCCGGAGAAAAGCGGGCTTTCCGTCGACCGTAGCGCCTTCGCCCCCCTTGGCTTTGCCCGCCCTTCCAATGGCAGTCAGAAATCCCTCTTGGGTGAGGACGCGCGTTTCGTCTTCTAGGACCGCGCAGGCGATCCTGAGGTCGCCGATGATCAAAACGCCTTCGGCGATGGCTCGGGGCAAATCCTTGTTGTAGCGCGCTAGTGCGGCGCGGCGCGCGATGGCGCTTCGTTCCTCTTTGGAAAGGGATTGCGCTCGCGCGATCCCGGCGGCCACCTTCTTTTCATCCTTCATGATCGCCCTGCTTGCATGACTGACACTGCAAGCATATGCATGCACATGAAAAGGTGCAAGCAGGATTTAAACACGATCGATATGCTTGACACTCAAGCAAATAGTTCAGATAAAAGGGGCGTGAACAAGCTGCCCTTAGCCAAGCGCGTCCAAATCCTCTCGATGCTCTGCGAGGGCTCCTCCATGCGGTCGATCAGCCGCGTAGCGGACGTGTCGATCAACACGGTGACGAAGCTGCTGGTGGACGCTGGCGAGGCCTGCCTGGCGCTCCATGACGAACAAGTCCGGGGCGTGAAGGCCAGCCGGGTCCAGTGCGATGAAATCTGGTCGTTTTGCTACGCCAAGGCCAAGAACGTGGCGAAGGCTGAGGCCGCCCCGGCCGGCGCTGGCGACGTCTGGACTTGGACCGCCATCGACGCCGACACGAAGCTGATGTTGTCCTATTTCGTCGGCGATCGCTCGGGCGAGAGCGCCATGATCCTGATGGACGATCTGCGCTCGCGGATCGCCAACCGGGTCCAACTCACCACGGACGCCCACCGCGCCTATCTGGTGGCGGTCGAGAGCGCGTTCGGCGCCGATGCCGATTACGCCCAGCTCCTGAAAATCTATGGCTACAGCAAAGGCACGCAGTCGGGCGGAAGCACCGGCCGCTACAGCCCGCCGGAATGCCTCGGGATCAAGAAGCAACGGATCGCCGGCCGCCCCGACGAGGCGCATATCTCAACGTCCTACGTCGAGCGCACCAACCTCTCGATCCGGATGCAAAACCGCCGCTTCACCCGCCTGACCAACGCCTTCAGCAAGAAGTTCGAGAACCACGTCCACGCCCTGGCGCTCTACTTCATGTTCTACAACTTCGTGCGCATCCATAAGACGCTGAAGGTCACGCCTGCGATGGCGGCCGGTGTCTCGCAAACGCTCTGGACGATGGAGGACATTGCGGAGAAGATCGAAGCACGAACGGCCAAGCCTGCGAAGCGCGGGCCTTATAAGAAGCGGATAGCTTAGCTATGTCGGGGACGCTGCGCGCCATCGAGTTTTTCGCTGTAGCCGCCATGTTCGCTGCGTTCTTCGGTTGGGGAATGATCACCGGTACATCGGTTATGAAATGGGGCCTGTCAGCCAAACGCACCGGGGACCCGGCAAGGTTTTGGGCGGCTCAAGGTGTTCACGGAGCCTTCGCCCTCTTCTTCGCTATCGCGGCCGCGGCCGTGCTGTTCGGCTTATCGCCACCCTAAATTTCAAACTGAGACACTACCCGGCGGAGGACTCCGGCGCCTGTTTTTTGGCCGGGCGCCTAGAATTCAGGCATCAGCCCCACAGGCTCGTCGGCGGCGGCTCGATCAGCGAACCCAGGTAGGTCAGACCCGGCTCCCGGTCCCGCGCCAACAACAGGGGGCCGTCCAGGTCGACGAAGGCGGCGCCTTGAGCGATCAGCAGAGCTGGAGCCATGGCCAGCGAGGTGGCGACCATGCAGCCGGCCATGATCTCCAACCCCAGGGCCGAGGCCGCTCGACGCAGGGCCAGGGCCTCGGTCAGGCCGCCGGCCTTGTCGAGCTTGATGTTCACGCAGGCGTAGCGACCGGCGCAGGCGTCGAGCTCGCTTCGGGTATGGATCGACTCGTCGGCGCACAGGGGAACCGGGCTGTCGTAGCCCTTCAGGTCCGCATCGGCGTCGGCGGGCAGGGGCTGCTCGATCAGCCTGACCCCGAGGCGGGCGAACTCCCGCGCCAGCCGGCGAAGGTCCTCGAAGGACAGGGCCTCATTGGCGTCCACAATCAGTCGGGCCTTGGGCGCTGCGGCGCGCACCGCCTCCACCCGGTCCAGATCGTCCGGTCCGCCGATCTTCAGCTTCAGCAAGGGGCGCCTGGCCGCCGCACGAGCGGCTTCGGCCATGGCGGAGGGGGCCCCGAGGCTCAGGGTATAGGCCGTCTTGACCGGGTCGAGCCGGTCGCGGCCGGCCAAGTTCCAGGCGCGTAGGCCCGCGCGCTTGGCCTCCAGGTCCCACAGGGCGCAATCGAGGGCGTTGCGGGCGGCGCCCGGCGGCAGCAGGGTTTGCAGATGGTCCCGCGTCAGCCCGGCCTCGACGGGCCCACGCACAGCCTCGATGGCGGCCAGCACGTCTTCAGGCGTTTCACCATAACGGGGGTAAGGAACGGCCTCGCCGCGGCCGCGCAAGTCCCCGCTCGCCAGCTCGACCAAGACGACTTCGGCCTCGGTCTTGGCCCCACGGGCGATGACGAAGGCGCCGGCGATGGGCCAGCGCTCGACCCTGGCGACCAGGGTTGCCCGCGCAGGCGTCAGTGCAGGTCGCCCACCGCCGCGTCGAGCAGCAGGAAGGCGCGGCCGGGATCGGAGCCGAGCAGGGCGGCCATCATATAGCCCTCCCGGTCCCGCTGGGCGGAGTCGCTCAGCAGCTCCTCATAGCGACGCACATAGCGGTCGGCCTGGGCGCGCAGGACCTTGTCGGTAAGCACCCGGCGCGACAACCGGCGCACCGCCGCCGGGGCCAGGCGGCGGACCACCTCGCGGGCGCCGCCGGCGTCGCCGGTCTGCAAGGCGGCGGCGATCTCGTCGATGCGCGGGCGGGGCAACAGGGCGCCGGAATCGACCCCAAGGGCCTCGATCTCCGCAATCAGCCGCTCGGCGAGGGCGTCGTCGTCGGCGCCCGGCTCGTCCATCGAGGACAACAGGTCCTTCCAGGTCCACTCGTCCGAAGAGGAGCGGTCGGCGGTTTCAAGCTGGATCGGCGCCTGGGGCGACGGGGGGACGGCGGGGGGCCCCTCCCCCGGGGCGGAGGTAAGTTTCAGGCGTGGGCGAAGGCCCGCGCCGGCGGCGGTGATCGTATCGATACGCCGGGGGGCCGGATCGGCGGCATAGGGGTCCGACAGGGCCGCGGGACGCACGACGTCGCCCCCGCTCCCTCCCAGTCTGGCGCTTGCGCCCGCGTTGGCGCTCGAGCCCTCGGCCATGGATATGCGCGACCCGCGGTCGCCGACGACGGCGGCGCGCAGTTCGGGCATCGCCTCCAGGACAGGCGCGGTCTCGACGGCGGCCGGCTTGATCATCGGTGCGGCCGGCTTGATCACCGGAGCGGCCGGCGCCGGCGCCGGCGCAGATGCCGGCGCAGGGGCCGGTGCGGCGGCGCCGGCGACACGGCCCATCATGCGGACCGCGTCGGACAGGATCTCATAATTGCGGCGCACCCGTTCCTGGAAGGCCGCATCGATCTCCTGGGTCTCTTCGGCGGCCCGGCGTGCAGCGGCGGTCAGGTCGCCCATGCCCTGCTCGATGGCCTGGCGGATCGAGGCGGCATGGCGACCCGCCTCCGACGGCAGGCGATCCATCCGCGCATCGATTTCGGACAGCAGGCCCTCCATGTCGGCCAAGGATCCCCGGGCGGCGGCGACCCCGGCCTCGATCCGGCTGGCCGAACGTTCGCCGGTCTCTTCGACCAAGGCGGCGGACTGCTCGATCATCCGGCGCGCCGCGGCGACGCGGCTGTCGAACACCTTGTCGGCCTGTTGGCTGGCGGCGAAGGCGGCCTCGCCCAGATTGTCGATGCGGGCGGCGATGTCGTCCGCGACCAGGTTGAGGCCGGAGCGGGCGGCGTCGGCGTGGGCCTGCACGGCTTCGGCCGCGGTCTCGATATGGTTGGCGGCGGCTTGGCGCGCCTCCTCGGCGGCCAGGGCCAGATCGCCGATGGCGGCGCGGGTCTGGGCCTCGATGGCGGCGCGCTCCTCGGCCACGGCGCCGGAGAACAGGCCGATGGCGGCGCGGGCCTGGGTGTCCAAGGCCGCCTGCTCGCGGTGGGCCGCCTCGGCCAGGGCGCGGACCTCTTCGGCCGCGGTGGCAATCAGGGTGCGCAGGGCGTCGGCCCCCTGGGCGGAGGCCGCGGCGAAGGCTGCGGCGCCGTCGCGGGCGTCGATGGCGGCCTCGGCGAGCTGGGCGCGGTGGGTTTCGATCTGGACCGACAGGTCTTCCTGATCGTTGCGCAAGGTTTCCGCGAGGCCGGCCAGGCTTTCGCGCTGACGGCCAAGGCCTTCGGAAAGGGCGCCGACGCGGTCGCCCACCCCGGCGCCGGCGGTTTCGAGCCGGTCGATCTGGCGGGTCAGCTGGTCGGCCGCCAATTCCGTGGCGTGGCGGGCGTCTCCGGCCGCGACAGCCAAGTCCGCAGCGCGCGCGGTCAGGGCCGCCTGGGCCTCGTCGAGCTGAACCTGGGCGAGATCCGACGCATCGGCGACGACACGGGCCTGATGGGACAGGGCGCTGGCCGAGGCGGTCGCCTGGCTCTTCATGGAGTCGTTGAGCTCGCCGAGGGCGGTGCGTTCCTCGGCCAGGATTTCGGCCAGGAGACGCCCTGTGGCCTGGGCCTGGGCGGCGGCTTCGGACAACCGCTGACTCTCGACCGAGAGGGTTTCGCGCAGGGACAGGATCGGGCCGCGGGCGGCGCGGGCGGCCTCGGCCGCCTTTTCGATCTCGTGGCGCATCGCCTCCATGGCCCCGCCGGTCTGGTCGGCGGCCAGGGCGGCGGGGATGGCCATCTCATCGGCCATGGCGCGGGCGCGGCGGGTTTCCAGCGCGAGGCGGGCGCCCTGGCGCAGGGCGAAGGCGGACAGGATCATGAAGCTGGCCGGCAGCACGGCCAGAAGACCGATCACCACCCATTGCAGGGGCGAATAGTCGAAGGCTCCGAACTGGGTCTGGAAGCCGGCCACGAAAGCCGTCAGACCGCCAGCCCAGACCAGGGCCGCGAACGCGGCCACGGTATAGGCGTAACGGGCGAAACCAAGCTCATCCGAGCGGGGCTTGCCCTCCCTCGCCGGCTTGACCGACCTCGAGGTGAAGCGCGCAGCCTCGGCCGACGCCGCGGACGACCCCGCCGGGAGAGCCGACATGCCCGGCCGTGGCGGGGACGTGGCCGGCTGGGCCATGGGCTGACCGAATTCAAAGGGGTCCGTGGATCCGAGATCCGTGAAGACCAGAGGCTTCGAACGTTTCGACTTCATGCGCTGCCCGGTAATGGTTTTCCAAGGCGGCTTGACGGACCGGCGCGCCAGCCCCCGCCCGACTTCGCACCTCAAGGGAAGCTTACAGATCAACCGCCCTGGCGGGAAGCGACGAATCGCCTTCGGGGGCTGGCGAACCGGAGCGTCTTGGTTGATCCTGGTGGGCGGCCGGGGGCGAGGTGATGGCGCTGGACGAAATCGAGCCTTCGAGTCCGAAACGGCCAGCGGCGCGCGCGGCGTCCCCCGCGGCGCCGTCCGCGGCCGAGGCGGCTTATCTGCGTCTCGGCATCGACCAGCCCGGGCGCAAACTTCCCCTGTTCGACGCCAAGGGGCGGCCGATCCGACCACAGGTGATCCGCACCTGCCTGGCGCGCGGCTGGGCGGAGCGCTGGTTCGCCAATCCGATGGCGCCGGATTGGCTGGTGTGCCGGCTCACCGATGAGGGCAGGCGAGTCCTGGGGTCCGCCGATCCTTAAGGGTGGGGACGCCGGAGGGCGGTGGCGATGCGGGCCGGCCTTACCGACGGCGCCCGCTTCAGGCCCGCCGCCAGAACCAGAGCCGGAGCTGACACGGTCAAGGCGACACGCAGGAGGTTCAAGGATTGGTCGAAGGACATGGCGGGGCCTTGTTTTGGGACAGTCGGTCCCGGCCCAGCAAGATTCATGCGGAAGCGGGAGGCGATGCCGCCAGCGAGATCGTCCTGGTGGTCCTCGCCGGCGCCGCTTCGATCGCGAATAAGGAACGCACGCTGCAAGGACTTCAGTGAAAGTTCTTGGCCCTCGTGAGCAACATGATTGAGTAAGATTAACGTTGCGACGCCCTGCTAAAGTACACTTCAGGGAACTGAACGGCGAGCTTGGCGCTTTCTCCACGATGGGTCGGCTCGCGGTTCGCCGGGCAGTCATGGGCCTTTCCTGAATGCGTCTACCGTCTTATCGACAGAGTCCCCACCGCCTGGGGAAACTCCAAAGCCGAATGGGGCATGACATGCGAAAACTGATGCTGATGGGCAGCTTGCTTACCGCCCTCTCCTTGCCGCTGCTCGCCGTCCCTTCCGCCGCAAGCGCCTCCTGTTCAGGTCGCAAGACCACTGGGACCGTCATCGGCGGCGTGGGCGGGGCCCTGTTGGGCAACCAGATCGCCCACGGCGGCGTCGGCGCGATCGTCGGCGGCCTCGGCGGCGCTGTGGTGGGCCACGAGATCGGACGCAGCGGCGGCGACTGTGCGCGCCGCACGACCGCCTATCGGGCGCCGGCCCGGGGCCAAGCCCGGACTTCGGATGCCAACCGCAACGCCGACGTGGCCTCGACCCGGCCGGTCTATCGCGACGCGGCGGGCAATCTGATCCGCTAGTCGGCAGAGACATGAGGGGCGGATTGGCGCATCCGCCTCCCGTTACGCCGCCAAGCTCGGCGGCGCGGGGCCACCTCTTTGGGCAGCCGGTTCAGGGGTACGGGCTAAGTCCCTGAAGTTTTTGGTCGGAGCAGCAAGATTCGAACTTGCGACCCCCACGTCCCGAACGTGGTGCTCTACCAGACTGAGCTATGCTCCGACACGAAGAGCGGGCCTTATAGGGCAGGGGGCGCCTCCCCGCAAGCGAACCTCAGGGCCTATTGGGCCGGGTCCTCCGGGCCCGGTTGCAACGGCTGCGGCCTTGCGTTATTCCCACCGCCTCGCCGCGGGCCGATGGTCCGCAGGCGGCCCCGCTGGGGGATGGTGTAATGGTAACACTGCGGTTTTTGGTACCGTCATTCAAGGTTCGAGTCCTTGTCCCCCAGCCAAACAATACAGTGACTTAGCGTCCACAAAGTGGACGATCTAGGCATCTTTTACACCGTCTTTTACAGCTTCCGTTCCGGCGGCGTTCCGGGCGGCTCCGCCTGGGCCCAGTTCGGCGCGGGAGAGCCATGCGGCCCATGCGCGCTCGACGGCGCGTTTGGCCGTCCGGATGTTGCCGACGTGAAGGTTGAGCGCCCTGGAGATGTAACGAAGGTCTACCGCCGTCACATGATACCAGCAGCTGCCGTCCGAGCGGCGGCCGATGCTGCCGACGGCCAACTGACCGCTGAATGCCGTCTGATGCTCGCCGCGACCTTCCCAGCGTAAGGTCATGCCTCAATCCCCGCAGTGTTCCGGCGGAGCCGCTCGACGATGGCCAGGCTGATCGCTTCGGCGGTGACGTAGCGCAGGGCGATCTGCTCGACCTTCTCCTTCTTCCAGCCGAGGATAGTGGCGACGTCGCCGAGCTCGAGGCCGGCGCGGATGAAGTTGGTGGCCGCGGTCCCGCGCAGGTCGTGGATGCGCAGGTGGGCGATTCCGCTCTCGGCGCCCGGTCCTCGCGCCTTCACGGCCGCCGCGGCGGCGTCGATCCGCATGCGTCGGACGCCGGCCGCCAGGCCCGAGGCCGTCCAAGGTCGGCCGCGGGATGAGTTGAGGACGGTGACGCTGTCCTGCGCCGCCGGGCTCGCCAAGATCTCCGCCAGCAGGGCGCGCAAGGGTTCGGTGATCGGGATGACCACGGTCCGGCGGCCGCTGCTTTTGCCGGTCTGCCAGACGATGCCGTGGTCGCGGACGGCCGTCTTCGGGACCTTGATCAGGTCTGCCTCGCGCAGGCCGGTCAGGGCGGCGAAGCGCAGGGCGTGCTGCAGCTCAAGCGCGCTGTGTGGCAGGGCGATGGCGAAGTGCTGCGGCTCCCAGATCACCTCCGCCCGATTGCAGTGATAGATGCGCGGAAATTCGTGCACGGGATTGGCGCCGATCTCGCCCTTGTCGTGGGCCCATTGAAGGACGATGGACAGCGCGCCCAATAGCTCGTCGGCCGTCTTCGGCGTCTTCTGGAACCGGTCGCGCCAGTCGATCAGGAACTTGCGGGCGCCGCGGGCCTCGAGGGCGGTGAGGGCCATTTCGCCCAGGTCGTCTCGCGCGCGGTCGAGGAACTTGCGCCGGTCGCGCCGGGTCCTCTCCGCCAGCCCTTCGAAGGCGGGGCTGGCCAGGTAGCGGGTGATCAGGCCGAAGAGGAACTTGCTGTCGGCCGGGCGCTTGCCGGCTTCGAAGGCGGCGATCGCGACGGGGGCGAGGCGGGCGATCTCCGCCGCCAGCAAGGCGTCGCTCTTGGCCGAAGCGCGCAGGATGCGCGGGCCGCCGCGCCAGGCGTACCAGAACTCGGTGACGCCGCCGTCGGCGCGAGGGGCGCGGACCCTATGCATGCCCGGCAGCAGCTTTGAAATGTCGAGCGAACTGCTCAAGCGCCGCCTCCGGGTCGTCATCCTTGGCCGGGGGCGATTGAGAGTCGAGGCCCGAGACCGCGTCAAGGTGGGCGTCCAGCGCCAGGCGGTCGTAACGCACCCGGCCGCCCATCTGGACGACGCCGATGCCGAGCTTGCGGGTGGTGGCCAGGGGAAGGCCGAGATAGGCGGCGGCCTGCTCGAGGGTGAGGAGGCGAGGGGTCAGGCCGGTGTTCATGGCCGCATCGCTCGCAGTTTTTCGACCCGCAGGGCCCTGTGGCAAAAGCGGATGGTGTCGCGGGTAAGTTCCCCGTCGTAGCGGTCGGAGGCCGCCTCCTCGGCTGCGGCGAGGGTGCGACGGAACTCGGCGATCGCCAGCTTGCCCTTGCGCGGCGCCTCGCCGACCCGGCGGCGCGCATCGTCCTTGATCCGGCCCTGGGTCAGGGTGATCCGCCAGTGTGCGGCCTCCTGCAAAGCGACGGCTCGGCCGAGCGCCCGCCGCCATTTCCAGCGGCGCTTCGGCCCGATCTCGCGGACCAGGATGTCGAAGATCCACGCGCTGGCGGTGGCCAACTCGGCGGGGCCGGGCTTGCGGAGGGTGCGGTTCCAGCCCTTGCGGTGGCTTTTCAGGGTGTGCGCGATCGCCGTGCGCAGGGCGGCGTGGCGCGTCGGGAACTGGCGGCTGTAGGTATGGCAGCCGGGCGGCTCGGCCAGCCAGTGGCCGTTGTTCAGCGGCACGACGCAGAGATGCCAGCCGCCCCGGTAGCGGCCGCCCAGCCAGAAGTCGTCTCCCTTCAGCGGCCACCAATAGCTGTTGTAGGCCTTGTGGCCATCGGCGCGGCGGAGGGGGCCGTGGTCCCACAGGTCGATCTCGCGCGGCTTTGCGCTCATCTGCCACCGCCCGCCTTTACCGCGAGCGCCGCATATTTGCGGACCATGGCGATCAGGCTCTGCGCCGCCGGATTGCCGATCGGGCCCTCATCCATGTGAGCTTCGGCGCCCTCGCAATAGGCGAGGTCGCGGGCGATCTGGGTCTGAAGTTCGGCGGGGACGGCGATCCCGCTGGCGGCCATGTCCAACCGATCCAATTCGGCCACGACGAACCGCACGTCGCTATAGCGATAGAGCGAGGCCGACGACGGATATTGGCCCGGCGGCTTAATCTCGGGTCGTTTTAGGCTGGCTTCGATGTCCGAAAACGGTTCGGGCCAGCCGCGCGCCCGTCGGCTGGGCTCGAACCGGACGGCCACCTGGTAGAAGGCGTCGGCCATTTGGAGCCGATGATGGACGGCGAGCGGCTTCCCGTTGGCGGCCCAGTGCTCGGCCTGCTGCATCAATCTGCCGATCTCGCGCGTGTAGAACGCATGGATGAGCGCGGCGAGCTGCTCCCGCTCTTGGGTGGCGGGGTCGGTCGTCATGCCGCCCGCCAGGTGTAGGGGTCGGTCAGCTTGACCTCTTCCAGCGCCATGCTCGCGCCGTAAATCACCGCCTCGATCTGCAGGATGTCGGCGGGCGTTCACGGTTGGGCCTCGCCTGCGTCACTCTCCAGCTCTTCCAACGTGGCCGTGGCGGCGAGAATGGCGTCGGCACATGTCCAAGCGCGCTGAGCGCCCGGTGCAGATTTAACGCACTCCCAATAGCCATCGTTTGCGGGCGCGATCGCGTCTTCCGGGGACAGGCCATCGCCGAAGACGAACCAGACATACCTCGCCACCACCTCCCGCCGATCCAGCGCGGGGGCGGCGAGGGAGGCGAGGGCATTGCGCGCAACCGCTTTAGCCCAACTGCTCCAAGAGCCGCCGAATGTGGGAGCGGTAAGAGGCTGATCGCGGATTTTCTCCAGCGCCTCTCTCAGGGGATCGGGGTTGGTCATGGGCGCGTGCTCCGAAAGCCGATCCAAAACACCAAGAAAATTCCGAACGGACAAAGCATTGTGATAAGGCCGCAGCCCATCTACCCCTCCCCATCTGCAGGAGGGGCGGACTTGGCGAGAGCGGCGCGCCCCCTGGGCGTAAGGTCGTGACGCCAACCTCCCGCGCGTAAGACGTCATCTGGACAGGACGTCACAAGGCCAGCGGCACGGCATTGCCGAAGGCCTTCGAAAGACGCTCCCGCTCCACGGGTCCACACCGTATCCACTGGGCTTTCGACACCGTTCTGTAGTTGAGGCCGATAATTGGAGAGCCACCGCCGCATCCCCTCTGTCAGCTTCGGCCCCGCCGCCCCCTTGTCTTGCTCACCCATGGTCGGCCCCTCTGGAGACAACGGCCCGCAGCTCGGATCGGACCTCCATCCACAGCTTGCCGAGCATGTTCTGGCCGTCGCGGTTCGGTCCCCAGCCCCAAAAGTCGTCACGCCAGGAGTCCTCGATCAGCTCGCGTTCGCCGGTGGCGAGGAGCTTGCGGCGGACGTACTCGTGCTGGTTGGCCTTCTCCTGGAGTACGGCGCGCATCCGGCCGACCTTCGTCTTGTCCCAGTTCGCGACCTGGAGAGACTTGTGTTCTTGCGCGATTTTAAAGGCGTCGTGTGCGGATCGAGCTTCTTTTACTGCCCCAGCGATTTGATGAGCGTCGGGCTCCTCCGACAGTATGAACCGAAGCCAATGGTATAGGTGCTCAGAAGTCTTGAAGGTTAAGCCAGACCAAACGACCTCGAAGCTGCTGAAGTTCGACAGGACGTAGAAATCCTGCTCGTAGAAGAACACCTGATCGTCGGTATCGAGCTTGTGGTGCTCACCCATGGTCGGGCTCCTTGGGTTGGAGGGCGACGGTCTCTGGCCACATGTGCTCTCGCGGCTGATGCTGAGTGGTACAACTCAGCCAACTAGGTTGAGCGCTTAGCCAGGCCTCGGCGTCGGCGCGCGAAGCGAACCGCATAGCTTCGGAGGCGTTTTTGGTGATGAAGGGTATCGTCGGCTTGCGACGTGTGAGCGTCGCGCCGCGCGTCCCGCTGGGCATCCACTGATAAGGCAGTTCGCTCAGCGACGCTGTTTCGCGAACCCACTTCTCCGCGTCGAAGTCCCGGTGAATATAGTGGATAAAACCACTCCACGTCTCTTCGATCAGCCATGCGGTCTCGTCCGGCATCACCCGCGCCCTTCCGGCTTGGGTTGGAGGAGGGCGCGGGCTCGGTTAAAATGGTCGACGTCAACAGATATACGCGCGCTGCCCAGGGCCTTGATGAGGATGGGTTGCCCCGCCATCGCCGCGAACGGCTTCAGCGCCGCCTCCAACTCCGCGACCCGAGCGCGGAGGGTGGCGTTGGTGGATTCTGCGGCAGTGAGGCGCTCAGCTTGGGAGTAGACCAGCGAGCCGTCATTGCAGACGACGACCCCGGCCGCCATAGCGACATGGTGCCAGCGTTCGTACTTCGCCTTCGCGTCCGCGAGCTGGGCGAGGACGGAGCGGAGGGCATCGGAAAGCCGCTGGGCGTTTCGCGGGTCCCTGATTATGAACTTGAAGCGATCATCACGAGCTTCGCCGAGGTTCAGCGCCAGCCGCGCCACCCGCTCAACCGCCTCCCGGTCTGCTGAAGGGTTGGGGGCGGGCCCGACGTTCCCCGGCTCGTCTGCGGTGTCGTAGATCGCGGGCGCCGCTATCCGTCCGTCCGCGGCCCCCCGCGCGGCCTCCACGGTCGCATAGCCATCTTCCGATCCGACGCTTTTGCCGGTCTCGTCGGTGATCCAGTAGCGACCGAAGGCGTGGCGGATGGTGAGGGGCGCGAGCTGCTCGCGCTCTTGTTCGGGCGCGCCGGACTGATCCCCAGCCTCCAACGTGGCCAGCACCGCGGCCATGGCGGCGAGTTCGTGGTCGGCCTTCTCCTGGGTCAGCTTGTGGCCGGCGACCCAGCGCGGGTAGGCCGAGCGGCGCAGGGCGAGCTCGCGCTTCACGCAGGCGATCTGATCGGCGAGCGGAACGGTCATTTCCACGCCCCCGGCTTGCTGAAAAGGCGGAGTAGGGCCGAGCCGACGGCGTAGATCGTCGCGGCGAGCACGAAGGCCGCGTAGGACCAGGCGATGGCCTGGCCGAGCGGTGTGCCGGGGTCGGCGGTTTCCAGGGGCGTCATAGTCAGCTCCATCCGATCCGGCGGCAGGCCGAGGCGGAATCAAGTGCGGCGCGGCTCACTGGAGCGCGCTTGCGACGAAGCGGCAGCCCTCCAGCCAGGCCGCGACGCTGGCGGACAGGACGATGATCCAGGGCCAGTTGAGGTGCAGGGGCGGCGGTTTGCGGGCCATCATCCGACCCTCACGGCCTGGACGGTCCATTCCCCAGCTGCGCTGCCGCCGCCCTGGTAGATTTCGTCGCACAGGATGGTGCGGGCGATGGCCGTCAGCTCGTCGGCGGCGATCCCGTCCGCATTGATGGCCGCTAAGTCCGTGAACGGACCGACCCAGGGGGCCTCGTCACCGCCTGACACTAGGACCAAAGGCGCGCCGTAGCCGGTCAGGTTGAAGGGGCTGAACGGCAGGTAGGGGGCGAGTTTCGCCGGGATCTCCGGGACGGGAACCTCGTTGTCGCCGGCCACGGCGTAGCAGGCGCCGGCGTAGAGCTCGGCGGCTCTGACCTCTTCGTCGGTCCAGGTGGCCAGCGCCTCAGCGGTCAGGACCGGCTGGCCCGGCCGGTGGTGGGGTTCCATGATCGTGCCGACTTGGGCCGCGGCCGTGGGCGCCCTCGGGACGGCGACATCGATCAGGGTAAGCACGTCCAGGGTCGCCTGATCGTCGCGGCGCCATGGCGGGTCGGCATAGACTCGCAGCGCGCTCGCAACCGCCTCATACGGGACAGGAACAACAAGCTGTTCCCGCTGGCTTTCGACTGTTTGGGGTTGATCGCCCCAGAAGAATTCGCCGGTTTCCACAATATAGGCGTCGATCCGCCCCCTATTGTCGCCGTACTCGGTTTTTAGAGCGAGTGTTTCGCCACACCAGAACAGTCCGATGGGGCATGCGAGGAGCGTAACCGCCCCTTCAGCCCGAGCTCCCGTTTGGTGTTGGGCGCCAGGCGCCTTTGCGCTTTCCATCACCCTTCCCCCACGCCGCAGGCGGCGTTGACGGCCATGGCGATCAGGCGGGCGCGGGCCTCGCCGAGCGCGTCGGGGATGTCGATGTCGGGGTTGCAGTCGATCCGGGCGGTGCGCGAGCCGTCCAGGATCGAGGCGTTGCTGATGCCGACGGCGGGTTCGGCCTCCTCGACCACCAGCGGCAACTCCAGCCCGGCCGCGGCGAACAGGCTGCGCAGCACGGCGGGGGTCGGGGTGGTCAGGTCCTTGACCTGATCGAGCACCAGGGCGGCCTCGCGGTCCTCGGGCTCGTCCTCGGCCGAGGCGCGGCGCAGCTGGTCGGCGAAGGCGTCGGCGGCCGGGGGCGGCTCGGGCGCGGCCTGGGGTTTGGCGGGCGGCTCGGCCGGGGCCGGTTCATAGGCCACGTTGAGCCAGTCGGTGGCGTAGCCTTCGTTTGGCGGAACCTTGTCGGCGGCGGCGCGGGCGGTGGCGAGGTCGACCTGGCCGTACTGCGCCAGCCAGGCCGAGCCCTTGGCCGTGACGTAGCAGGCCATGTGCTTCTTCGGGCCGGGCAAGAACCCGAGCATCCGATGCTTGATGATGATGTCCTGGACGACGCTGTCGCGGTTGTACTGGCCGACCTCGACCCCGTCGAAGCCGCGGCCGGTGGCGACGAACTCCCGCCCCAGCTTGTGCGCGACCTCGATCATGATCAGGGCCTCGCGCGGGTTGAGCGGATTGGCCGTCTCGTCGATCGGCGGAACCGCCGCGCCGGCGGGCTTGGGCGCGGGGGCTGGGGCGGGGCTTTTGGCGGCCAGCTGCTGGTAAAGGGCGACCCCGCCGTCGTCCGTCTCGTGATCGTCCGGCGCGGTTGCGGCGTCTTCGGTCGCGTCGCCGCTGACCTCGATCTTCGCGCCTGCCGAGAACGCCTCGACCAGCGCCTCGGCCTTGGCCTCGCCCCCGTTGAGCTGGTTGGCGTGGACAATCTGGTCGGTGAGCGAGCTGGCGTCGGGGGCGGGGCCGTCGGCGACATTTAGCCATGCGGTCAGGTACTCGCCGTCCGGAACGGCGGAGGCCTGCAGGGCGCCGATGACGGTGTCGCGGGCCTTGCGCAGGGCCGCGTCGGGATCGTCCTCGAAGCCGATCTCCGCAAGCCAGGGGAAGACCGGTGCGCAGAGCTGGGCCCGCATCAGGCCGTCGCCGCGGAACACCGGCTCGATCAGCTGGCGGTCGCGCAGGGTCGACCACTCGCCGCCCGGCGGCGGCTTGTCGATGGGGATGGCGTCGCCGGGTCCGTCGGCGCGGCTCTGCACCGCGTGGGCGAATTCGACCAGGACCAGGGCGAGCTTGGGCGACAGGTCCAGGCTGGGCTTGGGCTTGGTCTCCTGCACGCTTTCGCGCAGCATTTCCCAGGTGAACTTCTCGGCCGTCTTCGGATTGGCCAGCCAGGCCTCGTGGCGGGCGATGTTCTCGGGGGTGGCCTTGCGCATGACCTGCAGGCCTTGCTGCACGGTGCGCAGTTCGTCGCGGGTGGCCCGGTGGATACCCGGCGCGTCGAGGTTGCGCTTCATCGCCAGGCGCATGTAGCCGCGGGCCCGCTCCAGTTCGGTCAGGTCGGCGCGCTGGCCGTTCTCGATCAGCGACAGCTCTTCGATCAGGCCGGGGCGGTCGGGCCGTTGGCGCACCATCAACGCCTTGTCGGCGGGCCAGTCTCCGCGCTCGATCAAGAGGCCCCAGGCGCGCCAGCGCCGCTCGCCGATCAGGATCAGGCGAACGCCGTTCGCGTCGGGGGTGGTGCAGACCAGATCCTGCAACGGCTGGCCCTCGTCGATCATGGTGTCGGCCAGGCTGGCGATCGCGGCCGGGTCGGCGGAGGTGCGCAGGTTGTCAGGGTTGGGGGTCAGGTCGGCGTGGCGCAGCGGGACCTTGCTGACGTCGGCCTCGATCAACCCTTCGGCCAAGTCGAGGCCCTGGCGGGCGCGGCGGCCGGCGGGGGTCAGGTCCAGGGTGGCGCGGTCGATCAGCGCGTCCTCGGCCAGCCGGTCGAGTGTGCGGCCCATGTGCTTGGCAGGGCGGCCCAAGGCCTCGGCCAGGGCGGCGGGCTCGGTCGGGTGTTCGGGCGCGTCGAGGGCGCGCAGCAGGTCGGCGTTGACGTTGGCCGAGATGGGCAGGGGTTGGCTCACGGGGATCAGCTCCGATGCAAGGCGAGAAAGACCAGCGTGCCGACGATGCCGACCGGCAGGCCGCTGAGCAGGCCGCAGGCGAAGCCGAACAGCATCTCGACGCTGGGGTGGCGGGGGCCGGTGGGCGGAGCCGGCCAAGCCGCCCGGATGGCCGCGTCCTGCGCGGCGGTGATCGGGCCGGGAATGGTCAGGACCGCGTCGCAGTCGTTGCGATCGACGAAGCCGTAGGGCCGCCAGCCACAGGTCGTGCGTCCGCTGGCCGGCGTGTCGAACAGGCCGTCGCAGATCGGCGTGTGGATGCAATCGGCGCAGGTTCTGCCCGCGGGGAGCCGCAGCTCGCGCTCGCCCGTCTTGGCCAGTCTGAGCCGTGGGAGGTCAGGGCGGCCGATCATGTCGCGGCCGCCGTCGCGGGGGCGGCGGGCCGGAAGCGGCTCGGCCACCAGTCGCAGGAGGCCTGTTTGCGGCGGACGGCGGCGAACAGGGCCTCGCAGCGGGGCCCGTGGACGCAGTCGGCGCAGGTCTTGCCCGGCGGCAGCCGCATCTCGGCGTCGTAGTTCGGCTCGGCCATCATGACCGGGCATCCGCGCGGGCGATGGCGGCCCGGCACTTCGGGCACGTCACCGTGTCTTGATCACCCGTGATGTTGAGCCGTACGGCCACGCGAGCACCGCAGGAGGTGACACCAAGGCCGGCTAGGAAGTGGACGGGATGAGACTTCGTGGGCTTGGCGTGCTCGGTCATGCTGCGGCCTCCGCCTTGGGCGCGGCGGCTTCGATGGCGGCGCGGACCTGGTCGAGGGTTTCGCCCTGGACCAGCAGGCTGAGGGTGATGGCGACCTTGCCGTCGCATTGCAGCACGTCGACCTCGAGCTTGCGGCGTTGCTCGCTGGGCTCAGGCCCCCAGACGAAGCGGGCGCCGCGCCAGCCGCCCAGCCGGCGGCCGCGGCGCAGGGCCTCGACCCGCACGGCCAGGTCGGCGAGGGAATGCAGCCGCTCGGCGCGGGGGCCGGTGCTGGCCCAGGGCTCGGCCACGCCATAGGCGGCGCTGGACACGTCGCGGATGAACGGGGTCATGGCCGCACCCGGCGTGCTGGCCGCGCCCCGGCGGCGGGCTTAGGCTCCGGGCCGACGGCGGCGGGAGACGACGATGGCGGGGTTGAACTGGCGGCTACATCCGAACGGAGACGTGGCGTTGTGTCCGGTCGGAGGTTGGGAAATCGCGCTGATGGCCGAGGTGGCGATCGGCCTTCAGCTGCAGTTCTTCCGAACGCCGGAAGACATGCTGCGAGGAACTCACGCAGTTGAGCAACTGGTGTTGACGCCCGCTCAAGCCCGATTGCTTGCCGAGGATCTGCTGCGAAAAGCGACACAGGCCGAAGCGCCGGCGGCCCCCGGCGCTCCACGAAACTGAAGCGGTTCAAAACTCCCTCCACAGCTTGAGCATCGCCTTGGCCATGCGGCGCCGGTCGCCGTGGCGGCGGGGCTCGACGGCGACGATCGGTGGCGGCCCGATCAGGCACAGGCGCATCCAGGCCACCTCGGCCCGGCGCTGGTCAGCGGTCAGGGGTTCGCGAAAGGCGGGGAGGACGGGGCCGCGGTTCGCCGGCTCTTCGGCCAGGACGGCCCGCAGCTTGCGCAGGGTCTCCTCGACGGCGTCCTCGGCCGGGCAGGGCCGGGGCCTATGGGCCCCGAGCTGCACGCCGCCGACGGCGACGATCTGGAGATGCTGGGTTTGCGGCATTGACGTCTCCCCTCCGGTCGCCGCGAAGCAGCGACTGCCCCGGCAGGGGAAACCAAAATGGTTCGTCGGTCAAGCGACAAACGAACCAAATTAGTTCAAGCGGTCATCATTGGCGGGTGGACCGAACCGATCTGGGTCTGTCGCGTTGCGCGAGGGAATGGAAGATTGCCGGTGCTGCGCCCCATAGCGGCGGCGTGGCCCAAGCTGGGAGCGTTGATGTTGAGGGGGCTGGCCTACATTGCGATGCTGCTTATTGCGCTGCCTGGCTCCGCCGCGGCGGCAGATGGCTTCGACTTCCGCGGATCTGAATTAGGCATGAGCCTTCCTGAGTGGAAGGCGCTCCCCGCGCCACCTCAGCTTATGGGACCCGCGAGGCCCGTGTGCACGGATGAATTTCCAGGGGCGACTTGGGCCCATCTGACCGACGCGGAGAAGTCTGCTGGCGTCATCGCGTGCATCTACGCCGAAAAGGTCAAGATTGGCGCCGGGACTATGGACTTCCGGACCAATATGCGGATCGGCGACAACGAAATCACCGGGGCAACGTATCAATTCCTCGATGGCAGGCTCTATTCGATTGAGCTTGTCGCCCAGATCGCCGCGCTCGGCGATATTGAGACGGGTCTTCGGGACAAGTTCGGTCCGCCTGTGGTGGACGCCCGCGACACAACCCAAAATGGCCTGGGTGTCACCCTCCCCCACCGATCGTTGGTCTGGCGTAAGGGCGATGCTTCAATTGTCCTGGATGCGCCTTGGCTCAATATGAACGGCATGCTTGTGCTTTACACCGACGGCGTGCTCTCGGCGCGAATCAAGCAGGCCGGCGAGGCGCTTCACCCGGGCGCGTCCAAGATGTAGCTAAGATCCGGGCGCGGCTAAGCCGTTCATGAAGATGGCGAGATAGGCGGCCAGCTGCTTACGGCTCGCTTCGGCCATGTTGGCTGGAAAGCTGATCGTTGCATCGCCTTCGGGAAGGGTAATGACCATCTGACGCCGGGGATGGCCCTTTGGCGCGGGCCCCAAAAATGGACGCGCATCTTCGTTTACTGCGAGTGGCTGGCGTCCCGCGCCGACTTCGATCCGGTTCCGCTCTTCGAGCAATTCCTCGCGAGTCGCGCCAACCGCCGCGGCCAGCTTCTTGAGTTGGTCGTAGGAAAGATGGCGCTCCCCCTTTTCGTATCGTCGCCAGCTCGTCGGCTCGCAACCGTAGGCTTCCGCAGCCTCGGGCTGGCTCATGCCATGACGCATCCGCAGGGCGCGAAGGGCGCGCCCTAGCAGTTCATCTTCGGCCTGCGTGGCTTCGTCCGCGGTCATAGGCGGACGAAACACCGCACTGGTGTGCTCGGCGAGCGCCAACATGGTGCGAAATGCACTAGCACCAAAATGGGTTGCAAATCGAACCAAATCAGTTCGCTCTTTGGCATCGACGCAGTTTTGGAACCCGTCGATGCAAGCCCCGCCCGATGAATTGGCCCTCCCGCCGCTCGCGCACTGGATGTTCCGGCGCGGGATGAAGCCCGCCCAGGCCGCCGTGATCGTCGGTGTCAGCCGGATGCAGTTCAGCCGCTATCTGCTGCCGTTCGGCGACCCGCGACGCCAAGTGCCCAGCGAGGCCGTCATGGAAAGGATCCAGGACGACCTGACGGGCGGAGAAATCTCCGCCGCCGACCACTATCCGCCCAAGCTTTCCGGGCGACCCGGCGCTGAGGCCGTCCTCGCCGCCGCGAGGGCCGAGTGATGGCCGCGCGTCACACCGCCGGGCGGGCCAGCCGCGACATCAGCGGTTGCAGCCGCCGCAGCTCGCCGTGCAGGGCGGTCAGCGAGGCCGCGGCCGGATCGTCGGCGGCGGCGCTGTCGCGGAAGCGGACCAGGGGGGCGATGCGGGCGAACTCGCCGACCCGCCCGACTACGTGCGCCACCGTCGCCGAACCGTCCACGTCCATGCCGCTGGCCATGCGGAAATCGGCCATGGACAGGATCAGCACGCAGCCCAACAGGGCGGTCTCCCGTGTCCGCGTCTCGGCATCCGGCTCAACTCGGTCGCTGTCCCGCATCGTGTCCCTCCCCGTGGATTGCGGCCAAGCTTGGCCTCCCCGGTTGCAGCCGTATCGTGGACTCTCCAAGGGGTTGAATTTCGGGGGGCGGCCGTGAGCGGGGTCGTCGTCCAACTGCGGCCGGCGGAGGCCGTGGCGCCCGTCGCCCCGGCGGGCTCGGGCGATCCGGCTCTGGTGGCCGAGTGCATGCGCCAGGCCGTGCTGTTCATGCAGCGCAGCATGACCATCAGCGCCCTGATCGCCGAGGTGGCCAGCCAGCCTGTCGGCCTCACCGTCGAGGAGGGGGGCGCGCGCAAGGCCTCGGCCGGCGCGGCCATGCTCGCCGACGCCTTCGAGTTCCTGAACCTGCAGCTGCCGGCGATCGAGGCCGAACTGCGGCGGATGGCCGGACCGGAGTGGTCGGCATGACCGCCCCGCACCTGTGCTGCGCCTTCTGCCGGGCCCGGGCCGACGAGGTCGCTTTCCTGATCAAGGGCCGAACATCGCTGATGATCTGCGACCTCTGCGTCGAGGACGCCTCGGCGCTGATCGTCGAGGCCAGGGCGGCGGGGGCGGACCCAAAGGCCGGGGCCCGGCCATGAGCCCGTTCGCGCGCCGCGCCTGGCGGCAGTTCGAGCTGCAGTCGAAGCGGGCCGCCGAAGGCTTGGCCACGGTCGCCGATCTGGTCCGGGCCTGGAAGGGCGCGAACGCCGTTCGCTGTCCGGTGGAGGCCGACGACGTCCAGGCGGCGGCGACCGAGCTGCTGTCCGTGGTCGACAGCTGGTTCCGCAGCACCTCGGCCAAGCGCGACGCGCTGCGGCCCCGCATCGCCTTCCTCGCCGCGCTGGTCGGCGAGGGCCTGGACGAAAGCGCCCCCAAACCCAGCTACCGCGCGGACGTGGACGGATGAAGGACACGTTCTGGACCCCGGAGCGACAGGCCGCGCTTGTAGCGGCGGCGCGGGAGGATTTATCGGCCAGCGCCATCGCCCGGCGGATCGGCTGCTCCCGCAACGCGGTGATCGGGCGGGCCTGGCGCACCGGCGTCGCCTTGACGGCGAAGGCCTGGAGCTGGCGCGGCGATCATGAGGCCGCCCGATGATCTTGGTCGGCCAAGTCTGTCCCCACTGCCGAGCCTATCGCGAGCGCGCCGAAGAGGCGGAGGAGGCCGTGCGCCAGCTACGCGGCGCGTTCGGCGGCGAGCCGGCCGAGCCGCTCGAGCTGCCGCGGGCCTGGCGTCTGACCGCCGCCGAGCGCCAAATCTGCCGGCTCCTGCTTTCGCGAACCCAGCTCACCTTGGCCGGTTACATGGCCCTGCGGGAGCTGGAGGCCGGCGCGGCGGGGGCGCCGCAGGATAAGGTCTTCAACGTCCTGATCTCCAAGCTTCGCAAGAAGTTGCGGCCCTTCGGCGTCGAGATCGAGACGGTCTGGGGTGAGGGATATCGGATCGACCCGGCTCAACGCAGGGCGATCCTGGCCCTCGAACATCCCGCTGCGTCCATCGGGATGCCGATCGCCCCGCCGCCGGCCAGGCCAAGCGCGACGATCTCGGACCTGATCGTCCGGGCTCTTCGCCGGGGGGGGGTGCTGGGAAGGCGCGCCATCTGGGAGCAGGTGAACCGCGCCCGGGGCCGACCGGCGGCCTTCGGCTCCATCTGCGCGACGATCTGGAAGCTGCTGGAGGCGGGGGTCGTCGAGTCCTTGCCTGCGCCCACCGCGGGGCGCTGGTCTGATGGCGCCGAGCGCAAGGTCTACCGGCTGGCGGAGCGACGCGATGCGTAGGTCCTCCGACCCCATCGTCGTTCCGGGCGCGGCCGAGGCCGACGTGGTGCTGTTCGCGGGCGGCGGCGGGTCGTCGATCGCGATCGAAGAGGCGCTGGGCAAGGAGCCGGACGCGGCGCTGAACCACTGGCCGCTGGCCTGCAGCGTGCATCAGGTCAATTTCCCGCGGGCCGAGACCCATTGCGCCGACGTGATGGACACCGACTGCCGGATCGTCGTGCCCGGCCGGCCGGTGCGGCTGCTGTGGCTGTCGCCCGACTGCCGCCACTTCTCGCCGGCCAAGGGTTCGGCCCCGGTGTCGGAGAGCATCCGGGCGCTGGCCTGGGCGGCGATCCCGTGGGCCAGGTTCCGCCGGCCGCGGGTGATCATGCTGGAGAACGTCGAGGCCTTCCTGACCTGGGGCCCGGTGATTGCGCGGGCCGACGGCAAGATGATCCCCGACCCGGCGCGCAAGGGCGAGACCTTCGCCCGCTGGAAGGGCCGGCTGGAGGCGCTCGGCTATGTGGTCGAGTGGAGGATCCTGTCGGCGGCGGACTATGGCGCGCCCACCATCCGCAAGCGGCTGTTCCTGATCGCCCGCTGCGACGGCCGGCCCATCGTCTGGCCGGCGCCGAGCCATGCGCCGCGCGACCAGGCCGAGCGGCGCGGCCTGCCGGCCTACCGCTCGGCGGCCTCGATCATCGACTGGGCGCGGCCGTGCCCGTCGATCTTCCTGACCCCGGAGGAGGCGAGGGCGCTCAGGGTCAAGCGGCCGCTGGAGGAGGCGACCCTGCGGCGCATCGCCAAGGGCCTGTTTCGTTACACCATCGCCGCCGCCGACCCGTTCATCGTGCCGGTGACCCACCGCGGCGACGACCGGGTCCACGACATCAACGACCCGCTGCGGGTGGTGACCACGGCGCACCGGGGCGAGTTTGCGTTGCTGTCGCCGCTGGTCGAGGAGATGCGCGGGCGGTCCGATGCGCGGGGTCCCGGCGAGCCGCTGTCGGCCGTCACCGGCCACGCCCACCATGCCCTGATCGCGCCGGCCATGATCCGCACCGACATGAGTGGGGCCAAGTTCGCCGGAGCCAACTCGGCCGAGGATCCGCTGCGCACGATGACCAGCGGCGGCGGCCTCGGCGTGGCGACGGCGATCCTGACGGGCTGCGGCGGGCGACTGGGCGAGACCGAACCGCGCGATCTTCGCGACGCCTATCCGACCATGACCGCCAAGAACGATTCCTGCCTGGCGATGGCCTTCATGGAGCAGGCCAACACCGGCTTGGTCGGCCATGACGCCCGAGACGCCGTGTCCACCATCGTCGCCAAGGGCTGCACCCAGCGGCTGGTCGCAGCCCAGCTCTCACAGATGCGAGGCTCCAATCAGGGCGCGGGCGCGGTCGAGGACCCGCTGTACACCCTGACCGCCGGCGGCCAGCACCAGGCGCTGCTGGAGGCCACGCTCGCGACCGACCTGCCGATGGCGCAGCCGTTCGGACGGGACGAGGGGCTGCGGGCGTTCCTGGTCAAATACTACGGCGCCGCCACAGCCCAGGATCTGGCCGATCCGCTCGGCACGGTGACCAGCCGTTCGCGCTTCGGCCTGGTCATGGTCAAGGGCGTGGCCTTCCGCATCGTCGACATCGGCATGCGGATGCTGGACCCGGAGACGGAGCTGGCCGCCGCCATGGGCGTGCCCAAGAGCTACGTGCTGGGCTTCGACGCGAACGGCGTTCGCGTCACCAAGACCGCGGTCACCCGCATGGTCGGCAACATGGTCTCGCCGCCGCCGGCCATCGCCCTGCTGCGCGCCAACTTCCCCGAAACCCAACCGCAAAAGGTCGCCGCATGAGGCCGGACATCTGCATCTACCACGCGCCCTGCCAGGACGGCTTCACCGCCGCCTGGGCGATCTGGAAGCGTTGGCCCGACGTCGAGTTCGTACCCGGCGTCTACGGCCAGGCGCCGCCGGATGTGGCCGGCAAGCACGTGCTGATCGTCGACTTCTCCTACAAGCGGCCGGTGCTTCAGGAGATGGGGCGCTCGGCCGCGAGCATCACCATTCTCGATCACCACAAGACGGCCGAGGCAGATCTCGCGCCATTCAAGGTCCAATTCTTCTACCGCTCGCCCGAAACCTACGTGGACGAGGGCTTGGACGGGCTGTCCGGCCCCTATCCGATCCAGGCCCACTTCGACATGGAGAAGTCGGGTGCAGTGCTGGCCTGGGAATACGCTCACCCCGGCGAGCCGATTCCTCGACTGGCGCTGCACGTCCAAGACCGTGATCTCTGGCGGTTCGAGCTGCCCAACACCCGCGAGATCGCGGCGGCCATCTTCAGCCACGACTACAGCTTCCGGCAGTGGGACGCCCTGGCGAACCAGCTCGCCCTGATCCCTGACGACGTCGTCCTCGAAGGCGAGGCCATCGAGCGGAAGCATCACAAGGACATCGCCGAGCTGCTCCGGCTCTGCACCCGCGAGATGGTCATCGGCGGGTATCGCGTGCGGGTGGCGAACCTGCCCTACACCCTGTCCTCGGACGGGGCCAATGCGCTGGCCAAAGGCCAGCCGTTCGGCGCCTGCTACTACGACAACGCCGAAGGCAAGCGGGTGTTCTCGCTGAGGTCCCAGGCGGACGGTGGAATCGACGTCTCAGCGGTCGCGGCGGCTTACGGCGGAGGCGGTCACCAACATGCGGCCGGGTTCACCGCGCCCCGGGGCTGGGAGGGCGACCTTTGAGCCCGCTCGAAACCCTTGGCTGGATCGCCTTCGCGTGGCTGTGGGCCACGGCCGCCGTCGCCTGGTTGATGCATGACCATGTCGAGGCGGCCGAGCGCGATCCTGGCGCCTGCCTGCTGGTCGCCGCCTGCTGGCCCTACTGGCCGGTGCTGGCGCTCACCGACCTGGTGGTCGCCGCGTGCGGCCGGCTGGGCCGGTTGTGGCCGTGGCTGGTGGCCGCCCTGTTCAACCGCCTGGTCGAGCTGACCGTCGGTGCGCGGCGGCCCGACTTCGTGATCGGCGAGGCCGGGTCGCCCTATCTGGAACGCTGGTGGCTGATCCCGCGCAACGGCCTGTTCAACATCTATGTCCACCGCATCCTGCGCTCGGACGACGACCGGGCCCTGCACGACCATCCCTGGTTCAACGCCTCGCTGATCCTGGCCGGTCGCTACGTGGAGCATGTGATCGCCGCCGGCGGGGTGGCGCGGCGGACCGAGCGCGCGGCCGGGGCGCTCAAGCTGCGCAGCCCGTGGGCGGCGCATCGGCTGGAGCTGATCGACGGCGAGGCGTGCTGGACCCTGTTCGTCACCGGCCCGCGCCTGCGCGCCTGGGGATTCCATTGTCCGCGCGGCTGGGTGCACTGGCGCGCCTTCACCGACCCTGCCGACAAGGGCCGCCGGGGCCGTGGCTGCGGGGAGGTCGAGGCATGAGCCTCTCCCTTTCCGCCCTGCGCACCGCCAACCTCGCCCGCCAAGCGGAGTGGGACAAGGCGGCCGGTATCGACGTGGTCTATCGCGCCAACGAGCTGGCCGGCGAAGTCGGCGAAGCCTGCAACGTCATCAAGAAGCTGTCGCGGGAGCGTCTCGGCATCCGCGGGGCGCGCGCGACGGTCGAGGATCTCGCGAGCGAGCTCGCCGACGTGGTGATCTGCGTCGACCTGGTGGCGATGAGCCTCGACCTGGACTTCCGCGGAGCTACCCTCGGCGAGGGGCCGTTCAAGGTCGTGCTGGGTTCGGCGGCTGCTCCGCCCCTGACCTCAGCCGGCCTGCAACTGACGAGGGGCTGCGGGCTGGTCAGCAGCTGGGTCATCTGGGGCGCCTCATCGGTCCAGATCGGCGCCGCGCTCGACGGCCTGCTCCAGGATTGCGCGCTGGTCGCCGCGATCGAGGATATCGACCTCGGAGCGGCCGTGGTCGCCAAGTTCAACGCCACGTCGGAGAAGGTCGGGCTGGCGACCCGGATGATCGGGGGTGAGGCGTGAGCCCGGCGCCGGACATCCTGCCGATGCGGCGGCTCTATGCCGGGGCGCGCGCGGTGTTCGAGCTGCATCCGGCGCCGGAAAGCATCGATCCCATGACCTGGGATAGGCTCTCGCCCGATGCGCGCCGACCCTACGTCGCCGCCGCCAAGGTGGCGCTCGACCTGGGCCCGGATCTCGACGCGGCGGCCTACGCGCTGTGGCGGTCTGAGGAGTTGGCGTTACGCCGGATACACAACTGGCGGGGTCGCAGACCGCGCCCGCATCCGTCCGAGGCTCAGCTCGACCACTGTCTCGTCGTGGTCGCGGCGGCGTGGGCGGCCATCGCTGCGGTGCAGACGTGATCCCGGCGCGCAAAACCCGCCGGGCGTCGGCGTGGCTGGAGAGCGACGGCATGGCCTTGGCGGCCGAGTCGGCGGGCGGTGAAGACTTCTGCGGCGGGTGCGCGGACTTCATCCCGCAAGGCGACCAGGTCTGGGTTACCGGCGGGGACCACTGGAGGGACGAAGAGTACGTCTATTGCCGGCGTTGCGCCTTCGCCTCCGCGCGCTGTTCGGTTTTGCGGTTAGCCTCCATCCGGCGCCAACGGCCCTGGACCGGAGCCCTCTTGCCGGTGCTTGGTCGGCGCCGCCGGATGTGGCGGCCGCTGGGGCTCTTCCGCGCGAGCGGGCAGGTGCGCCGATGAGCGCCGTGCCCGTCGCCGAGATCGCGGCGCCCGACTTCGGGGCGGACGACTACCTCGACTTCCTGCGCGCCAAGGTGGTGATCGCCGCCGCGGGCGGGTTCGCGGTCGAGGAGCATGAGGTCAACCCGATCCTGAAGCCGCATCAGCGCGCCGTGGTGCGCTGGGCGGTGGCGGGGGGGCGGCGGGCGATCTTCGCCGCCTTCGGCCTCGGCAAGTCGGTGATCCAGATCGAGGCGCTGCGGCTGGTGTGCGAGCGGCTGGCGGCCGATCATGTTGCCGACGCCGGGAAGATGATCCCTCGCGCCCTCGTGGTCTGCCCGCTCGGGGTGCGCCAGGAGTTCGCCCGCGACGCGGCGATGCTGGGCCTGACCACCAAGTTCATCCGCCGGTTCGAGGAGGCCTTCGGGGCCGACCTCTACCTGACCAACTACGAGACCATCCGTGACGGCAAGATGGACCCGCGCCGCTTCGACGCGGTCAGCCTGGACGAGGCGTCGTGCCTGCGGGGGTTCGGGGGGTCGAAGACCTTCCGCGAGTTCATGCGGCTGTTCGAGGGCGTGCGGTTCAAGTTCGTGGCCACGGCCACGCCTTCGCCGAACGACCTGATCGAGCTTTTGGCCTATTCGGCCTTCCTCGAGGTGATGGACGTCGGCCAGGCCAAGACCCGGTTCTTCCGCCGCAATTCGGAGAAGGCCGACCAGCTGGTGCTGCACCCGCACAAGGAGCGGGAGTTCTGGCTGTGGTGCGCGTCGTGGGGGATGTTCCTGCAGCGGCCGTCCGACCTCGGCTTCTCCGACGAGGGCTACGATCTGCCCGAGCTGAAGGTCCACCACCACCAGCTGGGCGTCGACCATCGGCAGGCCGGGGTGGAGAAGTCGGGGCAGCACCGGATGTTCCGCGAGGCCTCGGCCGGGATCATCGAGGCGGCGCGGGAGAAGCGCGACACCCTGGCCGACCGGGTGGCGCGGATGAAATCCATCCTCGAGGACGATCCGGACAGCCACTATCTGATCTGGCACGACCTGGAGGCCGAGCGCGCGGCGATCGAGGCCGCCGTGCCCACCGCCGCCACCGTCTACGGGACCCAGGACCTGGAGCTGCGCGAGGCCGCGATCATCGGCTTCTCCGAGGGGTGGATGCAGTACCTGGCGGCCAAGCCGGTGCTGGCTGGGTCGGGCTGCAACTTCCAGCGCCACTGCCACAAGGCCGTGTTCGTCGGCATCGGCTTCAAGTTCAACGACTTCATCCAGGCCATCCACCGCATCCAGCGGTTCCTGCAGCCGCACCCGGTCGAGATCCACCTGATCTACGCCGAGAGCGAGCGGGCCGTGCTGGAGGTGCTGATGCGCAAGTGGAAACAGCACGAGGAGATGGCGGCCAAGATGAGCGCGATCATCAAGGAATACGGCCTGGCGGCCGAGGCGATGGCGTCGGCCCTGACCCGGGCCATGGGGGTGGAGCGGGTCGAGGCGACCGGGCTCGGCTGGTCGATGGTGCACAACGACTGCGTAATGGAGGCGCGGCGGATGGCCTCGGGCAGCGTCGACCTGATCGTCACCTCGATCCCGTTCTCCACCCAGTACGAGTATTCGCCCAACTACGCCGACTTCGGCCACACCGACGACAACCCGCACTTCTTCCAGCAGATGGGTTTTTTGCTGCCGCAGCTGCTGCGGGTGCTGAAGCCGGGGCGGGTGGCGGCGATCCACGTCAAGGACCGGATCACCCCCGGCGGCCTGACCGGCCTAGGGTTCCAGACGGTCTATCCGTTCGCGGACGATGTGCGCCGGGCCATGCGCGACGCCGGCTTCGCCTACCTCGGCGAGAAGACCAACCTGACCGACGTGGTGCGGGAGAACAACCAGACCTATCGGCTGGGCCACACCGAGCAGCTGAAGGACGGCACCCGCATGGGCGCGGGCCTGCCGGAGAAGGTGCTGATCTTCCGCCGGCCGCCGTCGGACAGCTCCAACGGCTATGCCGACGATCCCGTGGTCAAGCCGCGCCCCGAGTACGTCGACCAGGCCGGGCGGCGGGTGGCCTACGACCGCAAGCGCGAGCAGGCCGGGGAGATCACGCCGGTGGCGGGGACCGGCTATTCGCGGGCGCGCTGGCAGATCGACGCCCACCACCTGATGCGCTCGAACGGCGACCGGTTCCTGGCGCCGGAGGAATGGGCGACCATCGAGGCGGTGCAGGTCTACCGGCTGTGGAAGGCGTTCAACCTCTCCCAGGTCTACGACTTCGAGTTCCACGTCGCCATCGGCGAACAGTTGGCCGCAGCGGGGCGGTTGCCGCCCGACTTCATGCTGCTGCCGCCGCACAGTTGGCATCCGGAGGTGTGGACCGACGTGGCGCAGATGCGCTCGCTCAACACCATCCAGGCGGCGGACGGGGCGGAAAAGCATCTCTGCCCGCTGCCCTTCGACATCGTCAACCGGCTGATCTCGCAGTTCAGCCAGCCGGGCGAGCTGGTGTTCGACCCGTTCGGCGGGCTGGGCACCGTGCCCTATTGCGCCCTGCACCTGGGCCGGCAGGGCGCGGCGGTGGAGCTGAACCCGACCTATTGGACCGACGCCTGCCGCCACCTCGAGGGGGCCAGCCGGTTCCTCTCCACCCCGACCCTGTTCGACGCCCTGGGGGACCGGCCGCTGCCGGATGAGGCGGCGGACGCCGAGCGCGGCGAGGTGGCGGCGTGAACGCGGTCGGCTCCGACAGCCTGTTCGCCGAACTGTTCGTGGCCGCCGCGCCCGGCCGGGCGCTCGACCTGAAGGTGTTCGCCTGGCGACACGGTCGCCCGTGGCGGCAATCGAGCTTCGAGCAATACGAACCGTCGGAGCCTCTGCCCGCCTACACCGCCGACCTGCAGGCCGCGCTCGACCTGGTCGAGGCCGTACGGCCAGGCCTCAACTGGATCGTGGCGCGGGGCCGGGCGACGGCGCTCGAGCCGCTCTACGGCGCCGTGCTGCTCCGCGGCCAGGAAACCCTGGCGACGGGGGAACATGAGGCCTCGGCCGCCCTGGCGCTGCTGTGCGCGATGCTCAAGCTGAACGGGAGGGGGTTATGAGCGGGTCCGCCGTCGAGACCAAATATTGCATCGACTGTCGCCACTACTGGGCAAAGTACCCCGTCCCAGGGACATGCTCGCGCCGGACGACTGTCGATGTGGTGCAGGGCGTCTTGAACGAGTTTCGCTCGGCCCGTCATGAGCGGGGGTCGTTCCCATGGGTCGGCGCCCGCTGCGGCCCTGACGCCCGGTTTTTCGAACAGCGGCCGCCGCCTCAGCCTCCCAATTGCGGCAGCGGCGGGCTGCGGGTGAAGCCATGACCGGCCGCGACACCGTCCAAGGGCCGCCGGCGCTTGCGATTGCTGCGCCGCTCAGTCGGTCGTTCTTCCGTGAGGGGTGGGTATTGTGGGGCGCCGGCAAGCGGCGCGTCCACTATCTGGTGCGAAGCGAACACGGATTTCGGGCGCGGTGCGGCCTGAAGTATGGGCCCGGCGCTTTCGACGACGAAGGCTTTGTCGCCGTGAGGTTGGGACGCTACCCAACCTGCCAGCGGTGTGACCCGCCGCGCTTCATCTGGGTTTCCACCCCCGCACTGCGGGCGGTCCGATGAGCAATCGGCCCGATCCCGACCTGACGGCCCTGTTGGCGCTGGCCTTGGCCATGGCCCCGCTCGTGCCCAGCGCCGAGGCCGCGCCGCACGCCTGCCTGGAATGGCGGGTGGCGCGGCGGCAGTGGCTCGCCGCCGCCGAGCGGCTCGGCTTCACCGAACACCAGCTGCGCAGCTGCGGCGCGGCCTTCCACCAAGACGCCCGGCGTCTCGCCCTGGCCGAGTCCGAACCCCGAGGTGAAGCATGATCGCCGCCGACAGCAAGTCCTATCCCGTCACCGGCGCGGCCCTGGCGGCCGGCGTCGATCCGGGGATCGCCTGTCGCTACAACTGGCAGCTGCGGTTGATCGCGCGAGATGGCGTTCCCGCGGTGCTTCCCTTGTTCGCAATCTGGCGAGAGGGCTGCCGGCGCTTTGGCGAGCCGCGCATGCGCGACCTGGTCGAGCGCCTGGGCGCGGCCCGTGCCGAAGGCCGGATTTATGCGCCGGAGCTCGGCGGAAAATGACGAACGCCGTTCGCCTGACCGTCCAAGGCGTCGCGCGTCACATCGCCATGGCGCGCTGCAGCCTCACCCGCGAGACGACAACTCACGTCGAGCTCGACGGTTACCTGAGGCGCGTCCTGGCCCCGGGTGTGCTGATCGAACGCGAGGTCCGGCTTTCGCCGGCCGACCGCCCCGACTTCGTGATCGACGGGCGGATCGTGGTCGAGGTGAAGCTGAAGCGGCCCGGCAATCGCCCGGAGACGGTGCTGCGCCAGCTCGGCCGCTATGCCGAACACGACGGCGTCGAGGCGATCATCCTCGCCTCCAACCTGGCCATGACCGTGCCGGCCGCGCTTAACGGCAAGCCGGTGCTGTTCGTCAGCCTGGGGAGGGCGTGGCTTTGAGCGGACGCACCTTCGGCGCGCTGGCGTTTCAGGCCGGCAAGTGGGCGATCACCGAGGTCGAGCCGCATGTGGTCATCCGGCTCAAGGCCCTGTTCCCGAAGATCCCGCGCACGGCCGATCCGCCGTTTGTGTTCCCGGATACGCCGGAGGTCGCCACCGACCTCGACTGGTTCACCAACCGTTTCCCGCTGGAGCTCGCCCCCGCCGACCGCATGCGGCTGCGGCGGATGCGGGTCGAGTACGAGCGTGGCCAGGCGGCGATGGCGCAACTGTTCGCCGAGGGCTATCGGGCGCCGCCCTTGGCCGGCCTGCGCGAGGGCTTCGTCGTGCGGCCCTATCAGGCCCAGGCGGTGGAGCTGCTCAGCCTGACCGGCGGGCTGCTGCTCGGCGACGAGGTCGGCCTCGGCAAGACCTATACGACCTGCGCGGCCATGCTGAAGCCCGGCGCCCTACCTGGCGTGGTGGTCTGCCACGCCCACCTGCAGAAGCAGTGGTGCGAGGTGATCGAGACCTACACCACCCTGACCGCCCACGCCGTCCGGACGACCAGGCCCTACACCCTGCCGGGCGCAGACGTGCGGGTGTTCCGCTACAGCCAGCTGGCCGGCTGGTCGGACCTGTTCGACGCCATCGGGGTCGGCCTGGTCGCCTTCGACGAGATCCAGGATCTGCGCCACGGGCGGGACACTGACAAAGGCAAGGCCGCCTATAAGCTGTCGCGGGCGGCCCTGCGGCGGCTAGGGCTGTCGGCGACGCCGATCTACAACTACGGGGCCGAGGTGCATGCGGTGCTCGGCTTCGTCGCGCCTGGCGTGCTGGACACCTCGGAGAACTTCAACCGCGAATGGTGCTCCGGCGGCCAGGTCAAGGACCCGAAGGCGCTTGGGACCTATCTGCGCGAACAGCGGGTGTTCTTGCGCCGGACCAAGGCCGACATCGGCCAGCAGCTCCCGGCGGTGAACCGCATCGTCGACGTGGTCGACCACGACGGGGTCGAGCTGCGCTCAATCGACGACCTGGCCCACGAGCTGGCGGTGCGGGCGACCACGGGCGCGCCGCTGCAGCGCGGCGAGGCGGTGCGCATGCTCGACCTTCGCGTCCGCCACGCCACCGGCGTGTCGAAGGCCAAGGCGGTTGCCGCCATCGCCCGCATCCTGGTCGAAGGCGGCGAGCCCATCGTGCTCGTCGGCTGGCATCGCGCCGTCTACGAGACCTGGCTGCAGGAACTGCGCGACCTGAAGCCGGCGCTGTACACGGGCTCGGAGACCGCCGCCGGCAAGAACGCGGCCAAGGACGCTTTCCTGGCCGGGGAGACCGACGTGCTGATCATGTCGCTGCGGTCGGGCGCGGGCCTCGACGGGCTGCAGGCCCGCTGCTCGACCATGGTGTTCGGCGAGCTCGACTGGTCCCCGGGCATCCACCACCAGTGCATCGGCCGGCTCGACCGCGAGGGCCAGACCAAGCCGGTGACCGCGCTGTTCCTGGTCGCCGACGACGGCTCCGATCCGCCGATGATGGAGGTGTTGGGGCTGAAGGCCAGCCAGGCCTCGCAGATCGTCGATCCTTCGCTCGGGGTGCAGACCTCGGCCGGCGACGGCTCGCACCTGAAGCGGCTGGTGGACCGCTATCTGGAGCGCCGCCACGGGGCCGGGATCGGCGGTCGGCAAAGCTACCTGTCCCGCGCCGACCTGGCGCAGCTGGAGGCGGCCGGGATGCCGCCACCCGCCATTGTGGCGGGTGGTGAAGGTTTCGCCGCTGGGGAAATCCAGGGTCCACCCGCCAATTTGGCGGGTGGTGCGCTCGAGGCGGTCATATGAGCGCCGAAGCCCGCGCCTGGTCCAAGAAGCGCGTCGTCCGCATGGTCGAGTTCATCGACGGGGCGTGGAAGGTGTTCGACCGCAACGACGCCACGGCCAAGAACGTGCTGCGCGAGCTGGCCGACTTCGCCGACGCCGACGGCAAGGCCTGGCCCAAGGTCACCACCCTGGCCGAGGTGACCGGGCTGAAGGAGCGCGCCGTGCAGCAGGCGCTGCGTCGGCTGGAGGCGGCCGGCCACATCATCCGCACCGGCCAGATGGCCCCCTTCAACAGGAACATCCCGGTCTATCGGCTGCCGCTGGAGCAGGGACCCGAGACGCAAAAGGGTGCAGCAGATGCACCCTTTGAGGGTGCGCCAGATGCACCCCAAGGGGTGCAGCAAATGCACCCAATGGGTGCACCAGATGCACCCCCATCTAGAACTACCACTGAACCCGAGAGTGCTGACGCACTCTCGACGGGCGGGCGCGCGGCTTCGCCGTTCGAGCTGGTCCGGTCGATCTATCCGGCCTCCGGGCTGAAGCGCACCAACTGGCCGCTGGCGGCGGAGGCGTGGGGCCCGGCGGCCATGGAGGTCGGCGAGGTCCGGCTGCTCGCCGCCGTCACCGCCTTCGCCGCCGACCCCGACTGCCGCAAGGGCGACTACGGCGCGCCCGGCCTGCACCGCTGGCTGGCCGAGAAACGCTATCGCGCCTTCCTGCCGGCGGCCTCGGCCGGGCCGATGGGCGCGGGCGCGGCGTCGCCGGGCTTTCCGGGTCCGCCGGATTTGCGCGCCGGGTTCGTCGCCGCCTTCGACGAGGCGCGGGCGGCCAGCTGGCTGGACCGCTGCGGCTGGGACGGCGAGGCGCACGCACTGCAACCCGCGACGCGGACGGCGGCCGACTGGCTGACCCGCAACGCCGCGGCCTGGCTGAAATCGAATGGGCTCGCGGTGCGCGCGCCCGGGGATCGGAACGAGAGGGCGGCGTGATGGCGAAGGCGATTGAGGCGGACGGCGTTCGCGAACGGGCCGAGGTGTTCGCCGCCCGGCTGGCGACGTGGCGGCGCATCCGGGCCTCCAGCTGGCGGGCGATCCAGACCCGGCCGGCAGCCGAGGCGCGCGTGGTCGAGGCGCTGAAGCAGCATCATGTCGACGCCTATGTCCCGACCGAGACCTTCTGGCGCCGGCACATGGGCCGTAAGCACAAGCAGACCCGGCCGTTGATCCGCGGCTATGTGTTCGCCGATCTGCCCGACGATTTGCTGCACCTGGTGCACGAGGTCGATGGGGCGACGCGGATGGTGACGCTGAACGGCGCGCCGGTGCGGATCGACCCGCAGTTCGTGGCCGAGCTGCGGCAGGCCGAGGGTGCGGGCCAGTACGACAAGACCCTTCAGGACGGGCAGCGCAAGCCCCTGGTCAAGGGCGGGCGGGCGCGCATCACGGGCGGGCAGTTCAGCGGCTGGATCGGCGCGGTGCTGCGGGTCGACGGCGAGCGGCGCGTGCGGCTGCTGATCAGCATGTTCGGCCGTCAGACGGAATTGGCGCTGAAGCCCGATCAGGTCGAGGCGCTCGGCGACGACGTCGATCCGACGCAGGCGGCGGCGTGAACTTTCCACTTGCGAACGGGGGCAAATCACCCCTGTTCTTAGCGGCAACGCCATCTCGATGGCGGGGACGACCGGCTCAGTGGCAACGCGCCCTTGAAAGACATGCCCCTGCGGGGCGGGCCGATCCCGGTGAAGCTCAGGCCTGATGGCCCGTCGCTTCACCCCGATGGGAAGAGTATGACCACCCGACATGCCCAAGCGACCGCCGACCTACCGGCCCGCGCACATGGGCGCGCCTGCCGCCCGCAAGCGTGAGGTGGATCGGGATCGCGGGTCCGCCCGCGCCCGCGGCTACACCTCGACGTGGGACAAGGCCTCCAAGACCTATCGGCGCGAGCATCCGCTCTGTGAGTATTGCGACGCCGGGGCCTTCGGGCCGTGCCGCGTCACCGCCACCGCCCGTGTCGACCACCTCTACCCGCAGCGCCGATATCGCGGCGTGTTCTGGCGGACCGAATGGTGGGTGGCCAGCTGCGACGCCTGCGACGCGCTCAAGCAGGCCCTCGAACACCAGGGTCACGCCGCCCTCGACGCCCTCGCCCGCCGCCTCGGCCGCCCGACCCTCGACCCGACCGCGTAAGGGGGGGGCGGGTCAAATCCCTGGCGCCTTCAGCGACTGGACCGGTGGGCAACAACAAAATTTTGCGCGCAAGTTTTTTTGCCGAAACATTTTTTTTGAGGGAGGGCGGCATGGGAGAGCGTGGACCGGCGCCCGACCCCGATCAGGCGGCCAAGGGATTTCCCGGCAAGCGCCGGTCGAAGGCGGAGAAGGCGGCGCTGGAACAGGTGCGGATCGCCGCGCTGCTGTCGCCGGCGGTGGGCGCGACGGCCGATCTGCCGGCGCTGTTGCAGGACCCGAAGTATGCGGCGGCGGCCGCCGTCTGGCGTCGCTTGGCCCCCGAGCTGCGGCGCACGCACCGCCTCCCGCTGGAAAGCGAGTTCCTGTTCGCCCAGTTCTGCATCTACGCCCAGGAATGGGTGCAGGTGACCGACGACCTTCACACCAAGGGCTTCAGTCAGAACATCAACACCGTTGCTGGCGGCAAGATGGAGCGTCGGCGGCCCAAGGTGTTCGACCGTCAGCAGGCGTTCCAGAACTGCACGGAGCTGTCGGGTCGGTTCGGTCTCACGCCAGCCGACATGTACGGCCTGTTCAAGGACCAGGCGCTGGTGGCCGCCCGCAACCCAGGCCTGTTCGGGGACGATCGCAAGGCTCCCGCGCCCGGCCAGGACGCGCCTTCGACCGAGCCCGCGCCCGACGTCGGGCAACCGAGCCGGGTGGGCAGCATGGCCGGGATGCGTTCACCGGCGCCGCCCTCGACACACTGATGGACCTCGAGGCCTCGGCGGTCGCGCTGCGGGCCGGCCATGCCGAAGCCTTCGCGCCCGACCGGCCCGACTGGCTGAAGGCGGTCGACGGTGAGGAAGCCTACCAATGGGCCCGCACCGCCTGGGACAACGCCGCGCGCCAGCCCGGCGCCTGGTTCGATCACCCGCTCGCCGAGGCCGTGGTGGCGGACTGGCCGAAGTGGGCCACGCTGACCGTCGACCGCTTCGCCGGCGTGCCGTTCAAGCTCGGCGTCTGGCAGGAGATCGTCGTCCGCCTCTCGGTTGGCTGGATGCTGCCGATCGAGATACTCGACCCGGTCACCCACGCCGCGACCACGATCCAGATCCGCCTGTTCCGGCGGATCATGATGTGGATACCCCGCAAGAACGGGAAATCCGAGTTCCTCGCCGCCCTGGCCCTGCTGTTCTTCGCGCTCGACGGGGTGAGCCAGGGCGAGGGCTACGCCTTCGCCCGCAAGGAAAGCCAAGCCCGCATCGTCTTCAACCGCATGGCGGCCATGGTGCGGGCCAATAAGGAACTGGCCGGCGAGATCTCGGTGTTCGCCAAGTCGCTGTTCGTCCGCTCGTTGAGCGCCCTGTTCGTGGTCCTCTCCGGATCGACCGCGGGCCTTCACGGCCCGAGCCCCTCGGTGATCGTCGGCGACGAGATGCACGAGTGGCGCAGCCTCGACATCGTCGAGACCTTGCGGCAGGGCACCGGCGGCAGACTGCAGCCGATCGAGCTCTACGCCTCCACCGCTGGCCGCAAGTCCGGCGGCCATAGCGTCGGCGAGGAGCTATACGAGGAGAGCCGCCAGATCGCGGACGGCCGCAAGGACGATCCGACCACCCTGGTGGTGATCTTCGCCGCGGGAGAGAACGACGATCCGGGCGACGAGGCGACCTGGCGCAAGGCCAACCCGAGCCTCGGTCTGTCGCCAACGCTGCACTTCCTGCGGCAGGAGTTCCGCAAGACCATCGGCAACCCGCGGGCCTTGGCGGCCTTCAAGTGCTACCACCTTGGGATCTGGGCCGACGAGGCGGTCCGCTGGCTGCCGATCAAGAAGTGGGACGCCTGCGCCGCCTCCAAGGACGGCTGGAAGCTGTACCCGGAGACGCTGAAGGGCCGGAAATGTTTCCTGGCCTTCGACATCTCGGCCACCACGGACCTGACCGCGCTGGTGCTGGTGTTTCCGCCTACGGACGACGATCCGAAGTGGCGGGTGCTCAGCCGGTTCTGGGTTCCGGAAGACCAGGTGGAACGCCGGGTCGCCGAGGGCGCGCCGATCGACAAGTTCATCGCCGCCGGCGCCATGGAGACCACGCCCGACGACTACGTCGACCAGAATGCGGTCGGCCAGGCCATCCTGGAGGCCTGCCGCGACTACGACGTGCAGAAGATCGCCTACGACAAGTGGAACGCGCTCAAGCTCTACACCGACCTGACGCGCCCGGAGGGACTGTACGACGGGGCTGCGCAGCTGCCGGTGGAGCTGTTCAAGGAATACCGCCAGGGCATCCCGTCCTTCGCGGAACCGTCCAAGCACTTCGAGCGGCTGGTCTACGCCGGGCTGTTCGACCACGGCGGCCACCCGGTGCTGCGCTGGATGGCGGGCCACGTGGTGGTCCACTTCGACCGCAACCTGAACTTCATGCCGGCCAAGGATCGGTCGGCCGAGAAGATCGACGGCATCGTCGCCGCCGTCATGGCGGTCGGCCTGGCCACCGCGGGCGAGACCCTCGAGGACATGGTCCCGGAGGATTTCGAGATGAAGGTCTGGGGGTAGCGATGCAGGCCGAGATCATCCGTTCCGCCCTAGCCGTCGTCGGCGTCGGCCTGGTCGGCTATGGCTCTTGGCTGGCTTGGCCCCCGGCCGGCTTCCTGCTCGTCGGCGCTATGCTGCTGGCGGCGTCGGTCTACGGAACCCTGCAGGCGCGCCGGTGATCGGACTGTCGAGCATCCTCGGGGCTCAGCCCCGCGTCTCGTTCCGCGATGGTCAGCTGTCGGGCTCCGCTAATCCGGAGCCGTGGCTGATCGACCTGCTCGGCGGGATGGTGACCCAGTCCGGCATCCGCGTTTCGCCCGAGCAGGCGATGGGCGTTCCCGGCATTGGAGCCTGCGTACAGGTGATTTCGGAGGATCTGGCCAAGGTGCCGCTGATCCTTTACCGCCGCACCGCCAACAATGGACGCGAGCGGGCCGTGGACCATCCGCTCTACAAGCTCCTGAAGGACCGGCCATCGCCATGGCTGACGTCTTTCGCCTGGCGCCGCGCCATGCTCGAGACCGCCGCGCTGCGCGGCAACAGTTTCAGCCGTGTCTACCGCAACGAAGAGGGCATGCCTCAGCAGATCTCGTTGCCGCGCGCCCGGTCGACCCGGGTGCGGTGGGCCGAGGATGGCCAGCCCTTCTATGACATCGCCCTCGCGAACGGCGTTCGCTCCGGCTTGGGCTACCAGGACGTCATCCATTTCGCCTATCGCGGCAGCATCGATCACGCCGCCAACGGGGGCATCTTCGGGCGCTCGCCGATCGACACCCACCGCGAGGCCGTCGCCCTGGCCGTTGCTGCTGAGCGCTACGCCTGTCGCTTCTTCGCCAACGGCGCGCGGCCATCGGCTGTGGTCGAGATGGACAAGACCTTCCCCAACGACGCGGTGGCCAACCGCACGCGAAAGCAGGTCGAGGACGTTCTCTCCGGCGTCGACAACGCCGGCAGGGTGGCCATCTTCGAGCTGGGCATGAAGCTCAAGCAGTGGGCGGCGAACAACAACGACGCCCAGCTCGTCGATGTCCGCAAGGCCGCCGCGAGCGACATGGCCACCATCTTCCGGATGCCGCCGCACAAGATCGGCATCCTGGACAAGGCGACGTTCTCGAACATCGAGCAACAATCAATCGAATACGTCACGGACAACGTCGCTCCTTTGGCGGCCATGAGCGAGCAGCAGCTGGAGCTGGCCTTGCTCAGCGATCTCGAACGGGAAATCTACTTCATCGAGTACGACCTCGACGGTCTGCTGCGCGGCGACATCGCCAGCCGTTACCGCGCCTATTCCATCGGCCGGCAGTGGGGCTGGCTCAACGTCGACGAGATCCGCGCGACGGAGAACAAGAACCCGCTGCCGGACAACGCCGGCCAAGTCTACCTCTCCCCGATGAATATGAACTCGGCCAAGAATACGGCCGACCCGAGCATTGATGGGCCGCCTTCAGGCAGCCCCGGCGGCGGCGCCGACAGCCGCAACCGCACGGGCGACGTCCTCTCCGCTTACGAAATCGCCGCCTAGACCCGGAAAGGTCCCTGCATGACCCGCGCCTTCCGCGCGCTCACGGCCGAGCCGTGGGCGATCGAGCCGTCCTGGCTGCCGATCCTCGCCGCCATCGCCCTACGTGATCGCCCGACCGTCACGCCCGAGCCGACGTGGGCGGCGCACGACATGGCGCTGCTCGCCGGCCCAGGCGGCCGCAAGATGGAGGGCGCTCGATACGCGGTGACGACGGCCGATGGGGTGGCGCTGATCCCGGTGTTCGGGCCGATCCTGCCGCGCGCCAACCTTATGTCGGACATGAGCGGGGCCACCACCTGCTCGGGACTGTCGTCCGACTATCAGCTGTGCCTGTCCAACCCCGAAGTGGGCGCGGTGTTGTTCATGATTGACAGCCCCGGCGGCCCGGTGTCCGGGATCGCCGCCCTGGCCGACCAGATATGGGCCAATCGCAACAAGATGCCGACCGCCGGCCACGTCATGGGCAGCGCCGCTTCGGCCGCCTACTGGGTCGGGTCGCAGATGCCGCAGCTGACCGCCGACCGCACCGCGCTCGTCGGCTCCATCGGCGTGATCGCCGGGATGAAGAAGCAGGTCGAGCCTGACGGCGAAGGAATGATGAGTTTCGACGTGGTCTCCTCCAACGCGCCGGACAAGGTTCCGGACCCGGAGACCGACGCCGGCATGGTCTCGATCCTGGGCATGCTCGACGCGATCGAGGCGCAGTTCATCGCTGACGTCGCCCGCGGCCGAGCCACCACGGCGACGCGCGTGAAATCCGACTTCGGCCAGGGCGGCGTCCTCGTCGGCCAAGCCGCCGCCGCCGCCGGCATGGTGGATGCGATCACAAGCTTCGACGCCGCCTATCGCGGCCTCGCCCAGCAGGTGGCCAACCAGCGCAAGCTTAAAGCGCTGAAGGCCTGACCAAACTCCTCAGCCTGCGAAGGCCGGGGTTCCGGAGGGCGGCCGTCGCCGCCCATTTGCGCACAATCAGGAGACACCCATGCGCGACATCGCGAGCCTTCGCCAAGCCCGGGCGGCGGCGTATCAGCAGCTGACCGCTCTACAAGCCGCGGCCGGCGACCGAGCCATGACGGCCGAGGAACAGGCCGCCTTCGACGCCCAGGCGGCCGCTGTGGAGGGTTTGGACAGCCAGATCCGAACGGCGGAGCGCATCCAGGGGTTGGTCGCCTCGACCGCGATCCCGTCCCCGGCGTCCGCCGCCGCCGCCGTTCCGACGGTCGAAGCCGAGGCTGCCGGCGGTGCCGCGCCTCGGACCTATCCTCAAGCGGCCACGCCGGTCGCAAAGGGAATCAAGTTCTCGCAGACGGTGCGAGCGCTCGTTTCCGCCCGAGGCAACATCGAGGCGGCCCGCGAGTTCGCCGCGTCCACCTGGGGCGAGAACTATGATGTCACCGCGGGGCTGCAGGCCAACGACGCCTCTGCAGGCGGCTTCCTGGTGCCGGAGCAGTTCTCGGCCGAGATGATCGAGCTGGTGCGGCCTCGCACCGTGGTGCGCAAGAACTGCCGCGTGGTGCCCCTGGTTGGCGGCACGGACACCATGCCCACGGTGGAAAGCGGCAGCGCTGCCTATTACATCGGCGAGGGCAGCGATATCCAGGAGACCGAGCCCACCTTCGGCAGCCTGAAGTTTGTCGAGCGTGAGGTCGCCGCCCTGGTGCCGATCTCCAACAAGCTGCTGCGAAACGCCTCGGTCAATGTCGACGTCACCGTCCGTGACGACCTGACCCTGGCCTTCGCCCAAGCGGAGGACGTCGCCTTCCTGCGCTCGAACGGCGTCGGTGCGGCGCCCAAGGGTATCCGTTACCTGGCCGGCAGCATCATCGCGGCCAATGCCTCGGTGAGCTTGGCCAATATCGACGCCGACAGCCGCAAGCTGATCAATGGGCTCGCGCTCAACAACATCCCCATGATCAACCCCCGCTGGGTGATGAGCCCGCGGGTGTTCGGCTTCCTGCAGGATCTGCGCGACGGCAACGGCAACATCGTGTTTCCCGGCTTGCAGCTGGCCCAGCCGATGTGGAAGAGCTTCCCTGTCGAGGTGACCAACAACGTCCCGGTCAACCTCGGCGGCGGCGGAACCGACAGCGAACTCAGCCTGGTCGATTTCAACGAGGCCGTGATCGCCGACACCTTCCAGGTCCGCATCGACGCCAGCGAGAGCGCCTCCTACAAGAAGGGCGGCGTGATGGTTTCGGCTTACAGCCAAAACCAGACGGTGATCCGCGCCGTCGCGGCCCACGACTTCGGCTTGCGCCGGGCCTATGCCGCGGCGGTCCTGACCGGCGTGAGCTGGGGCGCGTAAGGGCCAGGCCAACTCCCGGTCTTCGCCTTCTTTCACCCTCGGCCGCCGGTTGGCCGCAACATCCCCTCCGTTACGCCGCGCGCGGACGGACAGGACTGGGCGCGCCCGCCGGCGGGCCGCTCTGGAGATCCGCCATGTACTCGATGAGCCGCGACCTCGCGTCGGAGGTCTATCCCCTTTTCGCCGCCAGTGCGGTCGCCGCCACCGCCGGCGGCTCTGGCGACGCAACGGCCGCCCCCGGCGACAGCATCGACCTGACCGCTCTTCCGGATCGGTTCGAGTCTGTCGCCTTCGCCATCACCGCCAAGTCGGTGTTGGCGGCGACCAAGACCATGACCTTGACCGCCAAGATCGAAACCAGCGCCGACAACTCGACCTGGTCCGATCTGCTCGCCTCCGCGACCGTGATCCTCTCCACCGGAGCCGGCGGCGGTTCGACGGAGAAGGCGGCGGCGATAATCGGGGCGAGTCTGGAAAACGCCCAGCGCTACGTCCGGGTGAACGTTACGCCGGACCTATCGGCCACCGGCACCGACACCACGGCCATCGCCTCCACCGCCCTGTTTGGCGGCCGACGCAAGTCCACCTAGGCCGGAGCTGTAACGGGCGGCCGAACGGCGTTCGCGACCGGCCGCCCACCCACTCCATGACAATCCACATCGGGGCCTGACCGCCATGAAGATCGTCCAATTTGTGCGTTACAGCCCGCCATACAACGTGGGCGAAACTGCCGGCTTCGAAGTCCATGCCCGGGCCGACGCGCTGATCAAGAGCGGCCATGCGCGAGCTGTTGATCGCAAGCAGGCGAACCCTCCCGCCGCCAATCCGGCGAAGGTCAAAGCGCCTGGCAAGGCGGCCGCTGCAGCTGCCGCCAAGGGCGCCACGACGCAGACGGACCCGGCCTGATCGTGGGCGTCGTCGTGGTCGAGGCGCCGACCTGGCCGCTCGTCCCTCCGGACGAGGCGAAGGCGCATGTCAAGATCGACGCCGACGTCACGGATTACGACGGCGAGATCGGGGGCATGCTCCTGGCGGCGAGCGAGAGCGTCGACGGGCCGCCCGGGGACTACGGGATCGCCGTGGGACTGCAGACCCTGCTGGCCACGTTTGAGGGTTTCTCGCACCGCCCCCTTCCGCCCGGCGCGTTCGGCCGGGAACGGGACGCCATGCTGGAGCTGCCATATCCGCCGCTCGTCTCCGTCGTCTGGGTCAAATATCTCGATCCGCAAGGCGTCGAGCATCAACTGGACCCAGACGACTACGAACTGGTCCAGGGCGGGATCGAGCCGGGAGGCATTCGCCCGGCCCCCGGTAAGTCCTGGCCCGCCACCATGGGTGGGCCGGATACGGTGCGGGTCCAGTTCGTGGCCGGTTATGAGGCCCTGCCCAGTCGCATCCGCGCCGCCATCCTGCTGATCGTCGGCGACCTGTTCCAAAACCGCGAGGCGCAGTTCGTGGAAGGCAGGATCGTGGTTTTGCCCAACCCGACAGTCGACGGCCTGCTGGGCCGATTCCGTCAGCCGGTCGTCCGCTAAATCCCGCTCCTGGGCTGACCGCCCGCGAACGGCGTTCGCGTCCCTCTTCCCCCATCGTTCATCACTGAAAAGGAGGCCGCCATGGCCGATCTGACCATTACCGCCACCAGCGTGCTGTCCGGCGCCAAGGCCGTCACCGAACAGGGCGTCGCCGGGGAGGCCCTGACCGCCGGCCAGGTCGTCTACAAGGCCGCCGCCACCGGCAAGTGGATGAAGGCCGACGCCAATGCCGGCACGGCCGAGCCGCACCACGCCGAGGGCGTGGCGCTCAACGGCGCGGCGGTGAACCAGCCTGTGCTGGTGGAGAAGTCCGGGGAGATCACCATCGGCGCCACCCTCACGCCCGGCTCTCCGTACTACCTGTCGGCCACGGCGGGCGGCATCTGCCCCGCCGCCGACCTGACGACCGGCATGGCCGTCTGCCAGCTGGGCTTGGCCAAGAGCGCCTCCGTCCTGGTCATCGACATCCAGTTTCCCAGCGTCACCCTCTAGCGACCGGCCGATGGCGCGGCTCCACAGTTTTCGCATCGAATTGGACGCCATTTCCGATGCGGTAACGGAGTTGGAGCGTCTGGCTCGGGCCTTGCCGACCCGCCATGGCGAGGCGTTCCGCGCCCTCGACCGGCGGGTCGCGGACCTGATCGACGGCAAGTGCGGCCAGCCGGACGTCCACGATCTCGGCGAGGGCGTCTTGGCCGTCGCTGCGCCTCGTGAGCTGAGCGAGATCCTCGCCGCCGGGCGCCAGCTGGGGGTGATCTGATGCAAAGCCTCCAGGCCGGCAGCCTCGACCGGCGCATCGCCATCCTGGTCCCCCAGGACGACGACGACGGGCTGCAGACGCTGCCCGGCGCGCCGGTCGAGTTCATGAGCTGCTGGGCCTCCGCCACCCCCGTCCTCGACGGGGAGCGGTTCCGCGCCGACCAGACCCAGGCCTCGATCACCATGCGGTTCGTCATCCGCTGGTCGAGCAAGGCCAGCCAGATCGACCCGACCATGCTGGTGAAATTCGGAGGCCGCACCTTCGGCATCGCCGCAACCAAGGAGATCGGCCGCCGCGTCGGCGTCGAGATCTCCGCCACCGCCCGCGCGGAGACCCCGGCATGATCACCTTCAAGCTTGAGGGATTGAAGGAGCTGGACGCCGCCCTGGGCGAGCTCAGCAAGGCCACCGCCAGCAATACCCTCTACCGGGCGCTGCAGCCGGCCGCGGAGCTGCTGGACCAGACCTGGCGGGACAACGCCCCCGAACTGACCGGCGGGCTGAAGCGCAGCGGGGGCATCGTCAAGTCCTCGGCCGAGACCGGCGACGCCGCCTTCCGCGCCGCCAAGCGACAAGGCGCTGACAGCGCCGGCGCCGTTCAGGCCAAGCGCGACGCCCTGCGGGGCAGCGCCGCCGACCGCAGTTTCGCCGAACTGACCGTGGGGCCCGGCCGCGCCCCCAAGGCGATCCAGCAGGAGTTCGGCAACCGCGACATGGCCGCCCAACCCTACTTCCGCCCAGCCTACGAGAGCACCAAGGAGCGGATGCTCAACATCATCACCTCGGGTCTGACCTATGCGGTCTCCGGGGCCGTCGAGCGCGCCCGCCGCAAGGCCCTGAAGGCCAAGGGCTGAGCCGTGGAAGAGGCGCTGCGGGCCTTCCTGCGCGGCACGACCGCCCTCTCGGACCTGGTCAGCCGGCGGATCGAGTGGGACGCCCTGCCCCAGAAGGCGGGCATGCCGGCGATCACCCTGACCGAGGTTGCGGGCGCGCGCCAGTACACCATGAAGGGGCGCGACCGCCTGGTCGGCTACCTGATCCAGATCGACTGCTGGGGGCTCAGCCGCAAGGCCTGCCGCGACGCGGCCCTGGCCGTGGTCGCCGCCTGCGACGCGCCTCCGTCCGATCCCCTCGTCCGCCTGTTCGTCGAAGCCCAGCGGTCCGCCAAGGACCCCGGCGTCGGCGGCGAGCCCGACTTTTACCGAACCAGCCTGGACACCCGGGTCTGGGCCACCGAGGCCTGAAGAAGGAGCCGTAAGCGATGACTGCGTCCCAAGCCATGATTGGTTACGACTCGACGTTCGAGGTCGAGGATGCGCCGGGGTCCGGCGTTTTCGTCGAGCTCGCCGAGTGCACGGATATCACCCCGCCGTCGTCTTCGGTCGACGACGTCGAGGTGACCCACATGAAGTCGCCCGACCGGACCAAGGAATACATCGCCGGTCTCACCGACGCCGGTGAAGGTTCGATGGGCATGAACTGGGTTCCGGGTTCGGACACCGACAACCTCATCATCGCCTGGCGCGCCGACGGCACCCGTCGCGCGGCCCGGATCACCTATCCGAACAACGTGCGCTGGACCTTCCTTGCCTACGTCAAGACCTATTCCGGCGCCGTCCCGGTCAAGGACCGGATGTCGGCCACCCTGGCGATGAAGATCGCCGGCTCGGTCGGCATCGACACGGCCGCCTGACCATGGCCAATCCGCTGAAAGGCGAGGTGGCGTTCTCGGTCGACGGCAAGGACTTTGTCCTCGTCTTCGACTGGAACGCCCTTTGCACCATCTCCGGCCGGCTGGGTCTCACCATGGACGAGATCGGCAAGGACCTGACCAAGGACATGACGCCGCCCTTCCTCCGCTCCGCCCTCTGGGCCGGGCTGGAGGAGTTTCATCCCGAGCTGTCGGAGCGGGATGTCGGCAAGCTGATCACGGCCATGGGCCCCGGCGAAGCCCGGGCCAGGCTGCTGCAAAGCGTCGCCCTGGCCTTTCCCAACAGCGAGGCGCCGGCGACCGGCGACCCTCAGACGGCGGCGGCGCCGGCTCCGACGCGCCGTCGCCGTGGGACGTCGAGCACCAGTTCTCCGTCTGGTGCGGACTAGGCATCGGACCGCCGGAGGCGTTCTGGCGGCTGACCCCGCGGCTGTTCTTCCTGGCGGTCAAGGGCCGGGCCGACGCCAAGGTCGCGGACGCCCGCGAACGGCGCTGGCACACCTGGCACGTCATGCGCCCGCACCTCGGCAAGACCTGCATCAGCCTGGGCGACTTCATCGGCGGCCAGGCCGCGCCGGCGCCCAAACCCCAGCCCTGGCGGCCTGACGTCGAGCCCGCCGCCTTCGCCTGGCATCGCCGCTTCACCCGCAAAACCTAGGGAGGACCCATGGCCGGAAACGCCACCATCGGCGCCCTGCGCGTGCAGCTTGGGGCGGACACCGCCCAGTTCGAGAGCGGTCTGGACCGCGCCTCCAACAAGCTGAAGAAGTTCGGGGAGACCGCCAAGGTCCCCGATTTCGGCAAGGCGCTGGACAAGGTCTTCGACAGCTCGCGGCTGAAGATCCTGGACGAGGGCTCGGCCCGCATCAGCGTGTTCGGCTCCGCCCTCGAGGAGCTGGGCCCGGCCGGCATCGCGGCAGGCGCCGGGATCGCGGCGGTCGCCCTGGCGCTCGAGGGCGCGGCCAAGGCGGCCGAGTTCGGCGACGCGATCGACAAGGCGGCCCAGAAGGCCGGCGTCGCCACCGACGTGCTGCAGGCCTACCGCTATGCCGTCAAGCAGCTCGGCGGCGAGGCCGGCGACGCGGACATCGCCCTGCAGTCGTTTGCGCAGCATTTCGGCGCCGCGCTCGACGGCATCAGCAAGAAGGCGATCAAGCCGTTCGAGGCGATCGGGCTCGATCCCAAGGCCTTCGGCTCGACGGACGAAGCGCTGCAGGCGGTCATCGCCAAGATCGCCAACCTCAAGTCCGCCGCCTCCCAGGCCGATATCGCCGACAAGATGGGCCTGACCTCGATCCTGCCCGCCATCCGCGCGGGCGGGGACGAGTTCAACCGCATGATCGACAGCGCCAGGAGCCTTGGCGTGGTCATGGACCGCGAAGTTGTCGAGCGCGCGGCCAAGACCAAGGACAAGATGGAGGAGCTGGACCAGATCATCTCGGTCCAGCTGAACTCGGCCCTGGTCGATCTCGGGCCCGTGCTGCTCGGCCTGTTGGGCATGTTCGCCCAGATGGCCACCAAGACCGACGACATCGTCGAGGGCTTCCGCAAGATCGAGGACCGCAGCGACAGCGCCATCAAGCGCCAGATTTCCGCCCTGACCGAGCAGAATCTGTTGACCACGGGCCCGCTGCTGTCCCCGTCGCCGGCCCAGAAGACCATTCGCGACGACAACGAAAAACGCATCACCGAGCTCCAGGCCGAGCTGGCGCGCCGGCACGCCAACGATGCCCCCGAGCTGCCCAAGGGGACCGGGACCGTCCGCAATCTGGCGGCCGAGGCCGAGGCCGCAGCGGCGCGCAAGGCGGCCGAAGAGGCGGCGCGCAAGGCCCTGCAGCAACAGGCCGCCAGCCTGCAGGCGCTGGACGAGGCGACGCGGGGCGAACTGAGTGCGCGCCTCGGCCTGACCAAGAACCTGAAGGCCATCGCCGATCTGCAGGTGGAGGAGGTGGACGCGGCGACCAAGAAGGCCAACGACAAGCTGACCTCGGACGCCGACGAGAAGAAGATCACCGCCGCGTCGGCGCGAACGGCGATCGCGCTCAACAATCGCGCGGCCGACGAGAAGAAGGCCCAGATCGCCAGCGAGCTCGAGGCCAGCATCCTCGAGCAGAACGCGGCCCAGCGCCAGAAGATCGGCGGCTATTACGACCAGATCGCCCAGCTGCAGTCCTCGCTCGCCACCACGGCCGAAGCCCAGAACAGGATCGAGCTGGCCGCCCTGGACCGCCGTCAGTCCGAGGAGGTGAAGAACCTGCAGGACGCGCAGGGCGCGGAACGCGATCGTGCCAAGCTCGACGCGGCTGAGACCAAGCGGCTCCAGACCACCCAGGCGACCGAGACCCAGCTGCTCGCCGATCGTCAAGCGGTGGAACGTCAGGTCGCGCAGCGGCAGGCGGCCGCGCGCACGGTGGCAGAGCAGAACAGCTTGGCCGAAGCCGGGCTCAACCTGCAGATCAACCTGCTCAGCAGCCAGCAGGCCTTGGGGGTATCGACCTACGCCCAGGGCCAGGTGGCGCTGAAGATCCTGGCGCTCCAGCAACAGCTCGAAACCCTGAAGCAGGAAGAAATCATCAACTCCACCACGGCGAGCGAGGCGGAAAAGCAAAATGCCGCGGCGCAGCTCGCGCTTCTGCCGCAAATCCACGCCAACCAGACCGAAGCGCTGAAGCGCAGCAACAATCTCCTGAATGGCATGGCCGACGCGGCCACCGCCTTGGGTGATTTCGCCGGCTCGCTGAAGAACGGCGACCTGGGTGGCGCGCTGGGCCATTTTTCGACCCTGCTCAACGACGCGGCCGGGTTACTGGGGTCGGGCAGCAAATTGGGCTCGACTCTCTCTGGCATCGCCTCGGTCCTGGGCCCTGCCGGCGCGATCGTGAGCGGGGTGGGCGCCGCCATCGGCGCGATCTTCAGCGGCGAAAAGACCATCGGCGTCGTGCGGCTGAGCGCGGCTGACCAGCAGAAGCTCCAGGGCGTGGGGACGGTGCTGGCGGGCCTCGGCCAGCAGTCCGCGAGCATCGCCAACTCGTTGGCGGCGGCGGAGAAATACCAGAACACCGACCTGGAATTCTCCAGCCAGCAGGTCCAGTCGCTGAAGTCGATCAGCCAGAATATCGGCGCCCTGACCGCCGCCCTCGGCCGTCAGATCAGCGTTTCCGGCGACGCCTTCGACACCGCGAAGCTGGGGCTCGGGACCACGACCAGCGGCTCGTCCGGGCTGATGCTATTGTCGGCCCTGTTCGGCAGCAAGACGACCACGACCACGCTGGTCGACCAGGGGATCGACCTCAGCGCGGGAAGCCTGAAGGCCTATATCGACAAGGCGGTAGCGGCGAATTTCTACCAGGACACCCAGTCGGTGACCCAGAAGTCGAGCTTTTTCGGCTTCGTCAAATCGACCACCACCCGGAACAACGAAACCACCTCGCCGGTCGGCGACGATGTCGCGACCGCCATCAGCAAGGTGGTCGCCAGCCTGCGCGACGGCGTGCTGCAGGCGGCGACGACCCTCGGCGTGGACGGCGCCCAGCAGGCGCTGGACGCCTTCACCGTCGATATCGGACGCATCAGCCTCGACGGGCTCAGCGCCTCGCAGATCACCGATCAGCTGAACGCGGTGTTCAGCAAGCTCGGCGACGAGTTGGCGGCGGACGGGGTCCCTGGCCTGACCGCGTTCGAGCAGGCGGGGGAGGGGGCCCTCGAGACCTTGGAGCGGCTGGCCACCGAATACACCGCGGTCGATACCTCGCTGGCCTCCATCGGCCTGACCTTCCGCACGACCGGCTTCGCCAGCGTGGCGGCGCGGGACCAGCTGGTGCAATTGGCCGGCGGCCTGGACGCCTTCACTTCCGAGGCGGCCTACTTCCAGCAGAACTTCCTCACCACGGCCCAGCAGCTCGCCCCGATGCAAGCCGCCGTGGCGGCGGCGATGGCGGCGCTGGGCGAAAGCGGCGTCACCACCAAGGCGCAATTCGTCGCCTTGGTCGACAGCCTGGACGTCTCCACCGAGGCGGGGGCCGAGCTCTACGCCAAGCTGATGCAGATCGCGCCGGCCTTCGGCAAGGTGGCCGACGCGGCCGCCGATCAGGCCAACAAGCAGGCGCAGCTGCAGATCGCGCTGATGCAGGCTCAGGGCGACGCCTCCGGCGCCTTGGCCCTCCAGCGCAAGCTGGAGCTGGCCGCCACCGACGACGCCCTCAAGGGCCTGCAGCAGTCGGTCTACGACGCCCAGGACGCGACCGATAAGGTCAGCGCCGCCCGCGACGCCCTGACCGCCTCCGCCGACGCCATGAAGGCCAGCCTTCAGGGGACCGTCGACCAGTTCCAGGGCTTCGCCGACAGCCTGACCGCCTTCGGCAAGACCCTGAGCGTGCAGACCGACAACGTCGGGGCCAACTACCGGCAGCTGAGCGAGGCCTTCGACGTTCTCGCGGCCAAGGCCCGGCTGGGCGATACGGCCGCCCTTGGCGGCCTGCAGGACGCCGGGCAGGCGCTGCTGGACGTGTCGAAGACCAGCGCCCACAACAGCTTGGAGCAGGCCCGCGACGTGGCCAAGGTCAAGGCGGCGGTGGAGGCGGCGGCTGATACCGCCACCCGCCAGGTCTCCATCGCCCAGCAGCAGCTGGACGGGGTCAACGCCACGGTCGAGGCCCTCGGCCTGGTCAACAACTCCGTGTTGGAGCTGGGCCAGGCGCTGTCCGGCTACGCCTCGGCCTTGCTCGCGCAGAAGTCCGCCGGCGGGATCGGTGGAGTGTCGAGCGAGCTCGGCGCCAACCCCGAGGTCAACGCGGTCCTGGCGTCGGTGACCGGCTATACCGGGGCCTTCGGAACGGGCGGGTTCCAAAGCTTCATCACCGCGGCCGATCCGGCCACCCAGACCAAGGCGGAGGCTGTGCTCAACGCCTTCGGCCAGTCCAACCGCATCGTCGGCTTCGCCACCGGCGGCAGCGGCGTCGTCGGCGGTTCCGGCGCCGTGGACAGCCAGATCATCCGCATGCGCGCCACCCCGGGCGAACTGGTCAGCGTCACCCATGGCGACCCCATGGCGGCCAACGCCGAGGCGATGCAGGCCTTCGCCGACCGCCTCGGCAGCCTGGAAGGCCTGATGGGGCAGGTGGCGCTCAACACCGCGGGATCGCTGAACGCGGCGACCAAGACCGGGGTAATCGTCAAAACCGCCGGGCAGTCGCCGGCCGATCCGCTGTTGGTGCAATCGGCGGCATGAGCGATTCCTTCGGCTTTAGGGCCATCAAGCCTCAGCTCATCGACGACGCCGCGCTGCTGGCCACGAACGTTGTCGAGACCGCCCCTGCCGCCTATGCAGGCGGTACGACCTACGCCTTGGCGGCCAAGGTCTCGGTCGCCGTCGGCGGCAACGCCTTCGACGTCTACACCTCGAGGCTGGACGCCAACACCGGCCACGCCCCGGCCAGCTCGCCGACCTGGTGGGCGCGCATCGGCCAAGCCTATGGCGCCTACGACGCCGCCAAGACCTACGCCGACAAGGACCGGGTGGTCGATGCGGCCAACCACCTGGTCTATGAGGGGGTCGGGGCCGGCAACCTCGACAACCCGCTGCCCGACCCGCCGGGCAACAGCACCGACCACTGGCTGTTTGTCCGCGCCTCCAACCCCTATGCGATGTTCGACCAGTCGAGCAGCTCGCGGACCGTCAACCCGGACGAGATATCGGTGACCCTGCAGGCCGACGGCCTGGTCACCGGCGTGGCCCTGGACCGGATCAGCGCCGCCACGGTGAGGATCGTCGTCACCGACGCGATCGAGGGCGTGGTCCAGGACGAGACCATCGATCTGGCCTCCTACAGCGGCATCGACGACTTCGACCGCTGGTTCTTCTCGCCGCCCCGGGCGAGCGCCTTCCTGCCGATCACCGACCTCTTCCCCTACGCCGACGCCACCATCGAGATCATCCTCAGCGATCCCGGCAACGACGTGGCCTGCGGCACCTGTGTCATCGGCTACGTCAACGAGATCGGCGGGACCCAGTGGGGCTCCAAGCTCGGGTTCACCGATTACTCCACCGTCGCGCCCAACGACTTCGGCGACCGTAACATCGTCGTGCGTCCGTACACCGACGACGCCGACCATGTGCTGTGGGTCGACAACGACGCCATGGACGCGGTCATGCAGTTCTTCAAGGACAACCGCGCCACGCCGATGTGGCTCGAGGGGGACGACCGCTGGGGCGTGATGCACGTCTACGGCATCGTCACCGCCTGCAGCCTGGCCGTCCCCGGCGATACCAAGTCCGCGCTTTCACTCACCCTCGGGGGCCTTTCCTGATGACCGTTCCGACGATCACCGATCCGCCCGAGGTGGTCCCCAGCCGCGCCATCAAACCGAACAGCGCGTTCAACGCGGCCGTGCGCGATTTCCTGGCGTGGCTGGCGGTGTTCGTGCCTCAACTGAAGACGGCCCTGACCTGGATCGACGCCCAGGTCGCGCAGATCGCCCTCGACCGCGCCGCCAGCGCCGCCAGCGAAACGGAAGCCGCCGCGGCCGCCGCCGACGCCGAGGACGCCGCGGCCGCCGCCGCCGCGTCCGCCGTGGCGGCGGCGGCCAGCAGCGGAAGCGCCGCAGGCTTCACCGCCACGTCCGCCACCTCAATGACCATCGGGTCGGGAACCCTGACCTTCACCATTCAGGCCTCGAAAAGCTTCCAGGCCGGCGGCGGCGAGCCCGTCATCATCTCCGACCAGGCGGCCCCCACGGCCAATCAGATGTGGGGCACGGTCTCCAGCTACAACAACGGCACCGGGGTCATGGTCGTTGTGGTTCCGGCCGGCCAAACCAAAGGCTCTGGCACGAAGGCGGCCTGGAACGTGTCGCTCGCGGGAGCCGTCGGCGGCAATGGCCCCACCTTCACGGGGGGGACTCTGGCGTCCCCGGTCAACAACGCGCCGGCCGACACCCTGGCGTCGGCCTCCACCGTCAACATAGGCGGCGCCGCATCCAACTACGTCAAGATCACCGGCACGACCACGATCACCGCCTTCGACAGCCTGGCTTCCGGGGCCGAGCGGATCGTCGAGTTCGCCGGCGCCCTGACCCTGACCCACAACGCCACGAGCCTGATCCTGCCGGGCGCCGCGAACATCCAGACAGCGGCTGGAGACATCGCCCGGTTCATCTCCGAGGGCTCGGGCAACTGGCGAATGCTGAGCTATGCTCGCGCCTCGGCAGCCCCGAACGCGGGCTGGACCCAAATCGGCGTCGCGACGCCAAGCGGCGTCTCTAGCACCGCCTTCGCGGGCATTTCGACCACCTTCAACGATCTGCTGATTGTTTGTGAGGGGCTTGCCCCCAATACAGTGGCTGACTTTCGACTGGAGATTGGCGACGCTACGCCGAGTTACGGCTCACCAATATCGCTAGTGGCTGGTATAGGTGCGGCCGGTCACATCGTGGGTGCAGTGCTGCTTTCTGGCGTTCGAAATGACTACGGGGCGGCGGAGGCAAACGTCGCGGACGCAGCTCTCACGTCGCCGGGCGTGGCGGCGGCGACACCTGCGGGGGTGGTCTGGCGGGTGACCGGCGGCATTCGCGCCTTGAGGCTCTCATGGAATGGAGCAAATTTCTTTGCCGGCACCGTGCGGCTTTTCGGAAGATAGCGAGCCTCGCATCGGGGTGCCGCGTTCACGCCAAGGTAGGGTGTCATGCAGAAGGTGAAGGATATGGCCAGAGCCGTCCTTGGGGATGTTGTGGCCAGCGTTCGGAACGATGACGGACCGAAATCGAGGATTAGCCGCATAGGCTTTGCGGCTATCGTCACAAACTAGGCTGGGAATCCTTGTAATAGGACGCTCAGGCCAAAGGGGGTCATCGCCAAGCAAAAGGGTCCCCTGGCCCCGAAAGTCCAGCGCCAGAGATCTGTAGTCGCGGTTTTCGACCCCATCTTGACCGGTCCCAAATAGGTTTCGTACCCATTCGGCCGCATTTGGATTGTCGCCAACAATGTCGCGAAAACGCGGGTGGATCGGCCAAAGCGGCGCGGTCATCAGCGGGGTCTCGACCAGGATGGTTTCCCAAGCGCCTGTAAGCGAGAGCGCCACGACGCCCCCTATTGAGATTGCCAAAACCAGCACGCGGGGATGTGCGAGTTTAGCAATGACCTCATCAAAGGCAGTGGCGAACGCCTTAACGGTCTGGTCCCTGAATGGGGTGCTGTGCATGCCGGGCAGATGGACCAAGGCGACGTCCGCCTCTGGAATTAGATCGGCCAGTGGGTCCATGTAGCCGACGGTTGGCGGCCATGCACCTCTGATCACAAATAGGAGCGGTCGATCTGGGGAAAAACTTTCCAACCGGCCCCATACCGGCACCGCTCCCATTGAAGTTTGAAATTTCGTCGCTTGCACGGCCGCCATTCTGGCCACGGCGAACCGCATTTTCAATCGCTCGTTCCAGGCCGACCACTGCCGCCGGTCCGCGATCTGGGACGCCGCCGTCCGGCAGCTGACCGCGGCCGAGCTGGCCCAGCCCTAGCCGCGAACGCCGTTCGCCTTCTTCGTCCCGTCGCGAGGGCCGCACCGCATGACCACCACTTCGGCCGAAGTCCGGACCCTCTCCGCCGACGTGCGCGCCTTGGTCTCCGACCTGCGCGCGGAGACTGGAAGCGGCGCGATCGGGACCGAGGACGAGCGGGCTGACCTGACGGCTTACCGCGCCCTGGTCGCGAGCTATCTGGGCGGGGTTTCGGACGCCGGGGTCGTCGCGGGCCTGACGCGGCTTGGGAGCGGCCTGGACCGGGTCATCAGCTTGGTGACCGACGAGGTCGAGGATACCGGCGTCGCCGGCTCGGCCGCGATCACCGAGGCGGCCGACACGCTGGCGGCCGTGGGGGCCGTGGCGGTCAAGGGTCAGGCCTCCGTTTCGGAGGCGCCCGACACGCTTTCTGCCACCGGGGTCGGGCCTGGGTCGGGGATCACCGGCTCGGCCAGCATCACGGAGGCGGACGACACGACGTCGGCCGCCGCGGCGGTCAAGGTCGCCGGGGCGGCCAGCGCCAGCGAGGCGTCCGACACCGTCACCGCGGCCGCGAGCGCGCTGGTCAAGGCGGCGGCTTCGATCACCGAGGCCGCCGACACGGTCACCGCCACGGGAACGGTCCCCTACGTCCCGCCCAACATGTACAACTGGAACCCCTCGACCCAGTTCGTGAACACCCGCGCGGCCTACGCCGCCGGGCGGCTGCCGATCTCGTTCTTCGGCGACAGCATCACCGCCGGCGTGTGGGCGCTGGGGGATTCGGTCGACGACTATGTGCAGCACTCGTCGGTGCATCACGCCGCCAGCAAACTGGTCGCGCTGGGCACGGCGGCGCACGCCTATTCCAACGGGATGAACCACAACAACCCGGGGTCGGACCTGCGGTATTCCCTTGGCGGCTCGGCCCACTGGTCCGGCGCGGTCGCCGCCGGCGGCCCCCTGTGCGAACTGGGCGTCAACGACACCCTGACCTTCACCCTGCCGTCCGGCATGAGCTTCAACCGGGTCCGCGTCTCCGTCGTCGATGTGGGCTCGTCCTCCTGCGACGTCTGCGTCGATGGCGGTTCCTACACCGGCTCGCCCCAGACCGGCACGAACGCGGGCCAGTCCGAGTTCACCTTCACCGTGCCCGGCGGCTCGCACACCTCCTGGACGGTCAAGGGCACGGGCGGCGGCACCGTCTACGTCATGGCCGTGGAGGTCTGGGACACCGCCGTCAACCGCATCGAGTGCATCAACCTGGGCGTGGGCGGCCGCACGACCGATTCCCTGGTCGGCGGCACGTCAGGCTGGGGTCAGCTCCAGGGCCTGTGGAAGATGGCCTCGCCACTGGTGTTCATCGCCCTGGGCGCAAACGACGGCGACGTCGCGGCGGACGGGGCGTCGGCCAAGACCAAGGCCGAGTTCAAGGCCGGGCTCGACAATGGCGTCAGCTATCTCCTGGCCAACGACCAGGACGTGATCCTGGTCATGCCGCCGCCGCTGAACGTCACCAGCTACAACACCAACAGCCGGGACGACTACGAGGCCGCCATCCGCGAGATCTGCGACGCGCGCGGCCTGTGCGCCTGGGACCAGCGGGCCTGGGCCCCGTCCTGGGCGACCCTGGCCGCCGCCTCCAAGACCGTCGGCAACTTCCACTTCAGCGAGGGCTACTACTCCGACGTCGGCGACTTCTACGGATCGCTGATCAACGCCATCAAGGCGTAAGGCCCCCCGCCAAATCTCCTTTCGACCCGTGCGCCGGCCGCGGCGCCCGCACGGCTCATCCATCGCCGCACCCCCCAAAAACCGGAGACGACCCATGCGCCTGTTCCGCAACCTGGCCGGCTACGCGCTGGCGGCCATGCTGGCCTTTGCCCCCGTCCTCGCCGCCACCCCGGCGGCGGCGGCGATCACCTACTCCACCGCCATCGCCAACGCCCGCCTCGACGCGGTCGAAAGCACCTGCGGCGCGTCGGCGATCCTGCGCGTCCGCACCGGCTCGCCCCCCGCCACCGTGGCCACCGCCTCCAGCGGCACTGTGCTGGCGACCATGAGCCTGCCCTCGGACTGGATGGCGGCGGCCTCGTCGCGGGCCAAGTCCAAGAGCGGGACGTGGGAGGACACCTCGGCCGACAATACCGGCACCGCCGGCCATTTCGAGATCGTGGCCTCGGACACCACCACGGTGTGCATGCGCGGAACCGTCACCGCCACCGGCGGCGGCGGCGATCTGACCCTGGACAACACCTCGATCGCCAGCGGCCAGGACGTGCTGATCAACACCTTCACCATCAACGCCGCGAACTGAACCATCGCGCCGTGGGCGCCGCGGCTGGATGGGGGTCGAATAGATGGCCAACGGCCTGCTGATCGGCAAAGGCGCGGGCGCGACTGGGACCAACACCAGTCTCACGCCCGCGCTTACGACCAATGCCTATGCGGCTGGCGACACGATCATCGCCATCTTCGCCGCAAGAGGTGCTGGCTCGGTCGCCACCCCGTCCGGCTGGACGGCGGCCACGGGGAGCCCCTACAACAACGCCACCTCGGGCGTGAACAAGCTCTGGGTCTTTTCCAAAGCGGCAGCCTCCAGTTCGGAAACGGCCCCGACGTTGGTCTATACCGGCGGCTCGGCCAACGACACAGTCCTTGCCCAGACCCTGATCGTTCGCGGCGCGACCACCATCTCTGCGGCGGGGACGGTGTTCACCGGCGCCTCCGCGCAGAACATCGGCCCGATCACCGGCCTCAACGTCACGGCCAACCAGGCCGTGCTGGTCATCGGCCACAAGGCCGATGACTGGACCTCGGTGGCCACGCTCACCGGCGATCTGGGCTGGGCCGAGATTGGGGAGGTTTTCTCGACCCTCGGCAACGACGCCGGGCTGGTATGGGACATCGCCATCGCCCGCTCGTCCCTGACGGTCGGGTCCAAGACCTTCACCGTCACCGGCGGGGCCTCGAACACCTCGGTCGGGGTGATGCTGGCGCTGGACGCGCCGGCAGTGTGGAACACTGAGTTAAGCCCGCTCGACAAGGCCTCGACGGCCGTCCTGTCGAACAACAACCTGACCCTGGGGGCCAGCGGCAGTGGCCAGTCCACCGCCCGCGCCTCCCGCGCGCTCCCTGCGGGGAAATGGGGCTTCGAGGTCAACATCGACGCCACGAACTCGGTCTTCGAGACCATGGTCGTCGGTCTCATGTCGAACAAAGGGGCCGCGGGAAACTACAATTTCCTGGACTCTGGTGGTCAGTCGGGGGGCTGGTGGTATTCGGACGGAATCTGGACTGGAAACAACGACGTCCAGCAGACGAGCGGATATCCCGACGAGACCGTCGGAACCAAGATCCGCATCGCAGCGGACACCACCACGCCGGGTTCGGAAAAGTTCTGGGTCGCCGTCGGAGCGGGGAACTGGAACAACTCACCGTCCGCCGATCCGGCAACTGGCGTTGGCGGCTTCTCCATCGCCAGCTGGGACAACTATTTCCCCTACGGCTCGCTCGGCAACACGGCCGGCGTGATGACCTTCAACTTCGGGGCGTCGGCGTTCACCTACAGCCTGCCGAGCGGGTTCTCGGGGCTTGACACCAACGTGAGCACTGGTGCGGCCTCGTTCACCGAGGACGCGGACACCAGTTCAGCGACCGGCGCGGTCAAGGTCCAGGCCGCCGCCTCGCCGTCGGAGGCGGCGGATACGACCACGGCCGCGGGTGCGGTCAAGGTCCAGGCGGCGGGGGCCGCGCAGGAGGCCGACGACACCCTGGCGGCCGCCGGCGGCGCGCGGCCGGCCACCGGCGACGCCTCGCTGTCGGAGGCTGACGATACGGTTGCGGCGGCCGGGGCTGTGAAGGTCCAGGCCGCTGCGTCGGTTTCCGAAGCGGACGACACCACGGGCGCGGCCGGGGCCGTCAAGGTCCAAGGCGCGGGTGCGGCGGGCGAGGCTGACGATACGGCGACCGCGGCGGGTGTGGTCGAGGTTCAGGGCGCTGCGGCCGCCAGCGATGCGGACGACACGCTGGCCGGCCAGGGGACCGTGCCGGTACGCGGCGACGCCGCCGCTGCGGAAGGCGATGATACGGTCGCCGCCGCCGGCCTGGTCAAGGTGCAGGGCGCCGCGGCGGTGGCGGACGCCGACGATACCTTGAACGCGATCGGTTCGGGCACGGTGACAACCGTTGGCGACCTGAACGTCGTCGAGGACAACGACACGGCGACCGCGACGGCGGCGGTGAAGGTACAGGCCGCGGCCACGCTGATCGAGGCCGACGACGGCCTGGCTGCGACCGGCGGCGTGCGGGTGACCGGCGCGGGCGCGGCCGGCGAGGATCCCGACGCCCTGTCTGCCGCCGCGGCCGTGAAGCTGCGGGGCGATGGCGACCTTATCGAGGACCCCGACGCCGCGGCCAGCGCGGGCCGGGTGCGGATCGGCGGTGACGCCGAGGTCGGGGAGGCCGACGACACCCTGGCGGCGACGGTCGCGCCGCAGATCGTCGTGGTGGTGAACCCGGCGCTGGTCCGCAAGATCTCCGGCGCGTCGTCGGTGGCGACCATCCTCGGCGCAGGCTCGGCCGCCAAGATCGTCGGGCAGGGAACACGGGGACGCATCTGATGGCGGCGCAAAAGAACCTCAGCTTCTTCCTCGGCGAGGATTGGCAGATCGAGCTGACCTGTCGGGACGCCGACGGCGGCGCCCTCGACCTGACCGGCGCCCAGGTGAAGTGGCGGCTGGCCGATCCCCGGACCCTGCGCCTCGACCTGGTCAACGGAGACGGCGTCGTCCTGGCCGACGACCCAACCACGGGCGTGGCCACCATCGTCGTCACCGCGGCCATGCAGGGCGAGCTGCCGGCCGGGCTCTACAGTCACGAGGCCCAGGTCGTGCTGGCCGACGGCACGGTCTCCGACCAGGCCTACGGGACCCTCTACGCCCGCGAGAGCCTGTTCACCCGCTTCAGCTGATCCACCGGGCGAGGGAGGCTTCCATGCGCAAGACGAACGGCGTTCGCGACCCCGCGCCCGATCCTCGCGCGATGTCGGCCTTCGTGCTCGTCGCCGGCATCTGGGCCGCCGCCATGGCGATGTGCGGGGCCTGGGTATGGGTCCTGAACAGCTTCTGATCCGACCCGCGCCGCCGCTACGCCGCGCCGCACAGGCGCGCTTCCCGCACACTTGCCGCAGCTCCGGAGGACATCTTGGACCCACAGTTCCTGGGGCTGCTCAGCCTCGCCTTCGCGGTCGCCGTCCAGCTCGCAGGCATCTCGTTCCTGCTGGGTGGTCTGTTCCAGCGGATGCGCTCGGCCGAGGCGAGGATCCGGGAGCTGGAGAACGTCGAGCGGGCGGGCGATGGCGGGCGGACCGACCTGTTGGTGCGCCTCGGCCAACTCGAGACGGTCGTGGAACTGTCGAACAAGCAGACGACGGAGAGCGTCGGCGGGGTCCAGCGCGAATTGCGCGGCCTGAGCCGACAGGTCGCGTCCCTGACCACGCGGCGACGGGGGGCCGTGCCGCCGATGGGCGATACCATGAGCGAGGACTGAGTCATGACCGACACGCCCATCCTTCCCTCGACGGTCCCGCCGCCGACCAAGGCCGATCAGGTCAAGGGGTTGCTTGGCGACCTGGCGCGTCCGCTGGTGATGATCATGGTCGGGGGCGCCGAAGCCTGGTCGATTTTTGTCGGCAAGGACGCCGGCGTGGTCACCGCCGGCGGCGTGGTGCTCGCCGCGCTCTGGGCCGCCAAGACGCTCGAGGTGCAGCAGGCCGGCAAGCAGGACGCCCAGGTGAAGATCGCCCAGGCCGCGACCCCGGCCGCCGCGCCCTAGCGCCCGCGAACGCCGTTCGCGCTCAAGCCTGCGGAGCCCTCATGCCCGACCTCGCCCCGCCGGCGGCCATCACGGCCGCGCGGCTGCAACTATTTGCGCCGCGCTGCGACTACATGGTGCTGGCGCCGAAGCTGGACGCCGCCGCCAAGGCCAACGCGATCACCACGGCGCGCCGGGTTCGCCACTGGGTGGCCCAGCTGCACCACGAGAGCGCCGGGTTCACCATCCTCGAGGAGTGCCTGAGCTACTCGGCCGAGCGGCTGCACATCGTTTGGCCGTCGCGGTTTCCGACTTTGGCCTCGGCCGAGCCCTATGCGCGCAACCCCAGGGCCCTGGCGGAGAAGGTCTATGGCGGCCGGGGCGGCAACAGCCGGCCGGGCGACGGCTGGAACTATCGCGGTGGCGGGCTGATCCAATTGACTTTCCACGACGGCTATGCCGCCGCCAGCGCCTATTGCGGCCTCGACCTGGTGGCCAGCCCCGACCTGGCGCGCCAACCTGGGCCGGCCTGCGCGATCGCGGCGGCCTGGTGGGCGCATCACGGGCTGAACCAGGTGGTCGACGCCGATCCGGACGAGACCGTGGTTGCCGACCTGCACGCGCGGATCAAGGCCAATGAGGACGACGACGTCCGCCAGGCGCGCCGGGTGATCAACGGGGCGACCCTGGGCCTGGCGGACGTGATGGCCCAGCTGCAGCGCGCGGCGACCATCTGGCTCGACGCGCCGGCGGCGCCGGTCACTCAACCGGCGCCGCGCACCCTCGCCGACGCCGACTGGCGCGGCCTGATCTGATGGTCGCCCTGCTGCTGCTTCGGATCGGGCTGGAAGCCCTCTGGGCGGCGCAACTCGCATTTTTCTTCCCAAAGGACTGACGCCATGCTCGCGATGCTCGCCGCTGTGGCCCTGGCCGCGGCGCAGCTGCCGGTGCTCTATCCGGCCCAGGTGCTCTCGGTGATCGACGGCGACACGGTGAAGGTGACCGTGGCCGACTGGCCCGCGCCCTTCGCGATCATCGACGTGCGGGTCGACGGGATCGACGCGCCCGAGCATGTGCGACCGCCGGCCAAGTCGGCCTGCGAGGTCAGGCTCGGCCTCGCCGCCCAGGCCTTCGCCCGCTCGATCCTGAAGCCCGGCGACCGGGTGGTGCTGCGTTGGCGGCCGGGAACCCACGACCAGTATTTCCGCCTGCTGGCCGGCGTCTCGATGCCCGACGGCTCCGACTACGCCGCCCACATGATCGCCGCCCACATGGCGCGACCCTACACCGCTGCGGACCTGCACAAGGCCGCTTGGTGCGCCGGCGGAAGGCCGATCCCCATTACGCCGGCCCCACCGCCGGCGCGCTGATCTGATGGGCCAGATCAGCGACGTTCTCCGCGGCGGCTCAAACTTTCGGACCTACTGGTGCGAGGGCTGCGAAGAGCCGCATTCCGTCACGGTCGGCCCAGGCGGCTGGGGGTTCGACGGCAATGAGACGACCCCGACATTCACGCCATCCGTTCTGGTGACCAGCGGCCACTACTCCCCCGGGTGGAAGGGGCCCGGCTGCTGGTGCAACTACAACGCTGATCTGATCGCCAAGGGCGAGAAGCCTAGCGGTTTCGAGTGCAGCCGCTGCCACACCTACGTAACCGGCGGGATCGTCGACTTCCTGTCCGATTGCACCCACGCGCTGGCCGGCCAGAAGCGGCCCCTGCCGTCCCTGCCGCCGCATCTGCGCGACTGAACCACCTTCCGCCGCCATGCGCGGCCGATCCGGCGCGCCCGCCGCCGTCTTTGTCGGGCAATAGGAGGCATTCCAATGGATTTCGGTAAGCTCGGCGATTCCGTCGTCAAGATGCTCGGCGCCGCGGTGAAAGAGCCGGACAAGGTCAAGGCGGTGATCGCCACCATCCCCGACCGCGTGAAACAGGCGGACGACCTGCTCGACGGCGTCCCCGGCTCGGCCAAGCGCCAGGCGGTGATCGCCACCATCAAGGAAGACCTGAACGACATCGCCGGCCTGGCGGAGACCGTGGTCTCGGCCTGGCCTCTGATCCAGGCGGTGCTGTCCGCGGCGACGACCATGTTCGTCACCCTGGTCAGGGCCGGCGTGTTCAAGCTCTGACAGGGAGGCGCCCGGCTCCGGTCGGGCGCACATGTTCATGGTCATTGTCGTCGTTGTTCTCGCCGTCATCGGCGTCCTGGCCTGCGCGGTCGTGGCCATGGCCGCCGGGGCCTACCTGCTGCTGTGCAAGCACTGGCCGGGAGACGAGCCGTGAGCCGGCGCGACCCCCTCAAGGCCATCGCGACCATCCTGACCATGGTGGTGGCCATCGCTGTGCTGGCCGCCGGCGGCTATCTCTTCTGGGAGCACCTCAGCACGGCCAACAAGCTTGCCGAGGCCCAGCGGAAGGCGGGCGCGGCCACGGTCGACGCGGGCCAGGCCAGGGCCGAGACCGCCGCTCAGAAGATCATCGTCGCCGGCGAGACGCGCCAGCACCTCGACCTCGCCATCCATCAGGACAACGCCAATGCAATCGCCGCCGCGCCGGGAGCTGATGCGCCCCTTGATCCTGGCCTTATCGCTGCCGCTAATTTCGGGCTGTGCCGGTATCCGGCTAACGCCGCCGATCCTCGCTGCGCTGGATTGCAGCCGGCTCATCCCGCCGTCGTATCAGAAGCCGATCCCCTCGGCGGGGCTGCTGTCGATCACTGAGACGGCCGGCTCGCTGGCCAGCCGCTACGACGCCCAGACGGCCAACCTCGACCAGGCTAACGGGCGCACCTCCGATGTGATCAAGCTGGCCGAGGTCTGTCAGGCGCAGCAGCAGGCGGTCCTGCGCGCCCTGACCCCGCGCCCTTGGTACGCCGTCTGGCGGCGCTGACCCCCTGCGGCGCGCCCTGCGCCCACACCCGCCGGTGGCCGGCCCTCCCCGCGCCACAGGCTCTCTCCCAACTTGCCCCTCGGCCGACCGGCCGGGGGGCTTTTTGCGTTTGCGGGTCGGCGGTCAGGCCGCGGTCTTGTCCTTTCCGCGGATCATCCCGGCCAGGTCCAGGGCGTCCCGGCGGATCGATGGCAGCGCCAGCGCGATGTCCTCGCGCTCGACGGCCAGCTTCAGCGAAACCCGCTCCAGCACCATCAGGTGTCTCGGCTTGAACTTGCTGAAGCCCGATTCGAGATCCTGGTAAGCCGAGTTGCCCAGGCCCATGAGGCTCGCGAGCTCGGATTGGGTGAGCTTCGCCGCTTCGCGAAAGTCCTTCAGGGTCTTGTTCGCTTCGTCCTTCATTGATCGTTCCGTCCTCTGGCCTTACATTGGACCTCAGGAGTTGGCCCGGAGCGTTGGAGCGCCCCGGGCCCGCCTCTGGACCTTAGAACCGGATTGAGAGTGCTAGTCTCACCCCGAAGGCCCGGAGGCGAAGTTTGAGGTTGAACCTCATCCTTTCCTCCTTCAGTCGCCGGGCGGAGCCGCCCGACACCGAATATGTACCCGGAAACCGGGTTTGTCACAAGGGCAAACATTGGTTTCCGGGTATTTTTTTTGGGGTGCGGGGCGACCCGGCGGGGTTCGAGGGGTCTGTTCCGGGTCGCCTTTTGTGCTAGCGTGATTGGGCTGCGGCAAGGCGTGGGGTCTCTGCAACACGACACCCTTCCGCGTCTTGGACTTCAGTAGGGATCGGCTACGTCCGCTAGAGGCTTCGGCCCGGGGAAGCGGCAACGTCGTAAAGCCGACTGGTGAGGGGGAGACAGGCCGTCCCACTCGCCACCTTGCCGCGACACAGCCCCTTCAAGCCCCCACGCTCAACGACCCCGCCGGCAGTGGCCGAAGCAGTTCCCCCTCCGGCCTGGTCAGCCATAGCCACGCCGCCCAGTCTTCTGGCCGTAGGACCGCGATCTGGCGGCCGTGGTAGGGCGCTATGTCCGGTCCCGGCTCCGTGGTGAGCATGGTGAACCGGGCGCGCTCATTGCCGGTCCCAGGCTTCCACAGCCCGGCGATGCCCATGAACGGCGCGCCGCGCAGGGTGAAGCGGTGGCGGATCTTGGGCGAGCGCTCGCCGGTGAATTCGAAGAAGGCGCTCGCCGGGATCACACAGCGGAGGCTGTCGCCGAACCGCCGGCCCTCGGAGCGGAAGTTGAACACGGGCTTGCCGTTCGGCGCCGGCCAGCTCCACCGCATCTGCTGGAGCTCGACCTCGGCCGGATTGCCCGTGGGGACGACAATCGGGGCCGGGTCGGTGATCCTGATGTGGTCGGCGTGGGGCAGGTCCAGCTCGCCCTGGCGCGTTGGGATGTTGAGCGCGATCGACTGCATCGCCTCGCAGTAGGCCTTCCAGGTGATGTGCTGCTCGTAGTCGTTACACATGGCCCCCCCCCCGTTGGATGGGGAACCCGGCGGAGGGTGGGCGGTTCCGGGTGGCTAGCCCTTCGCCTTGGCGATGGCGGCGCGATTAAAATCGTTCTCGATGATCCCGCCCCCGCATAGGGTGCTGTCGATGCGGTAGGTGCAGGGCGATCCGCAGCCCGAGGGGCACCAAGCGCCGGTCCAATTGCAGACCCAGCCGTAGCGTGCCCGCGCCGCTTCCTGATCCTCTGCCGATGCGGGGTTGTCGGCGTTGTACTCGGCTGACCACGCCGTGTGCTTGGCTTGCTCGGTCATCACGACACCGCCTGTCGGTCAGCGGCGATGGCGGTGCGGACTGCTTCGGCCTCCTCAGGCGACAACTTGCCCAAGGCTGACTGGAGAAGGGCGGACGCGCGCCGCCCCTTCTCCCGTTCGCGCTTGATCCACTGGTGTTCGAGATCGCCGGGCACGGACCAGCCGAAGCTCTCCCAGCGCGCGGTGTTTGGCTTGTTGGGGCCGGAGAGGTTGATGTCCACTTTCTCGAAAGCTGCGCGGTCTGGCGCGTGCTCCGCGGACAAGCGGTCGATCATCGCCTGATCTGCCGCGGAGGCCGCGCGGGACCCGTCATGCCGGAGCATGTCCAGCGGGAAGGGCCAGCAACCCCTTACCGTGTAGTCAAAATGCGCCATCGCCCCATCCTCCGCTTGCCACAAATGTGCGTCACGTATATATCTACGTCACGAACATTACGGGGTCAATAGGGAATCCACGTGACGTTGATCGCTTGTGAGACTCGCCCGGAAGCGCTACCCGCTGACGCGGTGAAGGGCACGGAATGGCAGGTTCGTCTGAAGGAGACCGGCTGGACCCAAAAGCGGTTCGCCGATCTGCTAGGCTCGCCTGAGAACACGGTCTCCCGTCAGCTGCGCGGTGACTGGGGTATGCCCGGCTATCTGCTGGCGGCGCTCGTGGCCCTGGAAGGCATGTCGGATGCGCAAAGGGAAGATTGGCTCGCCAGGGTCCGCCGCGAGCGCGAGACCAAGCGGAAGGGCTAGACCGGCGGATCCAGGCCGCGCTCGCTCTCGCTGCCGGGCTCAGCAGGCGGCGACCGGCGCTCCACGATCACCGGCCCATCGGAGAACGTCGTCGCCTCCCCGTCGCCTTCCAGCAGGCCGATGATCGGCGGCAGGCGCTTCAACGGGCGGTCCACATGCCCACTCGTTCCCGCCGCGCCGGCGTCTCGTCCGCCAGATAGGCCCCGTGGCTGAAGGCGGTATAGTCGCGCGCCAGGCCCTCACGCACCAACTCCCGGTCCAGATCCACCCCGCCAGCCGAACACCGCGCCACGACGCGCCGGTAGCGGTCCGCGTCCATGGGCTCGCACGTCACCTCGCCGCGCGTGAGGGCGGTGAGGCGGTCCCTTGCCGGCATTCCCCAGCGCATGGTGGTGCGATCGCAGGCCCAGCCGGTCGGTCGCCGGCAGCGCGGGGAACCGCCAAGTTCGGGCGCGTCCATCCCCCAGAGCCGCACATGCTGGCCGGCGCACGTCAGAGTGTCTCCGTCATGAACATGGGGCGCCGTACAGGACAAGATCGCGGCCAGGGCCAGGGGCAGCGTCACGGCCGCGCCTTCACCATCTCCAGCAACAGAGCCTCGGCCACCTTCAGCGCATCCCGGCGCCCCTTGGGTCCCCGTTTCGAGCCGTAGGCGGAGGCGACCAGGACGTCCCCGCCCTCGACCTCGAACCATCCCCCATATTGCCGCCCCTCGTGGACGATGCGGAAGTCCTTCGACCGGCGCATGGTTGCGGGCCAGGGCTTGGCCTCGCCGCTGTCGGACATCGCACCTTCGACGGCGGCAATGAGTTTTCTCACGGTCGCCGGCTCCTCAGATCCAACTCGACCGTCGCGCCGTCCGCCCCGCAGATCGGGCAGCGCCAGTGGAAGGTGTGCATGGGGAGGTCGCCTCGGCCCGCGTCGATAAGCGCCTGGAGCGGGGCCTCGCGCCGGTGGCCATTGGGACAGGTGAGCAGGTATCGATCCCCGCGGGCCAGAAAGCCGCCTGGCGTCCAGACCGGCCGAGCGTACCCGCCGACGGTCCAGCCTGACGCCGTGCACGGCTGGGGCTGGGCCAGGCGCTCCCGCATCTCCTGCATCACGGCTGGGTCGATTGGGGCCGGGTCCATGGTTTTGGATGTGGCGCCGGGGATGGGTGGAGTCGAGTCGGTTTGGGGGCGAAGCGATCAGGAGTCGAGTCGTGTCCCGGCTGCCGCGCCTGTAGTCATTGCTTGGTGTAGGAGGGCGGCAGTCAATGCGGTCGTCGCCCAAGCCGCCGCTGCAAAAAGGGTTAGCCCCCACGATCCCGCGTCGAACGCCATGCGGACGCCAATGGCTTCACCGGTGCAGATCAGCGCGGCGCCGACATAGAGGCCGATTAGGCGGTGGGAAGTGGGCCCGCGGGGTGCAGGTGTCACGGTCACTTCCTATACATCGCGGGGGCCCTCTTCCACGCACTCGCCCTCGCACACTACGCGATACCAGGGACGCCCGTTGAAATGGCCAGTTTCGAGTTTGTAGTGGTAGTCGCGGAAAAGCGGTCGACCGCCGGGGCCAACGTCAATTGGGCGTTTTGAGCCCAACACCGCGACGCCGGCGTTTATCAGCGCGGGCCATGCCGCTCCGTAGCTCGACTCCCACGCCTCCTTAGGCGTCTGTTGGCGAACCCCAGGCTGAGCCAGTTTTACACCGTCCGCGGTCATGACTTTTGTTCCAGCATGGCGGCATCGATCATGGCCTTCCAGGCCTTGATGGCGGCCACGTGCTGCCACCCGTTAAAGTCTTTGCCAAGCGCCGGTTCGATGGCTGCGAGCATGCCGGGGGTGGGGTCACGGTCATGGATCGGTCGGCTCCTCGCCGTGGACAATCGTGGGCGATATGCGAAATCGCATCTGCGTAAGCTCGCCGGGTATGGAGGTGAATTCACAATCGTTCGAGGTGAATTGCCAGTAGCGGCCGTCCATACGAACGCGCCAAGTCAGCGGCAGTGGCGGGATCGCGGACATGTCAAATCCGTCGGCCATCACACCGGCTCCCTGCGCCTGAAGCGGCAAGACCCTCCCTCTATCATCGAGCGGCGCTCCGAACTCCGACAGTCGGGCGACCTCGACCCAGCGGCTCTTAAGCATCACGGCTAATGTCGCCCGCCGCGTCATTCCGCTCACCGCTTCGTCCTCCCCCGCCGTGTTGGGACCTAGGGTTATCACGAACGCCGTTCGTCACGCAGCCACCGCCCAGCGCGGATCGGGTGGGGGTGCGTGCGTGTAGCCGCCCCCAGCTGCACGCGCTCGCCCACATTGATCTGGGCCGAAATACCTTTTACCTAGAGCCGGCATGTTATTGATCCAGTTGGGGTTGATCGCGCGATCTTTTACAGCCAAGCGCCTGTATTCATAAGCAACAGGCGCGATTTTGGTACCGTCATTCAAGGTTCGAGTCCTTGTCCCCCAGCCAGATAAATCAATCGGTTAGAGGTCCGGCTGTCCCGAAGGCCTAGGACGGCGCCCCGGTTTGCGGGTGCGCGGTCTTGCGCATGGACGGGCGTTGCGAAAACCGCTCATGCCAAGCCGCGAGCAGGGGCCGATGCCGCCATGGACGTTCCGGAAACCGAAGGTCGAGATATCCGAGCGAGCAGGCGATCGAAATCACGCCGATGTCGACGCGATCAGCGAACGTCGGCGTCCAGTGTTCGAACTTGTCGAGGGCTGAGACGATCTTCTGGTGCTGCGCCTCCACCCAGGGCTCAAACCTGACTTCGGCCGGGCGAACCACCTGTTCGTAACGCATTGAGAGCGCCGCCGCGCACAGACCATCGGCGAGGGATTGTTCGACCAACCGATCCCAACGCCCTGCGGAGGCCGGGGGAAACAATGTCCCCCCGGCCAGATCGTTCAGATACTCGCAGATGACCCGGCTGTCGTGGAGCGCCGATCCGTCGGGCGCGAGCAGGGTCGGAACCTGGCCCAGAGGATTGTCGCTGACGATCGTCTGGTCTCTGGAGATCGGATGAGCCGCCGAATCCAGACGTTCGATCGGAACTCCCAGTTCTTCGGCGCAGACCAGAACCTTCCGGACATAGGGGGAATAGGGGGAGTAGTAGAGCTGCATTGGACCTCACGAATCTCGTTCGTTGCCGGGCCTTGATCGGCCCGCCCGTCCGTCCGCGATCACAAGCGCAGCTGCGCAAGGATTCCGCCGTAATTCCTTCGACCTTTACGCCTCCTGCGGCAATGCGAATCTCAGGACGGCGGCGGCCGTTTCGGGCGCTCGGCTTCGTTTGCTTGGCGGGCCCCGATCCATGCGCTCCGAGGTCGCCGGAGCCTTCCAGGAACGGCTGACGGAAACTGGGGAGGCGCGCCGGCCTTGGCTTCCTACAGGGGAGCGGCGATCGACCAGGAGTGACCGAACGGATCGGTGAGCTGACCATAGCGGCCATCCCAGAACATGTCGCCCATGGGCATCTTCACGCGGGCGCCCGCGGCTATGGCCCGGCTCCACCACGCATCGGCGTCGTCGACCTGCAGGTGGAAGCTCACCGCGTTCGGCTTGGTCATCGCGGCGCCTCCGCGGTACTCGGGGAAATCATCGGCCAGCATCACCAGGCCGTCATTGATCAACAGCCGGCTGTGCATGATCCTCTCGCCGTCGTCGGCTAGGTTGCGGAACAGTTCGACGGCCCCGAAGGCGGCGGTGTAGAAAGCCACCGCTATCGCCGCCTTGCCGTCGGGGACGGTCAGATAGGGCGTTATCCCGCCGGCGGGAATCATCGGAGGCAGCTTAAAAGCTTCGACCATGGGGCTTCCGTCCTGCGTCGGACTCAAGGCGGGCGGGGGCAGGAGCCATGGGCAGCCTGGCCGCGAGGAAAACCGGCGCCGTCGCCTTCACATCAGTTTTCCGTTGTCGTGACCGCCTGGCCGATGCCGGGACGGCGGGAAAACACCACGTCAAAAAGGAAGCCCCGGGGACGGCCCGCGGTGGACGGGAGCGTCGTCCCCGACGGCAGGTTTACCGGCAACGAAGCCGCGGATTTTTGCCGCAGAACGAACTCGCCACGGTCGTTCAACTCGACGGTGAGCGGGAACGCGGCGGGCAAGCCCAACGCCCAGGTGTCGGCCGCCTCCAACTGGACCGTCCCGGTATATTGAAGATAGGCAAGGTTGGGGTCGGCGATGATGATCGGCTTTGTCGTATAGCGGTTGACGTCATCGATCACCGATCGCAACGGCGTGTTCCGGTATTCCAGCCGTCCGTCCGTCCAGGTGGCGCCGGACTGGCTGTCGCTCAGGGCCAGGATCAGGTGGGCGCCGTCCCACTCCATTCTCAGGTTCTGTCCGGCGCGGATCCGGATCGGCTGATCGACCCTGGGCCTCTTGCGAAAAGCTTCGTTGGCGTGGGGGTCCGGCGCAACGCTGACGACGCCTTCGGTCACGGTCAGGGTGACCGCGTGGGTTTCGATGTCGACGTCGAACGCCGTGCCCACCGCGGTGATGGCCGCCAGAGGCGTTCGCACCACGAAGGGCCGCCGGTGGTCGTGGGCGACGTGGAACAGCGCCTCCCCGCCGACCATGCCGACTTCCCGGTGGCGCGCGCTGAAGGCGACGTTGAGGGTCGTCATGGCCCCGAGTTGGATGCGCGAGCCGTCCGGCAGGTGGGCCTCCGTATGCCGCGCCCGCTGTGTCGCGAACTGTTGGGGCGGAGCAACGGATGAGTTGGCCCAAAACCAGCCGACCAGGGCGACGGAGAGGACGGCGATCAGCGAGACGACTATGGACGAAACAAGCTTCAGGCGTGCGCGCCGCGCCTTGCGCCATTGGGAGACGGAAAGGTCGGGGACATAGCGATCCGCCGCCAGTTCCTCAGCGTCGGGCGCCGTGGCTTCGGCCGCCCGCATGTGTTGCCAGGCATCCTCGACACGTTCGTACGCCGCTCGGTGACTGGCGTCAGCGTCCAGCCAGGCGCCCCACGCCAACAGCTCCTCGCGGGCCACATCCTCGTCCAGCAGACGGATGAACCATTCGCGGGCTTTCGCCTCGACGTCGGCCTGGGTTTGGGAAGATCGCAAATTCATCGCGCTCATCCCCGTCGCTCCGCCCGAGCAAGCGCGTGCTGCACGTGTTCGATGGCGCGGGCGAGATACAGTCTTACCATGCGATCACTGACACCGAGCCGCTCTCCAATCTGGATCGTCGCCAGCTGATCCTGACGTCTCAGCAGGAACGCCTCCCGGCAGCGGGGCGGCAATTCATTGAGGGCGTCTTGCACCAGCATCAGCTGCTGGCGAGCGGACAGGGCATGTTCCTGTTCCGCGCCTTCGCCGGGGCTGGGTTCGTCCGCCGGCGCAAACCGGGCCTGCACGCTTTGCCGCCGGAGCATGTCGGTGGCGACGTTGGACGCGATCTTGAACAGATAGGCGCGCAAAAATGACGGCTGATCGGAGCGGTCGAGCTGCAGCAGGCGCACGTAAGCTTCTTGGGCCGCCTCACGCGCGTCCGCATCGCTTTTCAGGCGCGCGCGCAGGAAGCGGAGCAAGGTGTCGTTGTGCTCCCGAAAAAGCCGTTCGATCAAACTGGTCGAAGGACCGTCTCTTCCAGGCAGAAGGTCATCCTTCGGCTGCAGCTTCCCCATCTGGGTTCAGCCCGTTCGACATTTTTCCCGCCCGATTGCGAGAGTCCGGTCGTTGGATACTAAGACGTTTTGACCCCGGAAAATGGAAGTCGACGGCGAAAGATTTTGCGGCGGGTTTGCAAGGCCTCTCCCCGGTTTTCCCGGCGCGCTGCGCCGACCTAGAGCCGCTTTCGGGCCCCGATCGCCCGCACGGCCGCGGTCAGGACCGCGGCTGCGGGTCCAGACAGGGTTTCTTCCGCCATGACCTCCGCCGTCGCGCTCGCCAATCGGGCCGGATCGTACCGGCTGCGGGTCCTGCCGACCGCTGCGCCGCGGTAGAGCGCCACGTCACGGGCGACGTCGAGTTGGGCAAAGGTCGGTTCCAGCCCTTCAATGGCCAACGCCAGCTGGTGGGCGATCTCTTCCAGGATGTCGCAATCGCGTCGGGCGGAGGCCGCCCCGCAGGCGTAGGCCTCGTCCGCTTGGCGGGCGAAATTGTCCTGCGCCGCATGAAGGGCGGCCAGGTCCGCCATCGCCGCATGGCGCCGGGCCAGGGCCGCCTGAGCCTGTTCCGCCCTGCGGGCCTCGGCGAAATGGGAAGGGCCCAGCTCCGGGACGGTGCGTGACATGGGGGTAATATAATACGATACTTCGTATAGGCCAAGGAAAATTACGACATATCGTAATTTTGGGGCTCGGCCCTCACGAGGGAGCTTTTCCGGCTCTCGCGCGTTCTGCCGTCATGCCGCGTATCATCACCAAGTGCCCGACGACCGAACGGGATGTCCCGACAGTCTATCGAATGTCGCAAGCCCAATTGGACGAACTGGAAGGGGAATTCGCCTTCCGTTGCCCGGCCTGTGACGAAATCCACCGTTGGCGCCGCGAGGCGGCCTGGGTCGAACCGGGCCTCGCCAAGGCGCCGGAAATTGCGCTCCAGGCGCAGCAAGAATTCTTATAGTCAAGCCTGACGCGGCGCTGGTGTACGCCCGTTCCCACCGGCCCCTTCAGCGAGCCCTGCGCCCTGGCGTAAGGGCGGCGAAGGGCAGGACGGTAAGCACCTCGACGTCTTCAATCACCGGCGATCCATCCCAGCTCTCCAGGTTGTATCGTCCCGGGGCGTAGCCCTTCCGCAGGCGTTTGAACAACCGCCGTCCGTCCTTGGTGTCGACGAGGCAGGGGGCGTTCAACAGATGGTCCGGCGTCACCTCGGTCTTGCGGAACACCACCAGCCAGCCCGGTTCGGCCGGCGGCATGGAATAGCCCTCGATCTCGAAGGCGACATATTCCTCCTCCGCATCGAGGGTAGCCGGCAGTTGGACCTGGTACATAGGATCTGACGTATAGTCGGTAAGGGGATAGATTTCCGCCCGGGCGCCGATCTTGCCCCAGACGCCGATCTCCGGGTTGGGGGACGGCGCGGCGCCGAACAGGTCTTCCACCCGCACCCGATAGGCCGAGGCGACCTTTTCCTGGGTGATGCCCTTCAAGCTCTGGCTCTTGCCGGAGGCATAGGAGTAGAGGGTGGTCTGGGGAACCCCGGCGCGACGGGCGACATCGGCCACGGTGGGTCCATGTTCCAGAACCCAGGCGTTGAAGGCCGCCCGCCTGTTTTCGATCGTCGTCGCCATGATGCTTCGTAATGCGCCGAGCGTTTGCGCTAGAAAACAACGAAGTTTCGTAATTTAGCCTTGCGGATCGATTACGACGTGTCGTAATCTGAATCCATGGACAAGATCGAACGGCCGTCACACGGCGAAACCGTCTCTCCGTGGACCGAGGCGCAGACAAAACGCCTGATAGGCCTGTGGCATGAGCGGCTCAGCGCCGCCCGGATTGCTCGGGCGCTGGGCCCCAAGTTCAGCCGCAGCGCCGTGGTCGGCAAACTGTTCCGTCTGGGCCTGCAGCGTACAGGCGAACAGCGTTACGACGCCCAGGCGGCCGGGGCGCGTCACAGTCGGGACCGCCGCCGGGCCGTCGAGACGGTCGCCGGGCTCAGGCCGCCGATTCTGCCGATCATGCCGTTGCCTCCGCCGACCCCCTGCGCGGTGATCCCCCAGTTGGTGGGCTTACTTGAGTTGCACCGGACGAGCTGCCGCTGGCCCTACGAGCTCGGCGACGAGACCCGTTTCTGCGGCCATCGGGTCCGCGGGGAGGGGCCTTACTGCCCCGACCATCACGCCATCGCCTATTCCGCCGTCCTGCCGCCTTTGACCCTTGAGGCCGTCCAAGCTGCGCCAAGACGTTCCGTCCGTACGCCCGATGCGGCCCGTTGAAGGAGATACCCATGCAGAACCGAAGGCTGCGCGATCCCGCGCAACGCGAGATGGAACGGCTGGTCCGTCTGGACCGACTGGCCCGGGAAAAGGCCGAAGCCGCGGTGGTGGCGCGGGGGGTGGCGGAGACCATTGGCCTGAGCGAGGCGCGGGGTGATCGCTTCACCCCCGCGCCTCGCGGCGGCCAGAGCGGCGCGCGCCGACGCAAGGACGGGCTCGACTGGCTCTACGACAAGGGTCGGATCAGCCATCGGCAGAAGCTGGCCGGCGAGCGCTACGGCGACGACTGGCGAAAGGCCCAGCCCCGCGCGCTCCGCTCCTTTCTGGACGACACGGTGCGCGGCTATGTCGAGGCGGCGCCGGAGGAGGCGCGGGCTCACGCTGGCTTGAGGCTCTCCCGCGCGCGCGCGCTGGCCTTCAACGGCAATGCGGCGCTGTCGGAAGCGTCCGACCGGGTGTGCGGCGAATGTCTGAGCCCGGCGCAGTGGGCACAGGGCGACGACCGGTTGGCCGGGCGTCTGGAGGACCGAATCCAGCGCGCCCTGGAGCTCCTGGAGCGCTATTATTTCGGGTGAGCGTCCGTGTGCGTTTCCGCGGAATCGGCCGGCTCGTCGTCGGCGAAGGTCACGCGGCGGGTGGCCCCGTTGACGCCGCGACCGACGATGCTGCCGCCCTCGGAATCGCGGGCTCGGAAGACCGGCGTGCTGCGGAAGCGCAGTTCGCCGCCGCTGGTGGTGGTCACGGGCCAATCCGGAATGAGCGCAAGCGCTTCATGGTCCGCTTCGGTGAGGATGATGGTGACGGGCGTTAGCCCCTGGCCCTGCAGGGCCTCGAGCGCCCTGTCGAGCCGATAAGCGATGGAACCCATAGGCTTCCCACTGACTGATGCGGACCACTTAGGCCATGTCTCGCGGCGAAGCGAGCTTAGCGATGGGAATTTTTGGATCAAATCCCGCTGAGGTCCATAGCTGTCAGAACCGCTGCAGCCAAAGAATGAAGCGCACCATGCCTCGGGTCAGCATCAAGGCGCTGGAGGCCGCCAGGGCGGCGAAGGCGACTTGCAGCAGTTCGAGGGGCAGCGGGGTCCCGAAGGCGAAGCGCAAACACAGGAGCAAAGCGCTCGCCACCATGGCGATCACCAGGACGACCGACAGAATGTCCGCGTGATGTGGAACGTGCACCCGACGATCCTGCCAGGCGACGATGTTGATCCGGCCCAGTTGATGTTCCACGCAAGCCTCCGTAACGCGGACCGAAGGCGCCTCCGCTCCAGACAAACTGCCTAGAGCCGAAGACGTTCCGAATCATCTGCGCCGGCCGGCGCTTTCGCCGGGGCCGAATCTCGGGCTGAAGCGCACCACGCCAGCCGGGCGGCTGAGACCCCGTTCGCGTCCGGGATCACCAGATCTGGGGGGTCAGCCGTCCCTTGATTTCCCAGCCCTCGGCAGTGGGCTCGGCCTCGTAGTAGGCGACATCGTCGCCCAGGAACGAACGCTGCTCTTCCGGCGCGGTCATGAAATCCACGGGCACGGAGCGCCGGTCGTCAGGGGACACCGAAACCATCCAGACGCGACGGTCTTCGCTGGCAGGGGTGAGCTTGACGATCATCTCAGCAATCTCCCGCAAGGCGTGACAGCGCCGTTTTCCAGGCGTCGGCTTCACGCCCAGAACGATCAATTGTTGAAGCCGACCGAATGTTCCTCGGTTTCCTGGCGCGCAATCGTTTGACGGAAAACGCCGCGACAGCGCGCCAGGCCGGTCAGGGTTCAGCGATAGTAGGGCCGGCCGTATTCGTCGTAGTAAACGCGGCGCCCCGCATTGTCGTAATAGCCGTTGGCGCAATTGCTGTTTGAACGCGACTTGGCGATTTCGGCCCCGGCCACGGCGCCGGCGACTCCGCCCAGAACCGCGCCGGGAGTCCGGTTGCCGCGGCCGGCGATGGCGCTGCCGGCCAAGGCGCCGATCCCGCCGCCCACGACGGCTCCGGCGACCTGATCGCCGTTGCTGGCGCAGCTTTCATTATAACCGTAGTAGCCGCTGGTCGAACTTTCGGTCGCGCAGGCCGAGAGGGTCATAGCCGCCGCGAAAATCGCACAACTAACGAGGAGCGGACGCATAGCGATGATCCTTTCCGATGTTCTGCGGAACTAACGTGTCCGGAGCAAAGCCGTTCCAGTTGCCGATGTGGCGCTCGTTTTAGCTGAGCGGTAATTGAGGATAACGGACGGGAACCATAGCCTTGGACCGCAACTTGTCTGTGCGATCTACAGACGGAGAATGGCCATGGGCGATATCGAGAGCCGCGGCGGCTTCGACGCGGTCGCCGAACGGGCGGCGCGTGAAGAGCGGGAAATCCAGCGCCGCATCGACAGCGAGGAACGCTCCTTCAATCCCGACAAGGACGGCGAGGGAAGGGCGATGCAGGCGGGCGCCCGCCGCTATCCCGAACCGCCTTTTCCCGAACAGCACCAGTCCAAGCCTGGGCGTGAAGCCGCCCTGGACCCCCCGCCCATGTATGACGCCCCCTTCTATCGCGGCTCTGACAAGCTGAAGGACAAGGTGGCCCTGATCACCGGCGGGGATTCCGGCATCGGCCGCGCCGTGGCGGTGCTGTTCGCCCGCGAGGGAGCGGACGTGGCGGTCGCCTATCTCGACGAGCACGAGGACGCCGAGGCGACGCGCCGGGCGGTGGAGAAGGAGGGCCGGCGCTGCATCACCCTCGCGGGCGACGTGGCCGATCCGGCTTTCGCCAAGGCGGCGGTGGCGCGCACGGTGAAGGAATTCGGCCGGCTGGACGTGCTGGTCAACAACGCCGCCTTCCAAGAGCACGTGACGGACTTCGAATCGCTGACCGAAGAACACTTCGACCGCACCTTGAAAACCAATCTCTACGGCTACTTCCATATGGCCAAGGCTGCCGTGCCGCACTTGCCGGAAGGCGGGGCGATCGTGATGACCGGCTCGGTGACGGGCATTTCCGGCAACAAGGACCTGCTGGACTATTCGATGACCAAGGGCGGCATCCACGCCTTCACCCGGTCGCTCGCCGCCCACCTGATCAAGAAGGGCGTCAGGGTCAACGCCGTGGCGCCGGGACCGGTCTGGACCCCGCTCAATCCCGCTGACAAGCCGGCGCCTAAGGTCGCCGAATTCGGGGCCTCGACCGAAATGAAGCGTCCGGCCCAGCCGGAGGAGATCGCCCCTGCCTATGTGTTTTTGGCCTCGCCCCAGTGCTCAAGCTACATCACCGGCGAGATCCTGCCGATCCTCGGCGGTTACGCGGGCGGATGATGTTCGCCTGATGTTCCAAAATTAACCATGCGGTAACCTTTACCTGTTGGCTGGACGTTCTGGCAACATCGCGGTGCTGCCGGCGGCGAAGGCCGGCGACTGATCCCGGGCGTCGAAGGCGGCGCGGGCGGCGTCAATGCAACCGGCGTGGGCGTTGGCCCAGGCGCCGATCTGCGCCAACGGGTCGATCAAGGTGCGCCCCAGGTCGGTGAGCTCGTAATCGACCCGCGGCGGGATGGTCGGGAAAATGGTCCGGGTGACGAGGCCGTCCCGCTCCAGTCCGCGCAAGGTGAGGGTCAGCATCCTCTGCGAGACGCCATCGATGGTGCGGCGCAATTCATTGAAACGCACCGGCCCCTTGGACAGAGCGGCCACCACCAGCACGGTCCACTTGTCGCCGATGCGCGACAGGATGTCGGCGACCATCCGGCAACCGGGGGTGTTGCGGTCCGCGGGGACGTCAAGCGTGTGGCTTGGTGACAAGAATGTGCCTCCTTGTGAGGTTTGCCGACGGGCACCAGTATAGCCCTGGTTACAGATCGTAACCACATATTCCTATCCCGAGGGAAACCATGGCCAAGCCGAAGATCGCGATCATCATCAGCACCACGCGCCCAACGCGCCTCGGCGACAAGCCGGCCCAGTGGCTCTACGACGTCGCCGCCGCGCGGGGCGACATGGAGGTGGAGCTCGTCGACCTGCGCGACTTCCCGCTGCCGTTTTTCGAGGAGGTCGCGTCCAACGCCTGGGTCCCGTCCAAGGGCGAAGTAGCGCAAGCCTGGCAGAAGAAGGTGGCCGAGTTCGACGGCTACGTCTTCGTCACCGCCGAATACAATCACGGTCTTCCCGCGGTGCTGAAGAACGCCCTCGACAACGCTTATGTCGAATGGAACCGCAAGCCTTGCGCCTTCCTGGGCTACGGGTCGGTCGGGGCCGCTCGGTCGATCGAACAGCTTCGCCTGGTCGCCATCGAACTGAAGATGGCCCCGAGCCGCGCCGCCGTGCATATCCAGGGCGGGGATTTCATGGACATCTGGCAGGGGGGCAAGCCCGTTTCCGAATTGGCTTATCTGCCGCCCCTGGCCAAGGAGATGCTTGACGATCTGCTGTGGTGGACCGAGGCGCTCAGCGTAGCGCGCGCAAAGGGCTGAGGCGGACGACCGGGCCCCGGGGACTGACCTCGGGGCCTGCAGGAACGAGGTGCAGCCGGCCGCGCCCCACATCGAGGATGGTGCGGAAACGTTCGAACGCCTCGACCCCGATCAGGCCGGAGGGCAGGGGGATGTTCCGGTCCGGCGCATAGATGTGAACCGGCACGTTACGGTAAGTCTCGCCGGCGAAGGCCACGGCGTCCACCAACACCACCTGGTCCTGCGACAGCCCGCCGAAGGTGACGCTGGGCGCCGTGCCGATCCGGCGACCCGACAAGAGACCGGCGGTCCGGGCGGTCTCGGCCGAAAGCGCCAGTACGGCGCTGGCGCCGGTGTCGATCACGGCTTCGAACTGGGTGGTCTCGACCGTGACCGGAGCGAACAGCTGGCCGCCGGAGCGGCGGACCGGCGTCGCCCGCGCCTTTTCGGGCGGGACATAGGCGCGGGGATTGTGGAAGGCCAGCCGGGCGGCCGGAAAGTCCAGGTCCGCCACCACTTGTTTGAGCACGTCCTGGCCGAGGATCAGGCCGAAGTCCCGCCCGCTGGCGTCGGCGACGGCCGCCAGGTCGAACACCGCCGCGTGCAGATCCTTCAGGATCAGTCCCCCGAGGCCGACGTCCAGCCGGGCGGTGCGGCCGAGCTGGGGCGCGCCGCTCAGTCCGAAGGCGACGATCACCGGCGCCAAGGTGGTGGTGGGAAGGCCAAGCTTCTGCGCGAGGCCGCGATCGATCACCGAGGACTGGGCTCCGGAGTCGACCAGGGCCCGAACCGGCGCGCCGCCGACTAGGACCATGATCATCGGCACGCCGCCTTCCGGTGACGTGAAATCCAGCCAGCCGCTGGAGCGGCCGTCGGCGAAAACCGGCGACGGGGACGGCCAAAGCACATGCGCGCGCAGCCACCACGCCCCGCCGCCGACGGCGGCGAGCAGGCCGAGCTGCGAAAGGAGGGCGCGCCGACTGATCAAGTCCTGACTGTGGGGCGCTACGCGGGCTCACGCCAGGGGTTGTGCGCGATGAGATCAAAACCCGGCATCACTGGAAAAGGCGATCAGATGGCGGTGGCGCTCCCCGGCCGCACCCTCTCATAGTTAAGCCTGAGATAAGATCGTTTCATGCGGCGCAATGGGTAAACATCACAATCTTTTCGGACTCCCGATCATAGGTCTTCCAGATCATTTCCCCATCGAAGCTGTGTGCACAGAAGCCGGCTTTGGCGGCGATCGCGAAGTACTGGGCGGCCTCGTCCTGGTCGATCGCCTCGAAGTCCGAGAGCAACAGCACGCCGTGATGCTCCCATTGGACGGCGTGTGCCCAATTCGTCAACGTCGCGAAACGCTTGAACGGCTGGGATGCGCGCCAATCGTAGAAGGCGGGCTTTGAGGGGCCCCCGTCGAAGTTGTCGAACAGATTGACCTTGGCCCAGGGTTGGGCCGCAAAGGTCTTGATACCGAAGGCGGCGACGGTCGTTCCAGGATGGGTTTGGCGGTAGTGGATTAAAGCTTTGGCCAAGTCCTTGGCCGGCGAATAGGTTTGCAGGACCTCGCGTTTCCAGGCGGCGACCGAATACCAATCCTGCACTCCGAGTACGATCGCCAAGCTGACGAAAAGCAACGCGTGTTCGCGTCGGCTGAGCAGTTTGAGCTTGGGCCAGGAGATCCAGAGCGCAAACATCCAGACCATGAACAGGATGCCGGTGTGCCAGCCTTGACCGTATTTTGCGGCGGTGAAGATGAAGAAGATTCCTAAGGCGGCCAAAAACAGGCTGACGATCCGCGCCCGGGCGAACAACACCAGGGAGGGGATCAGAAGAAAGAGAGTGGCGACTGCCCCTGCTGCGCGGGCGCCCACTTCCGGGCCGGCGTTTCCCCACACGTCAACGCGTTCGATGAACGGTTCGGCCATCAGGAGGATGGCGCGGGTCGCGGTGATGGCGCCAAGTTTGTATGCGTGGAAACTAATGTCCTTTGGAGGCCAGGCGCACGCTACGGCTCCGCAGGCGAAGACCCCATAGAATGTCATGGCGACCACCAGCTTCGGTTCTCTCCACCGGTTCGAACGCAGTGTGGCGGCCCCGAACTCCAAAGCAATGATGCCGGAGATCAGGAAGGAATGGGTGTTGGCGTTGGCCAGTAGGGCCAGAGCCGCGCAGTAGGCGAAGGGCCGCTCCAGCCGCCTTTCGAACAGCGCCGCCAGGATCGGAAACAGTGCGAGGTCCAACGCATAGCTGCGCGCGACGATTGGGTATTGGAACGCAAAGAAGTAACCGAACACGAGGCCGCATCGCACCAGGAGCGGGAACGGCGAGCGGAACAGCACCATGCCGGCCCCGACCAGCCCAAAGGCGCTGCTGATCAGCCAGAGGTAGCGGTACGGATAGCCAAGGTGGGCCGGCAGCCACAGTACAAGATGCCAAAGCGGCGGCGTTCCCTCATAGCGCGCGTAGCGAGAGACGATTTCCCAGGCCGAGGCGTCGCGGGCGATCAACCACGCCTGCGCTTCGTCGAACCAAGCCTCGTGCGTAGACCCGATCAGTAGAACGGCAAGGGCGTAAAAGCCGAAAACCAGTAGGGGAAGCCATTCGCGGACGCCGCGCGCGCTCTCGGCGGACGACCGGAGACCAGTCGAGTCAATGGACAAGGGGATATCGGCCATGGTTCCCGCGATGCCTAGACGCTTTTGGGCGGACTATGCCGGGGAAGCCCTTAGCGGCGCTTAACGCTGAATGGATCTGCCGGAGGCCCGCAAAATCAGCTGTTTACCGCATCTTCAGCGTCCTTCGTGATAAGTCGCGGGCTCCGAAACGATGGAGTTTCCCCCGGCTGTGCGAGAAATCCTTCCTCAGCTGGCGATCCGCTTCCTGGCGATCCTTCCGCAAGGATTGTTAAAATTTCTCGCGGTGGGACTGACCGGACTTGCGGTTCACACCACCGTCTTCACGATCGCGCTTCACCTGGGTACGGGGAAGTCCCCCGCCTGGTTTGCTGGGCTGTGCACCAGCACGCTGGTCGCCTGGTCGTTGAACCGCAAGCACACCTTCATCGGCACGGGCCGCAGCCGGCGAGACGAGATGGCGCGCTACGCCTTGGTGACCCTGGTGGCGCAGGGCGTGAGCTTTGCGGTGTTCCATGCCGTCGGCCATCTTGCGCCGTACGCCCCGTCCCCGGCGTGCGTTGTCGTCGGCTCGGCGGTGGCGGCTATTTTTTCCTATACGGGGCAACGCTTCTTCACCTTCGCACCGCAGCGATTGGCGGCCTATGGCGTCTAACCTTGCTTGGCGCCCGCCTGAACCAAGGTAGGCAAATCGCTCATGATCGAGCGCGGCCAGGCTGCAATCAATCGGCCGCAATTGGCGACGAGATTGAAGGGGGCGGGACGGAGTCGGAAAGACGATCATGTTGAAACTGTCCCTGGCCGCCGCGATCGCCTTGCTTTCGTTCAACGCTACGGCTTTCGCCCAGGCGACGGCCGATGCGCCGGTGGCCAGCGCTTCGGATGCGGCGCTGGACGCCCAGATCTCCTCCTATCTGAACGCCTCCGCTCAGCCCTTGCCGTCGACTGCAGGGCCCAATGCGATGGGACCGTCCGATCCGCTGCCGGACCGCAAGGTCCACGGAGAGGTGGGCGTGGCCGTCGGCACGGGAGGATATCGCGAAGCCTACGCCTCGATGATCGCCCCGATGGGGTCGAACGGGACCGTGGCGGTGGCGGTGAGCCAGGTCCAGGGACGGGGCCGGTGGGGACCGGCCGGCGCGCAATCCCTGTCGATCGCGGCGTCCATGGGGCCCGGCGGCGGGGCGGGCCTTGGAGGCCGGTCCACGGCCTGTGCGGGACCTGATGACAAGACCGGCTTCGAACCCCTCTGGGCTGCCCAGATGCGGGCGGCCCGCCCCGCGGCGCAGATGGACTGTCCGACAGGGCGGACCCGGCCCTGAAGCCAAAGCCAGGCCGGACCGCCTTATCGGATTCGATCCGCCTCGAAGAGGCGGCGCAGCTCCTCGGCGGATTGGGCCGCGGTCTGGATCAGCTGTTTTTCGTCGAGAATGCCATGCTGCTCGATCAGGGCGTTGTCGTCGTGCTCGCGGAACCGCTGGACGGTGCGTCGCGCGTCGTCCGGCGAGAGGCCAAGGCCTCCCAACACCAACTCGGTCAATCGAAGGCTGGAGAAGAAGGTTTCGCGGACGATATGCTCGACGCCGGAGTCCATGAGCAGGTGGGCGTGGCGGCGGTTGCGCGCCCGGGCGTAGACGACGAGGTCCGGGAAATGACGGCGGACGGTCTCGACCAGCTTCAGGTTCTGCTCCGGATCGCCCAGGGCGGCGACCAGCGCCTTGGCTTCGCCGGCGCCCACGGCCCGCAGGAGATCCAGGCGGGTGGGATCGCCGAAATAGGCCTTGTAGCCGAAGCGGCGCACCGTATCGACGTTCTCCGCGTCAGGGTCTAGGGCGTTGAACGGAATCTGGCGGCCAATCAGGATGCGGCCCACGATCTGGCCCACCCGGCCGAAGCCGCAGATCACCACCGGCGCCGGCTTGGCGTCGTCCAGGCTGTCGAACGGACGGGCGCGGCGGGCCGCCAGGCGTGGGACAAGATAGCGCTCGGACAGGGCGAACAGGATCGGGCTGACGAACATCGACAGCGCCACCACCAGCATGACCCGATCGACCTGGGCCTTGGCCAGGGCGCCGGCCGCCAAGGCGGCGCCGAACAGGACGAAACCGAATTCACTGCCCTGGGGCAGGGCGAGGGCGAAGCGGATGCTGGCCTGCAGGCTGGCGCCCTTGGCCCGGGCGATGATGAAGCCGATGGCGATCTTCACCGCCAGCATCGCCGCCACCCCAAGCAGGATCACCGCCGGTTCGGCCAAGGCCAAAGCGGTGTTGGCGGACATGCCCACGGAGATGAAGAAGAAGCCGAGCAACAGGCCCTCGAAGGGCTCGATGTCGACCTGCAGCTCGTGGCGGTATTCCGATTCCGACAGGGCGACCCCGGCGGCGAAGGCCCCCAGGGACATGGGCAGGCCCGCCAAATTGGCGAGGGCCGCGGCGCCGGCGACCACCAGCAGGGCGGTGGCGGTGAACACTTCGGCCGTACGCGCTCCTCCCATCAGGCGGAACAGCGGTCGAACCAGGAAGCGGCCCGCCAGCACGATGGCCGCCACCGCGGCCACGGCTTCGACGAAGCCGACCACCGGGTGAGGGCCGCCGGAAGAGGCGCGAAACCCGATCAGCGGAATCAGGGCCACCAGTGGAATGGAGGCCAGGTCCTGGAATAAGAGGACTGCAAAGGCGTCCCGCCCCGCGCCCGAGGCCAACAGCTCCCGATCGGCCAGCATCGGCAGGACGATGGCGGTGGACGACAGGGCCAGGCCCACGCCGATGATGCCGGCGGCAGGCCAGGAGGCTCCCGTCAGATGGACCAGCAGCGTCAGCGCCGATCCGGCCAGGGCCATCTGGGCTGCGCCAAGGCCGAACACGGCCTTGCGCATCGACCACAGCCGCTGGATGCGCAGTTCCAGCCCGATCAGGAACAGCAGCATCAGGACGCCGAGTTCGGAGATCTCCGAGATCTGGCCGACATCGCGGACCAGCCTGAGGCCGGACGGACCGATCACCGCGCCGGCCGCCAGATAGCCGAGGATGCTGCCGAATCCCAGGCGCCGGGAGATCAGGACGAAAACCACGGCGGCGGCGAGGAGGAGGACCAGGGTCGTAAGCATGGGATCAGCCTAACCGGCCCGCGCGGGTGAACGCCAGACAACCCTGCGCTTCAGCACCGGGTCAGGCGCCCTCCGTTTCAATCGGCTCCAAGGTCGGCGATGGGCCGACGCCTGCCGGAGACGGAACCATGAAGACTCTCCTGATCGCTGCTGCTGCCGCCCTGACCCTGGGCGCCGCTCTGCCAGCCGCCGCCCAATCCTGGGGCCATGATCGCAACCTCCAGGTGCGTCCGCACGAGCAGCGCTACGACGCCGCCGCGCGTTTCAACCGCCATGGATATGATTGGCGGGCCCGCGAACGGGCGCGCCGGATCGCGGAACAGCGCCGCCTCGATTGGCTGCGTTGGCGCCGTCATGGGTACGCCTACGACTACCGCCACGACTACGGTTACCGTCGCTAGCCGATCGGGCGCCCTTGGCCTAGCCCCGCGCGGGCGGCAGGCCGGGCCGAGGGCGCAGCAAAGAATTAACTGGGTTGCGTCAATTTGCCCAAGGTTTCGCCGCGAGGAAGCCGCGCGTGTTAACTGTCTCTGAGGTGATTTGGGGCATAGTTCGCTGCAAAGTTGAGTTGGATTTCCCATGTCTCCTTCAGGCCTTTCTTCCGAATCCTCTACGCCGGCGCCAGTCCGGGTGCTGTTGGCCGACGATCATCCGACCAATCGGATCGTTATCGAGCTGATCCTCGAGGTCGTCGGGGCGGAAGTGGTGAGCGTGGCGGACGGCCTGCAGGCGCTTGAACAGTTCAAGGCGCAGACCTTCGACGTGGTGCTTATGGATGTGCAGATGCCGGTAATGGACGGCCTGACCGCCATCCGCGCCATCCGCGCCTTCGAAGTCGAACGGGGGGGGCGGCGCACCCCGGTGCATGTGGTCACGACCAACGCCCTGCCCGAGCACTTCAGACAATCGATCGCCGCCGGCGCCGATGGCCACATCACCAAGCCCGTGGCCGCGCCGGAACTGCTGACGGCGGTGATGACGGCCGCCGAAGAGGTTGCTGAAGCCGATCAGGCCGCGGCGTCGGCCACGCACTGATCGCGCCGACACGGTTTGCCTTGGCGATACGGCCGCCTATCTAAACGGATGCGCACGGGGATCTTCCACCCTTGCGAGGAACCCGTCATGGCCGAGCGCCTGCCCACCTTGTTCATCCCCCACGGGGGCGGCCTCTGTTTCTTCATGAATCCGCCGCCGCAGTTTCCCCATCTGTGGGACGGGCTGGCCGCTCATCTGCGCGGTATCGACGCCAGTCTGGGCGTGCGGCCCAAGGCGGTGGTGGTCATCTCCGGCCACTGGGAAGCGGAGCGTCCCACCGTCAATGTCGGCGAACGTCCGCCGCTGCTGTTCGACTATTATAACTTCCCTGAGCACACCTATCGATTGACCTATCCGGCGCCCGGGGCTCCGGAGCTTGGCGCGCGGGTGCGCGAGCTTCTCTGCGGAGCGGGCTTCGAGACTGACGCCGACGCGGAGCGCGGCTTCGATCACGGCGTCTTCGTCCCGTTCAAGCTGATCTATCCGGACGCCGACGTGCCGGTGCTGCAGTTGTCGCTTAGGGAAGGCCTGGACCCGGCCGAGCACCTGGCGATGGGGCGCGCCCTGGCTCCGCTGCGGGATGAAGGGGTCCTGATCGTCGGCAGCGGCATGAGCTATCACAACCTGCGCCAGATGTTCTCCGGCCAAGGCAACGAGGCCGCCAACGCCTTCGACGACTGGCTGGGCGAGACCGTCGCCGACGCCGCACGCCGCGACGCGGGCCTGGTCCGCTGGCGCGAAGCCCCGGGCGGCCGCGAAAGCCATCCGCGTGAGGAACACCTGTTGCCGCTGATGGTGGCTGCGGGCGCCGCCGCGGGCGAGCCGGCTGTGCGCGACTTCAACGAACGGCTGAGGGGCAAGGGGCTGTCGGGCTTCCGCTTCGGCTGAGGTCCGGCCCTGGGGCGGTCAGATCAAGCCGTTTCCTGGATGGCCGACAACTTCCAGGTTGCGCCCCACGGACCGCCGCGCTCGCGCACGAAGGTCCAGATTTCGGTGGTCTCGGTGGGGGTTTCGCCGCCCGAGACGATGTGGCCGTCGGTGCGGTCGCGCATGAGGTCGACGCTGGCGTAGCGCATGGCCACGGTCGCGTAGTCCTTTGCGCCTTCGGACCAGGCCTCAGACAGGTCGCCGCTGACCAGCCGCACATCCCGCACCTCATTGCGGCGGCCGGCGACGGCGTTCTGACTCAGCTCTTCGGCGAGATAGGACATGATCTCCGGTGTGGTGCGCTCGCGCAGAGCCGCATAGTCCTCGCGTCCGAACGCGCCCTGGACCTCGGTCAGCAGCCTCTCGAAGGCGTCAAAGTCAGACTGGGAGAGACTCAGCTCGTCTCCCGATCCATTCGGCGAGGGAGCGGCTGCCGGCTGGAACATCGGTTGAGGCGCGGCCATGCCGAAGGGCTCGCTTTGACCGGCGAAGGGCCCAGCGAAGGCGCTTTGGCTGCCGGCGCCGCGTCGGAACAGGCGCATCGCCGCCATGGCCAGGAGGGCGATGACGCCGATCTGAAGCATCAGGGCCAGCATTCCGCCGCCGCTGCCGAAACCGCCGCCGAAGCCATGGCCCATCAGCATGCCGAACAGGCCCGCGCCCAGGAACCCTCCCAGGATCGGGCCGCCCCACCGCTGCAGGAACCCGCCCCGTTGCGGCTGCAGGGCCGCGGGCGCCGGCTGCCGGAACCCGGGTTGAACGCCAGGCGCCTGAGACGGCGAGGTCATTGAGCGTTGGATCGGCGCGGCCGCCTGGGGCGCGGTGAAGGTCGAGCGCGGCGCCTGATAGGTGCGCATGCCGCGGCTGCCGAAGCTGCCGCCCCGGCGCGCTTCGGCGCTTCCCGCTAGAGCGAGGGAAAGGACCAGACCGACCGCGGCGATGGACAAGACACGGCGGCGACGTTCGACGGACATGGCGGTTCCTGCGGCTTGGCCGTCACGACGAACGGCCCCCTCCATATGGGGGGCCGTCCTTTCCGATCCAGCGCCGGCCAAGGCCGGCGATGGCTGTGAGCGCCTATTCGTCCGGGGCGCGCAGATTGATCGCCGATTCGCGGCCGTCCCGTCCCTTTTCGACGTCATAGCTGATCCGGTCGCCCTCATAGGGGTCCCCATGACCGGCCCGTTCGACGGCGCTCACGTGCAGGAAGATGTCCTTCCCGCCGCCTTCCGGCTGAATGAAACCAAAGCCCTTGGTCGGATTGTACCATTTGACCACGCCGGTCGGCATGTCTCGCTCCGTTTTGCTGCGACGCTGGGGGACGTTCTAATGCACAGGAGCCGGTTCGGGGAAGCGCTGTCGCTCAATCACCGAACGCATTCCGGCAGAAGAACGTTTCAGGCGCCGTCGAAAAGGTGCTTTCGGGCAGCGGCGAGGCGCCGACGGACCGTCTTTCAGGCCCGTCCCCGACGGGCGCGATGGACGGCCTCGTCCAGGGCGGAGAGGAATCGCGAACGATCGGAGGCCTGGAACGGGACGGGGCCGCGCGTCGTCTCCCCCATGGAGCGCAAGTGCTCGCCAATGCCGCGGCCGGCCAGGGCCGCGCCGATGCTGTCGACGGTGAAGCGCCGGCCAGTCGGGCCGATGGGCTGGGCGCCGACCGCCAGGCAGCGGCTCGCCAGGGGAATGTCGGCGGTGACGACAATGTCCCCCGCGCCGGCGTTGTCGGCGATCCAGTCGTCGGCGACGTCCGGGCCGGCGTCGACCATCACGCGTTCGATCAAGGGATGTTTCGGGACCATCAGGAAGGCGTTGGCCACGACCGTGACCGGCAGCCCATAGCGCTGCGCGACCTTGTAGACCTCGTCCTTGACCGGACAGGCGTCGGCGTCGACGAAGATGCGGGGCGACGGGTTCATTCGGCGGGCTCGGCGAAACGATAGCCGACCCCGAGTTCGGTCAGGATCAGGCGCGGATGCGCCGCGTCGTCCTCCAGCTTCTGACGCAGCTGGCCGACGAACACGCGCAGGTACTGGACATCGTCGGCATGGGCCGGGCCCCAGACCGCGGTCAGCAGTTGCCGGTGGGTCAGGACCTTGCCCCCGCCCTCGGCCAGCTTGGCCAGAAGGTCGTATTCCTTGGGCGACAGCCGCACCGGTTCGCCGTCCCGGCTGACCAGGCGCTTGACCAGGTCGATCTCGAGATCGCCTGAACGGACGACCGCCGCCGCGCCCTCCCTTTGCAGTCGGTGGCGCAGGGATACGCGCAGGCGGGCGAGCAGTTCGCCGACGCCGAAGGGCTTTTCCAGATAGTCGTCCGCCCCGAGGTCCAGGGCCTCGATCTTCTCCAATTCCCGGTCGCGGGCGGACAGGATCAGGATCGGCCCTTCGTAGAAGGCTCTTGCCTGGACCAGCGCGGTCTTGCCGTCCATGTCGGGTAGGCCCAGATCGAGGACCACCGCTTCGGGGGGCCTGCGGGCGATCTCGCGCAGGCCGTCGGCGGCGGTGTCGGCCCGGACCGGTTCGTACCCGGCGGCGTCGAGGGCTGGGCCGAGGAAGCGGTGGATCTGCGGCTCGTCGTCGATGACCAGGATCCGGGGGCGGTGGGCGCTCATAGCAGGCCCGGCGCCGTGGTCATTTCCTTCGGCAGGCTGACGACGATCCGGGTTCCGTGACCGTCATGAACCGGGCTGACGGCGCCGATCCGCCCGCCCATCGCCTCGACGAAGCCCTTGGAAATGGCTAGCCCCAGGCCCGCTCCCTGACCCCGGTCGCTGGCCTCCTCCAGCCGCTGGAACTTCTCGAACACCCGCTGCAGTTCGACCGGCGCGATGCCGCGACCCCGATCCTCGATGCTGATCACCACGTGACTCCGATCCTCAAAGGCCGCCGCCTCCACCATCGAACCCGCGGGACTATAGGCGATGGCGTTCTGGATGATGTTGACCAGGGCCTGCTCCAACAGACTCGGGTCGGTCTTGACCATGGAAAGGGTCGCCGGAAAATCCTGCACGATGCGCTTGTCGGCTTGGCCGCGCGCCGCCTGACCGATGGCCGATGTCAGCACCTCGCGCACGTCGGTCCACTCCCGGCGAGGGGCGAGCGCGCCCCCCTCCAGCCGCGACATGTCCAGAAGGTCGCCCACATAGCGGCTCAGCCGTTCGGCCTCCTCGCGGATGCTTTCCAGAAGGTCGCGCTGCACCTTGGCGCTGAGGGACTTGCCGTAGTCGAGCAGGGTGGTGGCCGAACCGAGGACGGTCGACAAGGGCGTGCGCAGGTCGTGGCTGACCGAATTGAGCAGGGCCGAACGCAGGCGGTCGGAGCGGCGGAACGCCTCCGCGTCGGCGGCCTCGACGGCGAATTCGGCCCGCTCCAGGGCCACCGCGCCCTGGTCGAGCAGGGCCAGAATGAATCGCTCATCGTCTGCGCCCAGGTCCACCGCCTCGGTGGCGGTCACGCCAGATCGGGCCTTCACACCCTGCAGCGGCCGGAAGGTCCAGGTCAGGTTGGGCAGGGTTCCGGTTCCCGCTCCGGCCGGCTCTCCCCGTTCCCAGGCCCACCGCGCTGCGGCGAGCTCGGCGGTCGAGAATGTCTCCATCGCCGGCGAGGCGCCCGCCGGGGCGATCTCGTCGCCCTCGGGCAGGAACACCACCGCCTTGCCCGAGATGGCCGCGGCCAGATGTTCGGCCAGCACCTGGGCCGCCACTTCGCGGGTCGGGGCGATGGACAGTCGGCGGCTGGCGGCCAGAAGCGCGGTGACGGCCGAGGCCCTTCGGCCGGCGGACGAGGCGTGATCGCGCACCCGACCGGTCAATAGGCCGGTGCCGATGGCGACCGCGAAGAACACCGCGAAGGTGAGGACGTCGGCGGGGTGGCCGATCCAGAGGGTCAACCGCGGCGACAGGAACAGGAAATTATAGACAAGCGCCGCCAGGGCCGCGGCCACGATGGCGGGCCACAGCCCAAAGGCTAGGCCGCTGGTCAATACGCTCAACATGAAGATCATCGACAGGTTGGCGCCCGCGTTGACCTGTTCGCTCAGCGCGGCCACCCCGGTCGCCACGGCCACGGAGAGGAGCGCGCCCGCATGACCACGCCAGGCGATCGGTGCCGCGCGGGCCGCCGACCGCGGCCTGGACGGGGGCGGGCCGGTCTCGGTGATGATGTGCAGGGCGGCGCCGGCGATCCGGCTCAGCAAAGCCGGGGTCAGGGCTCGGCCGGTCAGCACCCGCCACCAGGTCGGGTGGGATTTGCCGACCACGATCTGGGTGACGTTGTTGCGCAAGGCGTATTCGATCACGGTGCTGACCACGTCGTCGCCGGTGAGCACCACGGCCGAGCCGCCGAGTTGCTCGGCCAGCTTCATGGCTTCGCCCAGGCGGGCCTGGATGGCGCCGCCGTCGGGGGAGCGGGTGGGACGGTCGACGTGGGCCACGGTCCAGGGCGCGTCCATCATCATGTCGGAAAGCCGCCGGCCCGCACGGACCAGGGCCGCGGCCGAGCCGTTGCCGGCGATCAGCACCAGGATCCGTTCGCCGGCAGCCCAGGGGCCCTCCACCCCACGCTGGCGCATGGCAGCGACCAACTGGTCGTCGACGGTCTGGGCCATGCGGCGCAGGGCCAGCTCGCGAAGGGCGGTCAGGTTTTCCGGCTTGAAGAAGTTCTCGGCGGCGAGGCCGGCGGTCTCGGGCAAGTAGATCTTGCCCTCCGCCAGGCGCTGGCGCAGGGCGTCGGGGGTGATGTCGACGAGTTCGATCTCGTCGGCCCGCGACAGGGCGGAATCCGGCACGGTTTCGCGTTGGCGCACCCCGGTGATCTTCAGCACCACCTCGACCAGGCTCTCCAGGTGCTGGACGTTGAGTGTGGTCCACACGTCGACGCCCGCGTCGAGGATTTCCTCCACGTCCTGCCAGCGCTTGGGATGGCGCGAGCCGGGAACGTTGGAATGGGCGTATTCGTCGACCAGCAGGAGCTTGGGGCCGCGGGCTATGGCCGCGTCGATGTCGAACTCGAGCAGGGTCCGGCCCTTGTACTCGGTGGGCTGGCGCGGCAGCACCTCCAGGCCGCGGAGCAGGCTCTCGGTCTCCTTGCGGCCGTGGGTCTCGACCACCCCGACCAGCACCTCGCCGCCTTCGGCTTTGCGGCGGCGGGCGGAGCGGAGCATCTCATAGGTCTTGCCAACCCCGGGGGCCATTCCGAGGAACACCTTCAGCCGGCCGCGGCCGGGCTTCCTGGTTCCGGCCAGCAGCGCTTCAGGGTCCGGGCGTCTGGGGTCCTCGGACACGCCCCCGCCTAGCGCCGCACCAGGCCGGGGAAACGCAGGTCCAATGCGCGGTTGGTCAGCAGCACATTGACGCGGGGCTGGCCGATGAAGCCCAGGAACGGCGCCTCGGTATTGCGATCGATCACGGCCTGCACCTCTGCGGGATCGGCCCCGCGCGCGTCGGCGATCCGCCGCGCTTGCAGGGCAGCGTACGCCGGGGAGATGTCGGGATCGAGTCCCGAAGCCGAGGCGGTCACGGCGTCGTCGGGAACGCGGCTCTGGCCGGTGGAGGCGCGGACCGCCGCGGCGTCCCCCGCCACCCGCTTGGCCAGGTCGGGATTGAGCGGGCCGTAGTTGGAGCCCGACGAACTGGCGGCGTCGTAGCCCATGCCCGCCGCGGACGGCCGGGAATGCAGATATTTCGGGGCCGCGAAGGATTGGCCGATCAGGGCCGAACCGATCACCCGCCCATGGTCGCGGATCAAGGAGCCCTCGGCCTGGTGTGGAAAGACGAGACCGGCGACGCCGGTGATGGCGAGAGGGTAGGCGATCCCTAGCAGCAGGGTGAAGAAGACGGTGACGACCAGGGCGGGGCGGAGTTGGGCGAGCATGTGAAAGGCCTTCAGACGAGACCGATCGCGGACACGATCAGGTCGATGATCTTGATGCCGACAAAGGGGGCGACGAGGCCGCCGAGGCCGTAGATCAAGAGGTTGCGCGACAGGAGCTTGGCCGCGCCGACGGCTCGGTATTTGACTCCGCGCAGGGCCAGGGGGATCAGCGCCACGATGACCAGGGCGTTGAAGATTACCGCCGACAGGATGGCGCTCCTGGGGCTGGACAGGCCCATGACGTTGAGCGCGCCGAGCGCAGGCAGGCCGACCACGAAGATCGCCGGAATGATGGCGAAGTACTTGGCCACGTCGTTGGCGATGGAGAAGGTGGTCAGGGACCCGCGGGTGATCAGCATCTGTTTGCCGACCTCGACGATCTCGATCAGCTTGGTGGGGTCGCTGTCCAGGTCGACCATGTTGCCGGCCTCGCGGGCCGCCTGGGCGCCGGTCTGCATGGCCACGCCGACGTCGGACTGGGCCAGGGCCGGGGCGTCGTTGGCCCCGTCGCCGCACATGGCCACCAGCCGGCCCTTGGCCTGTTCCTCGCGGATCAGCCGCAGCTTGTCCTCGGGGGTGGCCTCGGCCAGGAAATCGTCCACTCCGGCCTCGCCGGCGATGGCGGCGGCGGTGACTGGGTTGTCCCCGGTGATCATCACGGTGCGAAGACCCATGCGGCGCAGGTCGGCGAAGCGCTCCTTCACCCCCGGCTTGATCACGTCCTTGAGGTGGATCACCGCGACCAGCGTCCCGTCTTCGCTGACCGCCAGGGGCGTGCCTCCGCTGCGGGCGATGCGGTCGACGGCCGCAGTCAGCTCGGCCGGGATCTGGTCGGGCCGCAGGTCCAGGCTCTTGTGCACCGCGTCCACCGCGCCCTTACGCCAGGCCCGGCCGTCGGCTTCGAGCCCCGATTGGCGGGTATGGGCGCTGAAGGCGATGATGTGGGCGCCGGCCGGAGCCTCGGCGACCAATCCTTGGCCCCGCGCAAATTCGACGATCGAGCGGCCTTCGGGGGTCTCGTCGCCCAGGGAGGCCATCAGGGCGGCGCGCACGGCGGCGTCGGGCAGGACGCCGGGGGCCGGAACGATGTCGGTGGCCATCCGGGCCCCGAAGGTGATGGTGCCGGTTTTGTCGAGCAGCAGGGTGTCGCAGTCGCCCGCCGCCTCCACCGCCCGGCCGGAGGTGGCCAGGACGTTGAACTTGAGCAGCCGGTCCATGCCGGCGATGCCGATGGCCGACAGCAGTCCGCCGATGGTGGTGGGGATCAGGCAGACGAACAGGGAGCCGAGGACCAGAGGGTCCAGGGCGACGCCGGAATATTTCGCGAGCCCCAAAAGGCTGACTACGGCGATCAGGAAGATCAGGGTCAAACCGGCCAGGAGCACCGCCAGCGCCACCTCGTTGGGGGTCTTCCGGCGGTCGGCGCCCTCGACCATGGCGATCATGCGGTCAAGGAAGGTCCCGCCCGGCTGGGAGGTCACCACCACCTTGATCCAGTCGGAAACCACGGTGGTCCCGCCGGTCACCGCCGAACGGTCGCCCCCGGCCTCGCGGATCACCGGCGCGGATTCCCCGGTGATCGCGGCCTCGTTGACGGAGGCGACCCCTTCGATGATCTCCCCGTCCGCGGGGACTACGTCGCCGGCCTCGACCAGGATCACCGCCCCGGCGCAGAGCTCATGCGCCGGCGTGGGCACGATGGCTCCAGTGGCGTCGACGACGACCAGCTTGGCCTTGGTGGTCACCCGGGTCGCCCGAAGCGCGTCGGCGGCGGCCTTGCCCCGGCCTTCGGCGACGCTCTCGGCGAAGTTGGCGAACAGCACCGTGGCCCAAAGCCATAGGGCGATCTGGACCGCGAAGGCGGCCGCGGCGCCCTGGACCACCGCTGAGACCGCCGAGACGGTGGACAGGATGGCCACGATCTCGGTGGTCAGGATGACCGGATTGCCGACCAGGCGGCGCGGGTCGAGCTTGACGAGGGCGTCGCGGGCGGCGCGGCCGAGGATGGCCGGCGAGAAAGCGCTCCCGGCCAGGACGGAGCGGCGGTCGTCGCCGAGATGGACGGTGGTGGACGTCATGGTCCGATCTCCGAAGGTTCAGTGGCCGGCCACGGCGCGAAGCACCTGGAAGTGCTCGATGATTGGGCCCAGCGCGAGGGCGGGGAAGAAGCAGAGGCCGCCCATGATCAGGATGACGCCGATCAGCAGGCCGATGAACAGGCCGCCATGGGTGGGGAAGGTCCCGGCCGAGGCCGCGAGCTTGGGCTTGGCGGCGAGGGAGCCGGCGATGGCCATCACCGGCACGATATAGGCGAAGCGGCCGAGCAGCATGGCGACGCCCAAGGTGGCGTTCCAGTACGGCGTGTTGGCGCTGAGGCCGGCGAAGGCCGAGCCGTTGTTCCCCGTCGCCGAAGTGTAGGCGTAGAGGATCTCGGAGAGCCCGTGCGGACCGCTGTTCTCCAGGCCTTTCAGCGCCATGGGCAGGACGGCGGCGACGGCGGCGAAGCCCAGGATGGAGAGCGGCAGGATCAGAACCGCCAGCATGGCGAACTTGACCTCGCGGGCTTCGATCTTCTTGCCCAGATATTCGGGCGTGCGCCCGACCATGAGACCGGCGACGAACACCGCGATCAGGGCCAGGACCACCATGCCGTAGAGGCCGGATCCGACCCCGCCAGGGATGATCTCGCCGAGCTGGATCAGGAACATGGCCATGCCGCCGCCGAGCGGCATCAGGCTGTCGTGCATGGCGTTGACGCCGCCGTCGGAGGCCCCGGTGGTGGCGGCGGTCCAGATCGCGGTGGAGGGGGCGCCGAAGCGGACCTCCTTTCCCTCCATGTTGACCTGGGCGTCGGCATGGGCGGCGACCAGGGCCGGGGCCGGCTGGGCTTCGGCGGCGTAGATGGTCGCGGCGCCGGCGGCGAGCAGGACGACCATGGCGGCGACCAGGGCGCGGGCGTCCTTTCCGGCCAGGGCCACGCGACCGAAGGCGACCACGCAGGCGAAACCGAGCACGTTCATGGCGACGATCTCGATCAGGTTGGTGATCGCGCTGGGGTTCTCGAACGGATGGGCGGAGTTGGCGTTGAACAGACCGCCGCCGTTGGTGCCGAACTGCTTGATCGCCTCCTGGCTGGCGACGGGAAACAGGGAGATGATCTGCTTGCCGCCCTCGAGGGTGGTGGCGAGGGCGTTGGCGCTCAGGGTCTGAGGCTCGCCGAGGGCCACGAACACCAGAGCCATGACGATCGAAACGGGGAGCAGCACGTAGAGGCTGATGCGGGTGAGATCGACCCAGAAATCGCCCACCGTTTGGCCCCGGTTGGCGGCGAAGGCGCGGGCCACGGTTGCGGCGATGGCGATGCCGGCGGCGGCGGACAGGAAGTTGTGCGAGGTCAGGCCGGCCATCTGGGAGAAGGTCGAGATGGCGGCTTCCGGGACGTAGGACTGCCAGTTGGTGTTGGTGACGAAGCTGATGGCGGTGTTGAAGGCCAGGTCCGGCGAGAAGCCCGCCACGTGTTGAGGATTCAGCGGCAGCAGATTCTGGAACCGCAAGATCAGGTACAGGACGACGAAGCTCGCCCCGCTGAAGGCCATGACCGCCAGGGTGTAGCCGATCCAGGTCTGCCCCTTGTCAGGCTTGATACCGCAGGCGGCGTAGACCAGCCGCTCGACGGGGCGGAGCAGGGGGTCTAGCCAGGTGCGTTCCCCTTGCCAGACCCGGGCCATATAGAGTCCCAGCGGCCAGGCCAAGGCGACGGTCATGCCGATGGTGAAGGCGATTTCCGCCCAGCCCCGCCAGTCCATGCGAGGTCTCCTTTTGAGTTGGCGCTAGAATTTTTCCGGTCGCAGCAAGGCGACCAGCATGTAGCCGGCGACGACGAGCGCCCCGGCGGCCCACAGCAGTCCGACCAAGGTCAGACCCTCCGCAGGGCGGCGGCGTAACCTGCGAAGATCGCGAAGACGGTCAGGCCGGCGAAAATATAGATGAGATCAGGCATACGCCTTCTCCTGTTCAGTACAGCGAGAAGACTCCTGGAATGTCCCGGTGGTTTCAATGCGGGAGAAGGTCGTTCCGCATCAAGGCGGCGTAAAGACCCTGGCGGCATTCTACCCTTGAGCGTCAGGCCCGATCTTTATGCGATCTTTATGTCCCGAGCTTTCAATCGCCATAGCCGCAACTCGGGTGCGCGTCCTAGAGTCGGCGGCCAATAGCCGAGGCGCTGCGATCCAAGATGGGTAGTTCTGTCCAGGCGACGGAGGTCGGCGCCGCCCCATCCGCGAACGAATCCCCTCTCGGCGCCCATGGCGCCCCCAGCCGCTTTTGGCCTCTGGCCATCGGTTCGATCGGGGTGGTGTTCGGCGATATCGGCACCAGTCCGCTCTACGCCTTCCGCCTGGCCCTGGCCCAGGCCTCCCACCGGCACATGGCGCGGGGCGACATCATCGGCGTGGTCTCGCTGGCTCTGTGGGCCCTGATCCTGGTGGTCACGATCAAATATGTGCTGTTCCTGATGCGGGCCGACAACCGGGGCGAGGGCGGCGTGCTGTCGCTGATGGCCCTGGCCGAGCGGGCGGTCGGGCGGCGCACGGGGTTGATCTTTCTTCTGGGGGTGTTCGGCGCGGCCCTGTTCTACGGCGACGCCGCGATCACGCCGGCCATATCGGTGTTGTCCGCCGTCGAAGGCCTCCGGTCTGTGTCGGGGTTGGGGACGCACATCCATCAGGCCCAGGTGTTGATGATCTCGATCGGCCTTCTGTTCGGGCTGTTCGCGGTGCAGTCGCGGGGGACGGCCCGCGTCGGGGTGGTGTTCGGTCCGATCATGGCCCTGTGGTTCCTGGTCATCGCCGTAGTCGGACTGCTGTCGATTGCGCGCGATCCGGCCGTTCTTCTGGCTTTCAGCCCGTATGAGGCCGCCGTCTTCCTGTTCCATCACGGCATGGTGGGTTTCCTGGTCCTGGGCGCCATTTTCCTGACGGTGACGGGGGCCGAGGCGCTGTTCGCAGACATGGGTCACTTCGGCCGTTGGCCGATCCAGGCGTCGTGGCTGTTTTTCGCTCTGCCGTGCCTGATGCTCAACTATCTTGGCCAAGGCGCCTTTGCGCTGCAGGCGCTGGGGGCCGCCCATGGCGGTCCGATCGGCGATCAGGACTGGTTCTTCCAGATGACGCCGGTCTTCCTGCGCCTACCGATGGTGCTGATGGCCACGGCGGCCACCATCATCGCCAGCCAGGCGGTGATCACCGGAGCCTTCTCCCTGACCCAACAGGCCATCCAACTCGGCCTGCTGCCGCGACTGATCACCCGCAACACCTCCGAAAGCCATGCAGGCCAGATCTATCTTCCCAGCATCAACCTGCTGCTCATGCTCGGCGTGCTGTTCCTTGTCGCCGCCTTCAAGACCTCCGAGTCGCTGGGCAACGCCTATGGGCTGGCGGTCACCGGCACCATGGTCGTGACCACCAGCCTGGCCTTCATCGTGGTGCGGCGGCTGTGGAAGTGGCCGCTGTGGGGGGCGACGGCCTTCGTCGCTCCGCTGCTGGCGGTGGATCTGACCTTCCTGACGGCCAATGGCCTGAAGATTCCCTCCGGCGGATGGCTACCCCTGACCATCGCCGGCGCGCTGGTCCTTTTGATGGTCACCTGGGTGCGGGGGTCCAAACTGCTGTGGGAGAAGGTCCACGAGGGGTCTATTCCGCTGACGGAGGTGGCGCCGATGCTGGTCGGGCCGAACATCTACCGGTCGCCCGGAACGGCGGTGTTCATGACCTCCGATCCTACAGCCGCCCCGGTGGCGCTGCTTCACAACCTCAAGCACAACAAGGTGCTGCATGAGCGCAATGTGATCCTGACGGTCCGGACTGCGCCCACCCCGCGCGTTCCCGACGCCGAACGGCTCAGTGTTCAGGTGGTGGATCCGACCTTCACCGTGGTGGTCGCGCGCTACGGTTTCATGGAGAGACCGAACGTGCCGCGCGCCCTGACCCTGGCGGCCAAGCAAGGCTTGCGCTTCGACCTGATGACCACCTCGTTCTTCGTGGGCCGCCGGTTGGTGGCCCACGCCCAGAACTCGGCCCTGGCGATGTGGCGGTTCCGGCTTTACGCCTTCCTGATGCGCAATTCCGAAGATCCCACCGGTTACTTCGGCGTGCCGCCCGGACGGGTGGTGGAGATGGGCGCCCAGATCTCGGTTTGAGGCGGGGGCGGGATACGCCGCCGCGGCCCCGTCCTTGCTCGCTTCCGGCTGCAGAGCCTGGAAGGACATGAACGTGTTTCGAGACGGCACACCCGACGCGTCGCGGCCTCAGCCCCTCAGCCGGGGCGGAGCCCTGGATGGACTGCGCTTCCTGGCCGCCTTCTGCATGGTGATCCACCACTATTCGGCGGAATCTCCGATCCCGCTGCCTCGGCTGCACCCGGTGTTCGAACGGGGCTATCTGGCCACCGACTTCTTCTTGATCGTCTCGGGCTACGTCATGGCCCGCATCTATGGGCAACGGGTTGTGGACGGCCGGGTCGGAACCGGCCTGTTCTTCCTCCGCCGCGCCAGCCGGGTGGTCCCCGCTCACCTGATGATGAGCGCGGCCTTCGTCATCGCCGTGCTCGCGGCCACGGCCGCCGGCGTGCGACCGCTGCACCCGGAATGGTTCGATTGGCGCGAGCTTCCTGGTCAGGTGTTCCTGGTCCAGGCGCTGGGGCCGTTCGGGGGCAAAGGCTGGAACGCGCCGGTCTGGTCCTTGTCGGCGCTCATGGTCTGCTACCTTGCCTTTCCATCCCTTTGGCGGGCGATGAGGCGGATCCAGAGCCCGGTCATGGCCATCGCCCTCGGCCTCCTGGGCCTGGCGGCGGCAGACGTCCTGGCGCGCCGATTCCTCGGTTATCCGATCTATCAGATGCCGATGCAGGATGGCGCGATCCGCGCCTTGCCCCTGTTCTTCCTCGGCGCCGCCCTGGCGATCTGTGCCGAAACCCTGATCATCCCGCGCTGGGCGGCGATCCTGCTCGGCCTCGTGTCGTTCGGATTGCTGGCGGGGCTGCAGGCGGCAGGGCGCTACGATTTCCTCAGCGTGACCCTCATCGCCGCGATGGTCCTGGCGGCGGGGGCCGCGCCGGTGCGTAAGCCGTCAAAGATCCTGGAGAAGGCGGCTCTGGTTTCGTTCGCCCTGTTCGTCACCAGCGAGTTCGTCAGGGTGATCTATTTCGGCGTCGATCACGCGCTCAGCGCCCGCTTCGGCTTGGGCCAGACTGCGCAATGGGCGATATGGTTCGGCGGCCTTGCCGTGGCGGTGCTGTTCGCTGTGGCCTTCCACTATCTGGTGGATTGGCCGAGCCAGGCCGTGATCAAGCCTTGGACGGCCAAGGCGCCCGCCCTGTTGAAGCGCGGTCTGGCCGGTTTCATCCAGGTTCCGGACCCTAACTTCGACCCGTTCGGGACGGCCGGGGCAGGGGGGCCCCGGGTGCGCGAAATCCTGCTGCAGATCGGCCCCAGGCCCGGGGCGGCGCACCGGCGCGCCGCTGAGCGTCGGCCGGAACTGGGCTGGGGTTGAGCGGCTCGCGCGAGATTTAGGTCGCGTCTATTTTCGGGTCCAGGCGCCGCCGAGGGGCTTGTAGTACTGGCCAGGGGGCACGCGGGCGATCAGCTGGCGGGCGGTGGCCTCGGCCGCCGCCTCGGGCGTCACACCCGTCTTGGCCGCCGTTTCGCGATAGGCTTCGGCGCGGCCGGCGTTAATCTCAGCCACGGCGGCGCGAAGGGCCGCGTCGCCGCCGGCGACAATCCCAAGATAGCCATCGGCCTGCTCGCCGGCCCCGCCTTGGGCCTTGGCGGCCTCGACGACGGCCTTGGACTGGACGACGTCGGCGTAGGCGGGCGCGACGCCCGACAGGGCGACAGCGACCAAAGCGGCGAGGCCGAGCGCGCGGCTCTTGCGGGTGAAGATCATGGGGTTCATCTCCTTCGCGCTCAGAACAGGGCGGGATTCTGCTGGATCAAGGACTGAACTTCCTTGTCCAGGCGGACCCGGACGTCGGCGTCCAGCTTGGCGTAGATGTTGATGGGAGCGACCTCCACCTTGACCGTGGGGGTGCAGGCGCCGAAAGCCAGGATCAGCAACAGCGGCCAGGCGGACGGCTTCATGATCGATGATGCGGGCATCTTCCCTCAAGGCTGGATCACGGCGATTTTGGATGGAGCCGGTCCAAAATCATAAAACGTGACCGCTTCTAATCGTTCGGAGCGGGATTTATGCGAAAAAACCAGCGCTCGCCTTTTCGCATCCTGTTCTAGGCTTACTCAGGGCTTGCCCGAGGCTGGCTGAACCGGTGCTGAACGGCCTCGCCCAGCATAGTCGGCGAGAATCTCGTCCAAGTTCAACGACGTGTCGAGCACAAGATTGACCGGCGTGCCCTTGGGCAGATCGACCGGCTTGTCGAAAGCCCGCCCGCGCAGGAGATCGAACAGGCCGATCCGCGCCTCGCCGCCCTGGGGCGGGTCATGGCGGCCATTGATCCGGAAAAGCACGCCCAACCGGCCCATCGGCTGGCTGGCGACCTCGGCCTCCAGCTTGTCGAAAGCCAGATTCTCCATGGCCTGATAGGCGAAGGTCTGCATGGGCGGGGCCGGCGCCCCGGGGGCCGAGGCGCTGGCCCCGGTCAGGGCTTCCTGCCGGATGGTCAACCGCCCCGGTCCGACGGCGAACACCCGTCCCGCGTTCAGCCTGAAGGCCCCGCCCGCGAAGGTGAAGGGAAGCTGGCCGCTGATCGTGGCCTGTATGGTCACCTTGTCGGCGAGATTGAACTGATCGATCAGGTCCGACAGGTCGATCTGATCCAGCCGCACCACTCCCGAGACGCCGGTCGCGGGATCGAAGGGCAGATCGATGGGATCAAGGAGAGCCCGACCCTTGGCTGCCGCAACCGTCGCATCGACGATGCTGATGCGGTCGGCCTTGAGGGAAACCTTGGCGGTGGGCGTGGTCAGGGGGACGATCCAGTCGATTTCCTGGGCGCTCACGGTCTGGTCGGGCGCCGAGATCAAGGGAGCCAGGGAGACGAGGGTCATGTCGGTGCGGATCCGCTTGACCGGACCCAGGGCGCTGCGGAGGTCTATGCCCTCTGTGGACAGCCGGCCGCTGCTGGTCAGGCCGTTGGGGCTCCAATCAGCCCGCCCAACGAAGCTGACCGCGCCCTCGACGTTGGAGACAAGGTCGGCGCCGACCGGCGACAGGTCGCGCGGCTGCAGCCCGTCGCGGGCGAAGACCAGATGCGGGGCCGAAATGTCGGCGTGGCCGGCGGCGGTCTGCATCGTGTGGGTGAAGCGCACCTCGGCGAGAGGTCGCGACTTGGCGGCGTCGGCCAGATGAAGCGGTCCGGACCAGACGCCCTGGGCCAACTCGGCCCGGCCGCTGAACCTGAGGGCCTCGAAGCGGCGGCTTTTGGCGGCGTCGACGATCCGGCCGTCCAAGAGGTCGGCGCCGCCCGCGGGCTGACCGGAGCGGTCGTCCGCGTGGAGCTCGAGACGGACCGACGCATCACGGACCCCCGCGTCGCCGTCAGGCGCCCTGAATTGGAGCCCGGTCAGGCGTGTGCGTAGACGCCAGTCGTGGGGCCCCAAGGCGAGCATTGGTCCGCCCGGATCAGAACATAGGCTGGCCTGCATCTCTGTGATCAAGGGCTTGGCCGAGCCTCCGAAGGCGGCCATGGCGACGGGGCCGCAACCGGACAGGGCGACGGAAAGGGCTCCATCCTTGCGGACCGCCCGACCGGACAGATCGACGGCGACGCCGGTCATGGTCGAACCGCTGAACCCCAGCTTCAGCCGGCCGTTGGCGGCGAGCGTGAGGCCGCCTCGATCCGATCCGACGGTATAGGCGGGGACGTCGAGGGCGATCTCGGGCAGGCCCCCGCCGCCGGTCGTGAGGGCGAGGCTGCCCGGCCGGGGCGCCGACAGGCGGGCGGCGCCCCCCGCCGATCCGATCAGCGCGACCGGGCCGAGCAGCCGCATGGCCGGCCCCCGTCGATCGAGGTCGATGGCCAGGGCCGGCGCGTCGACGCGCAGGGCGCTCAAGGCGCGCTCCAGGGCGGCGTGGCCCGCTGGATCGGTCGCGATGATCGGCACGGCGTCGGCGAGCCGCCGGGCGGCCTGCGGCGACGCCCCGCCGCCGCTGCTGCGGACAGATCCCCGCAACGCCAGGCGAAGGGGCGCGGGTCCGACGCTGGCGTCGCCGGTCATGTTCACCAGGACGGATCGCTGGGTGAACGGGCCCTGGGGAAGGGAATAGGCGAGATCGGCGACGCGGCCCCGCAAGCGAAGGGGCGCCGACAGGCTCCAGCCCCGAGCGTCCCAACTCATCTGCGAATTGGGGGCCGCCAGCTCGACCAGCGCCTGGCTCAGGACCGCGCCGGCGGCGCGCAGGCGGGGCGTTGTCCAACGAACCTGGGGGGCGCCGGTGGCCACGCCCTTGGTCGGAGCGAGTAGGGCGTCGAGCCCGTGGACCTGCAGGCCGATCTTGGCCGCAGCCGCGTCAAGGCCTCCCGCCCGCATGGGGCCGAGGTTGCCGTTCAGATCAGCGGCGGCGAGGCCAATGCGGACCCCTTGGGCGGATCGCGCGATCCGCAAATCGGATAGGGGGCCGGCGAGGGCGAGGCTGGTTCCCGACGCCGATCCAGGACCTCGCCAGTTGCCTACGGAGACCGTGGTTGCGGCCTTGCCCTGCAGGGCAAGGGTTTCGAACGAACCGCGGACAAGGCCATCGAGGCTCAGCGCCAAGCTGGGATTGGCGAGGCGGGTTTCGCCGGAGGTCATGGTGCGGGCCGCGACAGTGGCCGCCAGACGCAGGGGGCCATCCATTTCGCTGGATGGGTAGGGGAGCGCGCCTTTCGCGGCGATGCGGACATCGGCCAAGCCGGCGCCGCCGACGGCAAGGCGGGCCGCCGTCGCGTCGAGGGCGACGGCGAGGTCCTGACCCTGGGCTACGACCGTGGCCACGCCGCCGGCTATATCGGCGCTGAAACCGCCGGCGCGAAGGGCGGCGGGCTGCAGCCGTGCGGCGAAGCGGGTCAGGCGTCCGCGATCCATGGCGGCCTCGCCGCCCAGGTGAAGGACGCCAGCCGGCGTCGCCAGGCGAAGGTCGCCCTGTTGGACGACGACAGTAGGACCGGGTCCCCCTCCGGGGCCGGCCAGAGCCTGATCCACGAGCGGTTGGAGAGAGCCAAATTTCAGCCGCCCCTGCGCCAAGGTCGCCTTCAGTCGTGGACGCACCAGGAGGACGGAGCGGACGCGGGGAGCGACGAGCCCGCGCGCCAGGAACGGGATGGGTTCGAACTCGACCGCGATCCGCTCGACCGTCAGGTCGGGGTCGTCGGCGGGCCCCAAGGCGCCATGGGCGGTGAAGCCGGACGTCTCCAGGCGTTCGAACACGATGGTCGCGGGGATGTGCCGGTTGCGCAGATAGGCCTGGGCCAGCTGGGCCCCGATCAATCCCCGCGCGGCGTAGAGGACCACAGCCCCGATCACGATGCTGCTCGCCCCCGCCAAGGCGAGGTGAAGCCCGCTCGGCCTGTAGCGGGCGGGGCGACGAGGAGCGACGGGGCCTGTCGGCGGTTCGGAGCGGGGCGGCAAACGACCTCTGCGGTGGGGTGAGCCTTCCGCCAGACTAGGGCTTACGGCTCAGGAGACGAAACCCTTCAGCAGCGCCATGGCTTCTGCGATCGAGGCGGTGTCGGCGGCATAGGAGAAACGGACTGTGCTGCGCCCCCGTTCCGGGTCGAAATCCACCCCGGGCGTGATGGCCACGCCGGTCGCCTCCAGAAGCTCGGCGCAGAAGGCGACGCTGTCCTTCGTCCAAGGCGAGACATCGGCATAGACGTAGAAGGCCCCGTCCGGTGGGGCCAGCCGCTCGATCCCGAGACGCGGAAGGGCATCCAGCACGATGGCGCGATTGGCCGCGTAGCGGGCCACGTGGCCGTCCAGCTCCTCGGCGGCGTCGAAGGCGGCGACGGCGGCCAATTGGGCGAGGGTCGGGGCCGAAATGAACAGGTTCTGCATCAGCTTCTCGACCGGGCGGATCATCGCTTCGGGGGCGATCATCCAGCCTACCCGCCAGCCGGTCATAGAGAAGTATTTGGAGAAGCTGTTGACCACGAAGGCGCGGGGCGAGACCGCCGCAGCGGTGACGGCCGGACGGCCGTACTGGACGCCATGGTAGATTTCGTCGGAGATCAGCACCGCGCCCGAGGCGTCGCACCAGGCGGACAGGGCGCGGAAGGTCTCCTCGTCGATCATGCTGCCGGTGGGGTTGGACGGGCTGGCCACGATCACCCCGTCGATCCGGCCAAGCCCGTCCAGCATGGCCGGGGTCAGCTCATAGCGGGTCTCGGGGCCGCAGGGGACGCCGACGACCTTGACGTCCAGGGCTTGAAGGATGTTGCGATAACACGGGTAGCTCGGGGCGGCGACGGCCACGCGGGCCCCGGCGTCGAAGGCGGCGATGAAGGCGAGCAGGAAGGCGCCCGAAGAGCCGGTGGTGACTACGATCCGGTCGGGCGAAACCTCGACACCATAGGTTTTGGCGTAGTGGGCGGCGATCACTTGGCGTAGGGGCGGGACCCCCGTGGCCAAGGTGTAGCCCAGGACGTCGTCCCGGAGCGCGCGGGCGGCGGCGTCCAGAACCGTGCGGGGGGCTGAGGTCGACGGCTGGCCGACTTCGAGGTGCAGGACGCGGCGCCCTTGCCGCTCCAGGCGGGCGGCGGCCTCCATCACTTCCATGACCACGAAAGGGGCGACGGCGCTGCGGGCGGACGGGATCATCCGCCGGTCATAAACAAGGCCGGCTCTAAGGGCGATAGGCGCGCAGGAAAGCCTCCGCCCCAGCCTTGGCGGTCTCGGTGATCTCGTCGTCTGTGGGCAAGCCGCGGCAGCCGTTGAGGCATTGGTCGATCAGACCGGCTTCGCACAGGCCTTTCAGGTGCATGGCGGCAACCCAGGTGTCGCCACGATGCAGCTTGCCCTCGTCCATGGCCGCCTGAAGACGCTGAGCGATGGCGCCCCAGGCCGGCTTGATCGCCTCCTCATAGATCCTTTGGCCGAAGCCGTAGCGTTCCGCCTGGGCCAGGCACATGCGCTTCATGACCAGGATCTCCGGTTTCAGCACCAGTCGCAGGTAATCGAGGGCGAAACGCCGGACGGCCGCATCGATGTCGGGGGAACTGGAGAAGGCGTCCATCACCGGCATCACGTGGGCTCGCGCCTTCTCGAGCATCACGGTGACAAACAGCGTCTCCTTGGAGTCGAAATAATTGTAGAGCGTGGCCTTGGAACCGCCGAGGCGCGCGGCCACTTCAGACATGGACGTCGCGTCGAAACCCTTGTCGTGAAACGCTTGGGCGGCGGTGGCCAGAATGGCCTGACGCCGGGTTTCAGATTTTTTCCTCACGCTTCCTCCAAAAACTGTACGGCTTGGTATCGTTTTCGGATTGACACCAGCGCCGCCAGGGATATTTAGACCGTACCGTACGGTTTTGAAAGCCCCTGGCCTCCGATGACACCGCGCAGCCTCCGCAATCATACTCCTTTCGCAGCCCTGTTGCTCGCCGCGAGCGCGCTGACGGCCTGCGCCAGCGTTCCTGACCTGGGACCGCAAGCCAAGGCCAAGCCTGCGGCAGCCTATGATTCAGCGCAAAGCTTCGCCGCCCCGACTGCGGCTTGGCCGCAGGACGCCTGGTGGGCGGCTTATGGCGACGCGCAGCTGAGTGGACTGATAGAGGAGGCCCTGCAAGGCTCTCCGACCATGGCGGCGGCGCAGGCGCGGGTGCGCAAGGCGGACGCCCTGGCCGAGCAGGCCGGAGCGGCCTTGAAGCCAAGCGTCTCGGCCAGCGGTTCGGTCAGCGCCACCGGCATCGAAACCGGCAGCCAGTTCGGGAGCACGATCCCCAACAAGATCACCGGCATCGGCTATGGGATTCTCAGCGGATCGTTCGACTTCGACCTGTGGGGCCGCAATCGCGCGACCCTGGCGGCCGCGACCTCCGAGGCGGAGGCGGCGCGGGCCGATGCGGCCGAGGCGCGGCTGACCCTGTCGACGGCGGTGGCCAGCGCCTACGCCGACCTTGCCCAGCTTTACGCCGGCCTCGACGCGGCGAAAGACGCGTTGAAGGTGCGCAGCCAGACCGTCGACCTGCTCGGCCAGCGCTTCAAGAACGGTTTGGAGAACCGGGGCGCGGGCCAACAGGCAGAGGCGAGCCAGGCCCAGGCAGAAGGCGACATCGTCGCCCTGCAGGAAGCCATCGGCCTCAATCAGAACCGCATCGCGGCCCTGCTGGGGGCGGGCCCCGACCGGGGTCTGGGCATCGGCCGGCCGTCGGCCGCGCCCCGCCACGCCTTCGGCCTGCCGGCGCAACTGCAAGCGGATCTTCTGGGCCGCCGGCCCGACGTGGTCGCCGCGCGCCTTCGGGCCGAGGCCGCGGTCAGCCGCACCAAGGAGGCCAAGGCCGCCTTCTATCCCAATGTGAACCTCAGCGTGCTCGCCGGCGCCGCCTCCTTGAACCTCAGCGCCCTGTCGGCGTCAGCGCTTGGGTTCGCCAATGTGGGCCCGGCGATCAGCCTGCCGATCTTCGACGGCGGGCGACTGGCGGGCCAATACAAGGGCGCTCGGGCCGACCACGACGCGGCGGTGGCCGAATATGACCGAACCGTCACCGGCGCCTTCCATGACGTCGCCGACGTCGCCGTCAGCCAACGCGCCCTCGCCGCCCGGCTGGGCCACGCCCGCGACGCGCTCGCGGCGGCGGAAGCCGCCCACAAAATCGCCCTCGACCGCTACCAGGGCGGGCTTTCCCCCTATCTCGACGTGCTCCGCGCCGAGGACCTGTTGATCACCAGCCGCCGCTCGGTCGCCGATCTGGAGACCCGGGCCTTCACCCTGGACGTCGCCCTGGTTCGCGCCTTGGGCGGCGGTTTCACCACCGATCACGCGTGAGAGATTCAGCCATGACCGATACAGTTCGCGCCGAAAAGATCGTGTCCTATCCCGCCAACGTCGAGGCCGCGCCGGCCAAGGCGCCCGCAAAGAGCCGCCGCGGCCCCCTGTTCGCCGGCCTTGGGGCTGCCGTGGCCCTGGGCGCGGTCGGCTACGGCGCCTGGTACCTGCTGGTCGGCAGCCAGGAGGTCGCCACCGACAACGCCTATGTCACCGCCGACACCGCCCAGGTGACGCCGCTGGTCGGCGGGGCCGTGCGCGAGGTCCACGCCATGGACACCCAGGCGGTGAAGAAGGGCGATGTGCTGATCGTCATCGACGATACCGACGCGCGGCTGGCCCTGGCCCAGGCCCAGGCGGCGCTCGGCCAGGCTGAGCGCAAGGTGCAGGGCTATCTCGCCAACGACGGGGCCCTGTCGGCCCAGGTGAGCGCGCGGGTCGCCGACCAGGCGCGGGCCACCGCCCAATTGACCTCCGCCCAGGCCGACCTGCAGCGGGCCAAGGTCGACCTCGACCGGCGCAAGGCTCTGTCGGCGTCGGGAGCGGTGTCCGGGGACGAACTGACCTCGGCCCAGAACGCCTATTCCACCGCCCTGGCCAATGTCGACGCCGCCAAGGCCGCCCAGGCCCAGGCCGCGGCCGGCCGGCTGGCCGCGGCGGGAAGCCTCGACGCCAACCAGGTGCTGACCCGCGGGGCCAGCATCGCCGACAATCCCGAGGTCGCCGCGGCGCGGGCGCGGGTCGACCAGGCCAAGGTGGACCTGGAGCGGACCGTGATCCGCGCCCCGATCGACGGAGTGGTGGCCAAGCGGCAGGTGCAGATCGGCCAGCGCGCCGCGCCGGGAGTTCCCCTGATGTCGATCGTGCCGATCGCCCAATCCTACGTCGACGCCAACTTCAAGGAAGTGCAGCTGCGCAAGGTGAAGATCGGCCAGCCGGCCGAGCTGGAATCCGACCTCTACGGCGGCGGCGTGAAGTTCCACGGCAAGGTGGTCGGCCTCGCGGGAGGCACCGGCTCGTCCTTCGCCCTGATCCCGGCCCAGAACGCCACCGGCAACTGGATCAAGGTGGTCCAGCGCGTGCCGGTGCGCATCGCTCTCGATCCCTCCGACCTGCAGGCCCACCCGTTGCGGCTGGGGCTGTCGATGAAGGCCAAGATCCACACCGGCGGCTGAACCGCCCGGCCGAGAGGCGCCTGAGATGTCGAATCCGATGACGGATATTGTCGAACCGCGCCCGCTGACCGGCTGGCCGCTGGCGCTGGGCGGGCTGGTGCTGGCCCTGGCCAACTTCCTGGTGGTGCTGGACACCACCATCGCCAACGTGGCCGTGCCCCACATCGCTGGCGGGCTGGCGGTGTCGCCGGCCCAGGGCACCTATGTCATCACCTCCTACGCGGTGGCCGAGGCGGTCAGCGTGCCCCTGACGGGCTGGCTGGCGGGGCGGTTCGGCATGGTCCGGACCTTCATCTTCGCCATGATCGGGTTCGGGGTGTTCTCGGCCCTGTGCGGCCTGGCCCCGTCGCTGGGCCTGCTGTGCATGTTCCGGGTGTTCCAGGGGCTGTTCGGCGGGCCGATGATGCCCCTATCCCAGACCCTGATGCTGAAGATCTTCCCGCCCAAGCAGCAGCCGATGGCGCTGGGCCTGTGGAGCATGACCACTCTGGTCGCGCCCATCGCCGGGCCGGTCCTGGGCGGGGTCCTGTGCGACAACGTCGGCTGGCCCTCGATCTTCTACATCAACGTGCCCATCGCGATGGGCTTCTCGTTCCTGGGCTGGCGGGTGCTGAGAAGCCAGGAGAGCGGGGTGATCAAGAGCAAGATCGACAGCGTGGGCCTGGCCCTGCTGGTGGTCTGGGTGGGCGCCCTGCAATTGATGGTCGACGAGGGCAAGGACCTAGACTGGTTCAATTCCTCGACCATCGTGATCCTGGGCCTGACCGCCCTGATCGGCTTCGTCGCCTTCCTGATCTGGGAACTGACGGCGGAGAACCCCATCGTGCCGCTGAAGGTGTTCCGCCACCGGGGCTATGCGGTCAGCATCGTGACCCTGTGCATCGCCATCGCCGGCATGTACGGCGGCCTGGTGCTGACCCCGCTGTGGCTGCAGAACTACATGGGCTACACCGCCACCTGGTCGGGCTACGCCACGGCGATGATGGGCGTGCTGGCGGTGTTCGCCGCGCCCCTCGCCGCCCAGCTCGCCGCGAAGGTCGACCCGCGCAAACTGGTGTTCATGGGCGTGATGTGGATGGGGGCGATGTTCTTCGTCCGCGGCCAATCGACCACCGGCATGGACTTCGGCCAGGTCGCCCTGCCGATCCTGTTCATGGGCGTCGGCATGCCGTTCTTCTTCGTGCCGCTGATGGGCATGGCCCTGTCCAGCGTCGATCCGGAGGAGACCGCCGGGGCGGCCGGGCTGATGAACTTCGCCCGCACATTGAGCGGGGCGGTGGCGATCTCGATCACCACCACCGCCTGGGAGAACGGGGCGACCAGCAGCCGCGCAGAGCTGGTCACCCAGCTGAACCCCTCGGCCCTGCCCAGCGAGTTCGGCATCGGGACTTTGGACGGGCTGGTGCAGAATCAGGCGGTGATGCTGTCGACCAACTCCACCTTCCTGTCGGTGGCCAGCCTGTTCGCCATCGCGGCCCTGGCGGTGTGGATGGCGCCCCGGCCCAAGCGGGTCGCCGACATGAGCGCGGCGCATTAGTACAGCCGCGTCCATGAAGGCGTCGGGCGGCGGTCCAGTGCGGGCCGCCGCCCTTTTTTTCGGCGTCAGAGCAGGGTGGCGGTCAGTCGGATGTCCACCCCGGCCAGGGCCCGGGACACCGGGCAGTTCTTCTTGGCGTCGGCGGCCTTGGCCTGGAAGTCGGCGTCGCTGAGGCCCGGGACTTTGGCCTCCGTGGCCAGATCGATGCGGTCGATGGTCCAGCCCGCCTCGGCCTTGGTGAAATTGACCGTGGCGGTGGTGTGGATGCGCTCGGGCTTCAGGCCGGCGCCGGTCAACTGGGCCGACAGGGCCATGGAGAAACAGCCGGCGTGGGCGGCGCCCAGCAGCTCCTCCGGATTGGTCCCCGCCCCGTCCTGCATGCGCGACTTGAAGCTGTAGGGTCCGTCGAAGGTGCCCGAGCCCAGGCGCATGCGGCCGGAGCCCTCGGTGATGGCGCCGGTCCATTCGGCGTCGGCGGTTCTGGTCGGCATGGGACGCTCCTGATTGACGGTTGGAGCGACGAGTTTAGCGCATGCGTGCGAGGGCGCATTTGCAATCGCGCGCGAACATCCTAAGCCTTAAATCCATCAGGACGACCCCCAGCCCACCGAAGGGTTGTTCTGATTTTGTTCTTGACCGCGCCGGCCTTCCCCTCGATTTTCCGTGCCAGGACGCCGTTGCGGGGGAAGGGGCCATGGGAAGCGTGTCGTTTGTCGCGGTGCGGGGCGGAGACAGGGCCAAGGTCCTGGAGGCTCTTGGCTTGGAACAGTGCGGAGCGGTGCAGGCCGAGCCCTGGAGCGGGTATCAATATCTTTCGATGACGGACTTGCCGTCCAGTTGGCTGCTGATCATGTCCAACGACTCCGCGTATTTCACGGGGCCCGATCTGGATCCGGTCGTGGCCTGCGGCGAGACGCTGGCCCTGTCAGCGTCGTCGGTGGTCATGTGCAGCGAAATTCTGCATTTCGAGAATGGGCGTCGAACCTGGTCCGTCTTTCACGATCCGGAGAAAACCCCGCTCCTGGCGGTCGAAGGCGACCTGCCCGCATTCGCCAGAAAGATCTGCGACGATCTGTTGGAGCGCCAGACGGCCGCGGACCGGGACAACGAGCCCGTGGACCATGTCTTCGAAGCGCCGTCTCTGATCGCCGAGGCCATGTGCGGCTTCAATATCGAAGAGGAGTTCAAATGGCCCCTGCAGTTCGCGGCTCTCGTCGAGGCGGGGCGCCGGCGTAAGGAGCCGGCCAAGAAGGGCGGATTGCTGGCTTGGCTGTTCGGCTCGTTCTGAGATCAGATCGCGATGCGGGCCGTGATCGCGCCCAAAGTCCGGGCCGCATCGCCAGGAGCCATCCGCACCTGCAGGCCGCGCTGGGCGGCGTTGATGTAGACCAGGGGGTAGGCGAGGGCGGTTTGCTCGACCAGGGCGGGGACGCGGCGCTTCTGGCCGAAGGGGCTGATCCCGCCGACCACGAAGCCGGTCAGCCGCTCGGCGCCCTCCGGGCGCATCATCTGGGCCGCCTTGCCGATTTAACGCTTGGCGTTCCGCGCGAACAATCTCGGCGCCGAGCGGGGTTGGGCGATCTGGAAGCGGCTCAACGGGGAGCGTCTTGATCTCGTGCCGGGCGAGATGATGCGCTTCGTCTATGTCGGCCGCAAACGGGTGGCGGGGCTGGCGGCCCGGCGCGCGGCAGAGGTGGCGCTGTGGTCCTCCGGCGACGCGGAGAGGGCGAGCGCCCTGCCGTCTTCCTACACCCGGGCCGAGGCCACGCCTCCGGCGGTGCATCCAATAAAGCCGATGTTCCAGTCCCGCACCGCCATCACCGGCGCAGCGCAGCTGGTGGGCGGCGCATCGGCCGGGGCGCTGGCGGTACAGCAGACCGTGGCCCCTTATGCCGAACAGGTGGCGGTGCTGGGCAAGCTGACCGGCGGCCTCGCCATGTTCATGGCCGCCTGCGGAGTGCTGCTGCTGGCCATCAAATGGCTGGAAGGGCGGGAGGCGAAGCGATGATCGCCTTGCTTCTGACCCGCTGGCGTCTGGTCGCTGCGGGCGCGGCGGTCCTGGCCGTCGTCGCCCTGCTCGTGGCCTTGCAACATGAACATGCGGCGCGCGCAGAGGCCGAACGCCGGCGCGCCCAGGCCGTCGCCCAGGCCGCCGCGGCCGCGGCCCAAGCGGCGCTCAACCAGACCGCGGGCGCCGCCGCCGTGCAGGCCGACGCCCGCGCCGTCACCGTCACCACCAAAGGCCAGGAAGCCGCCCATGCGATCCTTTCCACTTCGGGCGCGGACGCGCGCCTGCCTGACGCTGTTCGTGCTGCCTGGCTTGCTGGGATCGTGGGGGTGCGCCAGCCGACCGGCGTCGCTCCCGCCGTCCTTGACCATCCCGGTGGCTGAGACCCTGCGCCAACCCTGCCCTCGCGCGGACGGGGCCGAGGCCGTGCGCACCGTCGGCGACCTCGCCGCCTTCTCGGTGCGCCAGGAGGCGGCGCTGTCGGCGTGCGAGGCGCGCCGCGCCGCCCTCGCCCAGACGATCGATGCACACAACGCGCTGGCGGCCCGCACGGCGACGCAAGCCCAGCCCCGCCGCTGGCGACTGTTCGGGAGGTCGCTGTGAACGAGTCCGTCTGGGTCGCCGTCTCCGCCCTGGCGCTGGCCGTCCTGGTGCAGTTCGGGTCGGGCCTGTTCCACCTCGGCCGTCACGCCCAGCGCCTCGCTGCGCTGGAAGAGAAGACCAAGGACATTGGCACGCTGGCGGTGCTGAACGCGGCCCTGGCCGAGATGAAGCTGCAGATTACCGAGATCCGCCAGGACGTGAAAAACCTGCTCACGGGGCGGATACGGCCGGCGTCGCGGCGCGAGCCGGAAACCTGAACCTTATCGGAGCAGGACATGCCTCAATCGCCCTGGACTATTCCGCCGCCGAACCAGCCGGACGCCCGGCAAGCCTTCTGGGATCGGATGGCGCAGCTTTTCAATCAGGCGGAACAATCAGATCAATCCAATCCGAACCGGGGCTTCGCGGATGCCAACCGGTCCGGTCCCCAGTTTCTCCAAGTCGGTCTTTCCTTGAAGCCTTCGGGCAATGGTCCGAGCCAGCCGCCTCCAGAATGGCGCTGGCCCGATGTTTTCAAAGCCTACGACGTCTACAAAAATGGTTTTAATATTCCAGGCCACAACGACCTGGGCGACGCAGAACGCCACGCGCAGACGGCTAAGGCGTTGTCTGGTTTACTTGGACCGACTCTTACCGAAGGCCTGGACGCCGCCCGCGAATATTGGGAGCGATTCAACGGTGAGCCGCGCGGGGAAATGATCATGGACCTGCACAACAATGCGGAGGGCGTCGACGCCTATCGTAAGGGTCGGCCCATTGATACCAACGGATTACAGCGGACCGACGATTACGACCCACGCCGCTTTCCGAACTACCGTTACCGCTAGCCGCACTAGGGGCTTGCCAAATCCGCCGGGCTTTATATTCTGGTTTTGTTCTGGTGATGGGTGATTGAAGGTGATGGCTGATCACTTCAGCGAAGGAGGGGCGGATTTTCCGAAAGCGGTTACGAATCCTGACCGTATTCGTGCTGGCGACGGGCGGCCTTCTGGTCGGTCTATTGACGGTCCTGCTTGCTCTCACTTGGTGGGATCATGTCACGAATGACGGGTTGGCGACGGTGGTCAATCAATCTGGTTCGACCGTTGTCGAAGGCGTTCTGCATGCCGACAAGGACTACCGATTTGACGGATTGAAATCGGGTGAACGGCGTCGATTCACTTTCCATCCCAGGGATGGCGATAGCTACCGGGTGGTGGGTCGATTGGCCTCAGGCCGCACGTTCGAAAGCCCCGGTCCCTACAGTTCCGGAGGTTATGGCTCGCGCTCCACGGACGGACCGGACCAGGAGAACGTGATCGTCATTGAGCCGATCTCGCTGCTGTCCACGGGTCCAGACGAGGCCCTTACGGCGCGACATGCCGATGCGCTTGGCGCCGCCGGCTATCAACCGGATCAACGCCTCGCCAACCCGTCCCGAAACCTGGAGGCCTTTACTCGTGTGGGGCCTTCGCTGAAGGCGGACCAAGCCTGGCGGGTGATGCTCGTCGAGCCGGGGGGAATAGCGTCTTCCGGCCCCGTCGTGTTCGAAGCAACCGGGGTCGAAGGCCTACATCTGGAGTGGCTTTCGGACCACCGATTGAAAATAGAAACGGATAAGGCCCATGTTTTGCGGGCGCGATCCGTCGTGGGTGGCTTTCGTAAGTCTATGTCTGTCGACGTAAACGTCGCCCATCACCGCTGATTTTCAGCCAGCGTCTTCTGCATCATCACCACGTCGAGCCAGCGATCCATCTTGAAGCCGACGTCGCGGAATACGCCGACAGGGGTGAAACCCAGCTTTCGGTGCAGGGCGATCGAGGCGGCGTTCTCGGAATCGCCGATCACGGCATCTGGCGGTAGCCGACCGCCGCGCAGGTCTCGATCACCGCGGTCAGCAGGTCGCGCCCCACGCCTCGGCCCTGCGCCTCGGGCGCGACATAGACCGAATCTTCGACCGAAAATCTGGAGGCCGTCCGTGTGCGGAACGGGCCCGCGTAGGCGTAGCCCTGCGCCTGGCCAGCCGCGTCTTCGGCGACGAGCCAGGGAAGGCCGCGGCCCTGGACCTCGGCCATGCGCCCGGTCGTCTCCGCCCCGTCCGGCGGGACTTCCTCGAAGGTCCCCGTTCCGGTCAGCACATGATGGGCGTAAATCTCCGTGATCGCAGCGAGATCGGCGTGTGTGGCGGGGCGGATGATCATGCCGCCGGCGTCTTCTCCCAGCCCCGTTCGATCGCCCAGATGGCGAAGGCGTAGTCGAGGGCGATCTCCTCCAGGAAGTCGAAGCGGCCAGCGGCGCCGCCGTGGCCGGCCTCCATGTTCATCTTGAGCAGGATTGGCGCGTCGCCGGTGGTGGCGGCGCGCAGGCGCGCGACCCACTTGGCCGGCTCCCAATAGGTGACGCGGGCGTCGGAGAGGCCCCCCGTCGCCAGGACCGCCGGGTACGGTTTGGCCGTGACGTTGTCGTAGGGGCTGTAGCCGGCGATCAGGTCGTAGGCGGCGGGGTCGGTCAGGGGATCGCCCCACTCCGGCCATTCGGGCGGGGTCAGCGGTAGCGAGGCGTCGCTCATGGTGTTGAGCACGTCGACGAAGGGCACCCCGCCGATCACCCCGGCCCACAGGTCGGGGCGCAGGTTGGCCACCGCCCCCATCAGCATTCCCCCCGCCGAGCGGCCCTCGGCCACGATGCGACCCGCCCTGGCGTAGCCGGCCGCGATCAGCGCGTCGGCACAGGCGACGAAATCGGTGAAGCTGTTGGGCTTCTTGTCCTTGCGCCCGTCCAGGAACCAGCCCCAGCCCTTCTCGCTGCCGCCGCGGACGTGGGCGACGGCGTAGATCCAGCCGCGGTCGACCAGGCTCAGGGTGCGGATCGAGAAGGTCGGCTCCATCGCCATGCCATAGGCGCCGTAGCCGTAGAGCAGCATGGGCGCCGAACCGTCGAGGGGCGTGTCCTTGCGCATCAGCACGGTGATCGGCGCCTCGGCTCCGTCCGCCGCGGCGGCGTGCAGGCGGCGCGCCACATAGGCCGACGGGTCGTGGCCAGATGGAATGGTCTGGGTCTTGCGAAGGGCCCGCTCTCGCGTGACCATGTCATAGTCGAACCATTGCCGCGGCGTGGTCGGCGACTGGTAGACGAAGCGCATGCGGGTGGCGTCGTACTCGTGGCCTCCCTCCAGGCTGAGGTCGTAGGCCTCCTCGTCGAAGCCGATGACGTGTTCGACGAGGCTCCCCCGTTCGGACACGACAATGCGGTTCAGGGCGTCCACCCGCTCCAAGCGGGCGAGGTGGCCCTTGGTCGCCACAAGGCCGGTGATGAACCGGCCCGGCTGGTGCGGGACGAGATCCCGCCAGCCGGCGCGCCCCGGCGAGGCCGGGTCCGCCCATGCCAGCTTGTAGTCCACCGCGCCGTCGGCGTTGGTCAGGACCACGAAGCGGCCGTCCCACTCCTCCACCGAATAGCGCAACCCGACTTGGCGGGGCTCCACCACCCGGGGCGCGGCCGTGGGGTCGGCGGCCGGGATCAGCCGCGTTTCGCTGGTCTCGTGGTCGCCGGACGAGATGGCGATGTAGCCGCGGGCGGCGGTGACGCCGACGTTGACGAACATCCCCTCGTCCTCCTCCTCATAGACCAGGACGTCCGAGCCCGCGCCGCCGCGGACGGGACGGCGGAAGACCTTGGCCGAGCGGCCGTTCTCGTCGCGCCAGACCCAGAACAGCCAGGCCGAATCCGGGCTGAAGGCGAACCCGCCGGTGGCGCTCTCGACCGGGTCGGCCAGGGTCTCGCCCGTGGCCAGGTCCTTGATGTGGATGCGGTAGTACTCCGAACCCTGATCGTCGGCGGCGTAGGCGAACAGGGCGTGGTCGGGGCTGTGCTCGGCGGCCGAGACCTGGAAGAAGGCGCGGCCCTTGGCCAGGGCGTCGACGTCCAGCAGCACCTGTTCGGGCCCGCCCTCCCGCGGCGCGCGGACGTAGATCGGATGCTGGCCGCCGGTCTCGAAGCGCAGGCCATAGGCGAAGGGGCCGTCGGGGTCGGGAACCGAGGCGTCGTCCTCCTTGATCCGCCCGCGCATCTCCGCGAACAGCGCCGCCTGCAACGGCTTGGTCGAGGCCAGCAGCGCCTCGGTATAGGCGTTCTCGGCCTCCAGATGGGCGCGGATGTCGGCGCGCAGCAGCGCCGGATCGCGCATCACCGCCTGCCAGTTGTCGTCCTTCATCCAGGCGTAGTCGTCGACCCGGACGCGCCCCAGTTGTTCGATGCGGCGGGGATGCTTGGGGGCGACGGGAGGTAGGACGGGCATGAGAATGGATATGCCCTTTGATCGGCGACGGCGGAAGGGCACAACATTTTGTCGCTAGCTGTGAATCCGCTTGGAACAAATACGGAACTGCAGGTAAGGTCAATGCACGCGACCAACTGGGCTAACAACCAGGGCCGACATGTCCGAATGCGCATCGCGGGAGCTTTGGATCATCGCACCGGGCGAGGACGAACCTTCGCCGTTGCGTATCAGCTTTCACACTCCCGAACTGGTCGAGGGGGAGGACTGGCTTCATGCCGGCCTACTCTCGATCAAGTGTGCTCATTTCGAAAAAATCCTCCGCGTGCAGGGTGTCGACAGCATGGGCGCTCTCATGAATATGCCGTTCATGGCCCAAGCCTATCTCTCCTCCTGGCGGCGGCAGGGCTATCACCTCTACTGGTTCGAGCCGGGTGACTTTGACTCGCCGAGCTTTTGGGGGCCCCCGCCAACATCGGCGACCAACCCAAGAATCGCCAGCCCGTTCCTGCGGCTGATGAGGCGGCTAAAGCTGGCGCCCCCGCCTTGAGCGCATTATTCGTGCTACGCCCATGACCCTGTCGGCCTGCGAGTTCGAGGCGCATGGCTTCCGGTCGCTCAAGGCCATCGCCTACCCGATGTCGGCGTTCGATGTGTTCGTCGGCGCGAACGGCGTTGGGAAGACCAATCTGTACCGCGCGCTCGAGCTGCTGCAGTCGGCGGCCGCGAACACCCTGGCGCGCGATCTCGTGGACGAGGGCGGCCTGGACTCGGTGCTGTGGGCCGGTGTCCAGCGCGGGTCTGAACCGAGACGTCTTCGCCTGGCGATCGGTCTCGCCGCCCAGACGGCGACGCGCTCCGGCGCGACCACCTATCGCTATGAGGTCGAGGTCGGGTTCCCGGTCAGGGGAACCTCGGCGGCGTTCGACGCCGAGCCGCAGATCAAGGCGGAATCTCTCACCTATCTGGGCGGAGCCAGACCGGTGCGGCTGGTCGACCGGGACGGCCCCTCGATCATGGCGCGGGGCGAGGACGGCCGACCCGAGACGATCGATCTGGATCTGCTTCCTTCGGAGACTGTGCTCGGCCGGCTCGAGGACCCCTCGCGCCACCCCGAACTCGACGCCGTTAGACGCACGCTGCTGCAATGGCGGTTCTATCACGGCCTGCGGACCGACGCAGCCTCGCCTCTGCGCCAGCCCTGCGCCGCCGTGGCGACACCCTCCCTGGCCTCGGACGGGGCGAACCTGGCCGCGGTCTTCGCGACGCTGGCCCACATCCGCCAGGACAAGCAGGACTTGGATGACGCGGTCGAAGGCGCCTTCCCTGGCGCCGGCCTGGTCATTCAGCGGCCCGGGCGGATGGCAAGCTTCGGGATGACCTTTCCCGAATTTCCGCAAAGGGTATTCGACGCGCGCGAACTCTCTGACGGAACATTGCGCTATCTCGCGCTCGCCGGCGCCCTGCTGGCCTATCGCCTGCCGCCGTTCATCGCCCTGAACGAGCCGGAAGCGAGCCTGCATCCCGACCTGATGGAGCCCCTGGCGACGCTGATCGCCCAGGCGGCCAAACGGACCCAGGTCTGGCTCGTGACCCATTCGACCCGGCTGGCCGACGCCGTGACCGCCACGGGCGCCGGCAAGGTCCGAAGCGTGGTCAAACGGGGCGGCGCGACGGAGATCGAAGGGCTGAAGCGCTGGGGCGCGTTCGAAGACGACGCCGACTAGCCGTCCGATTGTGGCGACTTACCCCGGCGACTCGGGCGCCATTTCGGCTACAAAGCCCCATGCGTTTCGACGAGCGGTTCCTGGACGAGATCAAGTCGCGCCTGCGCCTGTCCGACGTGATCGGGCGGACGGTCAAGCTGCGCCGCCAGGGCCGCGAATATGTCGGCCTGTCCCCCTTCGCCAAGGAGAAGACCCCGTCGTTCTACGTCAACGATGAGAAGGGGTTTTTCCACGACTTCTCCTCCGGCAAGCACGGCGATCTGATCTCCTTCCTGCAGGAGACCGAGCGACTGTCGTTCCCCGAGGCCGTCGAGCGGCTGGCCGGCGAGGCCGGGGTGCCCATGCCCACGGTCGATCCCCGCGCGGCCCAGGTCGAGGCCGAGCGCGCGGGCCTGGCCGAATGGCTGGACATGGCCGCCAAGTGGTACGAGGCCCAGCTGCGCCGCCCAGCGGGCGAGGCCGCCCGCGCCTACCTGGCCAGGCGCGATCTGCCCGAAGACCAGTGGGCCCGCTTCCGTCTCGGCTTCGCGCCGGCGGGGCGCACCGGCCTGAAGGACCATCTGGTCGCCAAGGGGGCCAAGCCGGGCGAGCTGGTCGAGGCGGGGCTGCTGATCGCGCCCGAGGACGGCGGCGCGCCCTACGACCGTTTCCGCGACCGCATCATCTTCCCCATCGTCGATCCGCGCGGGCGGGTGATCTCCTTCGGCGGCCGGGCCATGGATGCGGAGGCCCGGGCCAAGTACCTGAACGGGCCGGAGACCGAGCTCTTCCACAAGGGCCAGACCCTTTATGGCCTGCCCGAGGCGCGGCGGCTGCTGCACGTCGGCGGCGACGGGGCCGCCCTGGTGGTGGTCGAGGGCTATATGGACGTGATCGCCTGCCAGAGGGCCGAGATCGCCGCCGTCGCCCCCCTGGGCACCGCCCTGACCGAGGAGCAGATGGAGCGGCTGTGGCGGCTCCATCCCCAGCCCACCCTCTGTTTCGACGCGGACAAGGCGGGCCTGAGGGCCGCATCGCGGGCCATCGACCGGGCCCTGCCGTTCCTGAAGCCCGAGCGCTCGCTGGGGTTCGCCCTGATCACCGGCGGCAAGGACCCCGACGACGTGCTGCGCGAACAGGGGGCGGCGGCGCTGCGGGCGCAGGTGGGCGCGGCCAAGCCCTTCGTCGAGGCCCTGTTCGAGCGCGAGCGCGATCTGGAGCCCCTGGACACCCCCGAACACCGGGCCGGCCTGAAGGCGCGGCTACGCGCCGCAGCCGCCTCCATCCAGGACAAGGACCTGTCCCAGGCCTATCGCGACGACCTGCTGAATCGCCTCGACCAGCTGCTGGCCACGAATCGGCCCCAGGCCGAAGGGCGGGCCTTTTCGGCCCCCTACGCTCGCGGCGGCGGCTTTGCGGGTCGGCGCGGCAAGGACATGCGCCGGCCGGAACTGATCCCGGTCCCGCCCACGCCGCAGGGGCGGGCAGGGGTCAAGACCCTCCACAGCTCCCTGCCGTTCGGCGTGGCCGCGGTGGTGCAGGCGGCCCTCGACCATCCGGCCTGGCTGGACGACCATCTGGAGGCTCTGGAGGCCCACGGATTCGCCGATCCGGGCCTGAGCGGACTTGCCAATGAAATCATCCGATTGCGCCTCGACCGCGATCACCGCCACGAAGGGACCGACCCCGCCCTTGACTCTGCGGGGCTCGTTCGCCATTTGGCGGAGCAGGGCTACGGTCCCCTGATGACGGAAATAGCTCGGGCAGCGGCGAAATCGGCGGCCCCTTTCCTGTCCGCAGATCAGCCGTCCGCCTCAGCAAAGGACCAGTGGTCGCAGGCGTTCGAGGTGTTGACCCGGATGGCGGCTTTGGAGAACGCCCTGTCGACGGCGAAGGCGGACGCCAGCCAGGGCCTGGATACGGGCGCCTTCAGTCGGATGAAAGCTGAACGGGACGCGCTGAGACGCGCGATCAAGTCAGGAACAGTTTGGACCGATGGCGCGTCGTAAAGGGCGCGCCTATCTTTTAAGAGGCCACAACACGCCTCGTTAAGGTTGTTTTGCCGGATGTGCGCGCAACAGTGCCGCGCTGCCGGACGGAGACGGGTATGACGACGAACACGGCTGAAGCGGACGCCCCGGAGACGACCCACGACGGTCCGCTTCTCGACCTGACCGATGCCGGGGTCAAGAAGTTCATCAAGCAGGCCAAGGCCCGCGGCTACGTCACCATGGACGAGCTGAACAAGGTCCTGCCCTCCGAAGAGGTCACCTCCGAGCAGATCGAGGACACCCTCGCCATGCTCTCGGAGATGGGCGTCAATGTGGTCGAGGCCGAGGAGGACGCGGCCGAGGGCGAGGCCGGCGGCGAGGTGGCGGTCCGCGAGGAGACCGCCGTCGTCGAGACCGCCAAGGAAGCCGCCTACGACCGTACCGACGACCCCGTGCGCATGTACCTGCGCGAAATGGGATCGGTGGAGCTGTTGTCGCGCGAGGGCGAAATCGCCATCGCCAAGCGCATCGAGGCCGGCCGCGACACCATGATCCGCGGGTTGTGCGAAAGCGCGCTCACCTTCGAAGCCATCATGGTCTGGCGCGACGAACTGCGTTCGGGCCGCATCCTGCTGCGCGAGATCATCGACCTCGAACAGACCTATGGCGGCCAGGTGACCGCCGACGGCGTTCCCGCCGCCCTGGTCCCCGCCGAGGGCGAGGAGGGCGCGGCGCCCGCCGATCCGGAGGCCGCCGCCGAAGGCGCGGCCGCCGAAGCCCCGGAAGGGGAGGGCGAGAACGAGGACGATTTCGACGATGGCGCGGGCCCCAGCGTCTCGGCCATGGAGGCCGAGCTGCGCGAAGGCGTGATGGCCATCCTGGACGCCATCGCCGGCGAGTTCGAAAGCTTCCGCAAGCTGCAGGAAAAGCTGGTCGAGGCCCGCCTGTCGGGGCGCGACCTGGCCCAAGCCGACCGCAAGGCCTACGACGCCACCGCGGCCACCATCACCCAGCACCTGAAGACCCTGAAGCTCAACAACAACCGCATCGAGGCGCTGGTCGAGCAGCTCTACGCCATCAACAAGCGGCTGATGGGGCTGGAAGGGCGCCTGCTGCGCCTGGCCGACAGCTACGGCATCTCGCGCCCCGAGTTCCTGAAGGCCTATTTCGGGGCCGAACTGGATCCGACCTGGTCGGACCGGATGAAGGAGCAGGGGGTCCGCTGGACCAAGTTCGTCGAGAACGATTCCATCCAGGTGCAGGACATCCGCTCCGACGTGGCGGCCCTGGCCACCGAGACCGGGGTTCCGATCGACGACTACCGCCGCATCGTCCAGACCGTGCAGAAGGGCGAACGCGAGGCCCGTCAGGCGAAGAAGGAAATGGTCGAGGCCAACCTGCGCCTCGTCATCTCCATCGCCAAGAAATACACCAACCGCGGCCTGCAGTTCCTGGACCTGATCCAGGAGGGCAACATCGGCTTGATGAAGGCGGTGGACAAGTTCGAGTACCGCCGCGGCTACAAGTTCTCGACCTACGCCACCTGGTGGATCCGCCAGGCCATCACCCGCTCCATCGCCGACCAGGCGCGGACCATCCGCATCCCGGTCCACATGATCGAGACGATCAACAAGATCGTCCGCACCAGCCGCCAGATGCTGCACGAGATCGGCCGCGAGCCCACCCCGGAGGAGCTGGCCGAGAAGCTGGCCATGCCGCTGGAGAAGGTGCGCAAGGTGCTGAAGATCGCCAAGGAGCCGATCAGCCTCGAGACCCCCATTGGGGACGAGGAGGACAGCCATCTGGGCGACTTCATCGAGGACAAGAACGCGGTCCTGCCCATCGACGCGGCGATCCAGAGCAATCTTCGCGAAACAACGACGCGAGTTCTCGCGTCGTTGACCCCGCGCGAGGAAAGAGTGCTGCGCATGCGCTTCGGCATTGGCATGAACACCGACCACACCCTGGAAGAGGTCGGCCAGCAGTTCTCGGTCACCCGCGAACGCATCCGCCAGATCGAGGCCAAGGCGCTGCGCAAGCTGAAGCACCCGTCGCGGTCGCGCAAACTGCGGAGCTTCCTCGACAGCTAGCGCTCCGACGCGAACATCTGCACGAATATGCGAAGGGCGGCTCGAAGGGGCCGCCCTTTTGCGTTTGGGTGGTGTAGGTGGCGTCCGTTATGGGGGAAACCAGACGTTGATCCTCCCCTGGCTAGACCCGACGTCCGCTAGGCTCGCAATTGAGCGGCGGCGAGTACGCTCTGACGGCGGCGAAATCCGCGTACCTTTGGGCAACTTCACAAAGATTGGCCATTTAGATCAAACTTCGGAATGTGTGACCACGCCTGACACCTCTCGGTCGAAGAACTTTAGGGTTAGTGCGGTGTCGTTCGTGGTCAGCGCTTTCCCCGTACGGACGCGGAACCGGACGCGAAACGGTGGCTTACCCACTGAACCCTCCATTTATTCAAACGCCGCACCAGCAGTGAGGACCGTAGCCGACCTTGGCGCAGGGGTGTGAGAGCGGACCTTCCGAAGGTCTGCCGCATCCTGACTCGATACCGCTAGCCTCACCGGCGATCAGCCAACCCATCCCTTCACGCCACAACCGCTCGGCCCCGCGCCGCAGCGGGCTCTTTGCCGTGCCTGCCCTTTCCCCGAGAGCCGCCCATGAGTTTCCGCGCCTCCGCCGCCGCCTTGAAGGTCGCGGCGCCGTCCGCTTCGGCCAAGCTGGTGCTGGTGGTGCTAGCGTCCTTTGCGGGCGAGGACGCCACCTGTTTTCCGAGCCAGGGGCGGGTGGCGGCCGACGCCCAGCTTTCCTTGCGCGCCGTGCGCGACTCCATCCGCGCGCTGGAGACGGCGGGCCTGATCCAGACCACGCCGCACAGTCGGCCCGACGGCTCGCGCACCACCGACCTCGTGCGCCTGACCTTCCCCATCCCCGCGGCGGAGCCTGCCCATACCTCGCGGCGCGCCCTGCCGGGGGATGCGGTACCCGGCGCCGGAGATGGACCGGTCACCGAACCGAAGGGAGGATCTGAAGATCCTCCCCAAGGCGCGCGACCCCTTCGAGGAGGCCTGGAGCGCCTATCCGGAGGCGGGGCGGCGGACCTCCTCGCGGCGGCAGGGGCGGGCGGCCTGGACGGCGGAGCTGAAGGGCGGGGGCGGCCCCGCCTGTACGCCGCCGACCGCACCCGCTGGGGCCTCTCCGGCGCGCCGCTGTCGTTCCACAACTTCTACGTCACCGGCCGATGGGTCGATTGTGCTGAGGCCGCTTCGGTGCAGGCGCCGGTCCGGGAGAGGTTCGAGGGACCGGCCGGTCTGGTCGCGGCGCTGAGGGCCGGTCTCGGCGAGACGGGGTTCGCCTCGTGGACCGCCGGGGCGACCTGGCGCGAGACGGACCGGACGCTGGTGGCCCGCACCCGCCTCGCCGCGGCGACTCTGCGCGAGCGATGTCGGTCCGAGCTGCGGGCCCACGGCGCGAGGGTGGACGGGCCGGCGGGAGGGGCCGCGCCTATCCGAACACCAGCCAGCTCGCGTTGAAGGAACCGGCGGCCACTCCGGCCAGGCCCAACTCGTCGCCGCCGCCGAGGTCGATCACCACTTGGCCCTGAAAGCTTGTAACCGTGTAGGTCGTCCCGGGCGCGAGCTGGATGCGGTCGCCCTCGGCCGGATTGAAATCGCCCACCCAGTCGAAGCCGCCTCCGCGGGCGATGACGAAGCGGTCGGCGCCGGCTCCGCCGAAGAGAGCATCGACCCCGATGTCGCCGGAAAGCAGGTCGTTCCCGTCGTCGCCGTAGAGGGTGTCCTGTCCCTGACCGCCGTAGAGGGTGTCGTTTCCGGCGCCGCCGCGGACGAGGTCGTCGCCGAGATTGCCGTTGACGTGCGGGTCGTCGCCGACGTCGCCATAGACGGTGTCGTTGCCCTGGCCGCCGCGGACGAAGTCATTCCCGTCGCCGCCGTGGACGATGTCGTCGCCCTTGTTGCCGTTGACGTCGTCGGAGCCGGCCCCGCCGTCGATGGTGTCATTGCTGTCCAGACCGCGGATGAAGTCG